>JAABUQ010007702.1_pt1 | contig 15461 bp, 20 predicted proteins | sample 5560001 | NCBI WGS metagenome assembly JAABUQ01 (sample SAMN10711888, study PRJNA513371) | rock metagenome | isolation source: Antarctica rocks | place: Antarctica: Victoria Land, Finger Mt nord | collected 2015-12-18 | reverse complement strand
GGCGGCCACTTCTTCTGGGTATAAGTCGGGGTGCTGGCGGGGCATGTGTTCCGTAAGGCAGTAGAGGGACATTTTATTGGTGATGGCCGTTTGGATCATTTCCTCTAGGGTGTTTTGGGCGTGGCCGCAGAATTGGCCCGAGTGGGAGTGGTGGGAGAAGGGCATTTTGTTGGTTATTGGGGAGGGGAGGGGGGGCGGACTGTTAAATATTGGGTAGGGGGTGTAGTTGAGTCAATCCTAATTCATAAATGCTGCAGCGTTTGCTCAATTGCGCCGTAGTTCTAGGCCGCAGCATGTCAGGAGCTGATACTGGCACCGCACCTCGCCACTGCTGCTCGTTCCGACTATTGCCTATCGCCACTACTGTCGACTGTGATCACTCCTCATCGCGACAGCTGCTCGTTTTCAATCACTGCTCGTTCCCTAATGTTTGGCACAGGTCAATGATCCATTATAGGAAATACGGGTTGATTCTTGAGCCATCAAGGAATGATTGTGGTCTAAGAAGTAATTCTCGGCAAACCTGCCCAAATTTGACTGCGTCATCACCGTAGACGAGACCACACATGCCAGCAACAAAGAAAAGATGCCAACGTCTCCGTTGGCTCAATTTGAGCAAATTTTGTCCCGAATGGACCAGTGTTGCCAACTTGAGCATCGCCCGCCTCAGCGGAGCAAGACCAGAGCAAATCGTTGGTAACCTAAATACAAGCGACGCTGGATAATGCCATGAAATCCTGCATGAGAATGACACAGTCTCAGCCAATGCTCCAATAGAGCTGGACTAGAGCGAAATGAGCAGGGTTTGGGCGAAATGAGTAGTTGGCAACTTAGAACTGGGCCAGAACGAAATGCTAGGTGTCAAAGCTTTTTGGTTCCCAAGAATTCGTTTTCATACGTTTTCGCAATTCAAGAAACAAAAGTGGGAAAAAAAGTGGGAGAAAAAGTGGGAAAAGAAAGGTAAAGGCAAAAAGGGAAAAGGGCAAGTGAAACCAAAAAAGGTCACTGTTCTTCCCTTCATTCTTCCTTCCCTCACTTCATCTTTGACACACCCTCTTCCTACTACTTCCAACACCTAGATCTTAACAGAAAACATCGGCTTGCAAAGCTCGATCGTCATGGCTTCTCCTTTCAGTCTCCGTTGTGAGCTATCACCACAAACCTATGTTGCAAAGCTATGCTCTATGGACTTCTCTCGAACATTGCCCTTATTCTCAGATCTGGCCTACCCCGAGCTTACTTCCGATCTCTGCGTCTTTATGAGCAGTTCGAAGAAATACACCCTCCGTCTCTCTATGCATACTCTCCACCATGACCTCGAGGGTGATATCGAACTAGGCTCAGGGCGTTTCCACCTGACGCGACCCGGAAGTAGCGCTGGCCGAGACTTTCTCTGTATAACACAGGCAGTGCCGGAGCCACCCTACGAGGCGTCAGTGTTCCTTGCCTTGGGATATCTGGTAGAACACGACTTGGTCAAGACTCATTCGAATTCGAAGTCTCTTGTGTGCCCATTCCGCACTACCGCTTACGTTGTTCTCTTGAATACTAGCTCGCAGCCATACTCCCTTTGGCTTGCTTTTGACTATGTATCTTACGACGCTGACTTCAATATTGTATATCAAGCTCTTGACAACCGTGGTTACCATCACGTCGACTATCGTGAGGATGATGAGGTGTTCGGACGCGTCACTGACAAAGAACATATGTTCAACTCGACGGAAGGCTGGCTCTCGATCCGTCAGAAAATTGGCAAAACACATCAGAGAATTCCTTCGCCACTGCCCAGATTGCCAGATTTTCCAAACTCGTCTGCACAAGCTTTATGAAGTAATGAAGCCGATTTCCAACCCCCAGTTCCGGTCTACACTATCACCATCGATTTCATTCTCGCCCTGCCTGAGTCCAAAGACGGGTTCAACGCTATGATGTCGGTGACATGCAACTTCAGCAAGCGCAAAATGTTCATTCCCTCCGGGGCAATCCTTGCTCATTCTGGGAAGTCTCTGCTGGCATGAATTGATCTTGCTGAGATCGATCTGGAAGCGTGAAACGTTCATTCCTTCCGGGGCAATCCTTGCTCGATCCGGGAAGTCTTTGACGCTTATACGCTCCGGGGTAATCCTTGCTCGATCCGGGAAGTTTTGCTAGCATGATTTGATCTTGCTGAGACCTGTCTGGTCTCGTTGTCAACTTACCTATATGTTAACTAACATGGTTTGAAAAGATCTAGTCGTGCTGAGAGCGGTGCATCGACCCTTGCTTGGATTGGGAAGTCCGTGTTGGTATGGCTGGGTCCATTTCTGATCGTTACCCCCGTTTGGTCAAGATTTGCTTTAGCGTTGCCAACATTTGCTCGGACTGGCCGTGCTGAGATGCATGATCTGGGTTCGTGTCACTGAGGACATTGGCGTCATTTCGAAGGGGGCAGATTGTTCGCAATGGCACCAGACCAGTCGAGAACTGGTCGTCTCTCAAGTAGAATTCTCATGGTCTAGAAATGCAAGCTTCTTAAACATCACAATTGTGCACCAACAAACGAGCGAAAGGCAGGGCCATTTTGTTAAAACAACTTTGTCAGAGAGCGGTAAAAATCTTGAATTGGACGACTTATCCTAGAATGTAAGTAAGAGGTACATTGTAGAAAACAATCGATAGAACAATTTAGATCCATGGTCAACTGGGTCCTAGATCTTCCTCCAACAGATTCCTACGATTTAGTAGCCAACTTCTTCGGTGGATGGCTACGTAGCAGTACATGAAGGTGGCCAACCACACCGTACCACCATCTGCTATTTGCCCCACTTGTCTCCATGCAACCATGATCCCGCAGTCTACAGCGCTGTAGCCAAGACCCATCCATCTGTTCCAAAAAAGAAAAAAAAAAGTTTGTTAATGAAGTCGCGCTACTCGACGTAAGTACAGCAAGCAAATTCATGTACTCGGATGGCAATACGCACAAGTGCAAGGGACTCGAACCTGCGTGGATGTGAGAAGTGGAATCTAAAATTGAGGTGCAGAATACCCTTACCCTCAACCTTGTCTTGATGGTAATAGGAGAGACACGCGCTACCATTGCGCCAACACTCCGGGAAATTGAGGGGAAGATGTCTTATTCATTTCCACTAATTGCAATGAGTCACACGTATTTCAATATATATTGTTAAAAGAAATTTGAGTTGATGAACCCCTCTTGCTTCTCCTCCACAAACTTCCATCTGTGAGCCAGTCTGGTCCCAGAAGACTAAGGTACACAATGATTTGCAAATGAGGATCAGTGTCGGAGAGGAAGGTGCTAATATCGTTTGAATTATCTACGAATGGATCCCTCACACTTTGAAGAATACGTCAAGTCCCTTACCAACGCACTTCTGCTCTCAAGCCCGTCGACTCAAATGAATGTCCATCCTTTACTCATAGGAAAGCCTTATGGATGGTGCATCCTTGCATCCTTACGCACGTGAACTGCCAACCCCCGTTTTAGAAACGCTCGTCGGTACAAGTCTGCCTTGATGTCAAGAGCTCCCTACTCCAGTGCAGATTCCATGTGTCCACTTCCAGCGACAGTAGTCACCGTGGTAGTGAGGGAAATATCTGTTGGCTGAAGCATGCAGGAGGGAAGCTCGACGATAAACCATTATCAACCATTTTACAAATAGGGTTCTATGGACAGGGGAAGCTGCAGCGCCTTCGTAGCTTTGACGAACAAGTCGTTTTCCTCTGGCGAGAGTTCAGTCTTGTTGATCTCGATAGGCGAAAGGGTAAGCCATCCCATGATGTTGCACGTATTTACACCGCGCACGATGAAGGAGGCGTTCAATTTGAAGTTGTTTGCAAACATCTGGGTTGCAATGTTAGCGAATGCCCCGTGTGTGTTATTTCTCGAGGTGGCATGCCTGTCTGTACTGGAAAAAATGTGCGGTCGCTCCCATCCAGCTTTGCACCGAAGGCCTCGGCGTTGGCCCAATGCTTCTGCCTTTTCTCTCGATCGTACACTCGGTAACAACTAACTGTCTCTTGCAATAGCGCAATCTCTTCTTGGTACTGAGAAATTCTTGCCCAGCCTATAATATTTCCACCCCATTCCTGAGCAGCTAGCTGTTCGGTCTGAATGTTTTCCTCGTACCGACAAATGTCTTGTTCATACCGGCGATGTAATCGCACTTTATGGAGCAACTGCTTCCGCCAGTCATCCCAAATGCGCTCACTAGGCCCCAATAGGCTGATGTGCATTTCTTGGAGCCTCTGCTGTGTGAAGTGACTCAAGTAATTGAATCTATTCTCCGCACGCTCGATCATGTTCTCCCATTCCAGAGAAGGTGAACCTGCTTCGGGCGCGTGGTCGCGGAGTGCCTCGGCCACTGCATCGATCATCTCGTTTGGTAGTCGACTCAAAGCACCCTGGCTGAGGTGGACACAGGCTCTGAAAGCAGCGATGGCTCGTTCATCCACGGCTAAGGCTTCCAACCTAGTTCCAAGCTCCGCTGCACCAACTGGGATGCCCCATTTACCTTTCATCTAGTCGTGACAATTTTGGTATCCATTCATGTCGAACTAAAAGTAGGGAGTCCCTGTTGTGCTTGTGGGATAGATTTGAAGATGTGAAGGTGTACTTTGGTATGCGTAAGAAAGAAACAGAGTAGCAATTAGAGAAAATTTGCGGCTTTTTAGGAAAGTTAGATGAATGTAAAGGTAGAAGATGTGAATCTAGTAGTGCAAAGAAAGGAGAGGGGAAGAGCAACGACCTTGGTTTATAGAGGAAACCTGCAGACGGTTACACAAACCAAGTCCCGCATCACCGAAGGCATGGTAGAAAATGATAGGCTGAAGCGCAGATACAAGAATCAATGAGAAGGCCGCTCACGGAAAGCCTGAGTCCCTCTTGTGTCGATATTGTTCTTCCATATTCCGGGTTTATGGATTGATAAAGGGAAAATCTTCAGATCTGTTATGGGAGATTTGGGAATCTCCCAATATTTTTATGAACAACAGGCGGGAGAGTCCCCAATGTTCGAAGGACTTTGTCCGTGATAACAATTGGATTTTTCACAACGAACAAATCAACCCCCGAGCTTGGTCTAGCGCATTTTGATCTTCCAGGTCGATGCAGTCATGGACTCGATTCCTGACCTTGCGACATCATTGCTTCCATCCACAGAAACAACCCTTGCAAACCCCTCACCCCTAAGCCAGATACCCAACTCAAACCTATTCCTCTTAGCATCCGCTATAGTCCCTAAAGCCCCATTTGAGGTCCCTCCCAAAACGAGCCTTCTCAAAAAGATCTTAGGCGCAGCTCCAATCTACGTCGTATTAATCGTAGCCCCATTACCAGCTCAATTGGCATTGCCCCTTGGGTCTATCTTGGGAACTCCCAGGCAGCTCGTTCCCAGGAACGAGCGATGGGTGAAAACCTGGTTGTCATGACTGAATTGCGCGGATCAGACTACCTGGCCATGAGTTTCACACTCTCTGTTATTGACGATTTTGCCGTAGGCGAAGAAGACGTGGATGTTGTCATTTCGGGTTAGAGATTGATGTACGCTCCGGTTGTCTGAGTAGATAGTGCTATTGGGGTTGGCAGGGCGCGTGCTTTCTTGACTCAGATATGTCCAGTCTTGAAAGCATCGGCATCTTAGACTGTCTTGCCATTGACGCTCGATAAGATTCCAACCAAGTTTTCATAGGGAAGGCTCAGTATTTTGCCGCAGAGCAGCCGAAACAATTGCTGCGAACAGTCTCCTTGCCCTTTTTAGCAGTCATATACTGAGAAAGGGAGCTCCGGATTCTGGCGTCGTCTTCTCCTCGTCTTCAACTAGCGGCTTTTCCTCCAACCAACCGCTGTCACCCCATTCGGGCTCGTGCATCGGCAATCCCGCCCCGTCGTCTACCATTTCCTTCATGGTAGTGCCGGCGCCTGGCTCGCTAATTGCCATGCATACCGCCGAGGCATATTTGAAATCATGACTTATACTGACCTGCGCAATCTGTCTTTCGGACTCTTTGACTTTGGACCTCCGTGTTGAGTACGTCTGTGTGGTAGCCCCGGAATCGTCCTTGCCTAAGAATGTAGCCCTAGCGCTTTTCTGCAACCAAGCTTGAGATCCGAAGCCCCTCAATGATCGAATGTTCGCCACCTCCTCGTCCATTCGAATCAAGTCACAGGGCGGATCGATCAAGGCATATGGTGCACGGTTCTTTAACCCAGGAATAGCACGGTCCTGATTCAATGTTGGGCTGATGATGGAGATTTCGCGCATGCGGAGGTCGCGGTGGGTATGGGCTTTAATCGCTGCTTCTTTTGCAGCCCACCTGCGGGGAATTATTCAGTCCATTTATGTTCCTTCAACAGAGAATATAAGCAGACCTTCCAGCGACAAACGATACAAGTCGACCTAACGGAGACCTGCGATCAGAGAAAAAACCTCTGCGCGTTTCTGAGCTTGTGAACAGGTCGGGGGAGCTTGATAGACTTGGAACATTCCACATCGATTGGGGGTCTATTGCATCAATCTTAGAATACGATTCCAGCTCTTGTTCTTGGTAGTGGGAGACCGAAGCTCTGCCGTGGGCTTTCATAGCACGCTCAGTGATCAAAAATTCTCTCCATATTCCTGGCCATTCAAGACGAGTGAACAGCTTCCTCACAAATGCCTCCCGCCTGTTCTTGAATCTCAGATTGTATGCGATGCGATCAACATTGCAAATGTCGGTTCCGACACCTAAAGGAAAAGGGAACGGTTTAGGAGACATAAATCGTGAGTGACGATGGTGGAGAGGTCAAGGATTAGCTGCAAAGTAGTCCGGCGAGAATACAGGAGACAGTAGGAAGGTAATATTTGGTGGCCTAAGACTATATCTTACGTTGAAATTTACACTAAATCCGTATTAATGTTCATTCTCTAGCGAACAACGAGCCGGGATACCGAATAGAACTCCTAGCGTAAAAATATAACGCTTAATGCCCGTATTAAACAAGACGCGTCCAAGTCATTGCAACTTCAGACCCAAACATTTCCCCTTTGCAAACAATTTCCACATAGAAATGACTGAATCAACAGCTAACCCCCCCCATTTACAAAATGGCCACTCGCAGACCTTTCCCCACGAGGAGCACCAATACCTCGACCTCATCCGCTCCATCCTTCGCAACGGCGAGCACCGCCCGGACAGGTACCACCCCTCCCCAAGAAAGCCACACCAAAACCCCAACTCACCCTGTCCAGAACAGGTACAGGCACGCTCTCGCTCTTCGCCCCCCCACCCCTCCGCATCTCCCTCTCTCGCCTCTCCTCCACAGGGGATCCCACCCCAATCCTCCCCCTCCTCACCACAAAACGCGTCTTCCTACGCGCCGTAATCGCCGAACTCCTCTGGTTCATCTCTGGCAGCACCTCCTCTCTCCCCCTCTCCGCCGCCGGCATAAAAATCTGGGACGGCAACGGATCCCGCGATTTTCTCGACTCCGTGGGTCTTGCGCACCGTGAAGAGGGGGATTTGGGGCCCGTGTATGGGTTCCAGTGGCGGCATTTCGGTGCCGAGTATGTGGATGCCAAAGCGGATTATGAAGGGAAGGGTGTGGATCAGTTGGCGGAGGTGGTGCGGAAGTTGAGGGAGACGCCGTACGATCGGAGGATCATATTGAGTGCGTGGAATCCGGCGGATTTGGGGAAGATGGCCCTGCCGCCTTGTCATATGTTTGCGCAGTTTTATGTTAGTTTTCCGGGTGCTAAGAGGGGGGAGGAGGCTATGCGGAAGGCTGGAGAGAGTAGAGTGGGTGAGACCAACGGGATTAATGGTACTGAATCGGCGAATGGGGTGAAGAAGGAGAAGGGAGTACTGTCTTGCCAGCTCTACCAACGCTCGTGCGATATTGGGCTCGGCGTCCCCTTCAATATCGCGTCGTACGCTCTTCTGACGCACATGCTGGCCAATGTGTGTGATCTTACGGCTGGGACCTTTGTACATACGATGGGAGACGCGCATGTCTACTTGGATCATGTGGATGCGTTGAAAGTACAGTTGGAGAGGGAACCGAGGGAGTTTCCGGAGTTGAATATTCTGAATCACCATAGTGGTAGTATCGATGGGTGGAAGGCGGAGGACTTTGAGGTCAAGGGGTATAAGCCGCATGCGAGCATTCCTATGAAGATGAGTGTATGATTGAATGGAAGTCAAACTCGTAATTAAATCATTGAAATCCAATGCCTGGTTCGAGGCGGCCATCCTCTACATTGTCACATAATACAGACTCACATTTGGCTATGCCCGGATCACCCCAGCGCCGTCGCTATGCCCAAATTCCAGGTGCCCATACATCAGCAACCCTCCCCCGGCCCCACCCCCCTCAAAAGTACCACTGTATTCCCATTAGAGACACACTCTCCCACCCTTTCCGAAAACCCCAACAACCTTCCCCCTTCCACATGAAAGACCCTCAACCGCTCCTCCTCCCCACCGCCTCCATTATTGACATTGACCACTTGCAACCCCTTAGCCGCCGCATCCAACATTCTCCCCACACTCCACTCCTTACTATACCAAAACGCACCCTTAGGCAGTTTACTACTCGTGGTATTCGCCTCAGCCTCCACGTGCAAATATACCCGCTTCTCAATCGGTACCTTCTCATCACCCTTTGCAGTCTTTTTGAGTGCGTTCAGGGCCACAACTCGAGATGCCGCGGAAGAGGGTTTGGGTTTGGGGAGCACTGCAGCCTGTTTCTCCTTTCCCCACATGCGGAGGCGCCCGAATGCTGCCTTCGCTTTATCGGCCTGCGTCGGCCCTTGGGCAGGGCGAGCGCCGAGGGGGACGAGATTGGCGCAATTGTGGTCTTCCCGTAGGCGATGTTTGAGGCAGTATTGTCTACTGCAGTTTTGACAGCCGACGCCAACGGAGTTGAGGGTGTTGATGTATGTTTTGCACGACGGATCAGAGCATTGTGTTGCGGTCAGCAGGGTGGGTTTCCCAGCCGTTGTGCTCCCAGTAGAGGATGCGGCTGCTTTCCGGCGAGCGGCGGCCCATTCGCCTGCTCGGGGGCATTTGTGCCTGGTCTCGGTGCGATGTTCGAGACAGTAGGTGCCTTTGCAGGATTCGCAGCGGAAGGGGAGGAAGTCGAGTTGGTTGCAGTAGGTGTATTGGCAATGGGCGCCGATGGCTTCGAGATCTTTTTCTCTATCCATTGTTGTGAAGGATTGAGGGTCGGCGGACGTGGGGACGTTTGTTGAAGACGCCATGATGTAGACTGTTCGCTTTTCACTTATAGATTTGGGAGGGTGCGGAGTTGCCGCCGTGCAGGCAGCTCAGCTTCGTCAGCTGTGTTCCATGAGTTTGGAGAAGATGGATTATTCTGGAAGATTTCCCTACAATTGCTCATGGCGCTAGTGCACAATAGCGTCGGCCGCCACCACTTCTCTGCATCCCCTGCTTCAACATTGTGTTTGTAGCCAGTGAATGGGCATATGATTGCAAGAATCTGAAATGTGAATACCTTTTGTCAGAAGGTGCTTGCTTGTATTTGAGAGTAATTTATATGAGACTACGATGTTGTCCTGGTTTAATGGAAACGAAGGCTGTTCCGAGAAGCAAGTTCTCTCTATAAAATCATGTTCAAGGAGCATGAGCTGCGAGCAGTTGATGTCTTGTTTGTAAGACAAATGTCGTCTTGCGCCAGCCTTGATCAAAGAAATCATCCGATATCAAACAAATGTGTTTGCCCTGCTGCAATTTATCTGGTATAAGTATTGTCGCTTTCTGCTGCCTTTAGTATCACTACTCCAAACATCTCGTTGGTATGTGGTCCAATCTCCAACCTCTTCAGGCTCGAAGGTAGGCTACTACGATGATTGTAGGGACTGTATCGATCATTGGCATCGTTTTCTCCAGCATTGAGGTCAACGCCATGGACGGAGCGACCACGTCCTCACTACACCAGCGCCTACTTTTGGTATGCTGCTATGCAAGAGATAAACTGTTGCAACCAAAACATTGCAGCGATGATCCAATGGATGCCATGCAATACCGCAGCATGAAATCACGCACAACAATTTTGACAGGCTGGAAAAACTATAGGCATAGCTAATGAACAGACATTTACACATCAGCGACCGTTGGTAGCGTGATATTGCGATGTGTGCGCTGTTGCTGGAAGTTTCGTCAACTAGCAGCTCTCTTGTACCACATTGTTCAGACAATCAATATTTGCGGGAAGGATTTTTTGTGACCATATCACATTGCAGGAGAAGTCTGTATACTACAGCGGGACGGATGTCCGAAAAGAAGTTATACAGTCATTGTAGATTCTTGTCTCAAGCACGCCAGGGCTCGACTGGTATGCACCAGGGGCAGTCACAGCGATGTCCTGGCCAGAATATTCAATTCATTGAATCGTCAGGCGTAAGCCGGCAGTGCGAGACGTGTACAAAGTTGCCTGGATGCATGGTCCGCAGGCTGTGTTCCGTCTCAAACCCCCGGAAGCGAGGTCGTGTGACTCAGCTCGGGTAGAATGCAAAAGGCGCACTGCATCTGAAGGATGGGAAAAGGATCGCAACGATACGAATTAATATTGCACTTTGTTGTTGGTTGGTAATATCGTCATGAATGACCAAAGCTCATACGCTGGTACTATTATTTGTTGATTGCGAGGAATTTTCGTGATGGCGCAAAGAGAGATATTCTGATAGGAATAACGGTAGCGCGAGCATAAACGGGTTTTGGTGTTGCATCCGCTAACGGTAACAGGAGTCACTGAAACGATACGAGAAAAGATTGCGAGGGGCGCTTGGAAGACTCGCATGTTGGAGTTTTGATCATGCGCTTGATCTTGATGAGCTACATACGGCATACACACAACGAGATCCCTTGAAGTTTCAAAAGGAGGAGGGAAAGCCACGGCGCGTGCAGACGAGGGATTACCGGATGGAAGAGCGTGACGTTCCGTATTCCTCCTAAGAAGGTGGTGCCATCTATCGAAAAAGGGCTCATGTCCGGGCGATCCTCTCAGGTGTTTGAGTAATACTTACCATCAGCCTCACGATGGCATTCTCTTCCAATGGAGGCCTTGGGATGCGAGGGACGATGCAAGGCGTTCGGGTGGCTCAGCTTGGAGGATGCGATGCAGACAGTCCTTCTGCACGTCTATCTCTCTAGGAATCATCAACCACTCGAGAGATTGAAACGCGGGGAAGGTAGCCAAGGAGCTGTGGCCCGAGGATATGCAGCTTTTGTTGATTTTGCCGCTGAGTGGCTGTCTGGGTTTTAGCTCTCTAACGGTGTTCGAGTCATGGTTGCCGACTTCCTCGGCCGCAGCGAATGGATGGACGTCGAGCAGACAGCCAAGGTGGGATGGATGGTACTGTATATACAGGGCCGCTACGAATCCTGATGGAGGGGGTGTCTCTCAGCTGTATGGGCACCAAGTTTCCTCCCGCTCCCCAAATTCATCGCGTGGAGATCCCAAGTAAGACTCCGAACTCCCTCCCACTCCACTTGCGGCCTGGCGAATGATTTTACGCGTGACTGTGTTGATTGATCGATGATGGGTACAGTGAGATGTTATTGTAGAAGTTATTTGTGGCCCCTTAGGCCAAGAGAGGCCCCTAGACTAGGTCCCCCACTACTCCCTACTGAATCCGCCCGGCCACTTCCATGTTTACTTTCTAGCGCTGCACACTCCGGCCCTGCTCGCTCCAGCCCTCTTGACTACCTCCATCCTCCCATCTTGTGCTTCACAGCTTCAGCTTCACCTCCACCTTCACCTGTCTTCATCGAGGCGACCACTCTCGTTGACTTGTCCCCAAGCCCAGCTATTAAAGGGCACCGTGGCAGTGACATGGACCTGTGTTCCAGCGTGTGCAACGTCGAATCACTACTACTTCAAGTCTAGTCGTCGACAACTCCCTCTCTTCTACCTCGTCACTCTCTTTTCTAGCTCGTTCAAGCTCTTCGCCATCCTCAGCCACTAGTCAACTGTCCCCATAGCTCTCGACCGGAGCAAACGCCCTCACAATCATGCCATCCTTCCCACCGCATCAGTCTCCGACTCTCCACGATAGTAGCTCGAATTACAGCTCTAGCGATTCTCTCTCCGACTTCTCTATTTGCACTGCTCATACCGGTCATAGTGCTTGGACCTCTCTAAAGCGTCAGGACAAGCACAGTCCACCTGAACCTCGGTCAAGCTCGGACAAGACCCAATACTCTCATCATGACTATCCTTACCCACGCTCGTCGGCCGAAACTTATGCTTCTACCTCTCCATCCTTTGAGCAACTCGATGAGGACCTGCCTCCTTTCGAAGAACCTGAATATCAATACCGTGCCCCACTGTCAATCGCCATACCATCTACATCCCAAGATTTTGCAGACCATTTCCCCTCTACGCAAAGGCTTTCCATAAGACACGATGATGCCACAGATGACGGCAATATGAATATTCGCGTGGATACCGAAGCTCGGACATCGCATGGGGGCAAAGTGGATCTTACACTCTTCCACTTGCGCATACACGACCTGAAGAGACGAGAATTCTCCCTTCGCCGATACTGCCGAGACTCAGGTCGAGAGATATGCCATTCCACTCGAAAGTACGCCAAGCGATCTGTCATTCGAAGACCTGGCCTGCAAAGATCCATGAGCAATGCTCTATCAAGTCTTCGTTCAAAGTCCGACAACAAAACAACCACAAAGAGCGGTCTTAAGAGACAAGACTCGGGGTACGATTCGATGTCCGACGAAGAAGTTCATAATGAAAGGACTCCACCTCAGTCGCCACGTGACAACGGTAGCATTCCTATACCGTCGAATACCATTCGCGTCGAGTTCTCGAATTACGCTCATCTAGAGGTGAAGCGTCGGGGCACAAAGTCATCCAAGCGATATGACTTTGAGTATTGGGGCGTTAAGTACGCGTGGAAGCGAGCTTCGATGCACTCGGGTAATTTCCAAGAGATATCATATCATTTAGTCAATACCGAGTCATCAGCATCGATAGCTCACATTGTCCCAATTCCACTCAGCGTCTCGGAAACACGGGAAGAAGATGCGAGAGGCGGGTGAGTAATGGTCGACTTTTGTTGTCGAGAGGCTAAAGCTGACCTGAACTTCCCAGATGGGTGCCACCTTGCTCAATGTGGATCAGCGATGAGGGAGTCCTGGAAAGATCTCCCGATATTGCCGAGTGAGTCAATTTTGACAGTTAGTGGGTGCGAATCCGTACTCATATATCGCAGTGCCATTGTGGCTTCGGGCTTGATCGCTCTTGTCGACGACTGCATCAAGCGTAAATGGCATCAAAAGCGCCGTGTCGAGATGACGCTACCGGCTATTCCCAAGTCACCATTGAAGATGAATATAGACCATATCACACCAAAACAACTGATCAATGAAGTTTTTCATAGAAGGGAAAAGTCCGGAAACGGGCATCCCTCGCCATTACGACAGATGATCCCTTGACGAGGTGTCGCAAGAGAGTCCCGAGACATAGATTTCAGACCCTTCCACTAGCGTTGAATGGGCGACTTATGACGTGACGAGGTGTCTGGCATCAGCGAGCGAACGCTGTTCATGGTGGAATGTTATGCCCTGTACAACACTCAACTTGTGGAGTTGAGATAGTGTTCATAGGCGGTAAATCTGATGCTCAACTCACTTGACCAGCTTCTCTTTTCGATCTGTTATTCACCCCTACGCGATCAGCGCGCAAACATTTGCACGGGCTGGAACTGTACCATCGAGCCAGTTTAGTACCATCCAGTAGATGTGGGGAAGTGGATTGAGCCTTCCGGTTCCTCGGCCAGACGGTCATGATTCATTGCAGCCCAAGAGAAGCCTAATGGCGACGAGATCAAGATATTCGACGGCTTCTCACAGGCCAACACACACTACGACAGACACATTGAGCCGTCTCGCAAGCCTCGCCTCACCTTGAAGGAAAGCATGTGGCGATTTGGCCAACTACTGCCAGCTGTCTGCGTTGCGGCCAAAGCGGCCCTACCTTAGCCTTTTCCCCGAGACCACTCAGGGTGCCTGCACCACCTCCTTTATCATCCTTCACAACCTATGATGATAGGTAGCTCTGATTACTGCACTGGTCACCCTCTGCTTCATGACAGAACCCTATGCACGCATGTTGGAACCTTATCGATCCAGTATATGCTGTCTTATTCGGTTGCTACTCCACACGATTTCTCTGATTCGGACATCTAGCACCATTTGCACCACTTTCGTGCATCCCATTGCCCAATCCACATTTCCAATTCTGTCCTTGCCGTCATTTCCTGTCGCATCTTTCTCGACTCCTACGCCCCCCATTGCCTCTTTCAGGCAAATCACATGCCAAATATGCAGCGCTGCCTCGCAATCTTTGCTCCGTAATGTCGTCCCGTTGCGATGTTGACAACTCACCCCCTGCCTATATCATGTTGATTCGGTCCGTGCCAATGGGCCTGGCCGAGCCGCCCTCGACACTGATCAAAGATCTCAGGGTACCTTGCGAACCCCAAGAAATCATCAAGATGATACGCTTGAATACTGCGAAAGCCGAAGCTTCCAAATCAGCGTGTGTCTTATACCCCAGCCTGCATATCTCTTGTCCCATCATCAAACGAGATTCCCTCCTGGACCGATGGTTGCCTCACGGCTACATGCCTGCGGTATTTTTCCAGTTGGATTCATTCTACGGTCGCTAGCCCGAGTCACCTCGACTTCAGGCTTCCAGTCCTGGAGCCCGGCCATTCCATTACTTTTCTTTGTACAAGAGAACCGCATCATCGCTGTATAAAACGAACCGCCTCCCCTTCATCTCCCATCCCTCGACAATCAACCACCTCGAACTCCCCACCAGCCTTGCCCAGCAACCTGGGAAAAATCCCCAAACATCTCCCCCTTTCCCCACAACTTCTTTGAATATATAACAATTCCGTGGTACCAGCCCACATCGAGAAACTCAAACATGCCTTATTACTCATACCCCTCTTCAGTTGGAACCAGTCCAACGGCTTCCTCCTCGCCCAGAAGCTCCATATACGGCCATTTCGGCATGGCCTCCTCCTCCAAACCCACCTGCATCGACGTCGGCCAGCGCTCCTCCGCCTGGCAGGACAAACTCGAAGGCAAGTCCACCCCCCACAGTCTCCCCCCTGGCCTCGGTCACAACCTCAATCCCGAGCACGCAACCCCTGGGACACACCCCGCGGCTTGGTCCGTACGGACTCAGCACAACCTCCCCTCACCCCCCCCTTCAACCCCCCCCAATTCAACCCTCCCCCCCAACTAACACCCCACAGACTACTGCACACACACCCACCGCCCCCCCCCCACCTACGCCATCGTCTCGGACCGGCGCGGGAAACGCACAGCCTGGTCCTGCACCGTGACCGTGCCCGGCGGGCCCACGGCCAGCGCGTTGTACTGGTACGACGGGCAGTTTGTTAATGGGGCCAAGGAGGATGCGGCCGAGCAGG
>JAABUQ010007701.1_pt1 | contig 15466 bp, 13 predicted proteins | sample 5560001 | NCBI WGS metagenome assembly JAABUQ01 (sample SAMN10711888, study PRJNA513371) | rock metagenome | isolation source: Antarctica rocks | place: Antarctica: Victoria Land, Finger Mt nord | collected 2015-12-18 | reverse complement strand
CGAGTGTGAGCAAGAGCGATCCGCAGACGCTGCTGCGCTGCTTGACCGAGGATTGGCGGGCCTTCGGGCAGTCGCTGAGCCGCACCGATCAAAGCTTCGCGACCGAGCTGCGGGAGGTGCGCAACCGGGTCGCGCACCCCGACGACCGCAAGCCGGTGAGCGCTGATGACACCTACCGGGCTTTGGACACGATGGAGCGCCTGCTGCTCGACGTGGGCGCGGTGGCGCAGGCCGATGAGGTGCGCCGCGAGCGGGTCGACCATCAGCGGGCGACCTATGAGGCGCAGGCTCGTCGTACGGCGAAGACCGCGACCGCTACGGCGGGGGTGGATGGGCTGGGCCTCAAGTCGTGGCGTGAGGTCGTGCGCCCGCACCCGGATGTGGCGAGCGGGCAGTTCAACGCCGCGGAGTTCGCCGCGAACCTGGCGATGGTGGTGCGCGGGGAGGGCAGCGAGGAGTACCTGGACCCCATCGCCTTCTTCCGGCGCACCTATCTCACGGAGGGTCTGCGCGACCTGCTCGCCCGGGCCGCGCGGCGGGTGGGCGGCGACAGCAGCGCCAGCCCGTCGGTGAACCTGCAGACGACCTTCGGTGGCGGCAAGACCCACTCGATGCTCGCGCTCTTCCACCTCTTTGGTGGCACGCCGCTCGACCGCATGCCCGAGGACGTGCAGCAGGTCGTGCGGGCAGCCGGGATCACCGCGCTGCCAGGCGGTGTGCGCCGCGTGGTGCTCGTGGGCAACCACATCTCCCCGAGCGAGCCATGGACGGCACCGGATGGGAGTCCGGTCAGGACGCTGTGGGGGCAGCTGGCCTGGCAGCTGGGCGGTGCACCCGCCTTCGCGAAGGTCGCCGCGGCGGACCGCGACGGCACCAACCCGGGGGCGGCGCTGGGTGAGGTGCTCCGGGCGCACAGCCCCGCGGTCATCCTCATCGACGAGTGGGTGGCCTACGCCCGCCAGCTGGTCGGTCGCGACGACCTGCCGGCCGGCTCGTTCGAGACCCAGTTCACCTTCGCCCAGGCGCTGTCGGAGACCGTCAAGGCGACACCGGGCGTGCTCCTCGTGGTGTCGATCCCGGCATCGGATGAGGGCGACAGCGGCTATGGCGGGACCTCGGGGCGCGACACCGAGGTCGGCGGTCCGAACGGGCGGCTTGCGCTGGAGCGGCTGCAGAACGTCGTACGCCGGGAGGCCGACCCGTGGCGCCCGGCCAGCGTCGGGGAGTCCTTCGAGATCGTCCGTCGGCGGCTGTTCGAGGATCCGGACGCGGCGGCGAGCGCAGACATCGCGGCCGTGGCCAAGGCCTTCCGCAGCTTCTACTTCGAGCATCGTGACGCCCTGCCCACCGGGGTCGGTGACGCCGAGTACGAGGCCCGGGTGCGGGCGTCCTACCCGCTGCACCCCGAGCTGTTCGACCGGCTCTACGAGGACTGGTCCTCCCTGGAGCGCTTCCAGCGCACCCGGGGCGTGCTCCGCCTGATGAGCAACGTCATCCACGTGCTCTGGGAGCGCGGCGACGCCGGGCCGTTGATCATGCCGGGGAGCGTGCCGCTGGATGACACGAACGTGCGCAGCGAGCTCGCGCAGTACCTCGACGACTCGTGGTCGGCGGTGCTCGACGCAGACGTGGACGGGCCTGACGCGACGCCGCTGCTCCTCGACCGGGACCGGCCGCTGTTCGGAGCCCGGTCGCTCACCCGCCGGCTGGCCCGGGCCATCTTCGTCGGGTCGGCGGCGACGCTGCAAGGGGTGCGCAAGGGCCTGGACCAGCAGCGGGTGTGGCTCGGCGTCGCCGTCCCGGGCGACACGCTAGGCAACTTCGCGTCGGCGCTGCACACCCTCGGAGACCGCTCGACCTTCCTCTACGCCGAGGCCGGCCGCTACTGGTATGACACCCAGCCGGGCCTTGGGCGGATGGCGAAGGACGCGGCGGACCGGCTCCGGGAGCACCCGGAGGACGTCTGGCTGGAGCTCGAGACCCGCTTGCGCACCATGGGCGCGCGGGGACCCTTCGCCGGTGTGCACCCGGCGGTCCGGGAGACCGCAGACGTGCCGGACGACCCCGCCGTGCGGTTGGTGCTCGTGCACCCGTCGCGGTGCCACAGCAAGGGCAGCAGCGACTCCCCGGCGATGACGTTCACCCGGGAGGTGCTGGAGCGGCGCGGCACCGCGCAGCGCGTGCACCGCAACGCCGTCGTCCTCCTCGCCGCCGACAGCAAGCGGCTGGAGGAGGTCGAGGAGGCCACCCGGGAGTTCCTCGCGTGGAAGGGGATCCTCGCCCGCGCCCGAGAGCTGAACCTCGCGCCGGCGCAGCAGGACCTCGCGACGTCGCGGCGGGACCAGGCCGATGGGACCGTGCGGATGCGGATGCCGCAGGCGTGGCAGTGGGTGCTGCTGCCGGTGCAGGCCGATGCCGCTGCCCCGCCCGTGGTCGCGGCCCAGCTCGTCACCGGGTCGGAGCCGGCGCTGGCCGAGCGGGTGGGCTCCAAGCTCGGCTCGTCAGGGCAGCTCTACACGTCCCTGCGCGGCGGCGGGCTGGGCGCCGAGCTGCGGACGCACTTGATCGAGCACTGGCAGAAGACGGGGCACCTGTCCGTCGGCGAGGTCTGGGGCCTGTGCACCCGCTACCCCTACATGCCCCGCCTGCGGGACCGCGCGGTGCTCGACCACGCCGTCATGACCATGCTCGATGAGGGCCTGGACTGGGAGCGCGACGGGTTCGCAGTGGCCTCTGGCTGGTCCGAGGCGGACGGCTACACCGGGATGCGGCTGCCCGGGTCCGCGGGCGGCGGCGCGCTCGGCCAAGTCCTCGACACGACCCTGCTCGTCCTGCCTGACGTCGCGGTGCGAGCCGACGTCGTCGACGCCAAGCGCCGTGCTGCCGCAGGTGACGAGCCGCCGGCCCCAGCGGAGTCGCAGTCGGGTGGCGCGGGTTTCGGCGGCCAGGACGGCGGCGCCGCGACGGTGACCTTGCCCGCGCGCCCGACGCGCTTCCACGCGGCGGTTTCGATCGACCCGGAGCGCTACAGCCGGGATCTGAATCAGATCGTCTCGGCGGTTCTCGCTCAGCTGGCCGCGGTGGACGGCGTCGAGCTCGACGTCACTCTGGAGATCAGTGCGACGGCCGCTGCCGGCTTCGACGAGACCAAGGTCCGCACCGTCAGCGAGAACGCCCGCACCCTCAAGTTCAGCGCCTACGGCTTCGAGCTCTCCTGATCCGTCTGCAAACTGGCAGGCGTCAGCCCCAACTCGCCGGCTGGCAAGCCCGCTACGGTCTCCGTGTGCCCTCTGTGATGTGCTCGCCGTGCCGCCGGTTGTAGCGCTGGCGCCTGTGGCGGCGGCTCGGTGACCGCAACCGGTGAGCGCGTAGTCGCCGCAACGGTCGCGGGCCCGGCCTACTCCACCCCGCGGCGATGGTCGCGAGGCTGGGGTGCGCCTTCATCGCGGCGCTACTCGGGCACAAGACCCTCGCTATGACCATGATCTACGCCCGGATCGCCGACAAGACCGTCGCCGAGGAGTACTTGAACGTCACCGAGAAGGTCGAAGCCCTCTACGGCAAAGCACAACGGCTGCCCCACGGCGACGAAGGCAGCGAGATGCGCAAGCTCCGCGGCGAGATGCACCGCCGCATGCTCGGCAACGGCCACTGCGCCCGCCCCGTCGACACCGACTGCCACTTCGAGTCGATCTGCGAGGGCTGCACCTTCCTCCTCACCACCATCGAGTTCAGGCCCACCCTGCAGGCCCAACGCGACGACGCCCACAACAAGGGCCAAGTCGCCCGGCAGAACATCTTCGACGGCCTACTCCAGCGACTCGACAACGAAGCCTCATGATCACCCCCTTGACAGGATCACCTGCATGAGTGGAACAACCGCCGCCTTTACAGCAGCGACAACATGACCCCACCCGCGGAGAAGAAGCCGAGCACTACCGTCAGACCGTCACCGCCCTCCAGGGCACGTGACCCGAACCGGAGCGGCAGGAGGACCGGGACGCTTCACTCTGCCCTGAGTCGGACCCCACCATCAGTGGGATCTCGCGCGCGAGAGGTCCCTCCCCCGCACGAGGTGAACCGCCCGGGTTGGCAGGAAGGGGCTCAAGCCCCGACGCCTCGCGCGACTCGCGCCTACGCCCGGGTAGGCGCGTGGCGCTCAGCGCTGCAGGTCGCCGACTGCTGGCCGACCGCGTGTGCGGCCTGGATCCTCTCAGGCGTAAGTCACCCGCGTGTCGCGCTCTTGCGAAACAAGGGCTCGCGCAAGGGCGCAAGCGAGCGGTGTAGGGTGTGCCGGCTGGCCGTCAGGCATTGCCGGTGCAGGTGCGCGGTAACCTTGCTCCCGGCCGTAGAGCTGCTCCGGGGTGCCCCGGGTGGCCAGCAGCGCGTCGATCACCACCGCGTCGCTGACTGTGCGTGGGGCCGCCAGCGCGGGCTGGCGCCAGCTGCGGTAGGTCCAAGGCAACGTGGCCCGCGACCTGGCAGCCCTCACCGGTGAGGACCGCGCAGATCAGCTCGACGGCGAAGCCCTCGACGGCCATCGCGTCGACGAACGCGACGATCAACGGGCGCGGGGGTCGAGCTCCCCCGCGAAGAGAATCGAGGCCCTGCGCAAGAGACTCGTTGGTGTCTCGCAGGCGCTTGTTCTCCGCCTTCAACCGGGCCAGCTCGTCTGCGACCTCGGTCGGGACACGTTCCCAGCGGCCCTGGTCGACCTCGGCCTGGGAGTACCAGCGCCGCAGCGTCTCGCGGCTGATCCCCCGCTGCGGCCCCACCGCCTCAGCGGTCGCCGTCACCGACCCGTACTCGGCCAAATGATCAGCACCATCCGGACCGCCCGCGCCTTCACCTCGGGATCGAACTTCTTCGGCATCAGCCACCCTCCTCACAGACAAGCCGGGACGCTTCACTTTGACTTCGATGCACGATCAGTCCACAGAGCCCTCATTACGGCAGGCGTCGTCTTACGGCAGCCTTGGCGCGCTTCCTCAGGGGAGCGATACCTCCAAAACACCCGATAAAGGGTTAAGCATTAGATCCGAAAAGCGGGAAACCTGAGCGTTCGTAGCTGGCGTCCCGTTCCTCACCGATAACAACTGCCGCTCTCAATAAGCTAAAGTCACTGCCCTCGAGCATGCTGAGTCCCGTCTTGTCCTTAACAACCCGAACTCGATTTCGAACCGTGTTCGGATGTACGTGCAACGAGTACGACGCGTGGGTCGCACTTCCCCCGGCCCGGAACATCCCGATCACTGTTTCTGCCGCAGGAAAGTCAAGTGCGCACAAAGAGCGCCAGTAGTCAGTGTAGAGGACGTCGCTTGCTGACGCGTCCCCCAGCAGCGCCCGCTCAACGAGAAGCTCAGTCCAATGTAGATGAGAGCTTCGGGCCCTGCGCGCGGCGCTTGCAGAGTGTAGGAGCTGCCTCAGAGAATCACCAGCTTCTGAAAGTCGCGTTTCTTTGCCCGCGACAACCGTGTTCCCGCGGACTAGCTCAGCTGGTGCGTCGCCAAGCATTAAGATTAGCGCCAGGTCCGAGTTCTTAAGCACCGCAACGCGCGGTGGCGTTAGGTACCCCGTAGTGGTTGAGTGAGGTCTGTTCCAGTCGAATCGCAGCCAGCCCTTCTCAATGACGACGTCTGGCAAACTGCAACCGTATTGTGCGACCATGAGGAAGGGTGCAACTTTGTTTGAGAGATCGAATCCTGCCTCGCGCGCACTGGCTCTAAGATCAACGTTGGTCCCTGAATCAAGTAGATCCAAGAGGAACTGCTCGCCACGTCCGACTGTCAATCCCGGGCTCGTTTGAACAGATTCAGAAGCGCGGGCAATCCGAAAGATGGTTTCCCGCAAACGAGGTCCGATCTCGGACAAAACACGAGATGATTCTAAGGCCTCCCAGAGTCGCTCGAGCAGGTACAACTGATCACCTGCCGGGAGCGAAGATAGGCGCTCGGCCTTTCGAGGCAGAGCGCTCTGCGCGTCTGATGCCGACAGCAGTGCGTCGAGGAGGAACTCACGCGCGGCCCGCAGTTGATCAGCCTCGAAGGCCGCTCCGCTTATCGCCTGTCGAGCGTATGCGTCAAGGGCACGCTCAGCCCTGATCAGCCAGCGCACCGGCACCACCCACAACTACTACCTCACCGACGCCCTCGGCAGCGTCCTCGCCCTCGTCGACACCACCGGCACCATTGGTGCCAGCTACATGTACGACCCCTACGGCATCACCACCACCAACGGCTCCACCATCGCCACCAACAACCCCTGGCGCTACACCAGCGGCTACCAGGACCCCACCGGGCTCTACCACCTCAACGCCCGTTATTACGACACCAGCCTTGGTCGGTTTACGCAGCTAGATCCAAGCGGCCAAGATCCATTCTCCTACGCCTACGCGAACAATGACCCAATCAACGGCGCTGATCCGTCAGGCACGGGACTCTTCAGCACCATCGCGAAGACCGTGGGCGGCGCAGTTGGGACTGTTCTCGCGGTCGGGGTGTTTTGCACCGCGACGGCCGGGGTCGGTTGTGCTATTGCCGCTGGCGTCGCCGGTGGTGCTATCTTTGGCGCCGCTGGGGGAATTCTTGCTGCCCCAAAAGGGCAGGAGACAAGAGAAGGCGTCGACGGCGCCGTATCTGGAGCGATCGGCGGCGCAATCGGCGGTGCTGCTGGTGGTAGGGCGATAGTCAGGGGTTTTTCGAATCTTAGAGGGCGGTAGGCTTCGGCAAGAACACTGGGAGGATTCCCTTGGAGCACTGGTTGCTACAGGCACTTGCGGTCGGCCTGCTCGCCCTGGTACTTGGACTCTTGCTGACGCGGCGATCCTGGTCTCGGAGCCGTACTGGAAGAATGCCGAGCAGGGCGCTTCCGGTAAGTCTCAAGGTGGCGGATGCGCGATGGCGACAAGGTCGATTGTCGGAGGAACGAGGTGGAGAATGGACCTTTATCCCTCACTGGGTTGGTAAGAAGCGGCGCGTGAGACCTCTAATGGAACAGTCGCATCGTCGTCCGACGTGGTACGAACGTTGGTCGGTAAATAAGCGTGTACTGCTTATACCTTCGGAACTAGCCCCTGACCGCAAGCCGAGCCTTCTAGCGATACTTCCTAGCGACTTGGAGACCATCGAGGGTGGTGGGGAGGGGAAACGCAATGTCTACGGCTAGACGCTCGGCGCCTGCGCTGGTAGGTGGCGTTCAGCGCGGCGGTGACCCGCCGGGAGCCGTAGGTCTGGTGGGAGTGCGCGTGGACCTCGGCGACCAGCCCGACGAGGGTGACCCGCCGGCGGGCCGCGGCGTGGCCGGGGCGGCCAACCACTCGTAGTAGCCCGAGCGGCTCACTCCCAACCATCTGCACCCTTTGACGGCACTTCGAAGTTGAGGGGGAAGCACTCTTATCCGGTGGTGGCCCAGGCGTGATCGCCTGGTGCACGCGAATCGTACCCGGCGGCGCTGGTTGTCCAGGTTGCGGAACCCGAATGCGACCCGGGCGGCGTCTTTGTCAGATGGTTCGTGCCCTCGGTGCCGGCGTTGGTGATCCCGGTCGTCAGGAATGCCTCGATCTGGTGATGGCAGGGACCCGAGACCCACAGCCGATGAGGGTTGCTGGCGGGGTTGCTGGCGGCAGCACCGTTTGGCCCCGCGAATGACAAGTGTGTAATGAGACCGAGAAGCCCGACATCATTGGGGTTTCCGCTACTGTGACGCTCACTGGAGGGCTCGCCTAGAGGCCGATGGCGGCGGTCTTGAAAACCGCTGTGCCAACAGGGGACCTGTTCGGACCGCACGGAGGCGATCCGACCGGGAAGGCGGTGCTAACCGAACGGGCCCGGGTTGATGCCTGCCGCCGGGTCGGCCAGGACGCTGCCAGCGTCACGTAGGTCGCCTACGACCTCGGGGCCGCTGGCCCACCGTCATCCGCGCGGTCACCGACTACGGGACGAAGTTCTTCGACGAGCAGTGGCTGCACACCGCGGTTACGCGCCTGGGAGTGGACGAGACCGCTTTCCTGGCCGCGATCGCCAGCTCCCGCACCCAGTTCGTCACCGGCCTGGTAGACCTGCGACCCGCCGCCGGCGGCCCGGCACCGCTGCTCGATGTCGTGGAAGGCCGCTCCGGGAAAGTCGTCAGCGACTGGCACGCCGAAGCGGGCCCGTAGTGGTAGAGCGAGGTCGAGGTTGCCGCGCTCTACCCGTTCCGCGGCTACCAGAACGCGTTCACCGCCAAGCCCCCCGCCGCGGCCGTGGTCCTGGATCGACGAGCGGCTGACACGGGCGTCATCAAGGCACTCGCCGAAGCCCTGTCGACGAGCATCTCTGACCGCGCATCTTGAGCAGCCGTCGGGTGACGCCCGCGGGACGCGAGCGTCTGCCAGCTGTGGCGCCGACTCTCAGGCAGAGTGACCGTATGGGGAAGGCGTGGGTCGTCAGGTCGGGCAAGCACGGCGAGCGCGAGGCTTGGTCGCTGGCTAACGGATACGCCGGTACCGGCTGGTCGGACTTCCCCGACCTGACGCCGTACACCAGCCGCGAGGCACTCGTCGAGCTTGTATCGCAGACGCTCAGCGACGCCAAGGAGGGTGCAATCCCGGGCTATGCCGGGCAGCTTTGGGCCTTGCGAAGCCGCATCCAGGTCGGTGACCTCATGGTCCTGCCTCTAAAGACCACCAGGCAAATCGCGGTCGGGCGGGTAACCGGGGATTACGAGTTCCGAGCTAACGAACTTGACCCCAACTTCCAGCACGTCCGCGCGATCGATTGGCAGCGAACAGATGTACCACGTAGCGCCGTAAAGCAGGATCTGCTGTACATTCTGGGCAGCGCCCTCACGGTTTTCGCTCCATCAAATAACCACGCCGAGGAACGGCTCGAAAAGCTCCTCTCGGACGGATTCGACCCTGGGCAGGCTGCCCTGATGGGTGGCCCAGCGAAGGTGCTGTTGGTGGCTGCCGTCGCTGGCGATGAGGCCGTCGATGAGCCGGAGCTGCAACCGGACATCGAAGAGGTCGCGCAGATCCAGATAAGCGCCAAGATTGCGGAGGAGTTCTCCGGGCACGCCCTCGCAGCCCTGGTGGCCGAGCTGCTGACCATCAGCGGCTTCGTATGCCGGGTGTCTCCGCCTGGGCCGGACGGTGGGGTGGACATACACGCCGGCCGTGGCCCCCTCGGGCTGGACGACCCTCTCCTGCTCGTTCAGGTCAAGTCGGGAAGTCAGGTCGGCGCGCCGGTCATCCAGCAGTTACATGGCGCGATCGCCCAGCACGGTGCGACGCAGGGACTGCTTGTCGCTTGGGGCGGGCTGTCCAAGCCGGCGAGAGAGCAGCTCATCAACCAAAAGATGCGCGTCCGACTATGGGAAGCCCAGGAGGTCATGGACGGAGTCCTCGCGAACTACGATTCTCTATCTGAAGGCGTGCGGTCCAGGCTCCCTCTGAAGCGCGTCTGGATGTTGGCCGACACCTGAGCGCCATACCACTCAGCTCAGGCGGAAGGACGGAAACGCGGCGAGCCGAGCAGGAACGCGCTGCTCCGTCGGCGACTCGCACCACCTCCCGTCGACGGTTTGCCGACAGATCTGGGAGTGTCTCTGCCGCCCAGGATCACGCCTGCTTCGGCAGGTGCCGTTGCGTGGTGGCAGTGCTGGCGGCGACGCATCAGCAACGCGGAAACGCAGGAGTGCCAGGATGCCCTCGTCAGCAGGCGTCCTTGACGGTGTGACGGTTCCGATCCTCGGGCGGCTGCCCCCGTCTAGAGGTGGTCCGGTCGACCTACATCACCAGGCACCCGGGCTTCCCGTCGTCGGGATCATAACTGAATCACCCGAATGTCGGGCGGTGGGTGGAGGTAGCCGGGCTGGAGTGTGCAGAGCCAGTCGTGCGCGGCCAGCACCCGTTCGACTGTGAACCGGTGGCGGTGGGCGGAGGACCCGTGTATCAGGTCGAGGTCGGGACCCGTCCTGAGATGTCCGGGTACCTCGGGACCGTGCGCGCCGAAGTAGCTGAAGCGCCTGCTGACCAGCACGACGTCGGTTGCGGTGTCACGCACCACGTGCTCGGAGTTGGGTGTCCCGTCCGCCCGCGTGTGGCGGCTGTCCTCCTGCAGCCAACGTCCTGTCGGGACGTCTCGGTGGTAGATGTTGTCGCCCACCGTCTGCTTGAGGTTGCCGTGCATGTTAGGCCGCTTCCTGGCGAAGCGCTCATCGTCCCAGTAGGCGTCGAAGGTCAGGGTCTCGTCCACCCGCATCGCGAACACGAGCCTGCCGGAGTTGCCTCGCGACCTGCTTCCGGTACCGACGATCCAGTCGCCTACTTGGGCGGCCTTCCGGATCTTGGGCTTGCATGTGGCCAGCGTGCAGAACCCGTAGAACGGGTTGGGGGCGAACCCGACGTCGTAGCGCACTATGTAGCTGAAGATGTGCACGGGCCGGGCCTAGCAAGGGGCCTTGCGGACATGCCTGGGCTGGGCGGGGGCCCCATCGGGCTGCTCCCAGTTGTCATTCCCGTTCAAGGCGTCGGCGATCTTCCCGCCGTCCCATCCAACGATGGCGTCCGCGTGCATCTCCAACGCCTCCGGCACGTCGCAGCCCTCCGCTCCCGGAGCCCACACCCCGATGATCCGCTTGTCCTCGAACCCCGAGGCGTACTCGATCTCCCAGTCGACCCACTCGTGGTCCTTCGTCTGTGGGCTCACGATGACGACCACCTTGCCAGCCCACTCAATCCGGTCCCGCAGGATCGACTTTATGTATTCCTCGTTGTGGGCGTCGTTCGGGTTGGAGGTGTTTATGGACGAGTCCCTGACCTCGGAGCCTGCGTTTTGCAGCATCGTCTTGAGGTCTTCGATCATGTTGTCATCCTCGTGCCTGTGGCTCACGAACACGTTGTGCAGCGCCATTCGGTCCCCCTCGTCGGTGGTGGTGGTGCTCCAAATCTAGAGAGAGGGTCCGACAAAATGACGGGGCCCCCCACGACGGGACCAGTCGCTCGTAGCCTGGCGGCGTGACGACGCCTCCGCTGCTGGAGATGTACGTGCTCTGGCACCCGCTCGACGCCAACGGGGCACGCCTGGCCGACGGGCTGCACCGCCACTTCCACGGTCCCGCCTACGCGGGCCTCGCAGGAGGTGCCGTGGAGGTCTACCGCCGCAGCGGCGGGTGGCTGGCCCAAGGTGGCCCGCCCAGGCCCATGCCCTTCCAGGAACCGCTCCCCTACGGGCTCCCGTCCGCCCAGTTCACCGTCGTCGTGCCCGTCATGTCACCCGAGCTCATGGCGGCGGCCGAGGACCCGGACTGGTCCGAATACCTCCAGCAGGTCTCCTCCGCGGCCGCGGAGGAGACCGTCTTCGTCCTGCCGGTGCGACGCCAGGAGCTGAACCTCCACGGAAGCCGGCTCTCTCGCCTGTTTGGGTCGATGCAGGCAATCGACGGGAGCTCCCCAGACACGGTCGCCTTCCGTGACGTCGCACAGGCAACCGCGGAGTCTCTCGCGAGCGGACCCGATCGCGTCACGGTGTTCGTCAGTCACACCAAGCACCGGTCCTCCGCCGAGGAGGCCGACGGGACCACCATGTACGACGAGGTCCGGGCGGTCCTGGCCGGGACCCACCTCGCCGAGTTCTTCGACGCCAGGGATCTCCTGCCCGGCAGCCAGTGGAAGGACGTGCTCGACCGCGAGGCAGGCCGCAACGCGCTCCTCATGGTCCGGACAGACAACTACGCGCAGCGGGAGTGGACCCAGCGGGAAGTGCTGAGGGCCAAAGAGCACGACCTGGCGTGCGTCGTCCTGTACGCCCTGCAGAGCGGGGACGACAGGGGGTCGTTCCTCATGGACCACGTCCCAGCGATCCCGTGCGACCTCGCCGACCCTGCCGCCGGTATCCGACGGGCGCTCGACCGGCTCGTGGACGAGGTCCTCAAGCACGCGCTCTGGCGGAGGCAGACCGTCTACCTCGCGGAGCACGGGTTCGACTGGCTACCGGCCAGAGCCCCGGAGGCGGTCACCCTCCTCGACGTCGTGGCCGGCCGCCGCCGAGCCCACCCTCTCGAGGTGGACCTCGCCGTCATCCACCCCGACCCCCCGCTCGGGCCGAACGAGCAGGCCGTGCTGACCGGTCTCGCGAGGGTGGCCGGCTACACGGGACAGGTCGATTTCGTGACACCGAGGCAGTTCGCCGACCGCGGGGGCGAGGTCGGATGACACGGCTCGACGTCGCACCCTCCCGGTCGCTCGCGGGCACGCGGGTCGCCCTATCGGTCTCTGAGAGTCCCGACCTGGACCGCCTGGGGCTGGCCGCCGACCACTGCGTCCGCGCGGTCGCCGAGATAGCTCGGGCCGTCTTCATCGCCGGGGGCGAGCTCGTCTACGGCGGCCGAATACGCGACCTGGGCTTCACGGGCACCGTGCTCGAGGAGGCGGCGAACTACGGCGGACCCAGACGGGTGCTAACCCTGGCCGTCCCGCACACCGAGCACTACGACGTGCCCCGCGAGGAGATATCGGCGCTGAGGGAGCGCCTCGGCCTTGGTGTCAACCTCGTCCTCCTCGACTCCCATGGAGCCGAGATCGGGGACGACGATCCCGGTCCGCCCGCAGAACCGGCCGTCGCGCTTACCGCGATGCGGCGATACGTGTCGGCGGAGTGCGCGGCCCGCGTCGTGGTCGGCGGCAAGCTGACCGGCTACCAGGGCGCGGTCCCGGGGGTCTTGGAGGAGGCGCTGGAGAGCATCCACGCCGGCAGGCCGGTCTTCGCGGCCGGCGGTTTCGGCGGCGCGGCGGCCGCGCTTGCCAGAGCCCTTGGCTTTGACGACGGCGGATGGCGGCCGGCCGATGTCCCCGAGGGCGCCGACGATGCCGGGGCCCTGTCGGTCGTCAGGGAGGTCATTGGACTCCGGGACCGTCTCGCCCCCGACGGCCTGACCCCGCCGGAGCGTTCTCGGCTCGCCGCGACCCATCGGCCGGGCGACATCGCCTCGATGGTCGTCCGGGGCTTGTCACGGGCACGAGCCGCTTTGCCGGCCCCGGACGCCGACGAGTCGGCGGACTGACGTGGACCTCGACGAGTTCCAGCGACGCGCCCTCGAGACCAACGTCCTTCCGCCGGCCGACCCGATGGACCGCGACGATGCGAAAGGCCTCCACCTCCCCCTCATGGGTCTCGTCGGCGAGGTAGGCGGCATCGCGGCGGAGGTGAAGAAGCGAGCCCGGGACGCGCGCGGGTACGTCGGCTTTGAGGACGAGATCCGCGAGGAGCTCGGTGACGCCCTTTGGTACCTGGCCGTCCTGGCCCACCGGGCCGGAATCACCCTCTCGAGCCTCGCGGAGGGGAACCTGGAGAAGACGAAGGCGACGTTCACGCCCTTCGACGCCGCCTCGCGCCTGCTGTACGACGACGACGAACCGCTATCGGAGCGGCTCCCGCGGCGCATGCGGCTCCGCTTCGCCGAGGACACCATCTCGCACGCCGGCGAGGAGATCCCCACGGTCTCGGTGGTCATGCTCGGCGCCGACGGCGGGACTTTCGGCGACTCGGTGGACGACAACAGCGAGGTCGAGGACGACTACCGGTTCCACGATGCCTTCCACCTGGCCTACGTCGCGGTCCTCGGATGGTCCCCCGTCGTGCGCTCCATCCTGCCCACGAAGGTCAAGCGCAAAGGCGGTTCGAAGGACAGGACGGAGGACGGAGGACGTGGAATCGCGATCGAGGAGGGGCTCACGGCGGCGATATTCGCCGAGGCCCGCGCACACGACTACTTCTCATCGGCCGAACGGGTCCCGCGGGACCTACTGAAGCTGTGTAGGCGCATGACGTCGGCTCTCGAAGTCGCAACGCGGTCATACGCCGAATGGGAGGAGGCCATCCTCGTGGGCTACCGGGCCTTTAACAGCCTGCGCGCAGCGGGCGGAGGCGTCGTCGACGTCGACATGCTGACCGGGACCCTCAGCGTGGAGGTCACGTGTCCGGACGGGTGCTAGACCCCACTTGGGCGGGAAGAACTGGGCGGGCAGCGCACCGGCGCGGGCGTACCTCTGTTTGATGCGCTTGCGGTCCGAGGTCCCGCGAATTTCCGGCATGGCCGCACGCGTGTACTTGCTCACCTCGCAAAATAGGTTCTGGATGTCCACGGGTTGGAGCCGCCGCCCGAAGAGGCCGGCGAAGCTTAGCCCCCGTACCGAGAACTCCTCCTCCTGCCGTTCGCACAACTCCCCGATGAGCGCCTCGGCGGCGGCTGGACGGGCTTCGGGGAAGCACTTCTTGATCCCATCCCGTGCGCCCGGTCCCGCCTTCACAAACGAGCTGTCGTCGAAGCTCACCGCCGAGCTGTAGCTCATGTCCACGGCGAGTTGGAAGGCGAGGAAATCACCTATTCCGGAGTAGGCCTTGAGGAGATGGAACGTGTCCTCAAGGCTGCCTGACCGTCGTATCGACCCCGGGAGGTCGTCGTCCATCATCTTGGCCAGAAGGGTCAGGTGCCCCAGGTGCTTCGGACCCGGTGACCCCACGATTGGGGGGACGATGTAGGCCGCCGAGTAGACCTTCATGCCTCGCGCCATACGCTCCGACAGCAGCGTTGAGTAGCCGTCGACCCTGAAGCGCGAGATAGTCGGCGCGTCTTCGGCCGCGAGTGCCACCCAGGTCTCGACCTTGTTGAACAGCTTGAAGAGAAGCGTCCGAAAGATGACCTCGTCGGGGGACGGGTCTAGGCCGTACTGCACGTCACGGATCAGGTACTGGCTGACCCGGTCGCAGGCGCGAAACGCGTTGGTGAAGCGGAAAGCGCGCAGAATCCAGTCATCGGACTCGCAACCGTGGGCGGCGACCCGGCAGAGGTACATGCGGTGCCGCTCGGCGGCGAAGTACCAGAACGCGTCGAGAGCCGTGGAGCTTGCGCGTGCAACCTCAGCAACTCGCACGAGTCCAACCTATCGGCCGAACCCTGGACGGCTGACGACCTGGTGCCTCGTGTCCCTCGTTCGTGCCGTCGCCAGACTCGCAAGCGCTTCGGAGAGGTGGCCGTGACCCTGACATGGGAACCCAGGACTCGGGCCTGCGCCATGCCGCGGTGGATCGTGGGCGCCGCGGGCCGCACGTCATCTTTCCGTCCGATGCGAGCATGAGCAGGAACTCCTGCTCATGCTCGCCCTGTTCGTTGTCACCGCGGTCCTCGCGCGGTGACCGTCCTAGTCCGGCGCGCCATGCACAACACCAGTCTCCAGTATCGGTGTCACATGCATCCGGGCACTTACCCTGTGCAGGCAGGAGCCTGGCTTGCGATCCCATGCCGAACAGGTTCGCGTGGAGAGGTACCGGTTCTCCGGACAGGGACCCTACTGGGACCCTTGTCGGAACATGGAGGAGATTCGATGCCTGGCACACGGAAGAAGTTCTCACCGCAATACCGTGATGAAGCGGTGAAGATGGTGGTCGACGGGAGCCGTCCGATCGCCGAGGTGGCCCGAGAGTTGGGCTTG
>JAABUQ010007700.1_pt1 | contig 15471 bp, 14 predicted proteins | sample 5560001 | NCBI WGS metagenome assembly JAABUQ01 (sample SAMN10711888, study PRJNA513371) | rock metagenome | isolation source: Antarctica rocks | place: Antarctica: Victoria Land, Finger Mt nord | collected 2015-12-18 | reverse complement strand
TCAACTCCCCGCTCATCACATCGATCGCCGCGGCCTGCGCCGACCGGGCATGGACATCGAACCCGACATAGGTCATCGTTCCGGTCATGGCCGGACCTCCTCAACTCATCTTGGGGTCAGCCGGAGCCAATCTCCGGCCAGACAAACCCCCGCGAGGAGCGTCCGGCCACTCAGCCCGGCAGGCAACCCCTGCAACAGGGCGCCCGCGCCATAGTGTCTAGAAGGCCACGTTCTGGACGAGGTCGAGTCGGACCACCATCCGCGGGCCGGCAGCAGCCGGACGATGAATTGGCGTGATCGCTCCCGCCTGTACACCGGCACCTCGGCTCGCGAGCGCTCATAGGACATCCTCTGGTTGCCTCGGCCGCCGTCGGGAGAGGGCCACGATTGCTTGCCCTGTGAAGAGGGCCTGCCAAAGACCAGCCCGTCCCGACGGTGGTGAGGTGCCGCGAGCGGCAACAGGACGTAGCCCCAAATGTGAGGGCCTTGTCTATGAGCATCCGCAACGGTACCTCTTGGTCGGGGCGCTGTGAAGGTGCGCTCACTGATAGGAGGAGAGGATGGCTTGCAGGTACGCCGGGATCGACTGGGCGGGAGAGAAACACGATGTGCTCGTGGCCGACGAGGCGGGCAGCGAGGTGCTCGCGGCGACGTTCGCGCATGACGAGAACGGGTTGACGGCGTTGTGCGCGGCGCTTGTCCGCTTCGAGGTTGGGCTGGTCGCGATTGAGCGACCGGATGGGCTGTTGGTCGAGCGGCTGCTGGACGCGGGACTGCGGGTCTTGCCTTTGCATCCGAACAAGGTCGCGGCCGCGCGTGACCGGTTCCGGGTCGGGGGCGGCAAGTCAGATCGCTTCGACGCGTTCGTGCTGTGTGAGCTGGCGCGGACTGACAATCACCGCTTCCGGGTGCTGGAGCCAGACTCGGATCGGACCAAGGCAATCCGGGCGTTGACCCGCGCACGAGAGGATCTCGTCGGAACACGCACGGCGGTCGTGAACCAGCTCCGTGCCGAGCTCGAGCGGTTCTGGCCCGGGCCGTTGGGTCTGTTCAGTCACATGGACGCAGAGATCCTGCTCGCGTTCCTTGAGCGCTACCCAAGCCCATCCGACGCGCACGGCCTTGGGGTTGCCCGGATGCAGGCGTTTCTGAAGCGCGAGCACTACTCGGGCGGGCAGAAACCGGCGGCGTTGTTGACCAAGCTCCGCTCAGCTCCGCTTGGGCGGGTCGGCGAGATGGAGCTCGCTGCCCGCCGGCAGCTGGTGCTCAGCTTCGTCGCGATGGTCAGGAGCCTCAACGCGCAGATCAAGCAGCTCGAAGGACAGATCAGAACCCAGGTGCGTGCCCATCCCGACGGTCCGATCTTCCTCTCGCTGTTCAAGTCGCCGGCGAGCGTGATCACAGCCGCGGAGCTGCTGGCTGAGATCGGTGACTGTCGCGAGCGCTACCCCTCCCGAGACGCGCTCGCTGCTGACGCCGGGCACGCCGCGGTCGCGAAGGAGTCCGGGAAACGCAAGACCGCCAACTTCCGGTGGGGCTGCAACAAACGGCTACGTGTCGCGTTCTGTCGGCTCGCGGACAGCACCCGCCACTGGCACCCCTGGGCACAGACGCTCTATGCCAAGGCCCGCCAGCGCGGCCACGAACACCCGCGCGCGATCCGGACCGTCGGACGCGCGTGGTGTCGAGTGGTCTGGCAATGCTGGCGCAACCACACCCCATACGACCCAACGCGACACCGCGCGCTGCAAAGCCACATCACCGTCACCATCCCGACCCCCTCAGGCCCACGGACTGACCTCGCCGCCACGCAGCGAATGGCCGGACCCGGTCTCTGGCGACCGGATCTCAGCAAGCCAGCATCCCTTCAGCCGGCAGGAGGTTGACACAGGACGTCTTCGGCGACCAGGGACGCGCCCGTGGGCCAGGCGTCGGGCGCGCGCTTTGCCACGAACGCACTCGTCCGCTCGCCGGCGCAGCGGGCCACTGCTCGGCGACGCTCCACTGGTAAGGCGGTCCACCGGCTTGATCCCCCGGATAAGCCGTGCCGGCGGCTCGGTGGCGCCTTTGTGACCAGCGTCGGGAGTGCTCGGATCAGAGGAGGCGGCGGCTCGGTGGCGCCTTTGTGACCAGCGTCGGGAGTGCTCGGATCAGAGGAGCTGTCGGATTGCGCAGCGTGGGCCTGTCGCTTTGGAGAGCCGGCGATCGCCGGTTAGGAGCTCGCATCCGAGCGCCTCGGCAAGCGCGACGTAGGCGGCGTCGTATGCGGTCACGTTTGCTCGCAGCTCGTATGCGCGCCGCATCAGCGGCAACGTCGGGTAGCGCTCAAGTTCCAGATCTTCGAGATCCTCGACGGTGGCAGCGAAGCGCTCATCGGAGATGCCACCGGCGAGCCAGCGCTTGCGGAGGACCGCGATCGTCTCGACGTCGACCAGGTCGGGCGCGGCCAGCCCGGAGGCCCTCCGCAGTTCGCCTCGGGCGCGCTGCCCGTCAGCGGCGTCGTCGGCGAGCGCGTTGGAGAGCACGCTCGCGTCGATGACGATCAATCTCGCGAGCGCTCCTCGGTGAGGTCATCGATGGCCCGCGCCAGCCCGACCTCACCGCCTGTGCGGCGTTCGATTCGGTCCAACACGTCGCTGAGACTCGGTCGCTGAGCGATCCTCGTGAGTTCTCGCGCCACGTACTGCTGAAGCGACTGCCCTGCTCTCTTCGCGCGCTGCTGGAGGGCTGCGTGCACATCGTCGGGAAGATCGCGTACGAGTAGATTTGCCATTGCTTGCAAAATGCTAGCACGCTTGCACCCAACTACTGCTGAGCGTCGTCTTCCGCGCAGGCCAGCGACACGGGTGGACCGCCGTCCGTCTCGGGAGACCTCGTCGACTATCCAGCGGCGGGAGCGGACGTGCACGAACTCGCCTCGGACCTGAAGGCGGGCAGCGGACCCGCCGGATGCCGCTGCGCCGGCAGAGCACTCAGAGCGGGTTCCGAGAGACCGCGGGCGGATGGTCATGTTCCAGCGCGTGATCTGGCTGGGTGGAGTCGCCTCACGCCTTCCGTCAGGCGCAGAGGCGATTTGATGCCCAATCCTGATGCCCAATCCTGAACTCGGCAATGCTGACTACGCTCCACCCCTCGAAAGCTGGCTATTAGCAGGGTTTTCCTTAGTGGAGCCAACCGGGATCGAACCGGCGACCTCCTGCCTTGCAAAACCATTCGGTCGGCTCCACGCTACGACGCGCTGACCAGGTCTTTTGGTAACCGCTCGTGGTAACCAGCTCGCGGCTCGGTGCCAGGCAGAACTTGATAAACGTCTGTTTTGCAGGGTGTTTGGTTAGTGCCGGAGGAGGGACTCGAACCCCCGACACGCGGATTATGATTCCGCTGCTCTAACCGACTGAGCTACTCCGGCGCTGGGGACAAAGGCTACCGCCTGCTCCGCGCAGGAGCCGCTCCATATGATGCGCGGAGCCATGCCCGACCTTCGGCCCGCCGTCGCCACCGTGGTGCAGCGCTGCCTGGCAGTGCAGCCGGGGGAGGAGGTGCTGGTGATCGTCGACCCCGCCAGCCGTCCGATCGGCGAGGCGCTGCGGGCCGCCGCGTCGGCCACCGGCGCCGACGCGATCCTGGCGGTGATGGACGAGCGCGCCACCGACGGCACCGAGCCGCCGCGGGTGCTGGCGGCGGCGATGGCGGCCTGCGACGTCTTCATCGGCCCGACCTCCCGCTCGCTCAGCCACACCGCCGCCCGCAAGCGGGCCAGCGAGGCGGGCGCGAGGGGGGCGACGATGCCCGGGGTCACCGAGGACATGCTGGCGCGGGTGATGGCCGTCGACTTCGAACTCGTGCGCGCGCGCTCCCGCGCGGTCGCCAGCCTGCTGGACGGCGCCGAGCAGGCCCGGATCACCTGCCCCCTCGGCAGCGACATGACCTTCGACCTCGCTGGGCGAGAAGGCATCTCCGACGACGGGGACCTCACCGCCCCGGGCGCGTTCGGGAACCTGCCCTGCGGGGAGGGCTTCGTGGCGCCGCAGGGTGGCGAGGGGCTGATCGTCGCCACCAGCCTCGCGCCCCTGGGGCTCTCCGAGCCACCGGCCAGGCTGACCGTCCGGGAGGGGCGGATCGTGTCGGCGAGCGGCGGCCTCGGGCCCGATTACATCGAGCGGCTGCGCGCCCACGGGGATCCCGGCACCAACCTGGCTGAGCTCGGCATCGGCACCAACGACCGCGCCAGGCTCACCGGCAACGTGCTGGAGGACGAGAAGATCCTCGGCACGGTCCACGTCGCCTTTGGCGCCAGCGCCGGAATCGGCGGCGTCGTCTCGGTCCCGATCCACCTCGACGTGGTTCTCACCAGCGTCACGCTGGAGATCGGCGGCGAGCGGGTACTGGAGGAGGGCCGCTGGGTCCTGCCCCACCCCGCCGGCGCGTGAGCCTGCTGCTGGCGGTTCCCAACGTCTCCGAGGGACGCGACCCCGGCGCCCTACAGGCGATCGCCGGCGCGTTCGGACCGGGCCTGCTCGACGTCCACAGCGATCCCGACCACCACCGCAGCGTGTTTACGCTGGCCGGCACCCCCGGCGCGCTGGCCGAGCGGGTGCGCGACGGCGCCCGCGCCACCGTGGCGCACCTCGACATCCGCTCCCACCACGGCATCCATCCCCGCGTCGGGGTGCTGGACGTCGCGCCGATCGTCTACCTGGAGGAGGTCGATCGCGGTGCGGCCTGCGCCGAGGCGCTCGTGCTCGGCGACCTGCTGGCTGGGGAGCTGGAGCTGCCGGTGTTCCTCTACGGGATCCTCGGCCAGGGCCGCACCCGTGCGGAGCTGCGCCGCGGCGGCCCGCAGGCGCTGGCGGCCCGGATCGAGTCCGGCGAGCTGATCCCGGACCTCGGGCCGCGGCGGCTGCATCCGAGCGCCGGCGCCACCCTTCTGGGGGCCCGCCCGCCGCTGGTCGCCTTCAACGTGATGCTGGCCGCCCCCGCGGGTGAGGCGGACGCCCGGCGGATCGCCGCGCGGATCCGCGAGGGCGGGCCCGAGGGCCTCCCGGGGGTGCGGGCCATCGGCCGGTGGCTGGAGCAGGAGGGCCTCGCCCAGGTGTCGACCAACGTCGAGGACCACCTGGCCACCCCGCTGGCCGAGGTGGTGGCCGCGGTGGCCCGGCACGCCCGCGTGCCCGGAGCGGAGCTGGTCGGGTTGGCCCCGCGCGCGGCCTTTGCCGGCTTTCCCGGCGACGTGCCGGTCGGTGGCCGGCGGCTGCTGGAGGACGCGCTTGCCGGCGTCGATCCGGCGCCGCCCGCCTCCGACTAACCTCTCATACGAGCCGATGGCGCAGACCAAGAAGAAACGGCGCAGCAAGCACCGCGGCACGGCCGCCGGGACGATTACGACGCGGGGGCGAACGGGGCGGCCGCCCAGCGAGGAGGAGCGCAAGAAGCAGTCGAAGGCCACCGCACGGGAGCGACGGCTGAATACCTCCCCGACGTGGACGTCCTCGCTCCAGCGGGCTGCCTTCGCCGCGGCGATCATGTTCATCTTCCTGCTGGTGACCACGCACGGAAAGAACCGGCTGCAGTCGGCGGCCCTGTTCACGGTCTTCGCACTGGTGCTGTACGTCCCGGCGGGCTACTACCTGGAGCGGCTGCTGTGGCGTCGCCGCCAGCGCAACCGGGAAGGTCGCTGATGATCGACGTGCGGATGTTCACCGTCGGCCCCGTTCAGGAGAACTGCTTCATCGTCCGCCGCCCGCAGTCGGACAGCGCGGTGATCGTCGACCCTGGCGAGGAGGCTGACAGGCTCCTCGGAGCGCTGGACCCGCTCGGCATCACCAGGCTGGAAGCGATCCTGCTCACGCACACCCACTTCGACCACGTCGGCGCGGTGGCGCCCGTGGCCAGAGCTACGGGCGCGCCGGTCTACTGCCCGGAGCTGGAGCGTCAGGTCCTGGCTAGCATCATGGACTACGTACCGTGGCCGGGATTCGGCCCCTTCGAGAGCTACGAAGCCGACCACACCGTCGCGGGCGGCGAGACGCTGGCGCTCGCCGGGCTGACCTTCGAGGTCCTCTTCACTCCCGGCCACAGCCCCGGTCACGTGACCTACGCCGTGGCCGGGGAGGACGCACTCTTCTCCGGCGATGTGCTCTTCCAGGGCTCGGTGGGACGCGTCGACCTGCCGGGAGGCGACTGGCCCACGTTGCTGGCCTCGATCGACACGCTCGTCTCCCGCTTCCCCGCGCCGAGCACCGTCTATCCCGGCCACATGGGTATCACGACGCTCGGCCACGAGCGCGCCACCAACCCGTTCCTGCGCGAGCTGGCGCAGGGGTGAAGTCTCCTCTGCAGAGGACGACGCGACGATGATCCAGGCGCCGCGAGGGACCTTCGACGTCCTCCCGCAGGACACCGCGCGCCGCGAGCTGTTGGAGGGCCACGCTCAGCGCATCCTCGGCGCCGCCGGCTACCGTCGCATCGAGACGCCGACGTTCGAGGCCACGGAGCTGTTCACGCGAGGGGTGGGGGAGGCGACCGACATCGTCCAGAAGGAGATGTACACCTTCGACGACGGTGGCGGGCGCTCGCTGACCCTGAGACCGGAGGGCACCGCGCCGGTGTGCCGGGCCTACATCGAGCACGGGATGCACAGGCTCCCGCAGCCGGTCAAGCTCTGGTACCTGTCGAGCTTCTTCCGCGCGGAGGCCCCGCAGCGCGGCCGCTATCGCCAGTTCTGGCAGGTGGGCGCGGAGGCGGTCGGGTCCTCGGGGGCGGAGACCGACGCGGAGCTGATCGTGCTGCTCAGCGAACTGCTGGGGGCGCTGGGTGTGCGGGACGTGCGGCTGCGGCTGGGCAGCCTCGGCACGCCCGAGACCCGCAGCGAGTACCGCCACGAGCTGAGCGCCTACCTGCGCGCGCACGAGCAGCAGCTGAGCGGAGAGGTGCGGGCTCGGATCGAGCTCAACCCGATGCGGGCCTTCGACGCCATCGATCCGGGCACGCGGGAGGTGATGCGGGAGGCGCCGGTGCTGCTGGATCGCCTGGACGCATCGGACGCCGCACACTTCGCCGAGGTCCGGGCGCTGCTGGAGCAGGCGGGCGTCGAGTACGAGCTGGACCCCTCACTGGTGCGGGGCCTGGACTACTACACGCGCACCGTGTTCGAGTTCACCAGCGACGCTCTGGGAGCCCAGTCCGGAGTGGGTGGCGGGGGGCGGTATGACCGCCTGATGGAGCAGCTGGAGGGACCGGTCACTCCCGCCTCGGGTTGGGCGGCGGGAGTGGAGCGGATCCTCCTCGCCGCCGGGGAGCTGCCGATCGCCCCACCGGTGGTCGACCTGTTCGTGGCGCGCGCCGGCGAAGCGGGGGGCCGGGTGGCGTTCGGGCTCACCCGCCAGGCGCGCCAGGCGGGACTGGCCGCGCAGCTGGAGCTGGCCGGCCGCTCGCTCAAGGGCCAGCTCAAGCACGCCGACCGCATCAGGGTCCGGTACGTGGCCATCGTCGGCGGCGAGCGTGAGGTGACCCTCAAGGAGATGGACTCCGGCGAGCAGCGCGAGCTGTCGCCCGCGGAGGTGATTCCGACGATCTTGCGCGGCAGCAGGCTCGCGTGATGCGCACACCCCGCCCCAACGCCCTGCGCGACAGCTGGTGCGGCGCGCTCACCGCCGAGCGGGCCGGCACGCAGGCCCGCGTGGCCGGTTGGGTCCATCGCCGCCGTGACCACGGCGGCCTGATCTTCATCGACCTGCGCGACCGTTCCGGGATCGTGCAGCTCGTGTTCCACCCCGACACTGCGCCCGAGGCCCATGCGGCCGCCCACGCGCTGCGCGCCGAGGATGTGGTCAGCGCCGCCGGCACGGTCGCGCGGCGGGATCCGGCCAACGTCAACCCTAACCTGGCCACGGGCGAGATCGAGCTGGCGGTGACCCAGTTGGAGATCCTCGCCGACGCGCAGACCCCGCCCTTCCCGCTGGACGACGGCCAGGGGGTCGATGAGAGCCTGCGCCTGCGCCACCGCTCGCTCGACCTGCGCCGTAGCGAGCTGCAGGCCGCACTGGCGCTCCGCCATCGGGTCATCACCACGATGCGCCAGGTCCTCAACGACCGGGATTTCCTGGAGATAGAGACGCCGTACCTGACGCGCTCCACTCCCGAGGGCGCGCGTGACTTCCTCGTGCCCGCCCGCACCCAGCCCGGCTCCTTCTACGCGCTGCCACAGTCGCCGCAGCTGTTCAAGCAGCTGCTGATGGTGGGCGGCTTCGAGCGCTACTACCAGATCGCGCGCTGCTTCCGTGACGAGGACACCCGCGCCGATCGCCAGCCCGAGTTCACCCAGCTGGACCTGGAGATGTCCTTTGTCACCGAGGACGACGTGATCGAGTGCATGGAGGCGGTGATGGGGGCTGTGTTCCAGGCCGCGGACTTCGACATCCCGCCGCCGCCGTGGCCACGAATGACCTTCGCCGAGGCCGTCTCCCGCTACGGGATCGACCGACCCGACACCCGTTTCGGCTTGGAGCTCCGTGACCTGGGGGAGGCGCTGGCAGCCTCGCAGTTCCAGGTCTTCGCATCGGTGCTGGCCTCCGGGGGCGCCGTCCGGGGGATCAACGCCGGCGCGCGGGAGCTGGCCCGCTCCGAGCTCGACGCCCTCACCGATCTGGCCCGCCAGCACGGTGCCAAGGGGCTGGTGTGGGCCTTCGTGCAGGAGGACGGCGGGCTGCGCTCGCCGATCGCCAAGTTCCTCTCACCGGCCGAGATGCAGGCCATCATCGGTCGGCTGGAGGCGAGCTCCGGGGACCTGCTGCTGATCGTCGCCGACGAGCTCGCCACGGCCGGGCAGGCGCTCAGCGCGCTGCGCATGGAGCTCGGGCGCCGCTTCGGGCTGATCCCGCCCGGGCGCCACGACATCCTCTGGGTGGTCGAGTTCCCGGCCTTCTTCTGGGACTCCGAAGAGGGCCGCTGGGACGCCGCCCACCACCCGTTTACCGCGCCCACTGGCGATCTGAACGATCCCGGGTCGCTCACCTCCAGGGCCTACGACCTGGTCCTAGACGGCGCGGAGATCGGCGGCGGGTCGATCCGCATCCATCAGCGGGAGGTGCAGCAGCGAGTGTTCGAGCTGCTGGGCATCAGTTCCGAGGAGGCGCAGGTGCGGTTCGGCTTCCTACTCGATGCGCTGCGCTACGGGGCACCGCCCCACGGGGGGATCGCGATGGGCATCGACCGGATCGCGGCAGCGCTGGCGGGCACGGAATCGATTCGCGACGTGATTGCGTTTCCCAAGGCGGCCAGCGGCGCCGACCCGCTCACCGGCGCACCGGCTCCCGTCGATCCCGGGCAGCTACGCGAGCTGGGTCTGCGCCGCTCCTGACGCGCTGACCACTGGTGCGGTCAGGTGATCTTCAGCGACGCCAGGAACGTCGTGTACGAGGCTGGCGGCGTCTTCACGTCGGAGCCCGCTTCCACGAACTGAAGGTCGAACGCCTCGCCGTTCGCGAGGATGGTGCGCTCGAAGACGGTGGCGGGGCTGCCGTTGCTCAGGGCCGTGATGCGCGCACCGCGTGCCGGGAAGTGCTGGTAGGTAGTGGCGGTCACGTTCTGCAAGGTGCCGTGGACCCCGGCCACCTCGCCACGGACCGCGCCATCGAGGTTGAAGGGCGCGCCTTGGGGAATTCGCTCCACGCTAATGGAGAAGGCCTCCTGGTCGGCGTGACTGATATAGGCCGTGAGCTGCACTGGACCCGCCGACGTCTGGACGGTTCTCACCATGCGTGTCGGTTTGCCGGGCATCTTGACGCTGAACCCCTCACCGTTGATGGGGGCGCCCTTCTGCTCGCTCAGCTTCGCGCCGCAGGCTCCGAGTGTCGCGGCGATCAGCATCGTGAGGACGAGCGCGAGCAATCGCTTTACGGGGCTCACGCGCGGCATCCTCTCAGATCGGGGTTGTCGCGAGTGGGCGCAGACGGCCCCTGTGTGGCGTGACGCACCTACGCTCGTAGAGCGTGATGTTGACGGTCCTCATGGCGTCGGCCCTCCATGCCGAAGATGAGGGAGATGGACAGAGTCTCTCGCCCCCTGCTGGCACTGCTGTTGGGCACGGTGGTGTTCCTTGCGCTGTGGATGACCGCCCTGAAGCCGAGCTCCTCGGGCGGCGGCAGCGGGTCCGCCGGGGTCGGCGGCTACACCGCTGACATCAACGCGGCGCGGGGTGCCGTCAAGACGGCCGATGCCGCCAGTGCCGCCCACGGAGGCGAGACGGCCCCGCCGGTCGGACGCCAGGTGGCCGCGCGGCTCTCGAACCCCGCCGCGCGCCAGAACGTCGTGCTGCGCGCCCTGGTGGCCCGAAAGGTGATCGTGCTGCTCTTCTACAACCCCTCCGGCGCCGATGACCGGGCGGTGCGCGCCGAGCTGGCCGCCGTGCCCGCCCACCGGGGAAGGGTGGTCAAGCTATCGGTGCCGCTCTCGGAGCTCTCGCGCTACAGGATGGTGACCGATGCCGTTTCGGTGAACGAATCGCCGACGCTGGTCCTGATCGACCGGAAGCGTGCGGCCAGCACGGTGGTGGGCTTCGCCGATCGCTTCGAGATCGCCCAGCGCGTCGCCGACGCCCTCGCGTCCTGATCGAGGTGACGCGGCGCGGGCCGGGGTTATCCTCGGCGGGGTGGATCGCCTGGCCTTTGAGCATCACCTGACTTCGCCGCAGGGGCAGGGACACGTCCCCGATCACGGCCACACCGTCACCCGCGGCGGCGGCTCCTGCTGCGACACGATCACCTTCACGCTGGCGCTCGACGGGTCGACAGTGATCGATGCCGGCTACGAGGCGCGGGGCTGCGGGGGGGCCATCGCCGCCGGCAGTGCCGCGGTCACGCTGGTGCGCGGGCAGCCGCTGATGAGCGCGGCGCGCGTCGGCGTGGGCGAGATCGCCGCCGAGCTTGGAGGACTCAGTCCGGGCAAGCTCCACGCTGCCGACCTGGCTGCGGACGCGCTCGCCCGCGCGCTGGGGGCAGCGGTGAGCGCGCACCGCCCGGCCGGCGCGGTCCTTCCCGCTGTGGCCGAGGGACGCACACTGGTGGCGATGAGCGGCGGAGTGGACAGCGCCGTGGCCGCCCGCGAGTGCATGGCCGTGGGGGAGACCGTGGCGGTGACGCTGGAGCTGTGGGCAGACCATGAGAATGACGCGCAGCGCAGCTGCTGCTCGGCCTCGGCGGTGGCCCAAGCCCGCTCCGTGGCCCACGCGATGGGCCTGGCGCACTTCACCCTGGATCTCCGCGAGGACTTCCGCCGCGGCGTCGTCGAGCCGTTCATCGCCGGCTACGCCCAGGGCGAGACGCCCAATCCCTGTGTCGGCTGCAACGGCCACGTCCGCCTCGACGCGCTGCTGCGCTTCGCCGATCGCCTCGGCTGTGACACGCTGGCCACCGGCCATTACGCCCGCGTGGCCGAGGAGCGCGATCCTGACGGGCCCCTGCTGCGTGCGGCCGCCGATCCGGCCAAGGACCAGACCTACATGCTGGCGGCGCTCGCCCCCTCCTCGCTGGCGCGTATGCGCTTCCCGCTGGGGGAGCTGACCAAGCCAGAGGTCCGTCAGCGCGCGCGCCACGCCGGGCTGCCCGTGGCGGACAAGCCGGACTCCCAGGACCTGTGCTTTCTCGCCGGCACCGACCGGACCCGGTTCCTGGCCCGCCACGGTGGTATCCCCGAGCGGCGCGGGGAGGTGGTCGACCGGGCCGGCAACCGACTGGCCACCCACCGCGGGCACCACGACTTCACCGTCGGCCAGCGGCGCGGGCTCGGCGTCGCCACCGCCGCGCCGCTGTACGTGCTGGAGAAGGACTCCGAGCGCAACCGGGTCGTGGTCGGCCCGCGCGCCGCTCTGCGCCGGGACACAGTGACGATCAGGGACGTGAGGCTCCACCGTGACGGCAGTCGCGTCGACGGGGTCAAGCTCCGCTACCACCAGCAGCCGCTTCCCGCGCGGCTACAGCCCCTGGCGGACACCGGGACCCACCCTTGCCTGCGAGTGGACCTGCTTCAGCCGGCCGAGAGCGTGGCCCCCGGCCAGCTCGCCTGCCTGATGGCCGGGGAGCTGATCGTCGGGTGGGCGACGATCGACCGGAGCCGCTCGGTCTGAGGGCCTCTCACCGCACCTACACTGCGACGGCGATGACCTCAGACGAGATCCGGCGCACGTTCCTGGCCTTCTTTGAGCAGCGCGATCACCGGCAGCTGCCCTCGGCAGCCCTGATCCCCGCCGAGCACGATCCCTCGGTGCTCTTCACGATCGCCGGCATGGTGCCCTTCAAGCCCTACTTCCTGCGCAGCGAGCGGCCGCCGCATCTCCGGCTGACCACCTGCCAGAAGACCTTCCGAACGCCTGACATCGAGATCATCGGCACCACCACCCGCCACCTGACGTTCTTCGAGATGCTGGGGAACTTCTCGTTCGGCGACTACTTCAAAGCCGGGGCAGTCGAGTTTGCCTGGACGCTCTCCAAGGAGGGCTTCGGCTTCCCCGAGCAGGACATCTGGATCACCGTTTTTGCCGGTGACGAGGAGCTCGGCCTCGGCCCCGACGAGGACGCGATTCAGGCATGGCTGGACGTCGGAGTGCCGCGCGAGCGGATCGTGGAGTGCCCCCGTTCTGAGAACTTCTGGCAGATGGGACCCACCGGGCCGTGCGGGCCCTGCTCGGAGCTGTACCTGGATCGCGGGATGCACCGGGGGCGACCCGACGATCTGCCCGGCGGGGACAACGAGCGGTTCCTGGAGTTCTGGAACCTCGTCTTCATGCAGTACGACCAGAGCCCGGAGGGCACGCTCACCCCGCTCCCGGCCCAGAACATCGACACCGGCCTGGGCCTGAACCGGTTGGCAGCGATCCTCCAGGACAAGGAGACGGTGTTCGAGACCGACCAGTTCGCGCCGCTGATCACGCTGGGTCAGGAGCTGTCCGGCCGCCGTTACGGGCAGGATTTCGCCACCGACCGGGCGTTGCGCGTGCTGGCCGACCACGGTCGCGCGATGACGTTCCTGATTGCCGACGGCGTGGTCCCCTCCAACGAGGACCGCGGGTACGTGCTGCGGCGAATCATGCGCCGGGCGATCCTCCAGGGGCGGCACACGCTCGGCCTCGACCCCGGCTTCCTGGTTCGCTACGCCGAGCAGGTCACCGAGGTGATGGGGAGTGCCTATCCCGAGCTGGCGGCGCAGCGTGAGCTCGTGCGCAAGTGGCTCCTTGCCGAGGAGGAGGGCTTCGGGCGCACCCTGGCCCAGGGCAGCCGGCTGCTGGACGAGCTGATCGATCGCGCCCGTGACGCCGGCTCTGAAGGCATCAGCGGCGCCGACGCCTTTCTGCTGCACGACACCTACGGCTTTCCCATCGACCTGACGCTGGAGCTCGTGGCCGAGCACGATCTCGGGGTGGATGAGCAGGGCTTCGAGGTGCTGATGTCCGCCCAGCGCAGCCGCGCTCGCGCCGGTGCCGGACGCGGCCGGGGCTCCGGGCAGCTGCGTGAGCGCGCGCTCCAGTTCGCCGGGGAGGCCGGCTTCCACACCGACTTCGTTGGCTACGAGACGATGGAGCGGGAGACGACCCTGGCGGCCGTGGCCAGCGAGAACGGGCACACGCTGGCCAAGCTCCTGGAGTCGCCCTTCTACGCGACCGGCGGCGGCCAGATCGCCGACAGCGGCTCCGTGGAGTGCGTGGAGGGGGATTGCCGGGCGCGGGTGGAGGACGTGCTGCGAGTGGGTGATGACCAGGTGCTGGCCCTGGTGCCGCAGAGCGGGTCGCTGCAGCCCGGAGCCCGGGTGCGAGCCCGCGTGGACGGCCGCACCCGGCACGCCACCGAGTGCAACCACACCGCCACCCATCTCCTGCACGCGGCGCTGCGGGACCGGCTCGGAGACCACGTGCACCAGGCGGGTTCCTACGTCGGACCGGTCAAGCTGCGCTTCGACTTCACCCACGCCAGCGGCCTGACGGCGGAGGAGCTGGCCGACGTGGAGGATGCCGTCAACCGCTGGATCCTGGAGAGCCATGCCGTCCACGCCCTCACCACCACGCTCCCGGAGGCGCGCCGCCTGGGGGCGATGGCCCTGTTCGGCGAGAAGTACGGCGACGTCGTGAGGATGGTGGAGGTGGGCGACGGCTCGTTCTCACGTGAGTTGTGCGGCGGCACGCACGTCCGCCTGACCTCAGAGCTCGGACTCTTCAGAGTGCTCGGCGAAAGCTCGAATGCGGCCAACGTCCGCCGGGTGGAGGCGATCACCGGGCCGGCGGCGGTGGAGCTGATGCGCAGCCACGACCAAGCGCTGCGTGCCGTGGCGCAGGAGCTGAGGGTCCCGCCGGAGCGGGTGCTTCAGAGCGTGGCCGGCCTGCGCGCGCGTGTGCGAGAGCTGGAGCGGGAGGCGCGGCCGGGGAGCGGCGGGAGGGGCGGCCCGGTGGATGTCGAGGCGCTCCTGGCCCGAGCGACGGAGCTCGACGGGGCTCGGATCCTGACGACCGTGGTGCCGGGCACCGACGGCAAGGCGCTGCTGGACCTGGCCGACCGGCTCAAGGCCAAGCTCGGCGATGCGGCGATCGTGCTCGGCAGCGGCGGCGAGGAGCGGGTGGATCTGGTGGCGGTCGTGGCGCCGCCCTTGGTGGCGCGGGGGGTGCGGGCCGGAGAGATCGTCAAGGCGGCCGCGGCGGTGGTCGGCGGTGGTGGTGGCGGACGGGACACGCTCGCTCGGGCGGGTGGTCGGCATCCTGAGAAGCTGCCCCAGGCGGTCGATACCGCCCGTCGGGCGATCGAGGCCGCGCTCGGGCGTTAGTCTCATGCGGGTGCTGGCGCTCGACTACGGCAGCGCGCGTTGCGGTTGCGCGGTCAGCGACCCCACCGGCGTGCTGGCCACGCCGCTGGAGCCGATTGCCGCGCCCGCCTCCCGCCGGGGGCGGGCACGGCTGCGCGCGCTGGTGGCCGAGCTGCAGGCCGAGCGGGTGGTCGTGGGCCTGCCGCTCTCGCTCTCGGGCGCAGACTCGGCGCAGACGAGCGAGGCACGGTCCTTCGCCGGCGTGCTGGCCGGAGCGCTGCCCGTACCGGTCGAGCTCTACGACGAGCGCTTCACCACCACGCTCGCGGCTCGCACTCCCGGGCGGGCCAGCGAGGATTCACGCGCTGCCGCGCATCTGCTGGAGAGCTGGCTGGCGGCACGCTCAGCCGCGGGAGGACCCTCGTGAAGGCCAGGCCGACCCGCTCAGCCGAGGAGCGCGAGGCGGCGCGCTTGGAGCGTGAGCGCAGGCGCGCCGCGCGGCAGGGTCGGCCGATGCCGCCGTCGCCCGCTTCAGCTGAGCGCACGCCTCCCAAGCCCGAGCCCATGGAGCCGGAGCCGGAGCCGGAGCCGAAGTCTCTGCAGCCGGACCCGCCGGAGCCGGAGCCGCTGGAGCCGAAGTTTCTGCAACCGGAGCCGCTGGAGCCGGAGCCGGTGGAACCGGAGCTAGCG
>JAABUQ010007699.1_pt1 | contig 15471 bp, 11 predicted proteins | sample 5560001 | NCBI WGS metagenome assembly JAABUQ01 (sample SAMN10711888, study PRJNA513371) | rock metagenome | isolation source: Antarctica rocks | place: Antarctica: Victoria Land, Finger Mt nord | collected 2015-12-18 | reverse complement strand
GCCAGGGAAGGCGGAGAGTTACAAAGATTTCATCGCTAGCAAGCTTTACAGCATATATAAAAAAGAGGAGATATACACGGACGGTACGGGGAATGGCAGTGGGGCGAAAGTTAATCTCACCTGTCAAGTGCATATGTACCCGCATATCACCTCCTCTTGATTTCAATATATAAGACATGCGCTCCCATCCTCATGATATTGGTACTTCGTACCTATGTTGTACCTACTCAGCCTCCTTCCCGCGCCTGTGGCGCGGAGAACATTTTAAAGATGATTGTACACCTTTTTCGGCCAGGGGCCGAAAAAGGTGTACAATCATCTTTAAAAAAGAGGGAGGCCGCCTCTGGCGGCCAGGAAAGGTGAAGCGTTACTCTATTTTTATATGATTACAGCAGGTGTAGCTCGCGGGCATGAGCAACTGCCTCGGTACGATTTTTTGCGCCGAGCTTGGGATACATGCGGCGCGCGTATGTTTTTACCGTACTTTCGGCGAGGACCAGCTCTTGCGCGATCTCTTTATCGGAGCGGCCGGTAGCGATCAGACGCAGCACATCAAGTTCACGCTTGCTCAACAGGTTTTCTTGTCCTTTATCGGCCTTTGGATGCTGAGATCGTCTCTCCTGGTCCTGTGCCAACCTGTGCTGGTACGTCTGGCACGCGCTTAGCACTTTTTCGACATACGCGGTCGAGACATGCGAAGTTTTGAGTAGATGCCGGTGAGATGTCGTTAGCAGCTTTGTCAGCAGGGGTATCAGCGCGGAACCCACCAGGGCGAAGGTGGTGTTATAGCCTTCTGGCTCGGCAGTGGCCAGCGCCTGGACGATAACGCTCAGGGCCTGCTGTTCGTCTCCCTGTTGGGAGAGCACCACGGCTCGCAGCAGCAAAAGCCCAACCTGGGTAGCCCGCTGCGGCGTCCCTGACGCGTCGTTCAGGAGCCGTTCCACAACGGGCATGGCTGCGCGTGGATTGTGATTGGCAAGGTGGATGCGAATCAGAATTGTCAGCTCGGTTCTACGCCATTGCAGCCACTGATTGGCATGTTCTGGTTCGTAGCAGCGTGCCCATCTGCTGGCCGCGTCCAGGTTTCCTGCCAGCAGATGCAGATAGGCGCGTGCAGCCTCCAGAATATGCTGTGTCGGAGGCACAGACAGATGATAGCGTTGCAAAACGTGTTCAACCTCTCCCAGAGCGTGCAGCGCGTTCGCAATGTCTCCCCGCGCTCTGTGCAGGCAGGCGAGGATATCGTAAGCATAAATCAAGCTATCTGGTATGCTGCGCCGTTGAATAGAGGCCATCCCTTTTTCCCAATACCGTTCGGCCTCCTCTTCTCTCCCCCATTCCAGCAAGATTTCACTTAACCCGATCGCGGCCATACCGGCGGCATTTGAACTGGCCGCGTGTGCCTGCCGTTGCTCTGCTATGTGGATGACCTGCTGGTAGATCTCCCATGCCTGACGAAGTGAGCCGTGATCGTGTTGCAGTCGTGCTAAGCTGTAAAGAATGCCAGTGGCGGCAGAGGGATCAGGCGTAGCCTGGCTCATGCGTACAAGCTCTTGCCGGGCGATGTTAGCGGCAGCGCTATCGCCATAGCGTGAGTAGAGCGTAAGCAGCAAACTGCACACCTGGGTACGGAAAAGAAACTCGTTTGCGGGCAACAGGTCGAGTGCCTGGTAGGCGTACGTGCGTAATGCATCCATATCGTCCCGGCGCAGGGCCATCCCCGCCGAGAGCGCAGCCAGTTCGCCCTGCAATATCCGCGTGCCAGTGTCATGGAGAGCGAGCTGCCGGGCGGCCAGTGTCAGATATTCCTCAACAGTCGTGAAACGCAGGGCAAATTGGGCTGCCCAGGCGTAGAGCAGGCAGAGCTGTGGACGGGCGTGCAGCAGAGTTTTTGGCAGGGCATCCAGCCAACTGAGGAGCAGGTCCGTTTCCCGATTCTTGCGCAAAGTCTGTGCATGCTCTTCTAGCAATCTGACGACCGTCTCGTTGTTTTTTGCCGCCAGGGCATGGCGAATCGCTTCATTGATCATGCCACGTTGTTCATGCCAGCGGCTGGCGTCCTGCTGTATTAGCTCCTCTCGGTAGATGCTGCCCTGCTGGAGGTGATGGCGTAAGAACTCCGCGAAGAGCGGGTGATAACGGTACCAGGAATGTTCGGCATTGAGCGGAGTGATGAAAAGATTGTGCCGCTCCAGTTGTGCCAGTAGTTCATGACTCTGGCTCAGCCCGGTCACCTGATTGCATAAGTCCGCGTGCAGGCGGTCGAGTAGCGAGGTCTGGAGCAGAAAGCTTTGGATCTCTGCCGATTGCTGGTGGAACACTTCTTCTAACAGATAGTCAAACATATAACGCTGGCTGCCAGTCAGCGTTGAGAGTGTATCTGCCACATTGCATGCTTGTTGGAGCGCGAGGGCGGCCAGTTGTAAGCTAGCGATCCACCCCTCGGTACGCGTGACGATAGTTGTGAGGTGCTGTGGTGAAAGTGCGAGTCCCAGCAGGTGGTTGAGGAAAACATCTGTTTCGTCGTACGTAAAGCGCAGTTGGTCTGTGCGCAGCTCCTGAAGCTGGCCGTCCAGGCGCAACCGGGCCAGGGAGAGCGGCGGGGTCATGCGGCTGGCGATGATGAGACGCAGTTGTGAGGGGAGGTGGTCGAGCAAGAATTGCAGATCTCGGTGAATAGCAGGCGTCTCGATCACATGGAAATCGTCGAGTATCAGTATACAGCTTTGCGGTACGACTGCCAGTGTGTTGATGAGCATGCTGAGCATGGACGTCACGAATGCTGATTGTGGGGCGGCATGCAGCGCGCGGTCTATATCGGCCAGTTGTTGAGCAAGTGTGCGGTCGGTTTTGCCAAGTGTGATGGCCAGCGCAGTAAGGATGCAGGTCCAGAAGCGTGTTTCGTCATTATCACTGTGATCGAGCGAGATCCAGGAGACAGATAGCCCAGGCGTGAGCGAGCACAGCGTGCTCAGTAACGTTGTCTTGCCGAAGCCTGCCGGGGCACATAGCAGAGAGAGTTTCCCCTGTATGCCCTTATGCAGCAGCTCCAGCAGTCGTGGACGTGGTACCAGATTGGAGCGCGCAGGGGGTATGTCGAGCCTGGTCGCCACAATAGGAGGGTGCAGTATGGGCTGTGTTCCCGGCTGTACAAGGTTCATATCCGCTTGTTGCTCCTGTTAAAAAATAGCCTCTTCTCTGTTCAGACACGAGCACACTCTACGTCTACTATATCTAACCGTTGCTGTGCTGTCAAATAGACGTAGAAGGTGAAAAGCCTCTTGCAAGGGGCAGGAGAACTTTGGAAAGGTGGATGTGCACACCCACCTTTCCAAAATACGCACAAAATGCATAGGTATCTCTCAATTACCTTCTTTTGAACGACAGTATATATGAAGATCTTCCGCTATACTCCTCTCAGGTAATCTTTTTTTCTTAATGCCCAATACTGTGAACCTGGAGGGAGAGAATGGCACGACAATGGGAAACGCGAGCTGTAGCAATACCTGACGTACGTGATACACGGCCATACCCCAGAGGGCTGAGCGTCTGGCTTTTGCTGGCTTGCCTGGCGGTGCTGATCGGAGGCACCGCCTGTACTTTAGTTGGCGGATCTGGTACTATCGATACCAATGTAAGAACCTCTGCTGTCCCGGCGCAATCATTTACCATTTCCGGTCAACCCGCGCTTGTCATTCACGATGATGTGGGTGTAATTACTGTTCATAATGGTGGTAGTAATAATGTAAGTGTGAAGGGAACGAAAAGGCTTGCGGGCAGTGGAGGTGATTTTAATAATATCAGTATCAAATCTGAGCAGAGCGGAAATACAGTGAATGTTACCGCCACGGTGAAGCATGATATCGCCAATACACAAGAATCGGCTAATCTTGATGTGACGCTGCCGGCTACAGCCAATGTCGAGGTACATGTGGATGCCGGGGGTGTGACAATTAACGGCATCACAGGTCAGCTTGTACTGGATACACAGGCCGCGGCTATTGATGTAGAGGGAGCGACCTTAAAGGGTCGATCTCAGCTAACGGCCAGTGCTGGAGCGATTACTTTCAAAGGGACACTTGACCCACAGGGCAAATACCTCTTTAAGACGGATGTGGGCAAGATCGATGTCACCCTGCCGCCAGATAGTGCATTCGCCCTCAAGTCGTCAGTTAGCCTGGGCAAAGTGAGTAACGACTTCGGCAGCGATAGCGTGGGCAGCGGACCACGTGCACAACTGGAGATTGATACGAGTACAGGGGTAATTAACGTACATAAGGGGTCATAGAGATTATCATCCTATCCTCTTGCACTCTCTGCATCTCTGGTCTTTTATATGATCTTGTCTTATAGTGCTCAAAAATATCTCTACTGCAACAGAGTGATTTGCACCTCTGTTGCAGTAGGAAGATAAAAAGATATGTGAGTGCTGCGTGCGAGCATGTATGGAAAATGGCAAAGATATTTTTAGCGGCAAGTCATAGGATAACAATACTATGTGCTTTACTGCTCATCAGAAGAAGGCTGTAGCACCGTTGCTAAGAACCGTGTGACAGCCTGCTCAACCTCGGCATAATGGTCAGGGCAGGCCATGTAGCCACGTAGCAGTTCCCCAGGAGACCCCGGAAGCTGCCATACCCAGCGCAAATTGTCAGTGGCGGAACAGGTTTCTCCGTGAGGACCATAGTAGGCACAGAACGGCGTCGTACTCTGACGGCTGGGTGCAAGCTGCACTGTGACCACGACTGAGGCTGCTTTAGCATTGAATGATCTGGAAGCATTTACGCGCTTTCTCACAGCTGGAATTGGGGGTGCTAAACGACTAAAGAGTGCCCGGCGCTTGCAAGAAGCTATAGACTGTTATCGTATGGCGCGGAAACGATGGCCTCACGAAGGACGCTTGCAGGAATTAGCCAAACTGTTCATTGAGGAAAAGAAGGAGCAGTGATGAAATACAAAATTGGTGTGTACGGGTCGAATAGTGCAGAGAGCGAGCAAGCTATCCTGCTTGCTCGTGAGCTGGGAAGTGTTCTGGCTTATAATAACGTGATCGTGGTCACGGGAGGAGGAGGTGGTATACCCTATCTTGTCGCGCAAACAGCCAGCCAGCAGGGGGCTGAGGTGTGGGGATTCTCTCCAGAACGCAATGAGCATGAACACCGACAGGCGTACCCCTCTACTTCCAGTGCTATCTACAGCAGACTCTTTTTTATTCCTGCCCAATTTGACCAGTTTTTTTTTCTTGAACAGCCGCTTCCCGCTCTATACGACCGGAGCACCAGGCTGAAATACCGCAATTTCCTTTCGACTACCCATGTCGATGCAGGCATCATCGTTGCAGGAGGGTGGGGAACGATGAACGAATGTACCAACCTGTTCTATGATGGAAAAGCGATAGGCGTGCTTACAGGGACAGGAGGACTGGCAGATGAATTACCCGCCTGGTATCCTCGGTTACCGAAAAAATCGGAAAGCCCTGTCCTATTCTGTAATTCTCCCTCCGCACTTATCACCGATCTTCTGCATCACCTTCACAAACGCGTTTTTAACTAACCCGAGATGCGGTTTTTTCTTCATTCAGTATCGGAGATGGGGCTAGAGGTGGTACAGGTGCCGCCCCGTTCATCGACCAGGAAGACGCCTGGGAAAACCGCTCCCCATCCAGGGTATGAGCATGGAATGTTGTACATACATCATTTGCAACCTGATTAGACGTTCTTGTCGAGGGTGATCTATAATGAGCACCAGACAGAGAACATGCCTCTCTGCTTTTGCAGACTTCGTGGAGGAATTTAGCATATGTACATCAAAAGAAGTGGTTCACAACCTTCCGGCAAAGGACCATCTGAGTATTTTACCGGAGCAGTACGCCTTGACCCTCTCTTCCAGGCACCCGATCCGGCACGTGCGGTCGGTTCCAGTGTCACGTTCGAGCCTGGCGCTCGGACCGCCTGGCACACCCACCCGCTGGGTCAGACCTTGATCGTGATGGCTGGCTGTGGTCGGGTCCAACGCTGGGGAGGTCCAGCCGAGGACATTCGGCCGGGTGACGTGATCTGGTTCCCGCCAGGGGAGAAACATTGGCACGGTGCCACACCCACCACGGCCATGACGCACATCGCCATTCAGGAACGTCTCGACGGCAAGACCGTCGATTGGATGGAACAGGTCAGCGACGAACAATACCAGGCCTGATCGTGCAGGAAGAACGTTGCCACCGTTCCTCAAAGAGAGGAGACAAGATACATGCAGAAGCGCACACTGGGAAACAGTACCCTGGAAGTCTCGGCGATCGGGCTTGGCTGCATGGGAATGAGCTATAGCTACGGTCCACCTGCCGACAAGCAGGAGATGATTGCTCTTCATCGGTCAGCCATCGAACGAGGTATTACCTTCTTTGATACCGCTGAAGTATACGGCCCGCTCACCAATGAGGAACTGGTGGGCGAAGCGCTTGCCCCCTTCCACGAAGCTCTCTCGCCTGGAGGAGAACATCGGAGCGGCTGCCGTCAATCTCTCGTCCGACGATCTGCGTGAGATCGAGAGTGCCGCTTCACAGATCACGGTGCAAGGGGCTCGGTACCCCGAACAGATGGAGCAAATGACTGACCGCTGAGCGGCCCATTCATGGGCCGCTCAAACACCTTGTCTGCCAGGAAGAGAATCCCATGAATAGGGTACCGGCTGGCTGGCTTGTTAACTATCGCGTCCCACCGCAAGCCTGCGCGCAGGCGCACCGATTTATCGGCCGGTCAGTAGGGACCCATATTCATTGATCGCGTCCGTTGCCCGGCGTAAGCCCTGCTACCCCTGGCTGATCCGTTGCTCCCGTTTCTGTTCCCTCGCCCTTGGCTGAACTCGGACGCGAGTCACCCATTGATTCCGGGTGATGTGGACGATTTCAAAAACGTGGGTGATTTGGGTGATTCGGGAGACTTCAAAAACGTGGGTGATTTGGGTGATTTCAAAAATGGCAGTCATCGATGTCAGGATAGAACGCTCGCTCGCCCGCCCTCATTTTCTGGTATCATGAGAGCGGATAACAGAAGTGCTTACAGCATAGCGCACAGGTGTGGCGTTAAAGGAAGGAGCCTATGAGTTATTTCGCTATCAACAGAGTCCCCGACATCGTAACCGTTCAACTCGCTGCTGATCTGGTAACGCTGCGCAAGGATGGCGCGGAGCGCTGGCAGAGCACCGGGGGACAGAGCGCGGTGGAACTGACGACGAAAGTGCTGGACGCGGAACAGCGGATTACCCTCACCGCCCCACGTGCGGCCGTCAAACGCATCGCCTTGCGCTGGCAGCAGCGTGTCCCGGCGTCCTTGCGCTTCCTGGGCGATCACTGGGAGCGCGGCTATGGCGATCTGGAGTGGCGCGGCCTGGTCCCTGAGCGGCGCATGCCCTGGTATTTTCTAGCCTATGACGGATCACGCACACATGGCTATGGTGTGCGGACTGGTGCCAGCGCTATCTGTTTCTGGCAGGTGGATAGCCAGGGGATCACCCTCTGGCTCGATGTACGCAACGGCGCGCACGGCGTCGAACTCGGCACACGCCCATTGCAGGCCGCCGCGATTGTGAGTCGTGAGGGCAAGGAGGGCGAGTCGCCCTTTCAGGCGGCGCGGACGTTTTGTCGTTTACTCTGCCCCGCGCCAGTTCTGCCGCCGCAGCCAGTATACGGTGGCAACAACTGGTATTATGCCTATGGTCGCAGTTCGCACCAGGAGATACTTGACGACTCGAAGCTTATCGCCTCGCTCGTGCCATCTACCGACAACCGGCCCTACATGGTCATCGACGATGGCTGGCAGCTCTGCCATATCAGCACCTGTAATGGCGGTCCCTGGCGGCAGGGCAACTACCTCTTTCCAGATATGGCGGGACTCGCGCACCAGATGCGCGCGCTCGGCGTCCGACCCGGCATCTGGTGTCGTCCCCTGTTAACGCTGGAGAAGGTCCCTGAGCACTGGCTCTTGCCCGAACGCTCTCTTCCCGGCAAGAGTGTCGGGCTAACGCTCGACCCCAGCCTACCCGATGTGCTCCAGCATGTGCAGGAAGACATGCGCTGTATACTCGATTGGGGTTTTGAGCTGATAAAACACGATTTCAGCACCTTTGATGTCCTCGGCAAGTGGGGATGGGAGATGAAAAAGGATGTGACAGTGCCGGATTGGTCATTCGCGGATCGTAGCAGAACGACGGCTGAGATCATTCGCGCTTTCTATCAGAGCATCACGGACGTGGCGGAAGGCCGGGCGCTTGTGCTGGGCTGTAACACGATCGGGCACCTGGCTGCCGGGCTGTTCGCCTTGCAGCGTACCGGCGACGATACCAGTGGCACACAATGGGAACGCACGCGCTTCATGGGTGTGAACACCCTGGCCTTTCGCATGCCCCAGCATGGCACCTTCTTCGCCGTCGATGCCGATTGCGTCGGGCTGACAAAAGACGTGCCCTGGGAGATGAATCGGCTCTGGCTCGACATTCTGGCGCGCAGCGGAACGCCTCTCTTTGTCTCGGCCGCACCTGATGCTATTGGCCCCGAGCAGGAGCGGGCACTGCGCGCAGCCTTCGCGCTTGCTGCCCTGCCCCGCCTGCTCGCCGAGCCGCTCGACTGGCTCGCTACCACCTGCCCCGCCGACTGGCTCATCGACGGTGAGACCCTGCACTATGACTGGTACGAGCCAACCGGCGTGCGGTACTCTTTCCAATAAAAACCTGCTCCTATGAGGACGAACGACGCCTGGCACGCACTCATGCCAGTCATCGTTCGTGCTCACTTGAGCGCTATTGGTAAGGCTGTAACCAGGATGATAAACACGAAAAAGCCGATAACGAGCCATTTGGCCTGTGGATGAGCAAAATTAATGGTCCAGCCAATGCCGATACGCTTCTCAACCCAGAGCGTGGGATCGTCGGGGTTGGCGTAGTATAGCCCGCCATGCCAGTACTGATCATCGTCGCGATAGACATAGCCAGTATCTTGTTTCGGCACACGTTGTGCCTGTGCAGTCCCTCGTTTGCTATAGACAAGTAGCACGAAGAGGATGGCTGGCAGCAGCACCAGTGGCACGAGGACCGCCAGCAGCCGGGAGGTGCCATTCGTTGGCAGCAGTTGCCAGCTCATGAGCGCGGCAAGAAAGAACGAAGCATTGCTAAAGGCCGAACAGAGCAAGATCACGCGGGTTACGCCCTGGCGCTGCACGCGCTGCGCGATCTTTGATGCCTCGGGTTGTGCCGGGTTTAACTGCTGTCGTGTGCGCGGCATGTACCAGGCCAGCGCTCCGAGTAGGATGGTGAGCAGCAGCGCCAGTACTACCAGCGTAAATGTGCCCGGCATTTTATTCGCCCAGCCATTGGGTTCACCGTTCATGCCGAAATGGATAGGGATAGTGTCCGGCAGTGATGGATAACGCAGAAAGGCGGTGATGATCATGGCCGCGAGCAGAACGAGTGACGGCATAAACCACAGCAGCGGGAAGGGTGCCTGCTCTGTTCGCCCGGCAGTATCCACAGCCACCGCCTGCCGTTGTCCAGCGTACCAGCCTTCGCGCGTTTTCAACTCCGCGATATGCTGGTGAGCGATCTGGTGGTTAAGGGTCGCCAATACCAGTGTGAGAAGCGTGGCCCCTGTATTGATGATAAAGGGCGGGTAGAGCTCGCCTAGCAGCAGACTGCCAGCTCCCACGACAATGGCGATGAGCACAAGCCCGCTGCGATAGTGCCGGACCTCCCGTGCGATGGCGGGATCATGCTCGTGGTCAGGGGGAACGCGTACGCCAAACGGCAGACTGGCCTGCTTCAGCGCTGGCAGAAACCAGTAGAGGAGCAGGATAAAGAGGGACGTAATGGCCGGCAAGCCATAATTGATCATCATAGATTGCCTCCTTCTAGTGTAGGGCTATTCTGTCGCCGCTGCTGCGCGAACTCTGTCAGAATGCGGCGGCAGTGCTCAAGGATATCTTCAGGGGTAACATTGCGTGCATACGCCTCTGCCAGCAGTGTGCGCTGGCGTGTCTCCCAGCCCTCGGAGGGAGTAGCGGGGAACGACATACTGCGTACGACCGCCCCGGTCTTCCTCCTGAGATCAATAAAGCCCTCACGCTCCAGGATTTCGTACGCCTTATTGACCGTGTGCAGGTTGATGCCAAAATCCGCGGCCAACTGCCTGATCGACGGCAGACTGTTGCCCGGCTGCAATTGCCCGGTCGCCATCCCCTCCACGATCTGGTCGTGAATCTGCTGGTAGATAGGCTTGTCGCTCTCCATCTCAATCAGTAGCAGCATAGCAATCCTCCACGCCTATTGTTCTATAATTATTATAACAATAGAGTGAAAGTTTTGCAATATGTAATAACCAGGTTTCAAGGTCATATAAAAGTTGCGCCTGTGCGCGGAACGGGACAGAAAAACCGCAGCCCTCTGGGAGCGAGATCTCCCTCTAAAATTCTGTTGCACAGCCATAGGCAGCGCAGTTTTGAGCAAGACAGTGAAACATAACCGGATTTTTCGCCCGTAAAAAGAACAACACGGGTGAAGCAGCGGGAGTGCGACGATATAAGTGAAGCTAGAGAAAGGGGCCGCAGATTGAGCTTGATAAAAATAGAAAAAGGGGAGTATGGTTGATAAATGAGTAGAATAGAAAAATTATGCGCAGACGATTTTCACCGAGCTAAAGTTTAGCCCGGTATTATAGATTCGATCGAACAATGGCATTGGTTGCATATACCTGACATATATTGACAAATGTCACAAATAAAGGTATAGTAGATAATAGGAGAGTATGGTAAGGTAAAAAAATTTGGTCGCTTCCTGTCGCTTTTGCGAAGATAGCTGATACCTGAACCTCAAGGTATGAGTATTGCGTCACCACTGCTAGCATTATGGTTTACGTCATGAAATGCTCTGGCGAGAAGATACTCGTAAAGCGGATACCGTCCTCTGTATCCAGGTGGTACAGGGACATCTGTTATTATCCCGTAGCGGGATAAGAAACGAGGTAAGCGTATCAGTACCCTACGAATGCTGACTGCCTCACAGGCTGCGTCACAACCGATACCTCAGTACATGAGCCTGAATTATGGCAATGTATTTAAAATCCAACACGTACGCAATCCTTTTGCCCTGAACCCCGTCAGCTTCTCCAGTCTTGCCTCCTATCTCGAATGCCCCGGCTGCGCGCTTGAACAGAGGCGTAAGAGGAGGCCGAAAGAGCCTGCGAGGTTCACCAATGCGCGGCAGTCCACCCTCTTTGGCGGCAAAGGCGAACCCGATCCCCGACTTGTTGGTACCCTCCTCCACACCTGTATTAATCTCCTCCATGAAACCAATGGTCCCTTAAGTAAACAACAGCAGGAAGCTCTGCTTACAGACCAGCATATGCTGACAGGCTTTATTTGTTACGACCTGCTGACAGCGCTGCGGGAGGCTGGCAAGATGAAGCTGGCGATGTTCCTTGACGAACTGCTTACGCGCAGAGAGGTGCTCTATTCCGCGCTTATCGCGCCCATGCAGCGCTATCGGCGCGAACTGGCCTCCACTGACGCGATTGTGCTTGCCGCCGCCGAGCGCTTCCAGTTTAAACTGGTCTCGACGAGAAATACCTTTATCGATCATGGCGATAGGGGAGGAGCTGTCGGCCTGGTCGGTGAGTTCGACCAGATCCGCCTGCGGAAAAAAGGTGATGTGCGTCGTCCCACAGGGGTCCCGGCGATTATGGAGTTTAAAAAAGGCTTCGGGCGCACAAAAAAACGCGCGAGTGGTCCGCTCACGCTTTTCCCCGAGGAGATGGAGGATGAGAAGCCCGCCGACGAACTTCCTGGTATGTCTCATGCTATGCAGCTCATCATTTATTGGATGGCATTTCAGACACGCTGGGACATTCTGGACCAGATAGCCGTTGCCAGGGGAGGAATAGAGGAGATTCGCATGCCGCTCCAGCAGGAGCTTGATCTGATCATTTACAACTTGAACGATGGCTGTCAGTACCAGTTGCTGCCGACCAATCTACGAGAAGCGCTGCAAGCGATGACCAATTGTATTTTCTACCTGGACTGGGCCATGAAGAGCGGTTATGCTCAGCCGGCAGCAGAGCACGAGTGTAAAAAAACGCAGCTTATCGCAGAGGTGCCGAATCCTCTTGTAGAGGTGGGGTATACAGCCCTCTCCGCCGCGGAATGTTACGCGCTGGCAAGAGATGCGTTTGAATGCTTTAAGCAGACGGTCAGGTGGGAAAAACTACCGCTGTAAATAGGTGTGCTGCCTGCCTATCCCACTGCATATATCATGCTATCCTGCTGCTATACCGTAAAATAGTCGGGATGGTCCCGGCGCAACCCCTCCTCCGCAAACTTCTCAGTAAGCTCTTCCTCAACCCATGGATACAGCTCTGGATGCTCATACAGGACAACCATCATATCGTGATCCTGTTCAAAGGCAAGAAAATCGTGCCATGGCTTACCGATCCCGCGCGCCTTCTCGCTCAGCAGTTCTTGCGCTCTCTCCACAGTAATGAGCAGACCGCCATGATCGGCGGTTTTTACCAGGTAGACGCCTTCGTCGAGCTCTTCCCGTGACCGGGCTATCCCCCAGGGAGTATGCATACCACCTGTCATAAATCCACCTTGCTTTCCGGCATAGTGCAAGACTTGCCGTATCATCCAACGTGTTCGTGTGTGCCAGTATCTAGCATACAGTGTATGCGTTCTAAAACGCTTTGTTGGTTCAGACCAAAAATCGCCCCGCGAGTTTAGGCATCTTATATGAATGACGTCTCTTCTCTATAGAAACGTAGCACGTGGCGTAGTCGTTGACATTTTGTCGTTTTGCATGCCTTTTGACGGAGGAGGTCACGCCAGCTCTGCTCTTGACTACAGCACATGAGTTTATGCCGGTGGAGGATACGAAGGTGGAGCATCCTCCGGCCTATTGCCCCAACTGCTGGGCGTCTGACCGAGCTTAAAGTCAAGCGTCGCTCCGCTCTGTACCTCGCTCCAGGGTAGCCACAGGCTTGTTGTCGCCTTACCGTTGAATTGCAGGCTTTGCACATACGGGCTTGTGCCTGTAGCGGTGGGGGCAGTGATATGCAGCCTGTGGCCTCCCGCCAGTTGGATGGTGATAGATGTGAACAGTGGGCTACCGATGACGAAGCCCCCTATCCCGGTGATCTCAGGATAGAGCCCGATGGCCGAGAAGACATACCAGGAGGACATAGAGCCGCCATCATCATTGCCCGGCAGACCGCCAGTGGCGTTATGGAACAGCTCCGTCTGAATCCTGCGCACGACACTCTGGGTATGGGAAGGCGCTCCAGCAAAATCATACTCCCAGGGGACCTCGAAGCAGGGCTCGTTGCCCATAAACGCGTACTGGCTCTCCGGTCCCGCGTTCAGCGCCGTAAAAAAGGTATCCAGGCGCTGCACTACAGCGCTATCGCCCGCTTTGCCTCCTATATCGTTGAACAGGGCGCGCAGGTTGAAGGGTACCATCCAGCTATATTGCGCGGCATCCCCCTCCTGAAAGCCGTTCTGATCGGTAGGGCGAAAGTTCGCTGACCAGCTGCCGTCGCTGTGACGCGGTTGAATGTAGCCGCTGGCCCGGTTGAAGAGATTTTGCCAGTTATTTGAACGCCGCAAGAAGGTCCTGTACTCTTCCGTTTTACCCAGCGCCTGCGCGAACATGGCAGTGGCAAAGTCGGCATTGGCGTACTCCAGTGTGATGTCCGCCGAGTTGCCTGCACTGCTAGCGGCCACATAGCCGAGAGAAAGGTAGTCGGTTAGCGCCTCGCGTAGCAGGGGCTGTCCGTTAATCATGGCCGCGAGCGCCCCGACCGTGTCAAAATCTCGCGCGCCAAAGGCGTACTGTTCAGCGACAACAAGAGAGCCGCCATCGCCGTTCATGCCATGCGAGTCTACGTTTGTTTGTTCCCAGCGTGGTAGGTGCCCGTCACCTTGCTGCGCGTCGTTAACAAGCGACTGCGCGATATCGCTGCTCTCCGCCGGAGCCAGGATGGCCTGTAAGCGAACAAGCGAGCGATACTGGTCCCAGCCCGCGATATTTTCATACTGGTTGTGTCCGTGCGGGACGCTGTGGACCTGCCCATCGAAGCCGATATACTGCCCATTGGCATCGTTGAAGATGTTGGGGTGCAAGAATGAGTGGTAGAGCGCGCTGTAAAAGTTGACCTTTTCGTCAGTCGTCCCGCCCTGTACCTGAATAGTGCTCAGGCGTGCGTTCCAGGCGGCGTCAGCTCTGGCACGCGTCTTCGCCAGATCAAAGTGGGCATCTTCCGCCGCCAGATTAGCCTGCGCGTTGGCGATGCTGACGAAAGAGATGCCGACCTGAACATGAACCGCCTGATGCTTAGAGGTGTCAAAGGTCAGGAACGCTCCCGTCGCTTTCCCAGTGCTAGAGGTCGCTCCGTGTTTGACCGTGGCCTCTTCCCAGATGCCAGCGTCCGTGAAATGGCGATCAAAGTGGGCCGCGAAGTAAATAGTGTATGGGTTGCTGCCACAACCAACCGTACTGGTAGCAAAACCCGTCACCTGGTTAACGCCGGGTGTAATCGTCACGCCCGCGTTCCGTGTCCCGTTAATGCTGCCGCTGGCATTGATGAGCATGGTAGACTGCTTTGAGGCCGGGTAGGTGAACGTACCCAGCCCGGTGTGCGGTGTAACGCTCAGCTCTGCTGTCACATTGGGGCCATCAAGATGTACGCTGTAGTATCCTGGTCTGGCGTGCTCGCTTGTATGCGAGAAGGTGGAGTTGTAGAGGGAGCTGGCGAGGGCGGGCGAGGCTGTGATATCTCCTACAAAGGGGATGAAGGGAAAATCCTGGTATGCCAGGCAGCCCCGACCACTGAAATGGGTCAGGCTGAGTCCTTTGAGCACTACGTCGGGTGAGTAATAGCCGCCAGGCAGATTTGAGATCGTATCAGGGCTCCACTGCACCATGCCCAGCGGGTAGCTTGCGCCGGGAAATGTGTCCCCACTATCGCCACTGAAGCCGAAATGAGAGCCGCCCGGCGCGGTACCAATAAAGGGGTTGACATAATTTGTAAGGTGCGATCCTGTTGGTGGTCCGTACGTGGTGGAAGCCGTTTTCGTCCCTGGCGTCGGCTGGGCCCCAGAAGAGAATACACCCGACAGGTCGCAGCCGGAGAGTAAACAGAGTAACGCGAGCAGTATCCCCGGCAGCATCGCTCCCCGGCATACGTGGGATCGCCTCATAACAACCATTCCTTCCTGAAAGACATGCGCTGCATGTACCCTGGCTAGTAGCCTTCTCCTGCTAGCTTTGATCTGTCCTCTGCCCTTCCTACATTTTAAATTATATGTGTAAATATAGTATCATAAAGCACCGACGTTGTCAGTAAAGTAGCCAGAAGTAGTACTTGCACACCGTACAGGGTCCTGCTCAGATGAGAACTCCCGTGCTACTATGTATAGTAGGATAAGGGGGTAAAAATAG
>JAABUQ010007697.1_pt1 | contig 15471 bp, 13 predicted proteins | sample 5560001 | NCBI WGS metagenome assembly JAABUQ01 (sample SAMN10711888, study PRJNA513371) | rock metagenome | isolation source: Antarctica rocks | place: Antarctica: Victoria Land, Finger Mt nord | collected 2015-12-18 | reverse complement strand
AAGGTCGGCGAGCACGAGGCCACCTCCGTGGTCGACGTTGCGATTGCAACGCCTTCCTTCGGCGCCCTTCTTATGTCCCCTCGCCGCAACCCCACCCGCCGCAGCAATTTGGAATCAACCATCTAGGCCATGGCCGCCCTGTATCGCTGCCGCACCCCGACCGACTGGCTATGCCCGTGCGGTCGTATCGCGCGCGAGTTGCGCGCCCACGATGTGGCCCACGAAGAGGTGCGCGTGCGCCCGCGCGAGGGCCGCGAGGAGGTGCACGCCCTCTCGGGCCAGGTCCGGGTGCCGCTGCTCGTCATCGACGGAGAGGCGATCTGTGACTCGCGGCGGATCGTCGAGCACCTGCGCTGGCGCAGCGCGCGTGACACTTCGGCCACGTACGGTGGCCTGTGAAGGGGCCTCGCGGGGCGCGGGCCCCGGCCGGCCTGCCGGTGCCCTAGAGGCGGTTCTCGATCTGCGTCAGTCCGGCGGCCGGTGCGCTTGCGGCGACGGGCGCAGGGTCGGTCGCGGCGGCGCCTTCACCCTCGGCTCCCACCACCTGGGCCAGCTCGCCGGACTCGTACATCTCGCTGACGATGTCGCACCCGCCGACCAGTTCGCCCCCGACGAACAGCTGAGGGATGGTGGGCCAGTTCGAGAGCGCCGAGAGCTCCTGACGGATGCGCGGATCGGGCAGGACATCCACGGCGGCGAAGGGAGTGTCCAGGGACTGCAGGGCAGCCACCGTGCGCGCCGAGAAACCACAGGCTGGAGCCTCGGGGGTTCCCTTCATGAACAGGATCACGCGGTGCTCGCCGATGGCCTGCCCGATGGCGTCGCGGATCTCGTTTTTCTCGCTCATGATCTGGGGCTCCTCATTCGGTCTTGGTGGATAGCGACAGTGCGTGAATGGGCCCGCCGATGTCCGGTCCGAAGACGTCATAGACCAGTCGGTGTTGTTCGAGCCGACTTTGGCCGCGAAACCCTGAGGCGACCACGGTGGCACGAAAGTGGTCTCCGCCGCCGGTGAGGTCCTGGACCTCCGCCCGCGACCCGGGGATGGCCGTCTCGATGCGGCGCTTGAGATCCTCTGCGGTGGGCACTCTCAAGAGCGTAGAGGATGCTCGCCCGGGGGCTGGGGTGCGGCGCTACACTTCTGGAAGTGGCACGCGAGTGACGGTCCCTGCGGCGACCTGAGGAGACAGCGAATGATCACGATCACCGACAAGGGTGCTGAGAAGGTCAGGGAATTTCTTTCCGGTCAAATGGCCGACGTGTCATCGGCCGGCCTGCGCGTGGGCGTCCGCGGTGGGGGCTGCTCGGGCTTTCAGTATCAGCTGGCCTTCGACGAGCAGCGGGCTGACGACACCGTGTTCGAAGATCACGGACTACGCCTGCTGTGCGACAACGCCAGCCTGCCCTTCGTGCGGGGATCGGTGATCGACTACGAGGAGAGCCTCCAGGGCGCCGGGTTCAAGGTCAACAACCCCAACGTGGTGGCCGCCTGTGGGTGCGGGTCCTCCTTCCGCGTCGCCGAGGAGGAGCAGGTCTCCGCCGTCTGACGGGTTGACGCGCGCGTCTCGGCGTCGACGTGAGGGCGCGCCGACGCTAGGTCGGCTCGTTGTCCAGCGAGCGCCACAGGAAGCGGCAGGCGAGCGTGCGATGGGGACGCCACGGCTCTGACCGGGCCAGCAGCTCGGCCGGCGTCGGCAGGGCCGGCAGTCCGTAGGCGCGCTCCACGGCCCGGCGCACCCCCAGATCACCCACCGCCATCACGTCGGGACGCCCGAGGTGGAACATGAGAAACATGTGCGCGCTCCACACGCCGAGCCCGTGCACGGCGGTCAGCTCCTCGATGACGCGCTCGTCGGGGAGCTCGTCCAGGCGCTCGAGCTCCAGGCGGCCACTGACCGTGTGCTCGGCCAGCGAGCGCAGGAAGCCCACCTTGGCATGCGACAGCCCGGCGGCGGCGCGCAGCTCGAGCGGATCGGCGTCGAGCACCTCCTGGGGGCGAGGCGGGCGCCCTCCGAAGTGGGCCAGTAGACGCTGGTAGATGGCGCGCGCGGCGTGGGTGGAGAGCTGCTGTCCGACGATCGAGCGCACCAGGGCCCCGTAGTGGTCATTCCGATCGGGACGACCGGCCCCGGGAGGCGCGAGCTCGCCGACGGTGTCGATCACCCCGGCCAGCACCGGGTCGGCGTCACGCAGGTGCGCGATCGCCGTCGCGGGATCGGCGTTCGCGTTCGAAGGGTCGGGCCGGCCGCCGGCACCCACATCCCCGCTCACGCCGGTCAGACCTGGGATCCTAGGGCTGACCGGCGACCGCGCCGGGCACGCCGGTGTTGGTCGAGTACTTGGGCTGGATCCTGCTCTCGGGACGGATGTGATGAACCGCCTGGGCAACCGCCACAGCCGCCTCGGCAAAGCCGGTGGCGATCAGCTTGAGCTTGCCCTCGAAGGTCGTGATGTCGCCGCACGCCCAGACGCCGTCCAGATTGGTGTGCATCAGCTGGTCGACCACCAGCGCGCCCTTGCTGACCTGCAGTCCCCATTCCTTCAGAGGCCCCAGGGCGGTCTTGAAACCGAGCTGCAGGAGCACGGCGTCACAGGGGACCTCGATCGACCGTCCCTCGTCCTCGGAGTGGTAGAGCACGACCCGGTCGATGGCGCCGTTGCCCTGGATGTCCTTGATCTGGAAGGGGACATGGACGTCGATGCGGCCCTGCTCGGCCGCGTCCATGACCTCCTTGACCGTCGCCTCGTGAGCCCGGAAGGCATCGCGGCGATGCACCAGCGTCACCCGCTCAGCGGTGTCCAGCAGGTTGACCACCCAATCGCAGGCGGAGTCGCCGCCCCCGACGATCATCACCCGCTTGCCCGCGAACGTGGACTTCTCGCCCACCAGGTAGTGAGCGCCGCGTCCCTCCCATGGCCCCAGGTCGAAGCCGGGAAGCTTCTTGGGCTCAAAGGCGCCGTGGCCTCCGGCGATGATCACGGTGCGCGAGCGCAGCTCTCCCCGCTCGGTGTGCAGGACGACCAGGCGTCGCTGCGGGTCCTCGGGGTCGGTCTCCCATGTGATGCGCTGGGCGGTCGTCTCCAGGTGGACGGGGACATCGAACTGCTCCAGGGCCTGCTCTCGCAACTGGTCGATGAGGTCGTGCGCGAGCACGCGTGGATGGCCCGGGACGTCGAAGATCCACTTCTCTGGATAAAGGGTGGTCAGCTGGCCCCCGATCTCCGGCAGCGAGTCGATGATGCGCGAGGACGCCTCGCGCATGCCGGCCCAGAAGGCGACCGACAGACCAACAGGCCCTGCGCCGACGACGGTGACGTCGCGCACCTCGTCGAAGTCGCGGCTGAGGTCCATGGCGTCGTTGATCACGCGGTCAGGGCCTCCGCCGGCAGGGGCTCGCCGTCGAGCGCGCCCAGGGCACGCGGTAGCGACGTGGCGATGCAGGTGAAGCTCGGGGTGTCCCGGACGGTGTAGCGCGACGCCTCGGTCGTGCGCAGGCGCTGGACCAGGTCCAGGAAGGTGCCGATGTCGTCGGTGTCGAAGGCAACCACGAACTCCTGGTCGTCGAGCCCGAAGCAGTACGTGGTGTGGTTGTCCACCCCCGCGTATTCGCGCCCCACCGCGATGTGTTGCGCCATGATGCGCCAGCGCTCATCGGCTCCGAGTGCGTACCACTCGCGCGACTTGACGAACGGGTACACGAAGGCATACCGGCCGCGGAACGCGCGGGGAATCTGGCGCAGCTCGTCTGAGTACTCCGAGGACTTGCGCATCCCCAGGAAGGAGTAGGGCGTGTTGGCCCACTTCATCAGGCCGCTCTGGGCGAGCACCACGTGAAACTCGTGGATACGGTCGAGGTTCTCGGCCTCGGAGATGAGCAGAAGCTCGGCGTCGGCGCGGGTTCCCACCAGGGAGAAGGACTGCAGCAGGTGCCCGTCGGCGAAGTCCTGGCAGGCGGCCAGGAACTCGACCTTGTCCTGGGTACGCGCCGCGAGCTCCCTCCGCCGCCAGGCGGGATCGAGCTTGAGAAAGGTGTACTTGACGAAGTGGCGCTCGCTCATGGGAGATTGGGCGCGGCGGCGAAGGAGCCCCTGGACGGACGGGGCCGCGAAGCGCGCGAGCCGGGGATTCTAACGGCCGGCCAGTGTTGCCTCCAAGGCCGGGCGGGCTACAGTCTGGGTGTGCGGGTCGCGCTCATCTCGCCCTACTCGTGGACCTATCCCGGCGGGGTGACGCGCCACATCGAGGCGCTCGGCGCCCAGCTGCTCGAGGCCGGCCACGAGGTGCGCATCCTGGCCCCGTTCGATCCCGACGACCGGCTGGCGCGGCACATGCACCGCGGGGCCCGCCCGCAGGCGCGCGAGGCTCCGCCCGAGCTCGTGTCGCTGGGGCGGACCGTCGGCGTGCCGGGCAACGGCGCCGTGTCCAACGTCGCGCTGGGCGGACGGGCCGTCGAGGTGCTGCGGGCCCACCTGCGCCACGGACGCTATGACGTCGCCCACATTCACGAGCCGGTCGCCCCCCTGGCGGCCTGGGACGCACTGTGCTGCTCGGCCGTACCCCTGGTGGGCACCTTCCACTGTTACTCGCAGAGCACGCTTCGGCACGCCTTCGCGGGGGTGGCGGGCGCCCATCGCCGTCTGAACCGCCTGGGCGTGCGCATCGCGGTGTCCGAGGCCGCGGCGTGGACGGCGCAGCGCTACTACGGAGGGCGCTACCGCATCGTGCCCAACGGAGTCGATCTCAGCTGCGCCGCGCCCGCCGGGTCCTCGGCCGGCCCGCCTGTTGTGGTCGGGGCGCCGCTTGAGATCGTGTTTGTCGGCCAGGCGGTCGAGCGCAAGGGCCTACCCGTCCTGCTGCGGGCCTTCGAGGCCCTGCGTGCCCAGGTTCCCGCCCACCTCACGCTGGTCGGTCCGGCGCCCGGGGAGATCGCGCGCATGATGGCCGACGAGCGCGCGGTGAGCGCCCTGGGCAAGGTTGACGAGACCGCCAAGCAGGACGCCCTGGCACGCGCGGACGTTCTCTGCGCACCCTCCCTGGGAGGGGAGAGCTTTGGCATGGTGCTCACCGAGGCCTTCGCTGCGGGTACCCCCGTGGTCGCCTCTGACATCCCGGGCTACCGCGAAGTCGTTCGCGACGGGGTGGAGGGGCTGCTGGTGCCCCAGGGCGACCCGCTTGCGCTCGCCGAGGCTCTGCGCGCGCTGGCCCTCCAGCCAGCGCGTCGCACGGCCATGGCGGCAGCGGCGCGGCGGCGGGCCGAGCGCTACGCGTGGCCCCTGGTGACCGCGGAGGTGCTCGACGCCTACGAGCACGCGATCCATGCGCCGCTTCCCGACGGCGCGCTACGGCGCGCCGGCACCCGGGTCGGCCTGCTGCCGGCCGACGGGATGCCCACCGTGCGTCCCCGGCGGATGCCCAGCCTCGCGCCACCGCCGGCGGGCGGTGCACGGCGAGTGTTGGTGCTCGCGCGCCGCGGGGCGATGCTCACCGCCGGCCTGGCCATGCTCGCGCTGGCCCTGCTCGCGCTCTCGCGCATCGGCCTGGACCACGTCGCCGCGTCGCTGGTGGCCTCGCGGCCCAGCTGGGTGCTGGGCGGATTGGCCCTCATGTGCGCCTCGATGGTGCTGCGTGGCTTGGCGTGGCACGCGATCCTATGCGCCGCGCCGAGCCTCGGACGGGTCAGGCGACGCGACGCGCTGCAGGGCACCTTCATCGGGGTCCTCATGTCGGCCACGCTGCCCGCGCGTCTGGGCGAGCCCTCACGCGCGCTCATCGTCGCGCGGCGGCTGGGGCGCGCACGCGAGACCCTTCCGGTGGTCCTCGGCACCATGGTCTCCCAGACGCTGCTCAACCTGGTGGCCCTGGCTCTGCTCGGGACGGTCATGTTCTCCAGCGTGGATTTTTTCGACGGGCGCAACAGCGCCCTGATCGTCGCCACCATCGCTCCGGTGGCGGTTCTGCTCACCCTGCTGTTGGCCCCGGTGCTGGTGCCCCGCTCCGCCGTCTCGCGCTCGGCCCGCGTGGGGGAGCTGCTGGGGCGTCTGCGCGCGGCGCTCCTGCGTGCGCGGGGCGGTCTGCGGGTCTTTGGCCGGCCGCGCCTGGGCGCCACGGCCACGGTGGCCCAGCTGGGCGCCTGGGCGCTGCAGTGGCTGTCCTGCTACGCGCTGCTCGCGGCTCTGGGCCTGGACGCGCGCGCCGGCGTCGCCGGCGCGGCGGCAGTGCTCCTTGCCGTCAACGTCACTGCGGTACTGCCGGCCACGCCCGCCAACCTGGGAGTATTCCAAGCCGCCTGTGTGGCGGTGCTCACCGGCGCCTTCCACATCGCCACCCCTGCGGCGCTGGCCTTCGGAATCGTTCTGCAGGCGGTGGAACTGGTCTCCGCCGTCATCATGGGTGCACCGGCGCTGGTCAACGAGGGTCTGTCCTGGCGCGACGTGCGCATGCGCGCGATGCACAGCACGCCGGTGGCGCTTGATTCGCCTCCGACGGGAGCGCCCGCGCCCGCGCGCTCCTGAGGTCCTGGCGGGTTTGCGGGCGCGTGGCCGGCTGCGCCCTGGGAGGGCGGGTCGGGGGCAAGGGCGAAGAACGCACTCATGACCGACGCGTGGGTCTATCTGCTGCGCTGCGCCGACGGGTCGCTGTACTGCGGCTGGACGATCGACGTACAGCGGCGGCTGAACAGCCACCGTGCCGGCCGCGGCGCGCGCTACACGGCCAGCCGGCTGCCGGTCGAGCTCGCGCTGGCCCTGCGCATGCCCGACCGCCGCGCCGCTCGGCGCGAGGAAGCGCGCATCAAGCGGATGGACCGGTCGGCCAAGCTCGCCCTGGTGAGCTCTCAGCCGGTCTCGACCAACGCGGCGGGATCAGCGGCCAGCAGCCCGGGGTCCCGGTCGGTTCCGGCGATCACGTCGTCGGCCGCGAAGTCGCGCGTCAGGCGTCCGCTCTTCATCGAGAAGTAGATCGCCTGTGGGTGGTGGGAGACGATGGCCACCGTCGACTGCTCGGGCTCGATCGCGTGGCCGCCCGACAGGCGCAGGCCGATGGCCGGTGCGTCGATGAGGGGAAATAGCTTGTCGTGCTCTGACTGCTCCGGACACGCACCGTAGCCCCATGACCAGCGCCGGCCCTGGGCGGAGGCGATGTGCAGGTCGCGCCGCACGCGCGCGTGCAGCCACTCGGCCATGCCCTCGGCGGTCTGTACCCCCAGACCGTGCACGTAGAGCTGCTCGGCGAACTCACCCTCGCGCTCGAGCTCGGCCATCAGCTCGGTGACCTGCTCACCGGCGGTCACCGCCTGAAAGGCGACCACGTCCAGCTCGTTTGCCTCCCGGGGTCGGAAGAAGTCGGCCAGGCAGAGGTGGTCATGGCCGGGCTGGCGCGGGAAGACGAACCTTTGGAGCACACGCTCGTGGTCGTCGGGGTCGAGGACGACCACCTCGTTGCCCTCCGAATAGCAGGGAAAGTAGCCCAGGCGAGCGCGCGGGCGCAGGTAGGTCTGCTCGCGCCACATGCGCTCCAGACGCGGCAGGAACTCGTCGGAGATCAGGCGCCGCCAGCGCTCGCCCTTCACGCCGCGCCCGCCCCAGTGCAACTTGAACAGGACGTGGGTGTCCAGGTGGCGATACACCTCGTCCATGTCGACCTCGACCTCACGCGCGCCCCAGAAGGGGGGCGTGGGCACCGGCACGTCGGTCCGTGCGCCCGAGCGCACGCTGTCGTCGTCGGTGCGCAGCTCCTCGGGCTCAGGGCCCTTGTCGCGCAGCCGCCGGGCCGCCTCGTGGGTCTTGGTGACCAGCGCCTCGCGGTTGGGCTCGTCGATGAGCTGATCCATCTTGGCCAGGCCCTCGAAGGCGTCTTTGCAGTAGAAGACGCCGGGCTCGTACAGCTCCTCGGACTCGCGGCCCCGAGGAAACTGCACACGCAGTCCGAAGTCCCGATTGATCGCCGCGCCGCCGATGAGCACCGGGTAGGGCAGGGCGCGCTGGTGAAGCTCGGCGATGCACAGCGGCATCTGCTTGGACGTCGAGACCAGCAAGGCGGACAGACCAATGGCCGTTGCGTTGTGCTCTTGAGCGGCGTCCAGGATGGTGCCGATGGGCACCTGTTTGCCCAGGTCGACCACCGTGTAGCCGTTGTTGGAGAGAATGGTGTTGACCAGGGACTTGCCAATGTCGTGCACGTCGCCGAACACGGTGGCGATGACCACGGTGCCCTTGGTGTAGCCCTCGGTGCGGTCGAGGTAGTTCTCCAGGCGTGCGACCGCGCGCTTCATGACCTCCGCCGACTGCAGCACGAAGGGCAGGATCAGCTCACCGGCACCGAACTTATCGCCCACCTCCTTCATGGCGGGCAGGAGCACGTCGTTGAGGGTGGGCACCGCCCCGATCTTTTCGACGCTGCGGTCGATCCAGTCCTCAACGCCCTCCTTGCGGCGGCGCAGGATGTGAAAGTGCAGCGCCTGCTCGGGCTCCATGCCCGCGGTGGGGTCGGCCACCTCCTGGGCCGCCTCCTCGCCCTTGTCCTCGAAGTGGGCGATGAAGCGCTCCAGTGCGTCCTCGCGACGGTCGAAGACGAGGTCATCGGCAAGGTCTCGCTCACCGTCGGGGATCTCGCCGTAGGGCGTGATGTGGTTGGGGTTGACCATCGCCAGGTCCAGGCCCGCCTCCACGCAGTGATGCAGGAAGACGGAGTTGAGAACCGCTCGGGCGCCGGGTGAGACCCCAAAGGACACGTTGGAGACGCCGAGGGATGTCTTGACTCCGGGCAGCTCGGCCTTGATGGCGCGGATGCCCGCGATCGTCTCCACCGCCGAGGGTCGCCACTCCTCGTCTCCCGTGGTCAGCGTGAAGGTGAGTGCGTCGAAGATGAGCGCCTGCGGATCGAGGCCGTGCTCGCCGCAGGCGAGGTCGCGGATGCGCTTGGCGATCTCGACCTTGCGCCGGGCGGTCTTGGCCATGCCGACCTCGTCGATGGTCAGGGCGATGACCGCCGCTCCGTGCTCGTTGGCCAGCGGCACGACCACATCGAGCTTGGCGCGCCCGGCCTCGAGATTCACCGAGTTGACGATCGGACGGCCGGGGGTCTGCTCGAGCGCCGTGCGAATGACCTCGGGCTCGGTGGAGTCGATCTGGATGGGCGCCGGCTGAGTCAGCGAGACCCGCTTGGCGACCTGGCGCATCTGCTCGCCCTCGTCGTCGCGTTCGGTGAGGGCGACGCACAGGTCGAGCACGTGCGCACCGCCGACGACCTGGTCCTCGGCGATCTGCACCAGCCCGTCGTAGTCCCCGGCCAGCAGCAGCTCTTTGGCCCGGCGCGAGCCCTGGGAGTTCACGCGTTCGCCGACCACGGTCGGCGCGGGCTCCTGGGTCAGCGGCGTCGCCGCGATCATGGAGGACATGTGCGCCGGCCGCGGCGTCGGGCGCGCCGCCACCGGGCGCCCCCCCACCGCGTCGGCGATAGCGCGGATGTGCTCGGGCGACGTTCCGCAGCAGCCGCCCACGATGGCAACCCCGTAGCGCTCGACGAACTCGGTCAGCGTAGCGGCCAGGGGTTCGGGTTCCTCCGGAAAGATCGTTTCGCCGTCGGGCCCCTGCAGCGGCAGGCCCGCGTTGGGAATGCAGGAGACGGGGACGGGACAAAACTCGCCCAGGAAGCGAATCGCATCGCGCATGTCCTCCGGACCGGTCGAGCAGTTCAGTCCTATGGCCTGCACGTTCAGCGCCTCCAGGGTGGCCAGGACTGCGGAGATGTCGGTGCCCAGCAGCATCTTGCCGCCGTTGGGCAGGAGCGACACCTGCGCCTGGATGGGCAGCGTGCGCCCGCTGCCTGCGAAAGCCTCGCGGCAGCCGAACACGGCCGCCTTGACCTCGAGGATGTCCTGGCCGGTCTCGATGAGCAGCAGGTCCACCCCGCCCTCGATCAGGCCGGCCGCCTGCTCGGAGAAGATCTGCACCAGCTCGCGGAAGCCGATCTGCCCCAGGGTGGGATCATCGGAGGCGGGCAGGAACCCGGTCGGACCGATCGAACCGGCCACGAAACCCTGCTCCCCGGCCACCCGGCGGGCGATCTGCGCCGCGCCGACGTTGATCTCGCGCGTGTGCTCGTCCAGACCCCACTCGGCGAGCTTCAGCCGCGAGGCCTGGAAGGTGTCGGTCTCCAGGACATCAGCACCCGCTTCGAACATCTCACCGTGGACGCCCTCGATCACGTCAGGACGATTGAGCACCAGCGCCTCGTGGCACTTTCCCGCCAGGCCCCCGTAGTCCGCGGCGGTGAGCTGATGCTGCTCGAGGGTGGCGCCCATGCCGCCGTCAAAGACGACGACCCGCTTGCCGATGGCGTCCACGTAGTCCCGCATCAGCGGGTTATCCTAGCAACCCGAGGGCCAACCTTGACACGCTCGTGTCAGACTTTTAGGGCCCCCTGGGCGACGGTCCGCGCGCGCCTGACGCTCAGGTCCGTGCCCGCCGCGCTACTTGATGAACAGCATCTCGGAGTACTTGGGCAGCGGCCACAGGTCGTCGGCTACGACCTTCTCCAGACGGTCGGCGACGTCACGCACGTCGTCCATGGCGGGCACAACGGAGTCGCGCATGTAGTTGGCGTGCTCGAGACCGTCCTCCTCGGGATGCTCGGCGTTGACCGCGTCGAGCCGGTCGATGGCAAAGACGAACTCCTCCACCAGCGCGTGCACGTCGGCCGCCATCCCCTCCACCGCCGCCGTGCGGACCTCGCCGAGGTGGCGCAGGGCGGCCGGGAGGAGCATCGTGCGGGCGATCGAGGCAGCCGTCTCGGCCTCGATGTTCAGCTTGACCACATACTGCTCGAGGAACACCTCATAGCGCGCGTCGAGCTCGCGCCGGGTGAGCACGTCGTAGTCCTCGAACAGCTGCACGCTTGAGTCCTCGACCAGCCACGGCAGGGCGTCAGGCGTGCTGCGCAGGTTGAACAGGCCTCGGCGCTCCGCCTCGGTGTGCCAGTCCTCTGAGTAGTTGTCTCCCCCGAAGACCACCTGGCGGTTGGCCGCGTAGCTCTCACGCACGACCGCCGTGATCGCCTCCTCCAGACTGGCGCCCCCCGCCGCGGCGCTCTCGAGCTTGTCGGACATGTCGTCGATGGCCTGCGCGACGATCGTGTTCAAGACGGTGTTCGGTAGCGCCAGGGACATGCTCGAGCCCAGCGCACGGAACTCGAACTTGTTGCCGGTGAAGGCGAAGGGGCTGGTGCGGTTGCGATCTCCCCCGTGCTTGGGCAGGGTGGGCAGGACGGGCGTGCCCAAACCCAGGAACGATCCGGGCGCAGAGGGCTCGACGCGTCCCTCCTCGATGGCCGTGAAGACCTTCTCGAGCTCGGTTCCCAGGAAGATCGAGATGATGGCGGGAGGCGCCTCGTTGGCTCCCAGGCGATGGTCTTGGCCGGGGCTGGCGATCGAGGCGCGCAGCAGGGCCTGATGTCTGTTGACCGCCTGGATGACCGCCGCGCAGAAGAACAGGAACTGCAGGTTCTCCGACGGCGTGTCCCCTGGCTCCAGCAGGTTCATGCCCGTTTCCGTGCTCATGGCCCAGTTGTTGTGCTTGCCCGACCCGTTGACTCCCGCGTAGGGCTTCTCGTGCAGCAGGCACACCAGGCCATAACGCCGCGCCACGTTCTGCAGGACCTGCATGGTCAGCTGCTGATGGTCTGAGCCGACGTTCGAGTTCTCGAAGATCGGAGCGAGCTCGTACTGGTTGGGCGCGACCTCGTTGTGGCGGGTCTTGACCGGAACGCCCAGCCGCGCCAGCTCCTGCTCGACCTCCAGCATGTAGGCGAGGATGCGCTCCGGGATCGATCCGAAGTAGTGATCGTCGAGCTCGTGGCCCCGGGGTGGCTTGGCGCCGAACAGCGTGCGGCCGGTGATCAGCAGGTCGGGACGCTCGAAGTAGTACTGCTCGTCGATGAGGAAGTACTCCTGCTCGGGACCCACGGTGGTGAACACGCGCTGGGCCTCCGGCGCGCCCAGGAGTCCCAGCGCCCGGATCGCCGCGCGCGACAGCGCATCCATGGACCGCAGCAGCGGTACCTTGTGATCCAACGCCTCGCCCGTCCAGGAGACGAAGGCGGTGGGGATGCACAGCAGCGCCCCGTTCGGGTTCTCCAGAATGAACGCTGGCGAGGTCGGGTCCCAGGCGGTGTAGCCGCGCGCCTCGAAGGTCGCGCGTATGCCGCCGGTGGGAAAGCTCGACGCATCGGGTTCCCCCTGGATCAGCTCCTTGCCCGAGAACTGGGCGATCGCAGTCCCGTCGCCCACCGGGCCGAAGAACGAGTCGTGCTTCTCGGCGGTCGAGCCGGTCAGAGGCTGAAACCAGTGCGTGTAGTGGGTGGCGCCGTTCTCCATGGCCCATTCCTTCATGGCCACCGCCACCGCGTCGGCCAGGGACGTGTCGAGAACCAAGCCGCGGTCGAGCGTCTGGGCCAGGGTCCGGAAAACCTCCTTGGGCAGACGCTGACGCTGGACGGCCGCGCTGAACACGTCGAGCCCGAAGATCTGGCTCCCGGGCAGCGTGAGATCCTGCGAGCCGATCTCGTGCCCGTTGGAGGTCCACTGCGCGGCGGTTACGTTCTGCTGACGGACTCTGGGCATGTGCGCGTCTCTTCCTCCTCGCAGGGGGCGGGTGCGGTCAGGCATCGTAGTGACAGGGCCGTGACGGGCGGTGCCCCGGATGGCCAGGGCGCGGCGCGTGCGTTTGGACAGATGGCCAAGCGGACTTGTCCTAGCTGCGCCGTGGCAACCCTCGGTCTGCGTGCACGCCTGGACGCGGGCGCCGGCTACTGGCCCAGCGTGGGCGGGCCCGCGAGCACCCGGCCGGTGGCCGGATCGATGTGCGAGCCCCGCGCCATGGTGCTCACGACGACCCTGAAGCGGCCGCGGGGCGCCCCGTGGCCGCCAACGCGCTGCGCACGGGCCTTGCCGTTCAGTCCGGCCGCGACGATGTAGCGAATCTCGTGGGTTCCGGCCTTGTCGGGGGTCACCCGCCAGGTGAACGTGGCGGTCTTACCCGCCGCCAGCGGTCCCAGGGCCCATGTGTTGGTGTACGCGGTCACCGCACCGCCCTGATAGTTGCCGGCCGCGCCCTCGATGGGAGGCGGATGGTGTGCGCCGGGGCCTTGATCGACGATCCACAGCGGACGCTGGGAGCTGGCGAGATTGGGCTGGCCGCTCGGCTGGGTGAAGGAGTTCACCGTCACGGCGATGTCGGGCACGGTCCGGTTGCCGGCGTTGCGCACCGCGATGCGCAGGGTGGCGGCTTGACCGATGCGCTGGTTGGCGGGAAAGCTCGCTCGCACGACGCTGAGCTTGAACGTGCCGCTGGGCTCCAGGGCGTCCTGGCGCTTCTGGCCGCACCCGGCCACCAGCGCCCCAGCCGCTACGGCGAGCAGCACGATCTCACGCTTTGGAGCACCCCTCACGGCGCGCGCACCATACCAACGCGACCGCGGCCGCAGCGACGGTTCTCGGGGCGACCTGACACCCTGCGCGGCGGTTGCCCCGGCGCTCACGGGCGCTACGGGCGCCAGCGTCGCGGTTTCAATCAAGATACGCGCGCGTGTGGAGCAGCAGCACGGCGGACGACGGGAGGCCCGGCGCTGCGCCCGGTTTCCCACCTCGGTTTCCTACCGGGGGCGCCCACCCGTTGGGTAGCGTAGGATCCGGTGCTCAGGCGGTAACCTGAGGGGGAACCGCTTTAGATGATGAGGGGGGCTTGATGGTTCGCAGCGTTGCCGACCGGGCGTTTCTTCCCACGAAGAACGTTCTTGAAGAAGTAGGGGACATGATGATCTTGACGGGCAAGACCATCCTGTCCGCGTTGCGCCCGCCCTATCCCTACGGCGGGGAGTTCATCTCGCAGTTCCTGTTCACCCTGCGCCTGTGCTGGTTTCCGCTGCTGGTCTCCACCATCGCCTTCGGCTACGGGGCTCCCGGTTTGCAGGCGGCGAACTTCCTGGTCCTGTTCGGCGCCCTGGACCGGTTGGGGGGGTTCTTCGTGCTGGCCTCCATCCGCGAGTTCGCTCCCATCGTCGATGCGATCGTGCTCGCCGGCGTGGCCGGTACCGCGATCACCGCCGATCTCGGGGCGCGCAAGATCCGCGAGGAGCTCGACGCCCTGCAGGTCCTGGGTGTCGATCCGGTCAAGAACCTGGTGGTGCCGCGTTTCCTGGCCCTGATGCTGGTGACCGGTCTGTTCGACATCTACGCCCTCCTGTTCGGGATCTTCGGCGGGATCCTCGCCACCCTGGTCAACCACGCGCCGCTGGGCGGCTTCTGGGCCACGTTCTTCGCCAACGCTTCGACCACCGACCTGTGGGGCTCGGTGCTCAAGACGACGGGCTTCGGCGCCATCATCGCCATCGTCTGCTGCTACAAGGGCATGACCGCCTCCGGCGGGGCCGAGGGAGTGGGGCGTGCGGTCAACCAGGCCGTGGTGATCTCCTTCCTGGGCATATTCGCCTTCAACTACGTGTTCACCCAGACGCTGTTGGCCACCCACCCCGAGATCACGGTGATCAAGTGATGCGCGGTCAGCTGGACGCGTCGCGGTCGGCAGGACGGGGGTCGGCATGAAAGGCGGGGTGATGTCCGTGCCGCGGGCCTGGCTGGAGTCCACGGGCGAGTTCGCGCAGTTCACCGGGAAGATCATGCGCCAGGTCTATGGCCTACGTGTGTTGCGCTTCTTCGGCGAGGGGCTGCGCCAGTCGGGCATCCTGATCGTCGGCTCGACGATCGTGATCTGGGGGCTGGTCTTCATCATCGGGCTCGAGTGCGGGATCGAGGGCGCGTACTTCAACCGCTCGGTGGGGGCGCCAGCGTACGCGGGGGTGTTCAGTGCGTGGTGTGATCTGCGTGAGCTGATTCCCTACGCCTTTGGTTACATGATGGCGGCGAAGGTGGGGACGGGGATCGTGGCCGAGCTGGGCTCGATGCGGATCTCCGATGAGATCGATGCGCTTGAGGTGATGGGCATCGACTCAATCACCTTCCTGTGCGCGACCAAACTGCTGGCGGCGTGGCTGGTGCTGCCCTTCGTGTACATCGCGGCGATCGGCGCGGGCTTCCTCGCCTCCTACATCGCGGTGGTGCAGCAGATCGGCGAGGTGTCCTCGGGCGGGTTCTTCCTGATCTTCTGGATGTTCCAGAACCCTCCCGATCTGTTGTTCAGCCTGACCAAGGCCATGTTCATGGCCACCGTCATCGTGCTCGTGGGCTGTTACTACGGCTATAACGCTGGGGGTGGTCCGGTCGGGGTGGGCACGGCCACGGCCAAGTCGATGGTCCTTAACCTGGTGCTCATCCACCTCATCGGAATGCTCGGCAGCCAGCTGTTCTGGGGCGCCAACCCACGAGCACCGATCGGAGGCTGAGTGCCCAGGATTCCCCGCCGGGACAAGGGCCGTGATGGCGCGGCAGCCAACGGTGGCGCTGCCGAGCGCGCGACCGA
>JAABUQ010007696.1_pt1 | contig 15478 bp, 12 predicted proteins | sample 5560001 | NCBI WGS metagenome assembly JAABUQ01 (sample SAMN10711888, study PRJNA513371) | rock metagenome | isolation source: Antarctica rocks | place: Antarctica: Victoria Land, Finger Mt nord | collected 2015-12-18 | reverse complement strand
GATCAGGCAGGCCAGACTTCCTTCCTCAGCGGCGTCCCGTCGAAGCCGGCGACTCGACGAAGGCTGGGATCAGCTCCGTCACGCAGTCCCACCGAGGCGTCGGGATGATCGTCGAACCAACCGTCAGCAGGGTATTTGTACATCCAGTCGACGAGAAGCCTGCGGCGCGCGATCAACCATACCCCGTCCCGCTGCTCAAACCTGTCGAGGTAGCGAGCCCAAAGTTTGACGAAATCCCCGTTCCAGTGATGCCTCTCTGATGCTTGGTGGTAAGCATTAAGATAAGTCTCGACGTGTGCGATGTTGGGGCCGTCAAACTCGATCAGACTATTTCCGAGAAAATGCATGGTCCGTACAAATTGGGGCATCTCCCCGGTTAAGAACCCTACGAAACCGTCAACAGATCCGACGTGCAAACTCTTAGGAAATTGGATCCACGCGTCCTCGTGAAAGGCTCCGCGAACTAAATTCATATCTACACGATCAAGACCACGACAGTAGCGCAGCAGCACGTCGTGGATTTGCGCTCGCGCACTCAGTTCCTCAAGATTCATTAGCCTATCTCCCTCATTGAATGCGTATCCCGACACTAGCAGGGCGCACGTCGTATTTAGTAGGCCCGGTCATCTCGCTATCAAGGGGTCACCCTGCCTGCGGACCGACGATGATTGCCCACAACGGCATTGCGCAGTAGTCCCAGACGTTCCACCTCCACCTCGACCGTGTCTCCTGGCTGCAGCAGCTGAGGAGGCTTGCGGGCATAGCCGACGCCCGCTGGTGTACCGGTCGCGAGGAGATCGCCGGGGCGTAGGGACAGGGTGTGCGAGATCAGGGACAGCGTTTCCCCGACCGTATAAATCATTTGATCGGTGTGGGCGTCTTGCACGGTCTCGCCGTTGACGTGGGTCTGCAACCGCAGGCCCTGCCTCAGGTCGCCGACCTCTGCGGCGGGAACGATCGGGCCGATCGGCCCGGAACGGTCCGCGTTTTTGCCCAAGGTCCACTGGGAAGTCCGCTTCTGCGCTTTGCGAGCAGTCAGATCATTGAACGTGGAGTAGCCGATGATCGATGCCAAGGCTTCCTCGGGGGAGGCGTCGACGAGTGGTGCTCCAACCCAGGCAACGACCTCGCCTTCCCAGTCCAGTCCTTCCTCGTTGGCGGGTACGGGGACCTCCGCCCCGTTCACGGTCAGGGACTGCGTCCAACGAGCGAACAGAGTTGGATACGGCGGCAGTTCCTGGTCGCGGTAACTGCCTTCCGCGGCGTGCTGCTGATAGTTGAGCCCGATGCAGATAACGCGCGCGTCGGGCAGTACCGGGGGGACCTGCTCGATCAAACCGGTGGCGAGCGTCAGGCCGGTGAGCGGCCGGGACAGATGCCCGGCCGGATCGGCCCAGAAGTCCGCGAGTGAGGCGATCACGGTGACTTCATTGTCTGGTTCGGCTAGGGCAGCGACCTCCACGCCGGAGCCCGCCTGTGGTCGCCTGAGGCCAATGATTCTCATCTCTTTCCCTTCCTGCCTTCCTGGTCTCCGAGGCTTAGCCCCAGGACTTTGAAATGCCTGGGGAGCACAGACACGCGGCTGCGCTGGTGGTACTCGCGCTCGGTGCCGAGCGGTTCGTTGACCGGCCCGACTGCGCCCGGGCGCCATCGCCATCCGGAGGCAGAACATCGGCTCGCCGGCCTCTGTAGGCGACCTCCGCGGTCACGTGGCGTCATCCGCACGTGAGCTCGTGTGGTCGCGCTCGAGGTGGTGCTGAATCAACAGATCGGCGCCGAAGTCGTTGGAGGGATCGCGCCAGACGCTGTGCACGTGGTTGGCGTTGTCCTCGGCGTTGTCGAACTCAATGAGGGTGGCTGGGCCCTGGATCCGAAAGTAGTGCGGCTGGTCGATGGACGTGCCACCAGCCCACGCGAAGTACAACTCCTCGACGCCACCGGCGGCCGCGATGCGGTCCATCTCGAAGCCAACCAGATCGGGACGAGCGCGCTCGACGAACCCGGCGAGCAGGTCGTCGAAGTGCCCGCGTTCGGAGGCCGATAGGTCGCCGGCGCGGATGCCACGGGGATGGGCGCGGAAGTAGGCTAGGGCCTTGCGGTCCTCGTCGGTGATCATCGCGTCGCGGCGGCCGACGCCGTGATAGGCGGGATATTCAACCTCGCCGATGGTTGCGACGGTGCGGGTGACGAAGTCCGCCGGCGGCCTGGGGTGGATGATCGCCTGCTGCTGCTGGGAGCCGGTGAGGCTTTCCAGCAGGACGAAGGCCGCGTCCTCGTCTTCGCCCAGGATCCGGAAGGGGCCGAAGTTGGCGGGTTCGGCGCCGAGCAGGAACGGGGTGGCGCTGACTAGATCGCTGTCGACGACTGTGACATTGATCGACAGGTGGTGGCCGACCAGCCGCCAGCCCCAGGTGGTGTCCGGCTGCGGCTGGCCGAAGAAGGTGAGGAAGTAGCCGCGCGCGTCGCGGAAGGTGGGCGCGATGTGACCGAAGAGGGGCTGGTTGAGCTCGCGGAGCACGTGCTCGTTGGCCATCACCTGGACCACTCGGGCGTAGGCCGGGATCGACATCGACTCAGCGATCAGCCGATGCGCCAGCACCTCCTGGCCGTGGTCGAGCTCTCGAAGCGGGAGGCCGTGCCGGCCGGACTCGGGCAGGAAGTTCCAGTGCGTCCGGCTGGGGTCCTCGTACGCCAGCACCACCCGCGCGCGCTGATCGGCGGTCAGGCCATCGAACAGACCCATCGCCGCGAACGTGATCACCGTCGCGTCGAACGAACCGTGCGCCCGCGGACGGTGCGCCTCCGGAAGCTCACTGCTTGGATCCGGTTGCTGCCCTCTCATCATGACGTTCCTCCAGAGCCTCCTCGTGCAAGGACGCGATCCTGCACCGGGCAGCAGGTCACCCGCTCGTCGGCCTGATGACGAGAATGCTGGCGGGCAGCTGGGTTCGATTGATCACCTGGCGCAGGGTCCCAGCGGTGAAGTGTGCGGAGTCGTACAGGCGGAGCGTTTCCCTCCGTTCCCTCGCTGATCACCGCCAGCTCACCGGCGACGACGACATATACGGTCTCGGCCGGCTGGGCCGCCATCTCCGCCTGGCCGCCCGGCAGGTAGTGGGACAGCACGACCGTAATGCCCTGCGTCGATGCCGCTTCCCCGCCCTGCAGTCGGACGGGCCCCACACCGCGGTGTCCCGGCGGGTCGAACGGCTTGGCGTCGGCGAGCCGGGTGATGTGCATGCTCATCGTCGATCACTCTCCTTCTGTCAAGGCTGACTGGAGCGCCTGGCGGAGGCACGAAATGAAGCGCGGGATGTCGGTGTGGTCGCCGGCCGCGAACACGTAGAAGTCCGGCCGGGCGAGAAACGCGTCACACCCGTGCTCGGCGAACCAGCGTATGTAGACGCCGTCGAGATCCTGAACCGGACCACCACCTGAAACGTCGGCGACGACCCCACCGATCTGTCGGAACCAGGACACGTCATCGTCGCCCAGGAGCTGAGTCGGATCCCCGACGCGGCAGATCAGCTGCCAACCGCCGCCGACGACGTCGTCGAACAGGCCCACCCGGTCGGCGAACCGGACCCGTCCCTGTGGCGCCAGCCGCCCGTCGGCGCCCCTGCTCGCGATCGTCAGCGACGGCTCGCCCAGACGGGGGTGTGGAGGCTCCCGGGTGGCGGCATCGGAATCTCGCGACCGCTTCTTCATCTCGGCATCGCGGGCGGCCGCTCGGTCGACGTCGAGTTCGCAGATGACACGGCCGAGGGCCACTGCCTCATCGATCAGCTCCCTGACGTGTCCGACGCGTTCCGGCCCGTACGTGTCGAGCACAGCCGGCGCCGCCAGCCCACGCTGCACCATGCTCAGCCGCCAGGTGAGCGCACGAGCGTCCCGCAGGCCCGCGCAAAGCCCCTGCCCGAGGAAGGGGGGCGTGACGTGGGCCGCGTCACCAGCTAGGAAGGCGTTTCCCTTGCGCCAATGCTGAGCCCACCGTCCCCGGAACGTGTAGACGGCGTGCCGTTCCAGCCGGGCGGTCTCGGGTGTCACACCCCAGGGCGCCATGAGCCGCCAGGCTGTGCTCTCCTGGCCCAACTCCTCCAGGGCCATGTCCGCGCGGCGCATGAACTCGAACCGCCGCCATCCCGGGCCGCTGTTGACCGCGGTGGCCGGCTGTGCGGGGTCGCAGTACTGGGTGACGAAGGCGCTCCACTTCTCCTCGACCAGTGGCTGGTAGTCCACCACCAGCCAGTCGGCCTCGAACCCGGAATCCCCGACATCGATGCCGAGCTCGGAGCGAACGGAGCTGTTGGCCCCGTCGGCGCCGATGAGCCACCGCGACCGCACCTCCACGACCTGGGCAGGCTGTTCGGTGGGTGCCACCTGGATAGATACTCCCTCGTGGTCTTGGGTCAGGGCCTGGAAGGTCCATCCGCGGTGGACCCTCACGCCCGGTGTCGCGGCCGCAAGGTTCTCGAGGGCCGCCTCGAGGTCGGGCTGGTGGAAGCCGTTGGTGTTCGCCCACCCCGACTCGGCAACCCTGTTCCAGTCGATGGCCTGCAGGAGTTCGCCCTCGCCGTTGCGGAACTCGTAGCCGCCCCGTTCACCCTGGGACGGTTCGAACAGGTCGGCGCGGCCGGCCATGAGTCCCGCGGCCTGAAGAATGCGGAGCGCCTCATGGTCGATGGTGCATGCCCGCGGCAACGAATACCGTTGCGGCCAGCGCTCCACGACGGATACCTGCAGACTGGCCTGGCCGAGGAAGATGGCGGTTAGCAGGCCGACGGGGCCGCCTCCGACGACCACGCAGTCGACCACCGGCCGGAGAGCGGCAGGGTTCGGCTCTGGTAACCTCGTCATGCGCCCGGTGCACCACCACACAGGGCCGCGAGCGGGTCGTCCTTCCGGTGGGCGTTGTCCGGTTCTCCTTCCAGAGCGATCCGGCTGTCGGTGATCGCCGCCACCAAGTCAGCCAAGAAAAGCGCCCGATTCCGTGCCACCAAAGTTCATGGCCGTTCTGTCGTCCCTCGACTGCGCCACTGCGAGGCCACACCCGCCCGCGGCGCCCGGATAAAAGACCCGTAACTTTAGCTGACCCTACTGTGACGAAGACCACCTGTCAAGGCCTTAGAATCGCTCGCGTGTTCTCGCGACCGCCCGGCCTTGCGCAGCGTTTCGCCTCCGAGATCGAGGACTTGATCGGCGCCCGGGGCCTGCGCTCCGGTGACCGGATCGCCACCATGGAGGAGTTGCGGGCGCAGACCGGGTACGGTCGCGCCACCATCGGGGAGGCGACCCGCCTGGTCATCGAACGCGGGAGCGTCGAGGTGCACCCCGGGCGCGGGGGCGGGCTCTTCGTGGCGCCGGCGAGCCCGGTGGTCCGTCTCCGTCGGACCCTCCTGACGGTGCCTCAGGGCGCGACGACGGTTGCGCACGCCATCGCGGTGCGCGACGCGCTCGAGGAGCTCATCGCGCTTGATGCCGCGGCGAACCGGACCGACCAGGACATCCGGGACTTGGAGATCTACCTGGATGTGATGCGGCGCTCCGGTGATGACCTAGAGAGTTTCCTGCACGCCAACTGGTCACTGCACGAGCGCATTGCTGCGGTCACCCCGAACGATCTCGCCCGTGCGATGTACGTCGCCCTGGTGCGCTGCATCGCAGAGCTCTCGGTCCGGGCCGACCCTGAGACGTCCTCGACCTCGAGCGACTATCTGGCCGATCGGATGGTCAAGCACGAGGAACTCGTGGCGGCGATCCGACTCGGCGACGAGGAGCGCGTCAGGGCGGCCGTCGCGGCCCACGCCGGCGACGCCGAATCCGGCGTGGTGGATGGCTTCTCAGGGCGGCTGTCCGCGGCGGTCGAGCAGCGCGGCTTCGACGCCGCCGTCGCCGACCAGTGATCACTGCTACCGCTGGTGGCTGTGGGGTGTTCGTCGCCGGCGACACCACCGTCTTCCGCGCCAACCACTTTCGGCCGACCGCGGTACTGCGCAGCATTTCGGCATCGATGCCGACGCGACGGCGCCGCCCGACGGTCTGCGACTGCTGATCAGCGTCAACTTCTGAACCGCCTTCGAGCCGCCAGGCCGCCGCCGTGGACGGGTCCACCCGCTGTGACACTGGGCGCTCATCCGCGGCTACTTCATCCGGGCCGGCGAGGCCCAGCCCGAGCGCTGGGCGCGGGTCTAGGTCACGGCGACTCCAGTCGTGTCGGGTGGGATGTGGTGGCGAGCGTCGTTGGGGACGACGACCCACTTGGCGTGCGGCGAGGCTGCCTGTGCCCGCCACGCCGCCGGGAGTCCCTCGAGCGGGACGGTGTGGACCTCGACGCGCAGCTCGGCGCGGCCGAGGGCGGTCCACAGCCAGGTCAGCGCCTCTCGCTTGTCTCGCAGTGGGGTGTGCAGGCCTGCGAAGCCGGACAGAGTCAGCTGCTTGCCGCGGAGCAGCCCGGCCGGTACCTGCGCCGTCGCGCCGGCCGCGTTGCCGATGTTCACCAGGCGTGCCCGTGGTGCGCATACCCGCAGCGCCGCCTCGAGTGGCAGCCCGTACACGCCGTCGAGAACCACGTCCACCGGCCCGGCCGCCGCCAGCAACCGGGCCGCCAGTTCGTCGACGCTCTCGTCGGCGCGCAGATCGACGACGGCGTCCGCGCCGAGGCCGAGTAAGCGCTCCAGCGCCGCGTGGTTGCGCCCAACGCCGACGACACCGCCCGCTCCCCTCCGGTGTGCTACCTGGACCGCGAGCTGCCCGACCGCCCCGGTTGCTCCCAGCACCAGCACCGTCTCTCCGGGGCGCAGGCTGGCGTCGACCAGGGGCATGAACGCCGCCGTGCCGGAGTTGCCGACGGCCGCAGCCAGCACCGGGTCGAGGCCGTCGGGCAGCGGTAACACATCCTCGTTCGCAATGAGCACCTGCGTGGCGAAGGTACCCGGGGTGGCCGGCGAGGCGTGGCACTGGGCATAGACCTGGGAGCCGAGCGGATAGCGGTCGGAGTCGAGGACGACGCCCACGCACTCGCTGCCCGGGACGTACGGGGCTTCGTGACGGGCCGAGTGGAAAGACCCGGAGGCCATGGCCAGGTCCAGCGGGTTCAACGGCGCCGCTACCACGGACACGAGGGTGGTGCTGAGCGTCCGCGGCGGCAGCACGACCGAGCCCAGCCGCGGTTCGGCGCCCGGGGCGTCGACGATCGCCGCCAGTATCCCCTCGCGCCCGTCGGTCGATCCGCTGGCCGCGGTCATGCCGCGACGGCCTGGGAGCTTAGCGCCAACGGCTCGCGGAGCTTTTCGACCACTTCTGCGGTGGCCTGGGCGGCGAACGCCGGGCTGTTCGTGCGGACGAACTGACCATTGGGCCTGAGGAGCATAGTCATCGCGGTGACGTCCGCCTTCTTCACTTCGAAGGAGGACTGCAAGGACCGGGCCGGCGATGCAATAGCCGACGCATCGTATGCCCATTGACAAGTGGTCGCCGTAACAGTAGGGTCGGAAACATTGCGAAAGATACGGGTATTTCATCCGCGCTGTCGGGATGGGGCCTCTGAAGAAGACCCGGAGAGACGTGATTCGTCGAAGGACCGCCACCGCCGTACTCCCGATGTCGTTCCGTGGCGCGTTGCTGCCGAGTTTGCTGCGGTTAGGGGTCAGCAATGCCAGTGCTCGACCATGAGGGGAGGGATCCATGCTGCGTAAGGGAAGGTTTGCGGGATCCGTTGTTGGCCTCCGGTTCGAAACCCCCACCTGCTCGGGCGTCACGGATCACTATGGGACGTTCGAGTTCTGGGACGGCGAGGTCGTCACGTTCTCGGTCAGTTCGCTTCTGATCGGCGCGGCGCGAGGCGTGGAGCGGCTCACCATCGCCGACATCGTCGCCAGGGTCGACGGAAAGCTCGACAAGTTGGCCGATCCTGGTCTGACCAACATCGCCCGCTTCCTTCAGACGCTCGATCAGGACGGCAACCCCGACAACGGAACCACCTTGACGCCGGAGATCCACGAGCTGGTGGGAGATCGCGCCATCGACTTCCGCTACCGGCCCATGTCGCTCCCAGGCGCTCCGGCCGATCCCGTCCAGGCGTTCACGGAGGACCCGGTCGTCGCGAAGCTGCTCGATGACCTGAATCGGGCGAACGTCTTCACCGACGCCAAGCCGCGCACGCTCAGATCGCCGGCCGCCGCGCGCAACGAGGTTCGCCGCAACTTCCTCGGCATCCGCCGCTACCGCGACGTCAAGATCCCGCTGAGAAACGGCTCGTTCGTGTACGCGGACGTCTATCGTCCGGACAGCGAGGAACCGGTCCCTGTCGTCATGAACTGCGGTGTCTACGGAAGGGCGTTTGTCCACCATTCCATCTGCAGCGAGGAGGACGCTGAGCACCATGAGGTGATGGAGGAACGGTACTTCCTGGGCAACCCGGACGGGTACGAGTACGAGAACCACGAGAGCATCAACACGGCGACGTGGATCCCGCGTGGCTACGCGCTCGTCCGCGTCGACAGCCCGGGCGCGGGCAAGAGTCCGGGCACCCTCGGCATCTGGGGGATCGACGAGGCGGAGGCGTTCTACGACGCGATCGAATGGGCCGGTGTACAGCCGTGGTCAAACGGGAGCATCGGCCTGTGGGGCATGTCGTACTACGCGGTGAACCAGCACGCGGTGGCAAGCCTTCGGCCGCCGCACCTCAAGGCGATGATCGCGATCGGCACGGATACCGACCTCTATGAGGAACTCGTGTATACCGGGGGCATCCTCAACGAGGAGTTCTTCCCCGGATGGTTCGCGAATGGGGTCGTGCCCGCGATCTGCGGCGAGGTCAACGCGAAGGACTTCCTGGCGATGGCGAGGTCCAATCCCTTCAAAGACTCCGATCCCTCGGCGATCTTCGGAGCCCGGGCCGATGTGCTGATGAGTCCTGACCTCAGTGAGGTATCGGTGCCGCTATGGACGGTCGCCGTGACGACGCATCCCGCCCACTTCCATCAGCTCGGCAGCAGCGAGACGTACCTGAACACTCCCACGTCGAACAAGAAACTCTACTTCTGGGAGGACTGGTTCATGAAAGCCTACTCCGCCGCGGCGGTTGACGAACATGTGGCCTTTTTCGATCACTGGCTCAAGGCAATCGACAACGGGATCATGGACAAGCCCCCGGTGCGCCTCGAGATCCGAACCGGACGCGGCGGATCGTACGTTCAGGACGAGCATGAGTGGCCGATCGCGCGCACCGAGTACGTCCGGTGGTACCTGGACGCGTCGCCCTCTGATTGGGACGGGCACATCCGCTGTGACAACGTCCTTCGTTTGGCGCGCACGGTTCCCGAGGTCGAGCGGTCCGTGACGTATTCGGCCGAGGTGGACCTGACCGCATCCCGCATGGCGCCCGCGCGGGCAGCAGGGGGAAGCGCCGTGGCCACCGCTCCCTGCACTCCTGGTGCCACGTTCCTAAGCGAGCCTCTGGACAAAGACACAGTGCTCGCCGGGTACAGCAAGCTCGTGCTGTGGGTGGCGTCTAGCAGTGATGACATGGATATCTTTGTCGCTTTACGAGTGCTGGATGAGGAGAATCGAGAGGTCGATTTCTGCGGTCCGGCGCTCATCCCTGGAATTTCCACGGAATTCTATCCACTGGCAAAGGGATGGCTGAAGGCGTCACATCGCAAGTTGGACACCCAGCGATCCACCGAGTGGCGACCGAAGCACACCCACCTGCGCGCTGACTACGCGCCTCTGCACGACGGCGAGATCGTACCGGTGGAGGTCGAGATCATTCCGAACACCGGTTTGATAAGGCAGGGACAGCGCCTTCGCGTCGACATCCAGCCGTACACCGGCGTGGGCCACGGTATGCGGCATGCATATGACGCGGCTTATCACAACGGGGCGCTGAACACGATCTTCACCGGCCCGGAGCATCCGAGTTACGTGCAACTGCCGGTCTTGCCGCCAACGGAATCATGAGGACGGCAGCCGGGTCGCCGAGCACGAGATGGGCAGCGAGCAGCGTCTGGGCCGGGCGAGATGGTTCCTTCCAGCGCGCCGTCACGCACTTCACGCCACCATGTCGGCCATGCATCGACACCGGCGGCTGCTACGACAGCCACCTCCTCGTGCCCGCCATCCCCTCAAGCCCACCCCGAAGAGACACCAGAGACCATCCACCGATTGTGGCCTTGGGAGTAAGGAAGACTTGTCGCAAACGATGCCATTAGGCACGAAGCCCGACATTGAGCGGCTACAGGCTCAGGAGATCGTCGACCGCGTCGCGGAGATGCGCCGCTGGCTGCGCGAGCACCAAGCCGTGGCTGAGCAGCAGCGTCGCATTCCCCAGGAGACTATCGAGCGTCTCGACGCAGCTGGGGTCTTCACTCTTACCAAGCCGAAGCGGTTCGGAGGTGCAGATTTCACAACACGGGAGCTGCACGATATTTATCGTGCGCTCGGTGCGGGATGCGGGGCAACGGCCTGGGTGGTATGGGCGGCCGCCGGGGGGAATCTGTGGAGCTTCGGCTTCGCAGAAGACGTCATAGCGCCGGTGTACCAGTCACCCTGGATCGGAAATCGCACATTCGCACTAGGTGGCACGAGCCGGCGCATGTCTGGGACAGCTCGGCCGGTTGACGGTGGCTGGATGATCAAGGGTGTGTGGCCGTTCGCCACCGGGAGCGTCCATGCGTCCCACGGCTATCTCGCTGTGTTCTATGACGAGACCGACGACACGAAGGTTGGAATGGCTCTCGTCCCGAAGGACTCGCTCGTCGCTCGGGATGACTGGGATGCGATGGGGATGGCCGCCACGGGCAGCCAGACCGTCGCGACGGATGGTGAGCTCTTTGTCCCCGATGAGCGCTTCAGTACTCCCGAGCGGCTTGCGGCGCGGATCTCCGAGTTGACCGAGCACCGCCTCGGGCCGCGACGCGGGGGTCTCGTTCGGTCGCTCGTTACCGGCACGGGTGTCGCACTGGGTATGGCCGACCACGCCATGGAGGTGTTCCTCGACTCGATCGGGAAGCGAAGCATCCCCTACTCGCCGTACGCGCAAGCGCTCGACGCGCCGATCATCCACCACACTGTTGGTCGCGCCCATACCCAGATCCGAGCGGCGGGCATGGTGGCCGACGCCGCGGTGGCCGAGCTTGACCGATGCGAGACCGAGGGCATGGATCTCTCCGAGCGCGACGTCGTTCAATTTCACACCGACGTCGCGTACGTCTGGGATGCGTGTAGCTCCGCGGTGGAGACGCTCTTTCGCGCGTCCGGAGCGTCGGCAATTATCAAACGGCTGCCGCTTCAGTTGATTGCTCGAAACTGCCGCGCCGGTAGCCTGCATGCGGCTTACAACATCGATACCTGGATGGAGAACGTCGGACGGGCCTTGTGTGAAGTCGAATCCGCACCGATGTCGGTGAGCGTGCTCGAACGCCGGTCGTAGAAAATCGAGGACAACATTCATGATTGGAAGAGGCTAACGGATCTTGAGGCACTGAATGCCCGAGCGCAACTCCAGGACGTGCTGCTACGATACTGCCGTAGTTTCGACCGGGTAGATATGGACAATACTGTCCCGGCGCCAGTTCACCGATCACGCCAAACGCGTCGTGTCCGAATGGTACTACGCGCTCTGCTAAACCCACCGTCGTCGCAATTGGGCTGTGATGATGACACCGTCGCATTCCACCCACCGCGCGCCAACCGGAGGCGGCATCAGGGACCGTCCACGAGATGGCAGCAAGCTTTTCGCAGAACCGGAAGGAACGCAAATGGTTGAAGATCAGGCAGTATTCGTCCCTGCCTCCCCCTATGACGAGGACGACGAGCAGGGCTTGTTCAGCCGCTTCGAACAGGGCACGCGAACGCTCCCGGCGGGCTTCCGGGTGCAGCCTCGCTTCAAGCCGCTTCCCGTCGAGATTTTGCTGGAGAAGGACGTCGCCGTCACCCTGCGCGACGGCGTGACGATCTACGTGGACGTGCTTCGTCCAGCCGGCACCGAGAAGGTGCCCGTGATCGTAGCGTGGAGCCCTTACGGCAAGAGTCGGGGCAATGCCCCAATGTACGTCGAGCTCTTCGAGTTGCTGGGAATGGAGACCGGAAGGGTTTCCGGTCTGATGAAGTTCGAAGGCCCCGACCCAGCCTTCTGGTGCGCCCATGGTTACGCGGTCTGCAATCCAGACCCGCGGGGCTCCTTCAACTCCGAGGGCGATATACACGTGTGGAGCCGCCAAGAAGGCCAGGACTATCACGACCTCATCGAGTGGCTTGGCGTCCAGGACTGGTGCAACGGCAAGGTCGGCACTAGCGGAAACTCCTATCTCGCGATCTCGCAATGGTTCGCCGCGGCCGAGCAGCCGCCGCATCTCGCGGCCATCGCTCCATGGGAAGGCATGAGCGACATCTATCGCGACCTCGTCATGCGCGGCGGGATACCCGACTTCCCCTTTCCGCGGCGCCTCGCGAGCAGTTTCGTTGGCAAGAACCTGCGCGAGGACCTCGTCGCCGAGGCCGAGCGCCACCCGCTGATGGACGGGCTCTGGGAGTCGAAGATCCCAGAGTTCGAGAACATCACCGTGCCTGCGTACATCGTGGCGAGTTACTCGAACATGATCCACACGCCTGGAACGTTCCGCGGCTGGCGCAGGATCTCTTCCACCGAGAAGTGGCTGCGCATCCACAACACCATGGAGTGGCCGGACTACTACGGAGAGGCCAACTTGAACGACCTGCTCCGCTTCTTCGACCACTTCCTCAAGGACATCGACAATGGCTGGCAAGAGACGCCGCGCGTGCGCTACCCGGTCCTCGACCTCGAAGGCAACGACCGCATCAACCAGCCGGCAGGGGAGTTCCCGCCCGAAGACGTCAGCGAGGTCAAGTACTATCTGGATGCCGCCTCCCACGCGTTGAGCGCCGAAGCACCCGCGGATGGCGCCACGGCGAGCTACGATGCGGAATCGGAACAGGGCCGCGCGTCGTTCACCGTCCGTGTCGACTCGCCGACAGAGTTCGTCGGCTATCCCAAGGTGCACCTGTGGGTTGAGGCGGACGGCTCGGACGACATGGACCTCTACGTCTTCCTCCAGAAGCTGGATGCCGACGGCCAGCAGCTCGAGCAGTTCAACGTCCCCAATCAAGGACCGCAGATGCAAGCGCTGACACGGCAGGGCGCGGCGATCCTCAAGTACAAGGGGTCCAACGGTCGCCTGCGCGTGTCCCTACGGCATCTCGATGAGGCGAGCTCGACGGACACCGTGCCGGTCCACAGCTTTGACCGCGTCGAGAAGCTTGCCCCCGGAAAGATCGCCTGCGTCGACATCGACCTGTTCCCGATCGGGCTGGCGCTGAATCCGGGCGAGCAGTTGCGGCTCGTCATCAGCGGCCACCATCTGCTGGGCGGCGTGATGCCCGGAGTCGACAACGTTCCGTCCGACAACCATGGCCGGCATGTCATCCACACCGGCGATCGTTACGCTTCCTACCTTCAACTTCCCCTAAAGGCGGTCGGCAAAGCATGATCGGCGCGACCCGTCGGTAGGCGCCTTCGCGAGAACACACGGGACTCTGTAGGCCTTGACAGGTGGCCGCCGTGCCACTAGAGTACCAACCATCCGAAAGATACGGGTGTTTCCCTCAGGCAGCGCGTGCAGGCAGGTCCCCGCAGCAACCAAGCCGGCCATCTGCAGAGCGCCGGGTCGATACCCGGTCAACGGGAAGGTGCGAGTGTGACGCCAGAAGAACAGCTCGAGCTCGTCAAGAAACACTACGCACTCAACGCCGCCGGAGATTATCCGGCGGCACAGGAGTTGCTGACCGACGATTTCTTCATCACGATACCTTCCTACATGCCGTTTGCCGGTGTTTATCGAGGCAAGGGCGCCTTTCGCGAATTGATTCCCATCGTGGTCGAGACAGTAGCCGTCACCGGCATGGAGTTCGTCGCGACGACCGTCGGAGGCGATTACGCCGTCGAGATTGTAGAGTTCACCCTTGCCGGAGATGCCGGTCCGCCGTTTCAAGCCGCCGAGGTGATCCGGTTTCGGGGAAACCAAATCTGCGAGATCCGGCCCTTCTATTTCGATCCCGCCCCAATGATTGCCGCCGCTGCACGGCGCAACCCGACCGAGAGCTCGCGCGGTTAACACAGTCTGTCAAAGTTGCGGCCGAACATGTCGATGTCGCGGTGGCCGTCAAGCATCTGCCCGAGGCTCGGCCTGTCGATCCAAGGGCGGCCGTCGAGCTGGCGCAGCTCCGTGCAGTGGATGACAAAAGGTCGACCGGCGGGTCCAGCCGCCGCGGATGAGCAGATAGAACGCGGCAGCCTCGGTGGAGGTCCCCTGGGCACTCTCGCAGCCCGTCCTCGAGGCTGACCCGAGGCATGGCATCCGTTCTCATGACCATCGTCGCACCACCGTCCGACAGTCGCCCCACGTGGAGTCATCCGGGTTGCATCGGCAGCATCGGCGCCATCCGGTCCCACGCCTGGATCTGCGACTTCGTGCGCCACGAGGCGCTGACGACATGCTTGTTCGCCAAGGCGTTCTGAAACGGTTGCGGTCGGTGCTGAGCGCCGGGCGGAAACCGGCGGCATCTTCCAGCGTGTTGGGCACGGAGCTCAGGTGGAATGTCGGCCGACCAGCCTCGTTCAAGGGAGGCAACCGAGTGACCGGCGCACTATATGAGAACGCCTCCGGTCCCGGTCGAGCCATTTGCCGGAGCCGCGCATACATATACACCGGGAATACACCGGGAACCGTCTGAACGACACAGGAGATACCGAGGATGGTAGCGACTCATGATGCGTCCGAGAGGTTTATGACGGTCCTCGAGAAGGTCCGCAAGCTCGCCGCACGTCGCTCCCCGCAAGTTGACCGCAAAAAGTGAAGCCCTGAGAGCCACCAGGACACCCGGAACCAACTGGTCGAGACCCACAGCGCCTGGCTGGCCAAGCCCTCGACGACTACAATCGGACCGGTCACGAACAATCCGGTCGCGTCGCAGGACCGCGTCCCGCGCCGGCGTTCAGGACTCCGGAACCCTCACAGAGGGTGGACCAGCAAACGGGGACCGGTCAGGTAGCTGAGGGACTCGAGCGCCCTCTGCAGAGTGGTGGCACCTCACCTTTGCCCTGCATAGCCCGGTGAGGGGTTGCATGCCCGGCCTGTACGTCTGAGGATGCGTCCTACTACTGCAGTCACTACTGCAATGCCGCCCCGAAACAACGGCACCAGGTGGCATTTTTTGCTCCGCGCGCACCCTGTTGTCTATTCAAATGGGACTGTGAAACACACCGTAAACGATCGAGAGTCGAACTCGAAAACCGTTATAGGGGCGACCCTATCGGGGGTTCGAATCCCACCCTCTCCGCCCTGTCCTGTCTCACGCCATACCGGAGATCTGTCTCACGTCATCGTGGACAAATTTAGGGCTGCCGAGGGGCTGATAGATCCGGTTAGGGTCGAGAGTCAGCTGGCGGATGAGCGAGCCG
>JAABUQ010007695.1_pt1 | contig 15479 bp, 14 predicted proteins | sample 5560001 | NCBI WGS metagenome assembly JAABUQ01 (sample SAMN10711888, study PRJNA513371) | rock metagenome | isolation source: Antarctica rocks | place: Antarctica: Victoria Land, Finger Mt nord | collected 2015-12-18 | reverse complement strand
GCGGCATCCTGCCTCAGAAACAGGGGCCTTCCAGGGAGCCAGTGCTGAGGGAGCGACACTGAGGCAGGATGCCGCAAGTGCCAGGGACGAGCGGGAGGGGTTCCGAGGTACAATAACCCTATCCATGAAACGCTTTGTCCTGAATGTTGCGGGCCTGTTTGTTGCCGTCGTTGCAGTCCTCTTCGGGCTGACCTCGCTTTACCTCATGGCTGCCATCTTGTGGCTGATTCCCTTTGTCTCGTTTCTCATGGGCTGGCTGATGCTCGGCGGGCTGGCCTGCGTCCGCGCCCTGCCGCTGTCGGCGACCGCCGGGGAAGCCGTGCGACTCTCCTACACGCTGACGAACACGGGACGCCTGCCGAAGTTTTACCTGCTGGTGCGCGATACCCTGCCGCGCGGGGTGGCGCTTGCCGCCGGACCGCCGCCGCTGGTCATGGGGCTGTGGCCGGGCGAGGAGCGCGAAACGTCCTGCCTGCTGGAGGTTCGGAAGCGCGGGATTTTTAGCCTGGGGCCGGCCTTGGTATTCTCAACCGATCCGCTCGGCCTGCAAACTTTCTCCCGCAAGCTGCCGGAAGTCTCCGAGCTTGTCGTGTATCCCGCCGTGCTGCCTCTGCGCGACTCGTGGCTGCAGGGCGCGGCGGCGGCGGGCTGGCGCGGCGGGGCGAGCGCCCTTGTGCGCGGCGACGGCGACGATTTCTACGGGGTGCGCGAGTATGCGCCCGGCGATGAGCTGCGCCGGGTCCACTGGCGCACGTCCGCCCGGACTGGAACACTCGCGGTCGCTGAGTACGCGCAGGGCGTGACGCTCGATGTCACGGTCGCACTGGATTTATCGCTGGACGCCTACAAAAGCACGGGGAGCGATGAGAACAGCGCCCTGGAAATGGCCGTGACGCTGACGGCGACCCTGCTCGGCGACCTGCTGAAGCACGGGCATTCGGTGCGCCTTTTAGTGGCGGGCGCACCGAACAGCAGCGCCCCCCAGCGCGGCTCCGAGTCCCTGCCGGGCTTTTTGGAGACACTGGCGCGGGTGCAGGCCGCCTCGCTGCAAACGCTGGCAGAAGTCATCGAAGGCGACCGAAGCGGCGGTCTGCCCGCGACGGTGCTTGCGGTGACCCCGGATTGGCCCTCTCCGCGCCTCACGGAAGTGCTTCAGGACGGCGACGCACGCGGCAGCCGCTCGTTTGTGTTCGCGCTCGATGCCGCCTCGTTCCGGGCCAGCGGACCGGGGCTGCCGGACTCGCTTGCCGGGCCGTCCGTCACTTTGGTGCGGCGCGGAGACAATCTCGCGGCGCTTTTAGAAGGAAATGAAAATGGCCGTCCCGGATAAGAAAGTACTGGACAACACAGCACTGGATAACACAGCACTGGATAACACAGCACTGGACCAGAGACAAAAAGCTGCCGCGCCGAGCCTGCCGCTGTACGCCGCCGGGTTCGTGATCACGCTCTGCGGCATCCTCGCAGCGAACGCGGCGCTGACAAGCCCCGACTACGGCTGGATGGCTTCCACGCTGATGCTATCGGGCCTCGGCTTTTTGTTTTCCTATGGAGTGCGGCGGTTTGGGATCGCGCCCGGCCTGCTGGATTACGGGTTTGCGGGGTTTGCCCTGCTGCTGCTGGCAGCGGTCGCGACACATCAAATCTCCCTGATGCAGCTTCTGCCGCTCGGCGCGGACCAGCCCAGCCTGCGGCTGCTGGCAACGCTGGTATGGAGCGGGACCCTCTGGACCTGGGCTTTGCGGAGCGACAACCGCGTGGCGGGGACGACCGTGCCGACCATGGCGGCGCTCGGCATGGCGGCGGAAGTTGATGTCAACACACCGGTGCTGGTGTGCTTCGGCGTGTTTATCCTGGCCGTCATTTTTCTGCTGATCCACCAGAACTTCCTGCAAAACCGGAGCCGGGCCGCTGGAACTGCCGACGCCGTCCCGACTCGCCGCCTGCTGCTGGCCCAGCTTATACAGGCGGGCCTGTGCGGGCTTGCCGTGCTGCTGGCCGGGATGCTGGTGATTGTCCCGGCGCAGGTCGTTTTCTCGCACCTCTCGCTCGCCCAGGCGATCCGGCACCTCGCTGCGATCCAGCCCGATCCCAACACTCCGAATGCCGTGCAAAGCTTCTCCGACGACGACAATCTTGCGATTGGAACCGGCGATGCGTGGTCGGCCAGTGCCGATGTCGTCATGCGCGTGACGCCGAGCGACGGCCAGCCGCATTACTGGCGCGGGCGTACCTACGATACCTACACCGGCGAAGGCTGGCAGAGCGCACTGGAAGACAACCGAAAGCAGATTGGGGCCGACGCCGCTCCGGCTCCCACCGGGGATGACCGTCTTTCCTACACGCTGCCATCCGGTTTAACCCCCGGCGATCCGGTAGCCTTGTCAAGCCGGACTGCGCTGTCGGCCTCGTTTGAGGTGCGCGGCCGTACCGGCCAGTTTTACTATGCCGACACGCCGCAAAAAATCACGTTCGACGCCCATGTTGCGGGGGATATCTCGGGGGCGCTTGCTGGGCAGGACGGCCGCCTGGGGCTGGCAGACGGCGGGCCGGTTCGGTTCCCCTACCGCGTTGTTTCCCTGCCGCCGCCGGATGTGTCCCAGCCAGGCGTCGCCGACCGCCTGCGGACAGCGGGAACCGATTATCCCGATACCGTCCGCAAGCTGTACCTGAGCCAAAGCGCGGCGGCGACGCCGGACGACCTCGCCTTCTACCGGCAGTGCGTCGCCGAAGCCCTGCAAAGCCTGCCGCCAAACCGGCGCGACCCGTTAGACGAAGCCCAGGCCCTGCGCCTTTGGGTTTCGAGGCGCTGCGTTTACACGCTGACCCTGCCGGCGCTGCCGGACGGCACCGACCATGTCCATGCGTTCCTCGGTGACACGCGCAAAGGTTACTGCGATATGTTCGCGTCGTCGCTTGCCGTGCTGTGCCGGACTGCCGGCATCCCCTCCCGCCTTGCGGTCGGGTTCGCGCCGGGCGACCCCGACGGCGCGGGGTTTAACCTGCGGGCGGAAGATAAGCACGCCTGGACGGAAGTGTATTTCCCCGGCACGGGCTGGGTCGAGTTCGACGCGACCGCCGGCACGGCCACCGACGGTACGGTTCCGGCGGCGGGCGGCTCGAAAGCGTCCTGGTTGAGCCGCTTCCATCTGAATTTAGACGGCGACATGGTCCTTGTCTATCCGCTGGTCGGGATCATTCTCGCCATCGCCGGCTATGTTGCCAAAACCGAGCTGTACGACCCGTGGCGAGGGTACCGCCGTTCGGGCGCTGCGCCGGGCCGGGCTACCCGCGCTGTCCGCGCCGCGCAGACCGCCACGCCGTATGCGCGACTGAGCCGGTCCCTGTCCCACCTCGGCCTGCCGCGCCGCCTGTCGGAAACACCCGCCGAATACGCTGCCCGTGTCCTGCCGGAGCTGCCGCCGCTGGAGCGCGAATGGAACGTCTCGCTGCCGCCCGCGCTCGTCTCGTCGCTGACGCTTGCGTTCACCGAAGCCGTCTACGCCGACCCGTCCGGCCCGCCGCCTCCCGTTCAGCCCTGGCAAACCCGTGTTGCGGAGTTTGACGCCGCCGCCCGGCGCGTTGTACGCGGGCGCTTCTGGCAGCGGGTGTTCCGGCAGCGGGTGTTCCGGCAGAAGCCGAGAAGGGTTGGAACTGTGCGTTGAGGACCATGCAATCGTTGACGACCATACAATAAATTGTACGGCTACACAGCGAAGACGCTACGAAGTACCGCTTCGCGGGACTCGGACTTCTGCTCTTATTTGCTTTTAACCCCGCGAAGCGGTGTTTTGTGGCGTCTGCGCCGTGTAGCCGTACAATTTATTGTATGGTTGCTTCTTCATTAAAGGCGAAAAGTATGGAAGCATTTGGAATAGGTTTTCTTGTGGTTCTTGGGTTCGGCTGTCTGACCGGCCTCTTCCTCGTGACGCAGTACGTCAGCCAAAAGAAATAGGGTGACTGGCCTCAGCAGCAATCATGGATTGCAGTCTAGGCTATCGGATGTGCGGCGGAAATTAGCGGTTGGTTGCTGCGCTCTGCCGCAGGAGGCAGAAGAGGTACATGGCCACAGTGGAATATGATAGGGACGTTGTTGCTTTGTCTCGGCCCGGCACTTTAGCCTATCGCGGTCTTTATTCTCCGTCCGCACCGGACCAAGTTAGAGTGCCTTGCAACCAGGCATGAAAAACCCAAAGAAGGGGCTTGGCCCCCGCCGCCAAACGATACGAACGTATAAGATATGGAACTCGACTACTCAAAACTTGCCAAAGGCTTTCCGAAGCCGATTGAAAAAGTGTACCTGCTGACCGGCAGTGACGACGCGCTGAAGCGCGAAGCCGCTGCAAAGCTGACGGAGCCGCTTTTGGACGCCTCGTTTGCGGACTTTGACCGCGAAGAATTGGACATCCCGCCGACCGGAGCGGGGGAGCCGGGCGAGGCGGGGCGGAATATCCTTGCCTCGGCGGGCGGTGTGCCGATGGCGTCGGAGCGTCGCGTCGTCGTGGTCACGAATGTGCAGCGGCTCGGCAAAGACGATCAGGACGTTCTCGCGGCGGGCCTGCCGAAGCTCGGCGACTTGACGTGCCTGGTGCTGATTGCCGCCGCGACCGAGTACGACGCCGGGAAAGCCAAAGGCAAGGCGCTCGGCGCGAAGCTCCTCACGGCAATCGGCAAAGCCGGCGCGACCGTACTGTGCGACGCCCCCGGCGAGAGCAGCCTGGCGGCGCGGGCGAATGCGCTTCTGAAAGCGCAGGGGAAGACGATTGAGCCGGCCGCGCTGGCTTTGATCTTGGACCGGGCGAAAGCGACGGCGGCGGAGCGGGGCGGGGGCGGCAAGACCGGCGACGTGAATGTCCTCGTCAGCGAATTAGAAAAAGCGATGGCCTACGCCGGGGACCGCACCGTCATCACCCGCGCCGACGCGGCGGCGGTCGGGCGCGAGACCGTGCAGGACAACATCTTTGCCCTGATGGACGCCATCGGCCGCCGCGACGCCCGCCGCGCCCTCGCCGAAGCCGACGCCCTGCTGGAAGTGGGGGACAAGCCGGATGGGGTCGCGGCCCGGACCTTTGTGATGCTGGCCCGGCACCTGCGCCAGATTTGGGGGGCGAAGTTTCTGGCCGACAAGCGTTTGAATGGCTTCAACATCAAAGGCGGCTTGCCGCCCGATGTCCAGCCGCTGCTGTCCGGGGAGATGCTCGGCATCACCCTACGCCAGTCGTTTCTGTTAAAGAATCTCCAAGAACAGGCGCGGGAGTGGAGCTACCCCGCTTTGCAGGCCGGCCTGCGCCGGGTGCTGGCGAGTGATATGGCGATGAAAAGCATTCATTCCGGCCCGACCTTGAACGCCGTCGCCCCCGCCGACGATCCCGCCTCCAACCTGCGGCTGTTAGTGGTTGAACTATGCCGGAGCGAGGCGTAGAAGTCATAACGAACCATGCGTTAAAACGCACGGCTACACGGCGCGGACGCCACGAAGTACCGCTTCTGCACTGGCAGACCCGGAGGGCGCGGCACTCAGAATTATTTTTATCCTGCTCCTATCCTCGCGAAGCGTGGGATTTGTGGCGTCCACGCCGTGTAGCCGTGACATTTATGTCATGGTCATCTGGCCGCCTTCAATGCCGGGTGTCTTCTTCCAGAAGCTCCTCTACTGCGGCCATGACCTGCGCCGTCCGCTGCTCCCAGCTTCCTTCCAGGAGAATATAGCGGCGGCCAAGTTGCTCTAATCCTAACACATACGCGCGGCTAATCTCGGCGCGGGCAACGTGTTCCGGCTCATGCCGCTCATAACGCAAGATGCCGGGGACCGGCTGCTTTTCACACGGCAGCGGCTTCTTTGGCCCGTGCGAGCTTCGCCCATTGCCAGAGGCCGTAGACAGCGATGCCGAGGAAGACGACATACAGGCCTGCCGTCACATACAAATTCTGCTTTGGGTAGAGATAGAAGGCGGAAAACACGTTCACGACGATCCATAGCCACCACGACTCCAGCTTCTTGCGGGCATCCAGATACTGGGCGGCGACACTGATCATGGCGAGTGTCGCGTCTAGGAATGGCTGGGCGGCATTGGTATAGGTCTTCATCAGCTCGCCCCAGCCAACCGACGCGGCGGCGATTGCGACTACATACACGGCGCAGGCGGTGAGGCTCAGGCGTGTGACCGCCAGATCGTCGGCGTGGCGCGGGCCGGCCTTTTTCCAGACCCACCAGCCGTAAAACTGCATCGGCAGGAAGTAGGCAATCTGCAAAATGGCGTCTGAGTACAGGCGGCTGCTAAGGAACAGCCAGCCGAACAGCAGGGCGTTCGCCAGCCCCCACCACCAGTTCCAGATGCTGTTGCGGGCCATCAAGTAGACCGAAGCCAGGCCGGTCAATGCTCCAAACGTCTCAAGCCAATGCGTTTCAATCCAGGACATAAATCTCTTTCTTGAATCTCACCCGGCCGCTTCTCTTAACCCCCTCCATCCGAAAGGAGAGGGTTAGGATAAAGAGTGAATGGCATTGTGCCATAGTGTCCTCGTGCCATAGTGTCCTCGTGCCATAGTGTCCTCGTGCCATAGTGTCCTCGTGCCATAGTGTCCTCGTGCCATAGTGTCCTCTGCTGACTTCTCTTGACCCTCTCCTTCTGAAAGGAGAGGGTGGACGCGAAGCGGCCGGGTGAGGTTTCCCTACGGGCAGCCCAAGCTGAGGGGACCGTCGGCGTAGCCGCCGCTTGCCGACGGCATTCCGGGGTACGCCCAGATGTTCCCGCCGTCGTTGTAGATCGCCCGCCAGCGCAGCATGTTGATGTAGTCGCTTGCTTCCAGGGTGTTAAAGTCGCAGCCGAAGCCGTCGCCGTAGGCGCTCGTGGCCTGATTGAGCATAAAGGCCATTGTGGACGATGGCTCTTCGATCTGCCCTAGCGTGATCGGCGTCATCAAGGGTGAAGGCGTGGCGTAAGCTGAGTTTGTGTTTTATGTACGCTAATTATACCACGGCGGCGTGTTTTCCTGCACTGGGTTCCAAAATGCTCCCGTTTGGGTTTGAACCAAAATCACGCTCTTATAAGGGGCGGGCATTGACCAGTTATGCAACGAGAGTATCATTACGGCGGGAGGAGCCGTGGGACTGAAGTCCTCGGCTGTGGGGCGAAGCGCCCAGTCTCCACCTTTGTGGAGAAAGAGTAGGACATCGTATGTAGTCCGCTCCTTGCCCGCGAAGGCGGTCACTTGGCGTCCGCGCCCCATAGCCGAGGACTTTAGTCCCACGGCTCCTCCTAGCGTTCCTACAAGAATCCCCGCGTCAAATATCTGACGCTTGGCGTGTGTGCTTGTAGTCCTGGCTACGCTCCCGGATCGTGTCTTCGGGCAGAGAAGCGCCGACTCCGGCGACCTGCCAGCCGTCTTCCGTCCTGCCGTTCTCCGTCAGCTTGAGGTAATGGCCCGCGACGGCAAACTTCTCCGGTATCCAGGCCATCTGCCGGGCGCTGCCCCGGACGAGCCAGCACTGATGGTAATAGTGAACGTACTGAGACATGGTTTTTCCTCCTGCTTTCTGCCGCGATGCTAAACATCGTGACTGTCGGTGACATTTTTGGCAAACAAGTACGGGTCCCCAATATATTTGAGGCAGACACGGCCCACTTTGGGATCGTTTCGCTCGCGGGCGGGCTTCACGACAACCCCTTCGCGGATATGGTCTGCCGCAAGTGTCGTCGGTCCCTCCGAGAGCGCCTTGATGGTGCTGAGGTCATACAGCCCCTGGTACAAGACCGGCACAGCCGGGACGCTGAACGCAGCGCAGGTCTCAAAGAATGCCGCGCTGTCGAGGAACCTACCGTCAACGAGAATATCGAATGCCTGGAAGCCCAGCGTTCCCACCAAGCCGTAGTTCAGGTTCTGGATCTTGCTGCCGAAGACCTCGCCGTACAAGATTACTTGCCGGGTGTCCTGCCCCAAGCTTTCCAGCAGCGCCGAAATGCCGTTAATCTCCAGCGGCTGCCAGTAAATGCTGTCGGCGAGATGATCTGGCCGGACCCGGCGCACCGACATCGAGCCGGCCATCAGCTCGCCTTCAATCAGCCCTAAACGGCAAGAGGTCCCGTGAAGCTTCTCGGTCACAAACACATCTTCGCCGTCAATGAAGACCGAGGGGAAGTTCCGCAGGTTCTCGACATCCGTGTATTCCGGGAACAGCGGGTGGGACGGCGCGGCGTCGCCCGCGCTGATCTTGACCGGCGGGATAAACTTTGTGATGCCGTATCTTTCCTTGACATCCTCCCCTTCCGCCCAAGCCGCGTCTTCCAAATCCACGATGACCCCGAACGACGGCTCACCGCGCAGCTTGGCGCAGCGGACACGGCCATTCGAGAGGTACTTGGTAAAGCCCCAGCGGTCCGAATGCTCCGCCGGAATGACGGCATCAATCGGGATATAGGTGACGAGGTCGCCTGCCATGTAGCGACCTTTCGGGATGACGCACTGCCAGCCTTTTATTTGGGCTAGCTCCAGCGCGTCCGCGTTGCCATGCGCCAGGACTTCCTCGATCCGGCAAACCTCCACAATCAGCGTTGACATAATGACTCCTCCTGATACAGCGAGAGAAATGGGCAGTGAGGGATTCGAACCCCCGCGCTTTTTACAGACCTGATCTACAGCCAGGTGCCATCAACCGCTCGGCCAACTGCCCAAATAATTCAGCAAACAAAAAAGCTCCAAGCGCAATGCTTGGAGCCGATTGGTCGTTTATGTTCTTGAGATGCTGCTATGTCGGCAGACACCTCAAAGAAAAAGACGCAATCGGCGGCGTGAAATCGCCCTGATAACCCGCCTGATAGCAGCGGGCCGCAGACGTGGCGGCGGGCGACCGCAGGATGGCTATCCGGCGGCTACCCTCGGCAGCGATTAAGTTTTGGGTCAAGTTCATCATGGTACGGCGGACAGTCTAGCACAGGCTTTCGGAGTTTGTCAAGCCCTGCGGAATTATTTCTTGCGGTTCTTGGGTAGATCGCGTAGGCGTAATGCCAAAGAACCATGTGTTGAAGAAACACACGGCTAATCAGCGAAGACGCTACGAAGTACCGCTTCTGCAATGGCAGACCTGGAAGGCGCGGCACTAGGGACCTCCTAAATATAGGTCTCACTTCTGAACCCCGCGAAGCGGCGTTTCGTGGCGTCTGCGCCGTCTAGCCGTGTGTTTCAACACATGGTCTTTCTTTACATGGTCTTTCTTTATGGGTAGATACTGCTTGCTGCCATGCAAAACTCGATTTTTATTCCCACCGGAGACAAGTACGACCATCCGGCGAAGATTGTCACGCTCGGCCATTATTACGCGCAAGGGAAGAGCGCCGCCGCGCAGAGCGCCGTTCGGGAAGCCCGCGCCGGGTACAACGCCGGGAAAGTCCGCGAGAACGCCGGCTGGACGCGGCTTGTCAACGCCCTGAACGGGGAGCGGCAGTGGCCTTTGAAGCGGCTGTACGCGATGCTCGACCCGCTGCTGGAACCCGGCATCGCGCTGGCGGTAGTTCCCCCGCACCGGGCGTTTCAAGCATTCTGGCCGCTGCGAACACTGGCGCAAAGGCTGGCGGAGAATAAGCGTGTGGACGCGACTTCGTGTTTAGTGCGGCACACAACGATACGCCGGATTATTTACGGCGGCCCGTCCACCCGCGCCTTGCATCGGCAGACGATTGGGTTGGAACACGCGGAGCTGGTCGCCGGGCGGCGGGTGCTGCTGCTGGACGACACCGCGAAAAGCGGAGCAAGCTTGATCGCCTGCCGGGAATTGCTGGCGGAAGCCGGGGCGGAAGCCGTGCAAGCGATGGCGCTGGGCCGGGTCATCGTGCCGGACACCTCCGCGTAAGCCGAACACAAAAAAGAGGGCAGAGACTAAATCTCTGCCCTCTTTTTGTTGTTTGATGGAGCTAAGCGGATTCGAACCGCTGACCTGTTCGATGCGAACGAACCGCTCTACCAACTGAGCCATAGCCCCGCGCACAGTCTTATTCTAGCACAGGCCCGGCGGCAATGTCAAGAGCCTACAGCGCAATGTCTAAGCTCTTGCCCTGGCTTTCGCGGTAGCGCAGCAGCTCCAGCGCGATAAACAGCGGGTCCAAATTAATAATGCCGCTGAGGCGCTCAATGACCTTCGCCAGCAGCCGCTCCTGGGCGTCGTCGCGCGGCTTGCCCACCGGCATCTGGACATCCATTGTGTCCGAAATCAGCTTCACGGCGGTCAGCACAAACTGGGCCTGGCCGTGTGCGTACTTGACATACGGCGCGGATTTATACCCGGCGTTCAGCCGCTCGGACAGCTTATCCCAGGTCGGCGCGACCTCCCGCGCTTTTTCCTGCGGCCTGTCGGCGGGCGCAGGCCGAGGAGCTATCTGCGGCGGCGGCGGGGTCGCCTCAGACCGGAAGAACGCGGGCGGCGGCTCGGCGACCTGGTGTTCCGGGGCCGACGGCACGAAGGCCCCGGCGGCTTCCTGCGCTTTTTCGGCGGCCCAATCGGCGGCGGACGTGCCGATAATCAGGCGGAACGCCAGAATGCGCCCGGCGGCCTCCCGCAGCGCTTCCTCAATCGCCGAGGTCGCCTGATGGTTTAAGAGGTGGGCGGCCAGATACTCGTCCGACGGCGGCAGGGCGGCGACAAAAAAGTTGCCGTCAATCAGCAGCGGCTGGGCGGCTCGCAGCGCAAGCCAGACAGTCGGGTCGGCGACCTCCTGCCGGACACGGCCCGCAGCACTCGCCCAAATTTCACTTGGCTCCATCAGCGTCTCCTGTCTTGTATTCCGTTCTTGTATTCTGTGTTATAATAGTTATAATCTCAAATGCGCCATTTGTCAATCACTTTCGCTATTTCTCACTTTTCGCTGTGGAGGACCGCATGATCATTCCCGAAGCCGCGCCGATGCTGACCTGTGCGGCAAACAACGACGGCTTTCTATACGAGCTGCTGCTGCGGGCCGATGAAGGCAAGCCCGCAATCACCCAAATCCGGCTTGGCCCGTACTACTTCAAGCCCGAACACCAGCCGAAGCCGCTGCTGCTCGGCCTTTCGCGCGGCGGCCCGGAAACGGCGTTCTGGATGCATAAATCCGTCCCGCTCGGCTGGTCCCGCCTGCGCTGGCAGGTGGCGCTCGACGAAGCCGAGACCCCGACCTACCTGGTGTCCGCAGGAACGCTGCTGCCCGGCAAATCTGGCCTGTTTCGGTTTGTCTCGTTCTTCCCGCCCGGCGGGCTGCGAACGGGTTTAGAGCTGTACCGGGGCGCGTCCCGCTACGACTGCGGGGTCAGCGGCCCGAACTACGAGCGGTTCCTGCGCGGCGAACACGAACACTAACTCCCGCCAGCATCAGCACGCAAGCGCCGATGAACCAGTCGCCCCAGCGGACATACGGCGTGACTGTTGACCGGGACTGCACCGGGGCGGCGACGACGGCGGGTTTGAACAAACCCGCTTCGGCCAGCACCTGCCCCGTCGGCGAAATGACCTGAGACACGCCGGTCGCCGCGCTGCGGACTAAATAACGGTCGGTTTCCGCCGCCCGGACGGCGGCAATCGCCGAATGCTGACGCGCGGCGGCAGTGCGCCCGAACCAGGTGTCGTCGGTCGAGATGATCAGCAGCCCGGCGCCTCGGCGCACTTGTTCGCGCAGAAAGCGCGGGTAGGACGACTCAAAACAGATCGTCGCACCGATCTTTCCGATCCCCGGCCCGCCGTCAAGCAGCGGCTGGACGCTTGCGCCGGCCTTCATGTCAAAAGTCGTGACGTGCAAGCTCTCTAAAAACGGCATCCACGACCGGCCCGGCACGAACTCGCCGAACGGCACGAGCTGGCGCTTCTGGTAGCTGCCGGTGACGACGCCTGCCGGGGAAAGCGCCAGCAGCGAATTGGCGTTTTTGCGCTGGGTCCAGTCGTATTCGACGCCGCCGATTAGCGCGGTTTGCCGGCTTTGCTGCAACTGGGCTACGACCTGCGCCCGGCCCGCGTCGTAGTTCTGCACAGAGCCGGGATAGGCCGTTTCCGGCCAAACGACGAGCTTTGCCCCCTGCGCCGCCGCGTCCCGGCTCTGGGCATTAAACGTCTGCACGACCCGCGCGTTATACGCCGCGTCCTGGTTCACGTTCTGGTTGATATTTCCTTGCAGCGCCGCCGCCGTAAAGTTCGGCGCCAGATGCTCGGTTTGGATCGTCGCGAAGCCATACGCCAGCACGGCACTCATCAGAACACCCACGGCGATTGGGAACCGTGACCTCACCTTCGGCGCTTTGAGCCGCTCCGCCAGCGCAAGATTGACGAGCACAATGAGAAACGCCAGCCCCCAGATGCCTGTGAGCTTCGTCACCTGCAAGATCGGCAGGGCCAAATGCTGCGTGTACGCAAGGTCCCCCCAGCCGAGACCCAAAGACCCCAGCTGCCGCCACCATTCCACCACCGCCCAGAGCGCGGGAACGCCAAGCCGCCAGGCCCATTTCCCGCGCCGCGCCAGCCACTGTGCGCCGACCGCAAACACGCCGAGATAGAACGCCTGATACGCGGTCACCAGCGCCCAGCCGAGAACACTCAGCGCCGGGCCGATGAGGTGTCCGGCAAACACGCCCACCCAGTAGGCCATGACGCCGAGATAAAAAACGCCGAGCGTCATGCCGTGCCAAAACGCCGTCCGCGTGTTCCGAAACGGGAACTGCGCGAGGAACGGCACCAGCCCGACCCAGGCCAGTCCGCCCCAGTCGAGGTGCGGCAGCGCCCCGGCCAGCAGCAGGCCGGAAAGAACTGTTAAAGCCAAAGAGCGAAAGGGAACGTAGGAAGCAATTCCTGCATGGTCAGTTCCTTGTCCGCGAAGGCGGATAATAGGCGTCTGCGCCTCACCGCGTAGGAATTTATTCCCACGCTCTTCCTGCCCACTGTCCCTTCCGTCTTCCCTTTCTCCCTGCACTTTACTTGTCAAAGCGCCTCAACCCTGCTATAATACTTGTATGCAATCTCTGATGTCCAAACTTCTGTGTCCGCTTCTCGCCGTGCTTCTGCTTCTGCCCGCCGGCTGCGCGAAATCGCCGGGAGGCGGCGCAACTAGCCCCGCTTCGGGGCCGCAACTTATTGTAACTATGACCGTGGCGGGCAACATTGACGGGTTAGACCCGAATTATTACTATTATATCCTGTTTAACATAAATCGGATGACTGGGCCGGATGGTTCCAGCGTAGGACCAATTCCAGTCGTTACCATTGGCGGAGGTAACGGGTTTGCGGCAGGCTCATTTTCACATTATGTGGAGTACAACAGTACGCAAGGAATCAACAACAACTTTGGTTACTACGGCATCACTGCCGATCTGAAGGCGCCTATTGGACCTACTCAAGGCCAACTAATCGCAGCCTCGGTGTCCTCTGATGCACATACGCTGACATTTCGACTCCCGCTGGCGTACCTAGCAACATCTAACTATACAGCCGATAAAATCAATAATCTGCAAATCAATTTTGTGGCAACCAATATTGTGACATTGCCTACGGACAATATCTTGAATAAGTATTATGATGCACTCTACACACCAGAAGGGGCACTCTCTTATTATAACTTAATCGTGCGTGACTCTAATGGGACATTAATGCCTGGCATCTACTCCAGCACTATACCCGGCAGCGTCAACGGCGGTTCTGTTGCCCAATATGTCAATGGAGTACCACAGAATGTTACAGGTACGGTTAATGGAGTTGTTACAGACAATCTAAGGATCACAGGTTGGTCGGTTGAATTGACGGCAGGTTCTTAGCTGCAAGATCACATAACAGCACAGGTTTTTATAGTCGCTGTCATCCACTACGCTTTTGTTGTTGCGTCTTCCGCACGGAACGCCAGTTTAGTAGAAAAAAGCCCCGCCGTAAATTATACGGCAGGGCTGTTTTGAGGTCTAAGCTATTGATGCCTAGAAGCCCGTAAGGTGGAATAAGACGGGAGCATAAGAATTCGACGAGATGGTGACGCCATAGAACGACCCGTCAGGAGCTGGTATTAAGTTACCATTGGGCGCTACCGGATTGTAATCATTGATGTCAGCCACTGGATTAGGGAACTGGTAGACAGTGTTCAAGTTGGCACCGGTGACTGTGAGACTGTATATCGAACCGTTGTTGGCGTTTGCACCGTACAAGAGACCATTAGCACCTTGTATCAGGCTAGTAGGCAGGTCTGTGTAATAGTTGTAGAAAGCGTAGGGGTAGGTATTCAAAATCCCATATCCTGCGCCATTGGGGAAAACTCCGAATACGGTTCCCGCTGCACCTGTGACTCCCGTTATACCGTACAAAGCCCCATTACTGGCTTGGATAAGGGGGCCTTGTGGGTTGCTTCCATCTGAGCCGCCAGCGAAGTTGTGCAAAATGCCGTACCCGGAACCATCTGGAAATATCCCAAAAACGGCCCCATAATTGTTCAAACCTCCTCGTAATGTAGTGCCATATAAAGCGCCATTGGTTGCTTGAACTAAAATTGATTCGGGATATGCGCCATCAGTTCCACCCGAAAGTGGGAAGCTGTGCAGGATTGTATAGCCTGTTCCACTAACCGTAATACCATAGACAGTGCCGTATTGTGTATTGCCAAGAGCATTGTAACCAGCAGTGAGGCCGTAGAGAACGCCATTGCTGGCTTGCATCAAGCCACCTGATGGTGCCCCTCCATCCGTGCCACCTGTAAATGTATGTAGCACTGCGAAACCGCTGCCATCTGTGCCCACTCCAAAAACTTCGCCAAGATAGTAGTTAGTTAGCGAGGTTGTACCGTAGAGGTAGCCGTTACTAGCTAAAACAAGGTTTGGGTTCACATATCGTCCATCTGAACTGATAAAGTTATGCAAACTTGTGTAGCCTGTGCCGTCGGAGTTGATCCTGAATACGACTCCATCACTGGCTGGGCCACCCGCACTGTCGCTTCCGTACAAAAAACCGTTGCTTAACACAGAAACAGTTACGTTGTTGCCTGCTAAGTCTGAAGAAAGGCCAAAGCTGTGCCTGAAATTGAAGCTTGCACCGTCACCGTTGATAGAGAAAGCAGCACCGAGATTGTTTGTACCTCCTGCCGAGGTAATACCATAAAGCGTATTGTCCTTGACTTGAGTGACACCTGCTTGCGGGTGGCTACCGTCTGACCCTGCAAAGTTGTGAATGTCTCCGTACAAGGTAGTACCTGGAGTAAATCCGAAAATTGTACCTAAATTGTTTGTGCCACCATTAGAAGTAGTGCCATATATGTTATTGTTTCTGGCTTGGATTAGTCTGCTGGGACTGCTACCATCTGACCCGTTACCAAAGGTATGAATAATAGTGTATCCACTACCACTAGTACTCAAACTGTACAATGTGCCACCGAAAGTTGCAACATTATTGCTTGATGGCTTACAATCTATTTCAAAAGTGACGGTTTCTGCGAAAGCTTGTGCCAGCGTCGAAACCAGAGCATCGCGGTCGCCAATTTGACCATCGCCAGATAGCG
>JAABUQ010007692.1_pt1 | contig 15483 bp, 10 predicted proteins | sample 5560001 | NCBI WGS metagenome assembly JAABUQ01 (sample SAMN10711888, study PRJNA513371) | rock metagenome | isolation source: Antarctica rocks | place: Antarctica: Victoria Land, Finger Mt nord | collected 2015-12-18 | reverse complement strand
GTTGCCCGTGTACGCAATTCCGGGAAGCGTGGCGCCACCGGCGTACAGCGTCGACGAGGCGGCCGGACGCACGCCGAAGGGCCGTGCTCCGACGAAGGGGCGGGGGCCGGCATGACCGACTTGGATCTGCGACGGTGCGGCGCTCGCGGCGAGCGAGGAACCCGCAACGAGAACGGCCGGAATCGACGCCGCGATCGCACGACGAATGACAGTAGACATCTTGTCTCCCGAAGGATCTGAGTGAGAATCGTTTGCGCCGCAAAATGCTGCAACGCCGTCGATAGTTATATCATGGGCAACAAAGTTTGGACTTTCACGGAGCATTAACATTAAATCAACCGCCGTTAACAATGCGTGCGATTACGGGTGTATTGAAGCACCGCTGCGAAATTACGTTTCCAATACGTGCTGAGCGGGACGAAATTCGCCGAATGGTCCCTCGGGTTAATGCGTCCTTAAGTTTGACTTAACACTCTCACAAACTGCGGGCCTTACGATTCCGCCGCACGTCGAACGCGGTACATACGCATCGATTGCTTAGTCGCTGTTTCGGAAGGCTATTCGCTTGTCGCCTTTTGGCTTTCGTCGCGTCGCTGCGCAAACGCTGGCGGTAATTCTCGCATTTTTCACGTTCGTCACAGCGATCGGTAAACCACATCTCGCTGCGGCCGCTTCTACGGGGCAAATTACCGGATACGTTACCGATGCGCGGACCAAAGCGCCACTCGCCGGCGTGACGATTGCGGCGAACTCGCCGAGCGCGCGTTACTCTGCCAAGACCGATGCAAACGGCCATTTCGCTATCGTTGGCGTCGATCTCGAGACGTACACCCTGAGTGCACAGTCGCCCGGATACGATCCATATAGTCTTACCGGCGCGACGGTCACCGCCGACGAGGCGTATCGCTTCGACGTGCAATTAAGCCGTCCGCTCCGAACGATCACGCGCACCGTGACACGTGGGAGACCCACGACCAGCGCCTTCCAGCCGGATCAGACCGTCGACCGATACACGGTCAACGCACAAGGCATAGAGCAACTCCTTGGCAAGACGTTCAATACCAACGGCAAGGAACTTCTCGCGGAGCTTCCGAGCGTAACGATCGATCGCAACGGGACCGCGCTCATAAGGGGCGGGTTTTCGTTCCAGGGCGGCTTCCAGTTTGAGGGCATCGACTATACTGAGCCGAACAAAAATCTCACCAACCGCTTCGAGAATGTCGGTTCCAGCTATCTGCTCAACGGTGTCGGCTCAGTAGAAATTATACCGGGCGGCGGCGACGCGACACACGGAAATACCGGCACGGGGCTGATCGCCGTAACGGCAAAGCGCGGCACCTATCCGGGCTTTGGGACGCTCGACTTCGAAGGCGGGCTAGTAGGTGGTGCGCTGCAGCAAGGCTTCGAATACGGATTCGCCACACCCAATCAGCGCTTCTCAAACTATCTAAGCTACACTTCTGAAAATTCGAGATACCAGTACGGTCCGTACGGAACGGATCCAACGAGCATTATAGCCGATCCGACGACACAGGATCCGAATTTAAACACCTTGTTTACCAGCGCTGAGCGGCGGATTTACACGACTGCGTTCTTCAATAAATCCCGACAGTCGTCGCGGGATTTTCTAAACAATCTGGTTTTCAAATTCGGCAAGAATGCGAACCAGACACTCCAATTTTTCATTCAGAGCCAGAACATCCATCAAGATCTAAACTACGGTGGATACGGACTATTGACTGCCGTTCCGCAAAAGTTCTTCTTCTACAATAATCTCCTTGCAGATCCGAATCAAAACGCGAACTTTGATTCGCTTTCGGCGCTTTTCCCGCAAACGGGAGCAGCTGCGTTTACGCAGCGCTTCTTCACACCGGTCTTCGGGGCGACTCCAGGACAACCGCTAACAGCACCCGAGACAATCGATAGTCCCTTTTCCGCGTACAAGCTTGAATACGACAATAATATCGCCGCTACGACGTCCCTTGGCGTAAGATTTTATCGAACGGACAATGCCGCGACGCAAGTCTTACCGTCTCAGGGGTTATATACGTCCGCGGCAGGTGGGATACGCCGCGGTTTTACGGCGGATGTAACCCGAATCATCGGTACGCATCACACCGTTCAAGTCGGCGGCAAGTATGAGTTTTCCACGCCGTTCGGCGAACGCACCAATTACATCGACTATACCGGCGTCTATGGAGGTCAGTACACTTCTATTGGGACGAAGGGGTTCAATCTCGGGCCGTTTACTCATGATATTCTTGCTGATTTCGTCCAGCCACAGCAGGCCATTCTTGATTCGGGCGGGGGGGTTGTATCAGGCAATCCACTATGTTTAGGCTACGGTCCGCCGAACAAAGCAACGTTACCGCAAGAACATTGTGGCTACCTCAACAAGTATTTCAAAGGTGGGGCGCCGCCACTGCCCGGCGAAACCGAAGTCCCGACAGCCAAGCAGCAGAGCTATGCTCTGTATGCCCAAGATACATATGCGCCTAGTTCAAAAATCCGAGCACTAATCGGTATGCGACTCGATGGCTATAATTTTCTAATACCGGAAGATCCGCTTAACCCACCCGCCGTTAATGGCATCCGTCATCAGCGACTGTACGAGCCGCATCTTGGCCTGACGTACAAACTCGGCCTGCGAGATGCCGTCCGTGCCAACTTTGGCCGAACGCTTATTATTCCACTCGCAACCTTTATTGGGAACAATATCAATCGCGCTGCTTACGCACCGTTCGCGAAAATACCATCATTCGATAGCGTGACCGGCCAAGCGGCGACGTATTGCGGACCCGGAAGCAGCCAAACGATTTTGGGTCGGACATACTTCGTCGGATCGCAAACGTGCGCGAGCTATGCCGACCAGTTGTATTGGCTCACGCGTAACGCTCGCTTTTCGACGCAGGATGCAATTGCGTACCCCCTGCGAGGATCGACGTTTACGAACTATGACTTTTCGTATTCGCACGAATTTAAGAGTGGCGTTGCGTTCAAACTTACGCCGTTCTATCGCGTTGGATACGATGTCGTCGAAACTTCGCAAACGCTGCTCGGTATTGAAGCGGCGACCGGCTCGCAGCAGCTGAGCCCGCAAATCGAATCAAATCTTGGAACGCAGCGTGCAACGGGAGTAGAGTTTGAAGCAACGTCGCCGCTACGAGCTACTGGGCTTACGGGTACGCTTTCCGCCACATATATCAACCAGATTGGAAACGATCCGCCGGGAGAGTACCTCCCGACGGCGTCCGTACAGCTCGGCAAGCTCTACCGCTCGCCTAACCTAGCGCCGTTCCAAAGCACGCTTGCGCTCACGTATCGCACGAAGTGGGGGCTTCGCGTCAATCCGATCGTCAACTTTGCAAGCGGCTATCCGTATGGCGCAGGGACGTATGCAGCGTTCACGATCAATGGAACGCCGTATTATATACCGTATACGGACGCGCTTCTAACCAATCAATACGCTGCGATTCTATCTGCCGCGACCGTGAATCCGCAAAATCCGGGCTTATTGACGAATCCAAATCTTTCCGCACTGCGAGGTCTGGACTCGGCAAGTGCCGGCCCCGGAAGCTTTTTGTCACATCCTCAAATCAATACGACGATCACGGCCGAGCTGACGCCAACGAATGGACGCAAAGGTTTGACGTACGGCGTGTCAATCGCCAATCTCTTTGATCGGACGGCTAGCCTTCCGTACGCGAACCTGGGGCGAAATTGCGTTCTCGTCGTGACCGGCCTTTGCGCATCGGACGGACGTCCATCGGTCGTCGATACTTTCCACAACGGTCTTACAACGGTAGGTTCCGCGACGTCGCCATACGTCGTCTACCCTAATCAGCCACCCGTTACGGTGCGCGCTTACCTGCAGGCCGGGTTTTAATGGAGGCACGCATGTATCGCCGACTGGCAATTACTGCCGTCCTAAGCGTGACGTCTTGCACATCGAGTCAAATAGCACAGATTCCGACGGTAAATCCGGTCAATCCGGCTTCTTCAGCAAAGTTGCAGCTGGCGGTCGGCACGGCGACGATTGGAACCGCGAACGGTGGAACCGTACAAGGGCTAAATGTGGTTGCCACGTTTCGCGGTCCTGGCGGCAATAACGCAACGAACACAAACACGCCGACGATCACAGCACCACCCGACTTTTCTTTCGGGCCGCTTCTTGGCAATAGTAACGTATTAACCGGCTTCAACACGAAGCAGTACGTCGATCTTGAGAATGCCTATGTTGCCGGGCAAAATCCCGCTGGCGAGCTCTTGCAGCTTTCGCAAGGCTTGGGGCCCTTTATCGGCGTTTTCGGATATGGCTTAGCTGCGGACAACCGCTTCGCGCTCGATGATTCTCAAATTCAAGGCAAGCTGCTCGGTATTATTGGAAATGAAGGTTGCGAAGGTATGGCATTCCCTGGCTACATAGATGAAGCTACTGCGGTCCCCACCGTCAATGCACCCGGCTCGGCAGTCAACCAGATTGCTCCCTATGGTCCGTTGCCTGGAATTTACTACGGAGGCTCTTCAACAGCGCTCGGTAGCTCAGGTCCTTTTGGACGACCGCTTACGACTTCTGCCGTTGCCGCACTCGAACGATCCGCGGAACTCGCTCTTCCAATTCCAAGTGGTCCCGGCCAAAACTGTTCATGTCCCCAGAAGTGTGCGCCGGATGGTACGCCGCTTAACGATGCAAACTTTCCGATCCAGGCATTTGGCGGGCCGCCCGCGTGGCCATCCCCTCAGGGGTACGGAAACTATAAGTACTTTGTCGGATATCCGCTCGGATTTACGGATTTTGGCGTGCCCCCCGTCTTAGGCACCTATGCGTTATCTGTTACGTATCCTACGAGCACTGACTACCGGTCTACCGGCTCGTTATCTACGCAGACTCAGTTGTCGAATCTCAACGCCTTGCCAGCTTTATCGACGCCAAAGTTGACGGTAGACCCGGACGGCAGCGGAGTGCTATCCGCGTGGACTGTCCCACCGGGCGTCTCCGAAGCAATCGTGTTGATTGCAACGCAAGACTGTGACCTGGGTGGCCGGAGTTTGACCACTTCAGACGCAGGCTTTAACCACTACGCCTTCGTCGTACATTCAAGTGGCCCGCAGCCACCGATCTTCATAGCGCCAGACCTCGGGCCGCCGGGACTTGTAACGAACGCTCCGTCTCACACGTTTTGCACCACGAGCGACATTGCAGCCGAGCAAAAGGCTCTCGCCGCTACGGGAGCATCGCCGCAGGTCAACACCCAATTCGTGATACAAGTGCAAGCGATCGGGTTCGACTATCCGGCGTACGAGTCTTCGTATCCGTTCACGATGTCACAAACGCCGCTCATACATAATCCCGCCGGCCAAGCCGATGTGACGACGAGTTATCCACAATTCGCGACGTTTAACGTACCTCTTCCGCCAACCACGACGGGACCTTGAAGATGCATCGACTTCTTCCTATTTTCTTTGTTGCTGGAACGCTTGCATTCGCGGCCTGCGGCGGGGGAGGCGGCTCCGGACCAGCGCCTGTGCCGACACTACCCGGTGACGGCACGACCGTGCCGCTCGATCAAAAGATCGCTCTTACGGTCAGCATCCCGCAAGCGACTGCTGGTATTCTCGGGCGGGCGCGCACAGCGTCCGCATCGCGGAGGGCGAACGGAGCCACGACGCAGTACCTTTCTCCCAACACCGGCTCGATCGTTCTCTCGCTTGCGCTCATCGACGGCAAGTCTCCCAGAGTCGTCGTTCCGACGATTCCCGCGATCAATCCCGCAGCATATTGCGCTCAAGCGCTTGCGGGTTGCACGTTTACGACGCCCGCCAATATTCCGGCAGCTAAGGGCGTTAATCAGTACCTTGTGACCACGTATTCGGGTGCCGACGGCACGGGAAACGTAATTTCGACGGGTTTCATCGACGTTACGGTGCCGGCGCCAAACCCACCAACGCTCGGGAACGGCACATTGACCGTCGGCGGGTACGTAGCGAGTATCCGGCTCGGCAGCGTGACGCCCCCGGTGTTCCGCAGCGGCGTCCCCGGGACACTCGGTGTGTTATTGCAAGCATATGATCCCGCCGGAGCTGCAATCGTAGGTAACGCGACATACGCATCGCCGATCACGGTATCGGTGGACGATTCGGTCGATTTCGTCCTCTCCGGATCGAGCAGCGGCCGGCTGACCGTTAGCGCGCCGATTATGACGCCGATTCCTTTAACCTATGGCGGTAGCCTTGTGCTCAAAGGCCAAACGACGGTGACAGCGTCAACGACAGATGAAAACGGTGCGCTTGCAACGGCCCCACCGCTGATTGCGACCATCGTCGGAAGCCCGCCGCCCACCGCTCCTCCTCCAGCCGCACCACTGAGCCTGTACATCGACCTGACCGACTCAGATACGGTCGAAGAGTTCGACTTTCCCACGCAGATCGCAGCCGGATCTGCGCCCAATCCGGTGCCGACGCCGCGTCGTGCCGTGGGACTCGTCTTGCCCACACAGCCATCGACGCCAGTATGCAACTCACTTGTAACCAATGCAGCCACAGGTCCACTTGGCAGCGGCACGGGCGGTGTTGTGGTCTCGCCGGCCGGTACACTTTACATCAGCACCGGCTGTAGCATTAATCAGACGCAATTCCTCAATTACGGCTTCGCCGCCGGCGCGCATGGACCAACGTCGCCTACTCTTACGGACTCGTATAGCGTCGGCGCCGGTCAAACTGTAGGCGGCCCCGCAGCTATCGACCCCGCAACAAACGACGTTTATTTTGGTAACGCATTAGGGACGTCAGCGTTCATCACGGGATTTGCCGGGGAGGCTTCTTCGGCGTCGCCGTCGCTCGTCTTCGGCGATTTGAGCAATGCTCAGCCACCGTGCATCTTTCAGATTCCGGTCGTTCCGCAAAACCCTCCGCCATGCCCCTTCCCTCAGATCCAGAACATCACGGGCCGATACGCGGATAACTTGCCGAACGCAATTGGTTTCTCGGTCTCTCAGGGACAAGTTTATCTGCCAGTGCAAAATCAGATGTTCGACAGTAACGGTCAGCAGACATCGCTTGGCTCGGCAATCGCGATAATTCCCACAACACAGTCCGGAACCGTGCTGACGCCCTACTCCGCTCTTTCAGGCTCCGCCACGGAACTCGGTGGCTTCAATAACTTCCCTGCCGCCGCGACCGTCGACGGTACTACGCTCTATGTGCTGTTGCAGCCCTCGCAAGATTCGACGACCAATCTTTACGAAGGGCTTTCCAGTTGCTCGGCAGACCCGTCGACTAATCACTGCGCCGACGGCAACGCGCACCAATATCTTGCGGCGTTCGATATCTTGCCGCTGCTCGCGCCAGGAGCCGCGAATACCAACGCCAACAGCGTGCCGAAGTTCGTGATTGGTGGTGACACGGTTGGACGCTTCGGGTGCGTAAACGGACCCAACTACTTCCTGGATGGCGGCGAGTTCCTTGCCGCAAAAAACGGCTACGTGTACGTGCTCAACACGACTTCCTCGAATTGCGCGGCTAGCAATGTCAGTTCGGAGATAGATGTCTACAATACGAACGTTGTTTCCCCAGGGAATCACGTCGACGTCGCGCCGATTTACGTGCTCGGCCGGTACAGTCGAAACGGGCGGGTGCCCGCGGCGATTGCGCTCGGCCCTTCGGGCCCGGCGTTCCCGACAAGCGCCATACAGTTGCTTCATCGCGCGCGGCCGCACGGTCGGTCGATCAGGAGTCGATTCCAACACGTACCGTTCCGCACGCGGGCAAACTTCTAAATGTGCGAATGCATCGTAGGGCTGCACATGACTTCGTGCACGCGCTACTGTAGCTCTAGCTGTACGCAATCCGAGCCACTGCTCGCACCGTGGACCTCGCGCGTACTAAGACCTTGTTGCTGAATGCAAGTCCTATAAGCGTCGTCACCGCCCCCGTCCTCCCACACCACCGTACGTGCCGTTCGGCATACGGCGGTTCATCGAACTGGGAGCTTGAAGAACTCCATTATCCCAGCGAAGCCTCGAGCGTTCCAATATGCTCGGGGCATCGCTCTGTTCATGGGTCCTCCGACATGCGCCAATAGCGTTTGCGGCTCATGGTGGCCGACGGATCGAGATCGGCCCGACATTCGAGGTGACGGTTCGTTCCCAAATCATGGCCGTCGCTAAATCCGGCACGCTCGCCGTCGCGTCGCTGGTATCCCAGCCGCCGAGCAGTTCGTCGACCTCGGCTTCAAGGTAAGCTTGCACGAGTTCTGCGACCTTCACGCGGCACAACTCGTCGAGTTTACCTGCAAAGTCGCCATCGGGCTTGGCAACAGGGCGGTCTACGGGGTGCAATCTTCTCAAGGCGTAGCTCCTTCAGGCGTCAGCAACCGAAGGTTACGCCGCTTCTTTTTGAATTTCTCCGAAAGTCGTCACGAGCTCGCTTCAACGGCTGGCTACGCGACGAGTGCTTAAATGAACACAATTTTTAGCTCGCTTCTGGAGGTTCGACGAACGCTGGCGCAATGGCGAGAGACAATACAACGCTAAGCGCCTTACGGGAGCTTCAACTGGCTCACTCCCGAGGAGTTCGAAGAGCAAGTAACGACATATCCATCACCACAAACTCTCCACTTATTTTCGGTGGCCTAGTCGGGATAGCGCCAGTTGTAAGAAGAGGCAGCGGCGCACGAAACGCCGCTGCCGCCACTAGCAGTCACTTTTTCTAATTGATGCAGTTTGCCGCGACGGCTTTCAGCGGTGCGCTGAAGCCGGTCGGAAGTTCCGAGTAGCCCGTGCGACCGATGGTCGCGCTTAGCGGGTCGACCTTCGTGATCTTACCGGATCCAAAGCTCGTGGTCGACGCCACGACCGATACGAGACCGCGCAATGCGGTAACGGAACCTGGGCTATTCGTGTTGTTTCCAGCTTCGTTGAAGAGGAAGTTCGTAACGGCGATGATGGGGTAGCCGACCGACGGCGTGGCATACTTCGTCGGATCGGCGATGCGTACGCAGCCGGCTTTACGGACGCCGGTGAGTGGAGTCGTCGAAGCGGGGCCGCTGCCCGATACGACCGCGCGATCGGTGAGCAGCGAAGAAGCGGGAAGTGCGTTTGCGGCGCGCGGGAGATCCGCAATTGGATCTTTGCCGTCGACGCGTGCCAACCGCTTGGTATTGCCGATGCCCGAGGCGATTGCATTCGCCGTTTCGACGTAACCGATGGCACCGTCGGTCGCGGAGACGGCCGCGGCTACGCCGCCGTTACCGGTTGCGCCAATCGAATTGGGCGGAGGCGTCTTGACCACGGTGCCGGTCGTAACGGTTGCGGAAGGGGCGAATTGCTGGCTAGCGTTAAGCGTGCGACACGTCCCACTCGAGGTGCTTGCCGAGAGGTGATTCGAGAAGCTGAACGTCGTGCCGCTACCGTCGGCGCGGTACACTAAGCGAATCGTCTTCGATGGATACCCTAGCTGGTTCCAGTTCGTGATCGTTCCGGCCACGATGCCGCACAATTGGGCCGTCGTTAAGCGAGCCTGCGTGGAAGACGAGATGTTCGAGTTATTGTAGTAAATTCCGACCGAACCGATAATCGACGGGAGCTCGGTCGGCTCGACGCGGTATCCGGCGTTAGCGAGGAACGTGCTGTATTCTTTCTGGCTGAGCGGGGAGTCGGTTCCGGCGAGCGCGGGGTACGTCGTGATAGCCGAGCTACCGGGATTGAAGCCGACCGGGCCCATCGCACCGGGCGCTGCGTTGGCGCACGGATTACTGACGGTCCTCGCCGGACCGTCGATAACCGCTTTTCCCTTGCCGCTTCCGGTCGCGCAATAACTGATCGGCGCGCCGTACGACTGCGTTTCGAAGTAAGCGAAGATCGAGCCGGAGCCCGCAACGGGCAACGACGCTTTTCCGGAGCTCAGCGGCGCTCCGACATAAGCGATGACCGGCAGGGTCGCGCCGCCGGCGTAGAGCCTCGTCGAAGACGCAAAAGGTAAGGGATGGACAGCCTGGGCGCCGAGCGGTGTGCGGAACGCGGGAGCGGCACTCGAGGCGACCGTGCTGCTTGCGAGCAGCATGGCTGGAACCGAGGCGGCTACGGCGCGACGAAGCACAGTAGACATGATTGATTCTCCTTAACGAAGAGGGGATGCACCGGAACGACGGCGCACTCACACCGTATAGCACGTGAGGCAGAACCTAAACTTTTACGTAGCATTAAGATAACGACCAGGCCCTTAATGCTACTGCGAACGCGCATGCCATTACTTCGATCAGATAAACAAACCTTAACGCCCACTTAAGGTTCCTTAGGAAGTTCCGATCGTGGGTGGGCGGTGCATCAAGGTAGCTGGATATTTCCGGAATGTGCGCTTTAGAGGCGCACGGCGAAGTGACGGAGCGTGGTAAGCTCGTCGAGACCGGAGTTACCACGCAGAGCGCATAATAACGTGTCGGTGAGTTCGCGGTCGTCGCGCGCCGCTTGGTAAGGAGCAAGGGAACGCTCTCCTATGAATTTTCGAGCGTCATATGGTCCAACGTCGGCAGCGCTTCTCGTAGCGCTCATCTTCTTGAGCGCCTGCACGTCGAGTCAATTGGCGCAGTTCCCTTCCGCCACGGTCGTCGATGTAGCCGGCTCCTCTAAGTTGCGGTTTGCGGTAGGCACGGCGACGATCGGAGCGGCGAACGGTCAGTCGGTGCTCGGGTTGAACATGACGGCCACGTTTCGTAACCGCGACGGAAATAACGCAACGAACACTAATACGCCGACGATCACCGGCCCAAGCGGGTTCTCGTTCGGGCCGATTTTTGGAAACACAAATTCGCTAACGGGCTTTAACAACGCGCAGTATGTGCAACTCGAGACTGCGTTAGTCGCCGGGACCAACGTACAGCCGCAACTGCAAGCTCTAGCACAGGGCCTCGGGCCGTACGTCGGCGTGTTTGGCTACGGCTTCGCAGCAGACAACCGATTCGCGATCGACGACTCCCAGATCCAGGCGCACCTTCCCGCGCCCGACGGCGGATCCGCATGCGAAGGCGTCGCGTTTCCCGGTTACTTGAACGTTGGGGGCAGTCTCACGGCCGGAGGCGCAATCGGCGGTACTCCGACCGCCGGCACGGGCGGTGGCGGCGGTTCGTTTTATGGAAGCGTCGGATCCGCAATCGGCACGCTGCCTTCCCTCGCGCCGCCGGCTCCGGGCACCGTCGCAGAAGTCGAGCGCTCTGCGGAGTTGTCGCTGCCGCTTGCGAGCGGAAACGGTATCGGCGGCGGCGGAAGCGGCACGTGTACGTGTCCGCAATACTGCGCCCCGGTCGGAACACCGCTTTCCGACATCGCTTTCCCGATCCAAGCCTTCGGTGGTCCGCCGGCTTGGCCGTCACCGCAAGGGTATGGCAATTATAATTACTTCGTCGGTTACCCAAGCGGCTTCACCGACGTCAACGCGACTCCCGTAGCCGGCCAATACCAACTTTCGGTTTCATATCCGACGAACGCCGATTACACCAAGTCGAATACGCTCAGCGCCTCAGCGACGTTAGCTACGGTCGCCGGGCTTCCGCGCATGCCCTCGCCGCAGCTCAAGATATTGCCGGATGGAAGCGGTGTCATTACCGGCTTCACAATACCGCCCGGCGTTCTGGAGACGATCATCTTCCTCGTGACCAGCGATTGCGACCTCGCCGGCCGAGAGTTCAAAGGCAACGGCTACTTCAATCACTACGCCTTCGTTCTGCACACGACAGGTCCGCAGCCACCGATCGGTATCCCGGCGAATCTCGGCCCTCCCGGCGTCCAAGGAATGGCTCCGACGCATACGTTTTGTACGACTGGCGACATCGCGGCTGAACTGGCGGCGTTATCGTTGAGCGGGGCGCTGCCGACGGTTAACACGACGTTCTTCGCGCAGGCGCAAGCGGTCGGCTTCGATTATCCTGCGTATGAATCGTCGTATCCGTTCGCGACGTCGCAGACCCCGACCATCGCAAGCCCGTCCGGTCAAGCCGACCTGACATCGAGTTATCCGTTTTTCCAGACATACACGGTTCCAGCCCCGAGCCCTACGGGAACGTAATTGATGCGTCGTACGCGCCTGCTTCTCTTCGCGCCGTTCGTCGCATCGCTCGCCGCATGCGGCGGCGGCGGGGCCACTCCGACGCCTTCGATTACCGCGACTTCTGCATTGCCAGGCCAAGGAAGCAGCAAGGCGCTCGATCAGCGCATCGCGCTAACGGTCATTCTTCCGCCGCCGGGGACGCCGATCGTCCAGGGCCGGACGCGCCGCGGCGCCGATCGCGTCGCGCGCCCGTCGGCGTCGGACGTCTATCTCTCACCGCAAACGGGCTCCATCGTGCTGAGTCTCGAGTCGGTCGACGGGCTAGGCTTTATTAACGTCCCGCCGCCGATCGCGCCGATCAACCCGTCGAGTTACTGCTCCGGGCCGGTTGCCGGCTGCACGTTCACGACGCCCGCGAACATCCCGGCGGCCAAGGGCGTCGACCGGTACATCGTGACGACCTATGCAGGCCAGAACGGCACGGGAAACGTCGTGTCGACCGGCTTCATCGACGTGACGGTACCTGCGCCCGCGCCGGCGACGCTTGGTGGCGGTGCGACGCTTACGACTGGCGGATACGTCGCGCGTATCGCACTCGGCTCGGTGGCGCCGCTTGCCTTCGCAGCAGGTCAGCCGGGAACCATCGGCCTTCTCTTACAAGCCTTCGATCCGGCCGGGGCGGCGATCGTCGGTAATACGCTCTACGCCAATCCCGTAACGATGAGCATTAGCGACATCGCGAACTTCTCGCTCGCGGGTTCTAACGGTACGCTCTCGGTCGCCGGCCCAATCGCGACGCCAATTCCCCTCGCTTACAACGGCGGCGTGTCGCTCAGCGGTACCGCCAGCATCTCCGCTTCGACGGTCGACGAGAATGGAGCGCCCGCTTCCGCTCCGCCGATCGTCGCGACGATCGTCGGCACGCCGCCGCCGACCCCGCCGCCATCCGCAAACGACAGCCTGTACGTCGACGTGAACGATACGGATCAGGTGGAAGAATTCGATGCCGCGGCCGCGATCGAGAACGGCACGCATCCCGGCGGCGGTCCGGCTCCCGTCGTGACCGCGACGCCGCGCCGCACGATTACGCTAGCGACGCCGGCGCCTGCCATCGTCCCGAACCTTTCGTGCAATCCAACGAGTATCTACGGCAGTCTCGCCGGACCGTCGGGAACGAACGGCATCGCCGTCGGCGATACCGGCAGTATCTACCTGAATCCGTCGTGTTACGACGGCACCAGTTGGTTCACGTTCGGCTTTCCCGCAACCGCGCGCGGCGTGTCGCCCCCGTCGATTCTCGATCGCATCAATACGACCGCGCTCGGTATCGCCGGTCTGCCGAACGGCGGCCCGATGGCAATCGATGCGAAAACGCGGACGACGTACGCGCAGAATAACGGTAACGATCAGGGCGGGATCTTCGCATTCGCTCCAGATGCGTCGAATGGCTCGCAGATCGCGGCAATCGGGTACGTCTGCTTTCCCGAACTTCCGCTCGCTCCGCCATACTGCTCCGTGACCAATCCGGCGTACTTTGCGATTTCCTCCGATAACGGCTTTGCCGCGTCGAGCGGGTATTTGTTTCAGCCTGGCTACTATCAGCTGCCGACCACGGGACCGGGGAACTACGCGCCGAACGCCGGCGCCGTTGACATCGTCCCCGCCCTCGATACGCAGAATACCGGCGGAGCGGCGCTGCCGGCTTCAGTCATCGCCGGACCGACTACCTCCCTAACGACGGCTCTGGCTGGTTCGGCAACCATCGAAGGCAACATGCTTTACGTCCTCAACGACGGAGCCGACGGACTCGCTAATTGCTCGCTTGCGCCGAATGCAACGTGCGCCGACGGTCTACAGCACTCGTACGTGACGGCCTACCGAATCGACGCGAGTTTCTTCCCGACGGTGCCTGCAAACATCGACGCTTCTCCCGTCTTCGTTTTAGGCGGAGACGCGACCGGCGGCTTTGGCGACACGATTCCGTCGCCGGGCGAATATCTCGCCGTTCACAACGGTTTTCTCTACGTCCTCAACCCCGTCCCGAACAACGGCGTGCAAGCGCCGGAAGTCGATGTGTACGACACGCGTACGCTTAGCGGCCTTCATACCGACGTAGCACCGATCGCACGTCTTACGTATTATGCGAACGGCACCAGTCAGCCGACGGCGATCGCCATCGGCCCGATCGGACCCGCCTCATCCATCGGCGGGCTTTCCAGTCGGCGCACGCCGCATGCCCACTTGTATCGCAATCGGCTCGGCCGGCGCGCGATCCGCGCGCGCCGGTGGTAGCGCTAACGCGCGACTGGCAGCAGCTTCGATTGGAGCCGCTTCGCGATTAGCGAGAACCACTCGTCCATGCCGGCATCGGTTCGAGCGGCGACTTCGAGAATCTCGATCGAGGCATTGACGCGGCCAATCGCGTCGTAGGCCGCCGCTCGATCGAAACCGACGGCGCCGGCCAAATCGATCTTCGTGAGCAACGCGACCTGCGAGGTGTTGAACGCGAGCGGATACTTCAGTGGCTTATCTTCGCCTTCGGTAACCGCGCACAGCACGACGCGCAAGTCTTCGCCGAGGTCGTATTCGGCCGGACAGATCAGGTTGCCGACATTCTCGATGAAGAGGATGTCGAGCGGCAATGCGTTCCAGCCGTCGAGCGCCTTGCCGACCATGTCGGCATCGAGGCGGCATTCGGCGGCCGTGATGATCTGGCGCACGGGGGCGCCGCTGCGTTCCAGGCGTTCGGCGTCGTTGCGCGTCGCCTGATCGCCGACGAGCGCGCCAACGCGGTGCGACGACGCGAAATGCCGCAGCGTCGCTTCGAGTAACGTCGTCTTGCCCGAGCCCGGGCTCGAAAGCAGGTTGACGACGAGCGTTCCCGACCGCGCGAAGCGCTCGCGCAGCGCGCCCGCGAGGTCGTCGTTCTTGCGTAAGATGCTTTGCTGTATTTCGACGACGCGGAACTTCATGGGGCAACCTCCATGGAGACGAGTTCGAGCTCTCGGCCGCGCACGACCGACGGCGATGCGTTGCCACACGTCGCACAGACGAGTCCGCCGCCTTGCACGGGCGCGCGTTCGTCGTCGCACGTCGCACAATACACCGCGAGCGGAATATCTTCGATCGTGAGTTCCGCGTGCTCGGCGACGGTGTCGGCGCGCGCGAGTTCCCACGCGAACAATAATGCGTCGCGTGAGACGCCGCTGTGTCGACCTACGCGCAGCGTGACGCGCGACACCGAAGCTGCGCCTTCGCGTCGCGCAGCGTCACCGATCTCCTCCAGCAGCGACATCGCGATGCTCAACTCGTGCACGAAATTTCGACTTCGCTGCCTCTTGCGGAGAATAGCTTCTAGTAGTAGCGTATCGCAGTATACCTAGAAACGATTCCCATGTATACGGGCGCGCTCAGAGGTAAACGGGCATGCGAGACGACGACACA
>JAABUQ010007691.1_pt1 | contig 15483 bp, 7 predicted proteins | sample 5560001 | NCBI WGS metagenome assembly JAABUQ01 (sample SAMN10711888, study PRJNA513371) | rock metagenome | isolation source: Antarctica rocks | place: Antarctica: Victoria Land, Finger Mt nord | collected 2015-12-18 | reverse complement strand
TCAATATACCGATGATTTGCTCTTCGCTGAATCGGCCCTTCTTCATGGTTGGATCCTCCTTCGTCGCTTTGCCGCCGAAGCTGAGATCCTCAATTTTACGCGGTTGAGTTTATCGAAGGCACGTCATATTGATGATCTTCCAGGCGCTGTTCCCGGTAGTGATCGAGCCATGGGCAGCTTACATGACCTTGAACGTTGGAACCGCGGCGTGCTGCAGGCTCTCCTTCAACACCGTGTCGCTGCTACAGGCTTCGTCATTGAAGGTAAATTACAGGTGCGCGGAGAAAGAGATGCTCGTGCGTCGCTTCTCCAAGAATGGATTCAAGCGGGCATGGAACTGGGCAATCACACCTACACGCACGTGCATTTTAGCGACGTTACCCTCCAGGAGTTCGAAGATGAAACGATCCATGGAGAAGTCGTAACTAGTGCATTGCTACGGGCCGTTGGAAAGACTGAACGCTATTTCCGGCATCCGGCCCTGAATACAGGCGCCACTCCACAAGCAAAAGAAGCATTCGAAGCCTTTCTTAACAGCCACGGGTATCACATCGGCGCTGTCACCGTAGAAGATGCTGATTACGAATTTAACGACGTGCTCGCTGACATGCTTGCCAAGCAAGACAAAGAACTCGTCAAGAGGATAGAATCTCTGTACCTCGCGCACGCCGACGCGATGTTTGATTACGTCGAAGATGCGTCCAGAAAGCTGTTTGGTCGCGAGATTCCTCAAATCCTGCTAATTCACGACAACGAACTGAATTCAGAGGTACTGAGCCTCTTATTGGCTCATTTGGAAAAGCGTGGCTACAGATTTATTTCTCTGGATGAGGCTTTGAGTGATGCCGCCTACGACACGCCGCAACAATTTGTTGGTAACCTGGGCACTTGCTATGTATGTTGGGGCGACCGTTTGCGTGCTCTTGGGGAGAGTTCCCACTACCCTTGGGCAAGCGCACCGGCTTGGATCAGGAAGAGGTTCGATGAAATTCGTAAAACGACCCCGAACTAGAACCATAAGAGCCTGGCCAGCCGGCATCTCCTTCCAATCCCATAGCTGATTCACAGCCCGTAGTCATTCGTGGTCCGACGATTCTCGAGCACCCTGATTGTGACCTCTCGAACCGTTGCCCGGGCCAGCGGGGTGTCTCCGGTGACGTCAGGATTCGATCAGCTCCAGATGTAACGTTCAAAGACTGACTGAATCAGGCTGCCAAATTACGATTTGGCATTCGCACACTACGATTCGTCCCAAATGCCTCGCCCTTAACGCCACTACGTCCTATGCTGCTGATAAGGTTCGGCGATACAAGGCAAGTTTGCATGGCCAGAAAGATTGGGGAAAGGTTTACTTTCCAGATAAATGGGGATATTACCAATGGTTTTCGGCTCTCTCAGATCACAGTGCTTACTCATTGGACTTACCTGCCTTTCCCTACTGGTTATAGGTCTGGTAAATGGAAAAGTCACGAGCTTCCATCAAGCGCCGGCAACTGCGAAACAACTAAAAGCCCCCTATATCGCCAACGATGGGCAGAACGTCAAGTTCTTGTATCAGAGTCACTGCGCAAGCTGCCATGGAGCTACTGGAAAAGGGTCCGGAAACGTTCCATCACTGACGACGGCAACCATCAAATCCGCTTCTCCCGGAGAACTATTCTGGTTCATTTCAAAGGGAGATCCCAATGATGGAATGCCGTCTTGGGCACAACTCCCCGAGAAGCAGCGTTGGCAAATTGTGAGCTACCTAAAGAAATTTGAATCGTTGGGAGTTGCTGCGCCAGAGACAGCAGGCGTTGAAACTTATTCCAAAGTTGCGCCTGCACCGAGACCACCATTTACCGATTACAGATTCGAGAAACCGGGACAGCTCCACAAGATCACGTTAAAAGACTTACCTGCCCCGTTCGAAACGCCTTCCGCTGGCAATGGTCCAACGATTGTTCCGCGACCTCAGGACACTTGGCCCAAAGCACCGGCCGGATTTGAAGTAACGCTGTACACAACCGGTCTTGACAATCCTCGTCGAATTCGTCGGGCTCCCAATGGCGATCTCTTTGTCGCGGAAGCGGAAGCAGGCAAGATTGAGATCTTTCGCGGTATCGATAAGGCAGGACACCCGCAGCGCATAACCGTGTTTGCCAGCGGTCTGGATCGACCGTTTGGCATCAACTTCTATCCACCGGGAGCCGATCCACGTTGGGTCTATGTGGGAAACACGAACTCAGTCGTTCGCTTTCCTTATCGCAACGCAGATCTACAGGCGCGCGGCCCATCCGAACACATTATGGACCTCCCAAAAGACGGTCACGCAAACCGAGACATCGTATTTGAGCCCGATAGACAAAAAATGCTGATTGGCGTGGGGTCCTTCTCGAACGCAGATGATGCGGATCAACCGTCGGAAACGAACCGCGCCGATATACTTGAATGTAATCCCGACGGTTCTGATTTACAGATCTATGCTTACGGAATCCGAAACCCCTCGTTTTTGGCGTTCGATCCTAAGACGAAAAATTTATGGACGACGGTGAACGAACGCGATGGGCTTGGTGACAACCTCGTTCCCGACTACATTACTCATCTGCAACGAGGTGGTTTTTACGGTTGGCCGTGGTGGTACATGGGCGGCCACCAGGATCCGCGCCTCGCGGGTAAACACCCCGAGCTCAAAGATAAGGTCATTACGCCGGACGTAATGTTACAGCCCCACAATGCCTCTGTGGGAATAGCTTTCTACGATGGCAAACAGTTCCCACCGGAGTTCTGGGGCGATATTTTCGCTGCTGAGCATGGCTCATGGAACAAGAGTATCCGTGCAGGCTATGAAGTGATTCGCGTCCCCTTGCATCAGCGTGGCGAAGCAACGGGAGAATATGAAGATTTCGTGACGGGATTTGTCGTTGATGACAAGCACGTCTGGGGAAGGCCATCGGGGGTTGCCGTTGGACTGGATGGGACCCTTTTTATAACCGACGATGCCTCAAACTCAATCTGGCGCGTCAAGCACGTCGGACAATAACATCTCACTGTCCTGTGTTGAAAAGACCTTTAATCCACATTTAGCCAACTTGGTTTAGCCAACTTGCCTAAGATCTTCGCTATGAGGGTAGTCAAAGTCATTCTCAGTCGCGCGCCGACGGGTGCCCGTCTTATTCCTGCACGACGCGCTGCGATAATTCGCCCAGTAGAAGCCTTACGGATTATCGCGAGATTTTTCGAACACTTCCTCGCCACAGCAGTTTCGGTTCCGGATCGCTCGTGTGTGACGGCGATGTGTAGACCTAAGCTAGGCCACGCCGATTAAAGCCGGCCGGTAGCGCGATAGAAATTCTCGATATAGCGGCCGTCGATGTCGGTGAATCTGTATTCTCTTGCCGCATCCCCTACGAAGATCAATTGGCCAGACTTAGCGATCACATTCGGGTCGGAGGCTAGTGCGACAACGGCACGACCTGTATATTCGGTTGATTCAGCTAAATCGTACCGGTAAAGCTTATGGAGCGCTTCGGCTTGCATGTGCACCTGAACGCGCTCGGTTTTCATGAATCCTGGCAGCAGGCCTAGCAACGTGACGCCGGCTTTGCGCGCTTCGGGAGCCAGACTCATGACGAGACGGTTGAGCGCGTAGTGCGGGAGATGCTCGAACAGATCAAACTGCGGGTTGCCGCTGAGCCTGTCTGGTTCGATCATTGGTTCGCTGATCGCAACGACCAATCCAGAATGCTGCTGTGACATCAAACGTAAGGACTCGCGGGCCGCAAACCAGAAAGCCTGCGGCCCTGCACCCATGAAGTCGTCCCAGAATTCCACCGGTAGGTTCCAGAACGGCTGCTTCCATATCGGATCAACGAAACGTTCGTTGCCACCCCAAACGGTACAACCGAGAATGTCCAGGCGGCCGTGTTCGGTCTTGACGCGGTCAAAGAGGAGCTTGGTCTGATCCGCTTTCGTGTGATCGATCTGCAAGGGGATGCCAACGCCACCACGACGTGTGACTTCCTCCGAGGTCTCTTCAACCGTGCCGGAAATTCCGTCCGGCGGCGGCGAACCGCCGCGAACTGACCGGCCCGTGACGTAAACAGTGGCGGCTTCTTCACCAAGTGCCACGGCAATACCGCGTCCACAACCTCGGCTGGCTCCTGCAACCACTGCAATTTTTCCTCTTAGACGCTGAGACATAGGTCTAAAGATATCCCGCCGAGTATCTCGAGAGAAACCGTGTTCATGTCGGGCTGCCCGCAGTCATAGCGATAGGTCCTCGTTGACGGCGAAGGGTAGATCTACCCTGGGCGACTACAGCAGATTAACCATTGTGGGACAGTTTACCGCCGATACCAGCCCCGATACCCCTAAGATTTCAGTAGTGCGTGATCGGCCCTCCACTCCCCCAACCACTCCTTCCAGGGTCCTCGCCTGCTTCTTCTTTTCAGGTATGGCGGGTCTCATTTATCAGGTTGCTTGGGAGAAGGCGCTCGGGTTGATCTTCGGACATGAGGTCTACGCAATAGCTACTGTCCTCGCAGTGTTCATGGGTGGCCTTGCGGCGGGGAGTGCCTATTTTGGTCATTGGAGTAAAGCCCAACGGGATCTAGTTGCGCTGTATGCACGCCTTGAACTTCTGGTTGGGCTGACAGGCGCTCTTTCGCTCTTAGGACTTCAGGGGGTCCAGTCGGCTTACATTGCCTGGCATCCGGCGCTCGGTGGTTCCGCAATTCTGCAAATCGGAATGAGATTGCTCGGAGTGGTGGTGGTTTTATTCATTCCTACCTTCCTGATGGGCGGAACCTTCCCAGTCCTGGTTTCCGGAACTCTACAAGGGAACGAAACACCAACTCGGCGAGTTAGCCAGCTGTACTGGAGTAATGCCGCTGGCGCGGTACTGGGAACACTCCTTGCGGGATTCGCCTTGCTTCCGGCTCTCGGCTTGCACCTAACAATTGTTTCCGCCGTCGCTCTGAATGGGATAGCCTGCCTAGTCGCTCTCTCTGTCCGAAAGACGACCACTGAGGCGCCACCAAGCAAGCAGAATCTATCCTCAACCATCAAATCTGCCCAGGAGCGCCCCTCTCTTGTCTTGCTTTGCTTTTTCGGAGTGGTTGGTTGTACTGCGTTTACCTATGAGGTCTCCTGGACGCGGCTGCTCGCTACCACAATCGGCAGTTCCACTTACGCTTTCACATTAATGCTGGCGACCTTTCTGGCAGGGCTGGCCATAGGAAGTGCGTGCTTTCAAATATTTGTCGCGCGATCGGGGCGAGCTTCCATTACCACTCTCGCTTGGGTACAAGTTGGCATAGCGCTGGCAGCCCTTTCGTCTTTGATCTGTTTTCACTGGATTCCAGCGCTGATTCCGCTGTTGCTGAAAGCAACTGACCAAACCTTTGGCGGACTGATTCTGACGCAATTTGTAGCGACCGCTCTGACAGTACTTCCTGCTGCGATCATTTTCGGGTTCAATTTCCCGATGGTTATTGATTTGATCTGTGTCCAGGCAATGGGGCGGTGGGGCATTTCCTCGGCAATCGGAACAGCTTATGCGGCAAACACGGTCGGAGGCATCGTCGGTTCCCTACTGACGGGCTTCTGGCTCATCCCATGGCTAGGAAGCTTTCACGTCATCACCGTTGTCGCATCAGTAAATCTTTTGCTGGCAATATTAATCCACTTGAGCTCCGCAGAACGGCGGCTTGTGTTTTTGGCGACAGATGTCCTTTTGCTCGTCGGCATCTTTCTCGTCAGTTCTTCTTCTTTTTTTTACAATCAGGCTCTGTTATCGCTATCAGCAGTCCTCTACGGGAGTTCCTACCAGGGCCGTCTTACCTTCCCTGAAATCGCCGCGACAAAGGCCCTTACTTTTGCAGCAGAAGGGGTAAATGACTCAGTCGCCGTAGTTCGTACTGACGGCGATGCAGCCCTTCGAATAAACGGTAAGGTGGATGCATCGACGCAGGATGCTCCTACCCAACTGCTATTGGGGTATCTTGGCGGCGCGTTTCATCCCTCTCCGCGAGTTCTAGTGATCGGCTTCGGCAGCGGGATGACTGTCTCTGCGGTCGCAAGCTATCGTGATGTCCAGAGAATCGATTGCGTTGAGATAGAGCCAGCTGTATTACGCGCGGCTCCGTACCTGCTGGATCTCAACCGCGGTGTCCTCAGTGACCCTCGAGTGCACCTCATTTTAGACGACGCGCGAAATTTCCTCCTCACTTCGCGCGAACGATACGATCTGATCATTTCCGAACCGTCAAATCCGTGGATAGCAGGCATCGCAACCCTCTTCACTGACGAATTTTATGCTGCCGCTCGCCAACGGCTCCGGCCGGGCGGAACTTTTGTGCAGTGGGTACAGGCATACTCGCTTGCACCGGCTGACCTGCGAACCATTTCTAGCACCTTCTCTCGCCACTTCCCGGACGTCACACTCTGGCGTGGGGGAGAAACGGATCTCTTACTCTTGGGACGAACCGATCCGTCTCCCCTTGGATTTGACCGGCTCCGATCGCTCTGGTGGAATGCTGCCCTGCGCAAGGATTTGGAATCGTTAGATATCCATCAACCGGAAGGACTCTTCGCCTACTTCCTGTTGGATGATGCGGAGGTGCGGCAACTTGCAAACCACAGTGCGTTGAATACGGATGATCGCACCGTGCTTGAATATCACGCCCCCCGTAGCCTGCTTGAGTCCGGCTTAAGCGCTGCCGATGAGGAACTCATCGCGCGTTTCCGCAGAGCACCACTCCCGCCTCACATGCAGCCCCGAGATGTCTCGGGCGCTCTAGAAGCGGGCTTGAACACGTCTCTCGACCTTAGTGATGCAGCGGCTGCCCAGGGCTTTCTTAGCGCGATTGAATCTAGACCGGAGACGGCTGCACTAGTTACCTCGAAGGGCCGGCTTGCGCTATTGAAGGGTTCAATTCCCGAGGCAAAAACTTTCTTTGAGGAAGCGGCAAAGTTGGACCCTCAATCCGCCGAAGCAGCCTATTGGCTTGCTACAGCCGAGCGCCGTAGCGGAGATAATGCCGCCGCTCTGTCGGAAATCGACCAACTACTCCGGTCACATCCGCAGTTCCTGCCAGCGCTTGAAGAACAGATGGAATTGGCTGCCGATCGACAAGATTTTAAAACTGCGCTCTCTGCTCAGTTGAAGCGAATGGCTCTGGTGGCGAGTCCCCCAGCCTACGAGTATGGTCGATTGGGTGCCCTTTGGCTTGACACCTCCAATTTCACAGAAGCGGAATCGACTTTGCTCAAAGGTCTCGCGAAAAACGCTTACTGCTACGCATGCCACTTTGAACTGGGTGAACTGTACCTTCGCACCGGCAAATATCCGCTTGCCCGTCAGAACTTCCAGTGGGTTGTTCGTTTCTTTCCGAATGCTGACGTCACTGCCTTTCGTGCGCTCGTTGCGATCGACGTATTACTGAAGGACCCGCAGGAGGCGAGAGCTGTTCTGAATGAAGGCCTTCGCCTTTTTCCGGACGATACATTGTTGCTCCAGGCACAGACGAGCTTGCGGGGATGATTTCTCTCTTGAACCTCAGTCGGTCTAAGGTCACTAATAACGGCGTTGCCAAGGTGGTCGGGCAAATAGGTCGCGCCTGACGGCGCAGTATTTAGCGATAGTCGGCTCACTCGCTGAAAAGCCGGGATCTCGGAAACTAGAAGCCCTTTTAGGAGCCGAACTGCCGCTTAGCCGTCTACTTTCCACGAACCGTGTGTATCAGCCCCGACCCTTGCGCAGGACGTTTAAATGACTCGGTCCGCGTCATAGACGCACGAACAAAGAATGTCACCGGACACGACTCAGCTACTGGCATTTTGCTTGACTACGCTGCAAATTTGAGTCCCATACTGTTTGACAAGGTTCGAACCTACACCGGAAATGGCCAACAGTTGATTGCTGCTCCTGGGAAGGTCGCTGACGATACTCCTCAGGACTTGATCATTAAAGATACGGAACGCAGGAACGCTGCGACGTCTTGCTTCCTGAAGTCGCCACCTTCGGAGCGCCTCTTCGAGGCCTGACGTGTCCACCGCCACAGGCGCCTTGCCATCCCCTTTCGCCTCGTCTTGCCCCCCCGTTGTGGCTCGCTTCCTTTCAGTGGGTTGCCTCGTGCTATTTGCTTTTTTCCTGCGAGCGGCCTTTCGGGCTGGCGCAGAGCTATCTTTCATCACGAAGGAAATGGGAGAGCGTTCGTCGACCTGTTGCCCTTGCTGAGTCAGCCGCACAGTCCGGTAGGGAATCCGTTTGCCATCTTTTTCGAAGGTTTCGTCTGTTTGCAACAATAGCCCGGCTCTCGCCATACCGCCCAGGATATTTTCAAAACTGTCGCGGCTCATCTCGGCGGTAGGAAAGAGGCCCGAGTAGAGTTTACCGGTACTTTGAGATCCTCTCGAACGTAGAGCCGTCAGAACGCGGAACAAGGTAGCCCTCTCCTCTTCTGTTGCCGTCCGGTAGCGTTGTGCAATACAGGCAGCCGGCGTGCAAAAGTCACACAGACCACAAGCAGTCCCCGTATCCGCCACGTCACCAAAATGGCGAACCAGCGTGGACATCCGGCACGCATTGCTCGACGAAAAACGGATCACGAGTTCAATCTGGGCTGATCGCTGCCTGGCTTGCAACAGGTACGCTGCCCGCCACCGATCTTCGCCACGCGTGATGTTCTCTTCGTAATCCACCCCGGCACCGCCATGGGTCCAAAGCTTTTCGAGCGCTTTATCGAACAAGTCCGGGTCGATCTTCAAGTGCTTTTGCAAATGAGTTTTCTTGACCGACTGCTCGGTGAGTGCAGCGAACATGTGATCCAGCACCGTTACATCCGGGTAGTCGCGTTGCAGGAAAAAATCGTGAGTGTGACGATCCGCATAGGATTGCATCAATAAGGCACGGCTCGGCAAACCATCGCGGCCGGCCCGGCCGATTTCCTGGTAGTAGCCCTCCAGACTGCCCGGGAGCGCCGTGTGAATGACGGTCCGCACATTTGGCTTGTCAATCCCCATGCCAAAGGCAATCGTCGCGATCATCACTTCGATCTTGTCTGCCAGAAACTCCTGTTGCACCTTCCGGCGATGCTCGGGATCGAGACCTGCATGATAAGCAGAAGCTGCAAAGCCCCTCATCAACTCGCTGGCCACCTCTTCGGCCTGTTTGCGCGTAGGTGTGTACACAATGGCAGGGCGGCGAGCGGGATCAGCCAGCACTTCCGCGATGCGGGACAAGCGCTCAGACGGCGGAGCTTCCACTACTTCGATCGCGATGTTGTCTCGTCGAAAGCCATGCACAAACTGAGCCGCATCCTGCAATTTAAGTTGCTCGCAGATATCCCTCTGCACAAGCGGTGTGGCCGTAGCCGTGAGGGCAATCACCGGCGCCGGACGGAGCAGCGGCAGGTGCTGACCTAACATCCGGTAATCGGGGCGGAAATCGTGCCCCCATTGCGAAATGCAATGCGCTTCATCGATCGCAATCAGCGACGGTTTTCGCTTGGCTAGCATCTCCGGAAATCCTGCGACCCGCAAACGCTCGGGCGCAATAAATAGAAATTGCAGCCGGCCCGCCAAATAGGCAACGCAGGCTTGGCGCGAGGCGCCACGGTCCCGTCCGGAGTGAATGCATTCCACTGCAAAACCCCGTTCCTTTAACTTCGCAACCTAATCTTCCATCAGCGCAATGAGCGGGCTGATTACCAGCGTTGTGCCGCCTCGGGCAATACCCGGCAGCTGATAGCACAGGGATTTGCCGGATCCGGTCGGCATGACCAGCAGAACATCTCGGCCTTGCACCGCCGCGCTGCAAACCGACTCCTGGTTGGGACGAAACGAGCCGAATCCAAAGCCGCGCTCAAGTATTTCCGTCAGCGTCTTGCCGCTTCGTGTCGGCCTGATCGCATCGCTTGTCGGCGGCCCACTTGCTTCCGCTATGCGCTCAGTCGGCCGAGCACCCTCCACTTTCCCAACGACCTCTCGCACATAGTCTTCGATGCCGCTCAGGAAGGGCTCCAACTTCGCTGTGCCACGCTGGATCCGTTGAAGATAGGCCTCCCACTGACCCGTCATCGCTGGGCTTTTCACCTCAGGATGCACTACCTCGATCAACCGAATTCCTTTTGCGGTCGCCTCAAGGTTCTTCCCTTTCCGCTCGATGTATTCTCTCTTGAGAAGCACTTCAATGATGCTGGCGCGGGTCGCTGGCGTCCCCAGCCCAGAGGCCTTCATCGCTTCCGACAGCTCCCTTTCGTCTAACGTCTTCCCAGCCGTCTCCATCGCCGTCAGAAGCGTCGCTTCCGTGAATCGCTTCGTTGCGCGTGTCTTTCTGCTCAGCGCCTGGACGTCCTGCACATGCTGTGTTTGCCCGGGCGCCAACCCGGGCGGTAGCGTCTCTTCCGGTGCATCCGCGGCAGTGGCTCTGCCGCTCTTTTTCCGCTCGACTCCATAGTCCAGGGCTTTCCACCCTATCTGCTGCACCGCGCTGCCGGACGTCCGGTACCGGTCCACTACTTCGCCGTTCGAGATAGCCGTGATCACAGTCGTTACAGCGACCATATAGTCGTTGTGCCACGCGCTCAGCAAACGTCGGCAAATCAAGTGATAGATCTTCTCTTCGTCGCCTAACAGCCCGCCCCTTGGAGGAGCAGTCGTCGTGGGGATGATGGCATGGTGATCGCTGACTTTCGCATCGTCCACGAATCGTCTTCCCAATGCACGTTCACCCGTGCCGGGCGCCAGGTCTTTTCGATAGCGCCCCTCGATGGCGCCCACGACTCGTGGCAACGTCTTTGCGACGTCCTGCGATAAGTGGTGGCTGTCCGTGCGTGGATAGCTGATCAGCTTGTGCCGTTCATAGAGCGCCTGTGCAAGGTCTAACGTTTTCTGCGCGGAGAAACCGAAAATCCGGTTGGCATGACGTTGTAATTCGGTCAAATCGTAGAGCAGAGCAGGGAGGGTGCGCTGCGTTGCGGATTCCAATGATTCAATGCGAGCGGTGCCGATGCGCGCTCGTTCGACGATCATGTCCGCCTCTATGCCATCCGCATCCAGCCGCGTCCCTGGCGTTTGCTCGTCTTTGCCCCTATCGTTTTGCGGCAGCGCTCGACACCAGGTGCCCCGATAGGTGCTGTCAGGGGCCTGGCCGTCCGGGTGAAAGGTGGCCACGACCTCGATATAGCTCTCGGGAACGAAGTTCCGGATGGCAAGTTCCCGCTCCACCATCATGGCGAGTGTCGGCGTCTGTACGCGGCCCACCGACAACTCTTCGTGGTAAGCAATCGAGTAGGCACGTGAAAGATTCATTCCCACCAGCCAGTCCGCACGGCTGCGCCCACAGGCCGCATCTGCGAGGGGCACATACTCGCTGCCCGGCCGGAGCGTTTCGAATCCTTTCCGGATCGCCTCCGGGGTTAGAGAAGAAATCCAAAGCCGCTGGATGGGCTTCTCACAATCCGCCGCTTCATAGATGTAGCGAAAAATCAGTTCCCCTTCGCGACCCGCATCCGTTGCGCAGATCACCCGCGACACTCGGCGTGAACTTAGGATCTTCTGAACGACTTTGAATTGCTCTCGCGTTTTCTCGTAGACGACAAGTGGCCAGCGTTCCGGCAGCATGGGCAGCGAATCGCCCGACCAACGCCGCCACGCTGAATTCATTTCACCCGGCTGGGCCAGCGCGACCAGATGACCAATCGCCCACGTCACCACGTATCCGTTGCCTTGAAGATATCCTTCGCCTTGCTTGCTCGCCCCGAGGACACGTGCAATGTCCCGTGCCACGGACGGCTTTTCTGCCAGGACGGCCACCATATTGAACTCGGCAGTTTCCACGTTGAAACGTTTAGTTTAGCTGTGGGGGACGATTCCTTCCGCCAGCAGCAACAAATAAATGTGCGAAGAAGCAACCTCCAAAGAAGGCGGTGGACAAGCTATCTTATAAGTAAGATCGATTGCGCCGGCAGTCAGCATTCCACTTCTCCACGTGTCGCTTCCGGCAGGCGAGTTCGCTCCTGAAATCTGGCGCGATAGCCTATGCTCTTTCCTTCTGCCTCTGCGACCGCTCCTGGCTAGCTGCCGATCACCGTGCCAATCCTGCCTATCGCACCAGCAAGCACCGGAAATGCTTGCCGGAAAAACTTCGCACAACTATCACAGATCCGCTACTGTCGCCGACGGACGGGGCCTACGGCGACTTCGTTCCATAGGCGTTAGTCTCCGCTGAAACCAAGCGCTGCCTTAAGAGTGACGCTGGCAGGTCACTTTTCCGAGAACCCGGTATCTCAGTCTCGACCCACGGAGCGCCTTGATCCGGGATTCCTAAACCCTTCGCGACAAGGCAGGAGAATTCATCATCGACGGCTAGACGCGAGGGGCTTGATGACCAATGGATTCACAGCCTTGACTCCAACCGTGCTTCCTGGACTGTTCAGTGTTCTGCGAGATAAACGCGCATCACAACTTTCGTAGCAGTACGAGCGTCAAATCATCCCGGCCCTCTGGGTCATGAATCCATTTTTTGACGGCGCCGGTTACCGCAGTGATGATATTGTCGAGCGGCTTGTCAATCTCGTTCACTAATAGTTCTGCCAGACGAGCTTCGCCGAACTCCTGCTCCGCCGCGTCGAAGGCCTCAGGAATCCCGTCGGAGAAGACGGCGAGAAGATCGCCCGTCCGTAACAGGACGCCCTGCTGCTCGTACTTCACGGATGGCAGCAGGCCTACCACCATACCGTCGCCTTCGAGCGTAGTCGCCCGTCCATCTCGCACGAGGATCGGCTTCAGGTGGCCTGCATTGGTATATGTGAGCCGCCCCGTTTCATCGTCGTACACCGAACAGAAGAACGTGGCGTACTTTTCCGCTGGGGTGTTTTCGTAGAGTTGCTGGCTGATCAGCGCCATTAGCGTCGCAGTTGACAACACAGGATGAGAGGAATCTCCGCTGAACTTCAGTTGTGCGTGCAGCGCCGATTGAATGCTTGCCATCAGGAGTGCCGCTGAAACTCCCTTTCCCGAAACGTCCGCGAGCGCGATTGCTGTCCACCGGTCATCCAGACGCACATAGTCGTAATAGTCGCCGCTAACAACCCGTCCAGGAATGCATATGCCGGCCATCTCCAAAGTCTTGAGTTTCGGTACAGACTTCGGGAACAAGCGCAACTGCACTTCTCGCGCGATCTCCAGTTCGGCATCCAGCTTCTCTTTCTTCTTAACCTCGCCAATCAAATGGCAAATTTTCGCCGTCATGCTGTTGAACGAAGCAGCCAGTTCACTCAACTGATGTTCACCCCGCACCGGAATCGGATGCGAAAAATCTGCTTGCGCTACTTGTAGCGTTCCTCGATAAAGGTCGTCCACGGACCGCGTAATCGCCCGCGTGAGTCTCAAGCTGGAGAACAAAGAGACAAATTCCACGATCAGAAGGACGCTGCCGACGACAACCAGCAGGGAGAGCGCAATCGACGCCATCTGGCCAGTCACGCCCCCGGCGACCAGCAAAGACGGCCTGGATGTTAAGGGTAGTAGAACGTCCTCTTTTTCGGAGGAAGCTTGCGCCGTCCAAGCCAGCATGCCGGCGATCGGCACATCCCACCAACTCCGAGGCAGTCCTAATCCGGAGGGCACGATCTCTTTCCGGACACCGTTTTCCATCACAGCCATCCTGCTACCGGACGGGCCCCATGTAACATCAGTGCGGTCTTCTCCGTGCACCACGGAGGCAACGGAGACAACCCCTGGCGTGAGCGACGCCAAAGTCTGGTCATCCAAAGGAAGATAGGTGAACGCCTCCGTGTTCCCATCGCGCACATTGGCACCGATGTAGTAGTGCCCGCCCGCTTCAAGCAGATCGCCGAATCCGGGAGGGATCCAAGCCGGCGCGGTCTGGAATCGGCCATCTGGAGGCAACCGGAGGGCAGCGCCATTGACACGGACCACGGCTGCCAGCCTTGGCACCCGCTGACGGATTCCATCCAATAGATCCACCTTTGCCCCGTGAGAGGCTGCGACGCTCAGATTCTGCGCCGCGGAGCGAACGCTTTCGATTTGCGCTTCTAGCTCCTCGCGGACAAGCTCTGTGGCGAATTGCCCGAACAGCAACTCGGCCGAGAGCGTCAGCATGAATCCGATGAGGAAAATGGGAAGAACGCCAAACAGAAAGAAGGTTACAAGCAGCCGGTTGCGAACACGCCACAGCAATTCCTTGCGGAACGCGATGTAGCACACGATGAGCGCCAGTATAAGGAATCCGGAGTGCGAAGTTCCGACGGAAAGATAGGAGATTATGATGGCACCCAGCGCCAAGACCGTCAGAGCTAGCGCGACGTGTTGAAAGACAGTTCTGCCGCGCAGCCATTGCCTCATCGCCGTATGGTAACCCGCGAGTTTTGCAGCGGACCATCCGCGGACGAACGGTAAGCTACAAGATCACTGGGATTGATCTTGCCCTAACGGTGCAGTATTTAGCGATGGTCGGCTCAATCGCTGTAAAGTCGGGTTCTCGGACAGAACCCAAAACCTACTAAACGGAGTTGTGGAAGATACCCGGTTGCGCATTCTCAAGCAAAGCTTCGCCATCCAGACGGCTTATCATTGGGCGGCACGCTTCAACCGCTGTGATCAAAGACCGAATGCCGCTGCATAACGGACCTTCCCGGAAAGATCACAGAGAGCGTTGGGACCGAGTTCCGCAGCCATGAACGCTCCCGGAGGGAACGGATTCTCTAGTCTGCCTGCCTTTAGTGTCGAAAAGCCAAAACGTTGATAGTAGTCCGGGTGTCCGAGAACGAGAACAATCCGTTCGACGCAGTCTCGCAAGGAATCCAGACCGCTGCGAATGAGCTGTCGTCCGATTCCCTGCCGTTGGTATGCAGGCAAGGCAATTACCGGGGCCAAGGCCACTGCCGCGATGGAGCCACTCGCAATGTCGATCCACATTCTAACAGAATGTGTCCGACAATTGCTCCTCTCACTTCTGCAACAAGCGACAGAAGCACAGCAGCTTCGTGCCGCAAAGCTCGCCGCGCTGCGAAGAGCAATACCACCTAGCACCGCGTGAACGTGTTGTGCCTGCAAGATCGGGAAGAGCTGGACGCATAACATAGAACCGATGCCGAGCCTGGCGCGCCCCGGCGCCAGGTACACCGTGACCTCGACGGAGAAGCGATAGGCAGTCCGATTTGGATACTCGACCCTGGAGAGACGACTCCCGTAAGGGAAGACCGATTATCAATCGTTTCGGCGACGTTCTCACGGTGTTACTGTGAGGCCATGTCCGCCAACGCTCTTCCGCTACCTAAACGGCCACTCAACAGACGGGTTGAGTGGTTTCAATGTAATGCGCATTGGATCGTACTGGCGGTCTTGGGCTTGACGTGCCTTCGATAAACTCAACCGCGTAAAATTGAGGATCTCAGCTTCGGCGGCAAAGCGACGAAGGAGGATCCAACCATGAAGAAGGGCCGATTCAGCGAAGAGCAAATCATCGGTATATTG
>JAABUQ010007690.1_pt1 | contig 15484 bp, 18 predicted proteins | sample 5560001 | NCBI WGS metagenome assembly JAABUQ01 (sample SAMN10711888, study PRJNA513371) | rock metagenome | isolation source: Antarctica rocks | place: Antarctica: Victoria Land, Finger Mt nord | collected 2015-12-18 | reverse complement strand
TCCGCCAAGGTACGCGCCGCCTGCTCGATACGGCGGTTTTTTTTTGTCCCGACACTCGGTCGGCGCGCCGCCATGGGCCTGGTCGCCAGCTGACCGCGCCGCGCCGCAGGCGCCGGCGCCCGCGTATGCACCCAGCTCGCCGACGCAGGCGGCCGCGCCGCCGCGACCGCCGCCGCCCGCCGCGCCGGCGGCGCCGGCGGCGGCGGCGCCGGCGCCGGCGGCGGCGGCGGCGCCGCCCGCGGTCGACCGTGCGCAGCTGCTGGACGCGCTGCGGCAGATGCTGCGCGTGGTGGAGGACCCGGACAAGCTGGCCTCGGCGCGCCCTGCTGTGGTAGGGTTAGGTCCTGTGTTGGGTTAGGCTGCTGTGCAGGGTTAGGCTGCTGGACGCGCTGCGGCAGATGCTGCGCGTGGTGGAGGACCCGGACACGCTGGCCTCGGTGCGCCCTGCTCTTCAGGCTTAGAGCGCGGGGGCGCGGGGGCCAGGCCGCGGCCCGCGCGCTGGGGCGCCGCGCTCGGCCCTGGCTGTCGGCCGGCGCTGCGCGCTGCGAGGCCAGGGCTGCGGGGCCTCACGCTGCGCGAGGTGCAGCAACAGCTCGGGGCGCAGCGACAGCTCCGGAAAGGCTCGCTGCGCGCCCGGAAGCGGGGCGAGCGCTCGCCAAGTCCGCGCGCGCGGCGCGCATGCATCACGCATGCATCTGCGCGCCTGCCCCAGCAGTCGGGCGCTACGTACCGGCGGGGCTCCGTGCCGGCCTCCGGGCCCGCGCCACGCGTTTCCCAAGCCCGCGCGGCCGCGTCCGACGGGGCCGCATCCGACGCCCGCGGGCGGGCCGCGCGCAGGTGTCCGCGCAGCTGGGGCTGCTGCTGGGCGCCAGCAAGCTGGGCAGCCAGGAGGAGGCGCTGGGCACGCTGCTGCAGGCTTTCACCGACCTGGTCTTCGATCCGGAGCTGGTCCGGGAGGGCCGCAGCGTGGTGCGCGCCCGCGCGCGAGCGAACCGCCGGCCCTCCCTTTCAAACCCCAAATCGAGACGCCGGTCCTGCCTCCTTCCAAATATATGGGGCGTGCCGGCGTGCGGTGTGGGGGCCGCGCAGGCCTGCGCATCCGAGTGCGCGCGCTCGCTGGCCTCACGCAGCCGGGGTTGCGGCCGCCTGGGCGGCCAGGGGCCCGCTGCAGGCGACAGCGCTGCTGCCAGCGGCGGAGCCGGCGGCGGAGCCGACGGCGGAGCCGGCTATGGAGGCCGTGCATAGCATGCGGGGACGCTGCCGGCCTGGCTCCGCGGCCTCTGGTGTTCACGACCGGCCCTGGGGCGCGCGCAGCGCCAGGTATATACGGGGGCGCTGCCGGCGCGCACCCCCGCTCGCGTAGCCCGCCCGGGCGCCCCTAGCCTGCCCTAACCCTAGCCCGTGCGCGCGCGCAGGGCCCGTACATGAACCTGCTGCCGACGCTGCCGGAGCCGTACAAGACGCGCATGCGCGACGCCATCATCCCGCGCGTGCTCAAGCACCTCACGCTCAAGCGGCCCGTCGCGGTGGACCGCACCGAGTTCTTCGCGCACGCCGAGGCGTTCGCCGCGCTGGTGCAGCTGGAGTTTGTGTCCATCCCGGGTGCGGCGCCGCCGCGTCGACGATCATGGCCTGTCGCGATCTAGTCTGCTTGCAAGTTCGGCTGGGGCTCGCGCGCCGGCGCGGCGCGCCGGGCGCCCCCGCGCCGCCCTGCAGCCTCCCAGCAGCCCGTCCTGCCTGGCCCCAGGGCGGCCTTCTTCCGACCGTGCGTGGCCCTGTAGCGTCCGTCAAGCACTCCAGCGCCGCCGGGCCTTGCATGGGCCCGCGAATGCCGCGCGGCGCTGAGGGGCGCGCGCGCGTACGCGCAGGCGCGGTGCAGACCATCATCACGCTGCTGAGGAAGCCGGACAATCGCTGCGCGGCCGTCACCATGCTGGGCAAGACCGTGGAGATGTGCTACATGCAGGCGCGCCCTGCCATGCGGCCGCCCGCCCCTCTACTGCGTCGGCCCGCCCTGCGCGCGCGCGCCCGACCGGGCTGCGCCCGGTGGGCACAGCCTTGGACCTGATGCGAGCAGCTGTGCGGCGGAGCGCGGCGCTGGAGGCCTCTTCTCCGGCATGTGCGCGAGCGCCTGGGGGTTGTGCCATGGCAGCTGCAGGCGGCGCAGCGCAAAGGCGGCCGGGGCGGGGCGGGGGCGCGCCCGTAGCTTGTGACGAATAACGGTGATGCGTAATCAATGCCGCTCGGCCCGCGCGCGGCGGCGGCCGGCGGGCGGCCGCGCGGCCGACGCGGCCGCGCGCGCGCGCGCAGCTGAGCCAGCGCTGCGCGCCCGCGGACCTGGCCAAGCTGGAGCAGGCGCTGGGCGCGGTGACCGAGCCCACGTTCGCGTACGACCGCGAGTACATCTGCGAGTTCATGGGCTGGGGCGGCGGCGCGGCGGCCGGGCAGTGACCCGCGCCCGGCCGCCCGCGCCGCCCCCGGCCAGGGAGGCGCGGGCGCGGCGGCAGCCAGGCGCCGGCGCGGGGGCGGCGGAGGCGGCGGGGGTTTGTGCGCCGGAGGTGGTGCGAGCGTGCGGCGGCCCCGCGGCGGGCCGGCGGCGGCAGCGCGGTGCTGTGCGGTGCGCGTGGACGCGGGGGAGGGCGCGCGCCACAGGCAGCGCCTGCAGAGGGCGCGCGCCGCGGGCAGCGCCTGCGATGGGCGCGCGCCACAGGCAGCGCCTGCGACGGGCGCGCGCCAGCGGCGCGGGCGCAGCAAGCTCTGCTGGCGCGTTTGCTTTGGCCGGAGGCCAAGAGCAAAAGATCTGCCCGCTGCTTCAGCTGTCAGGGTCGCGTGCGCTGCGGCTGCTAGGGACCGCAGTCGCGCGCGCCCGAACCAGGCCTCCGGAAGACAGAAGGGGTGCGGGGTGCCTGACGCTCGGGTCGCGGCGCTGTGTTCCGAGCGACAGGCGCAGGCGAGCGTGTGAGTGTGCGTGCGAGTTTCAAGGCCCTGTTTGCAGCCTGAACAATGTATCCTGAGCAGTGTCAGGCACCATCTGCTACCTGAGCAAGCCGTGTGGAACATGCCTTGTGTAGGAACTTGCGGGCCGTACGCCGCTGGTCCCGGGGCGCCGCGCCACGGGAGGCTGCGTAAGTGGTGTGAGTGATGTGCGGAGATGTGGCCGTGTGTGCACGGGTGGCCGGTAGGGCGGCCACTTTGCCGTTCATGGCATATGCAGCTGCATGAGGCAGATATTGCCATGTCCCGGAGTGGCTAGCCGGGCAGCTAGCTGCCCTGCCAAGCCAGTCTGCTACCAGACCCCGTCCTCCACCCACACATGTGCGCAGCATGCATGTGCATGTGCACCGCCCATACCAAAGAATAGACTGTTGACATCAGCTAGCTAGCTACAGTAACAAGCTCTCCTGCGCGTGCGCGTTGCTGCAGGCCGAAAGCGCGGGTGAGCGGTCAGTGTGGTCCAGATGCAGGGCGGGAAGGCTAGTGCGGGCAGAGGTCAGGCGCTGGCCGCCCTGCATGACCGGCAGCGCAAAGTGGCAGTTGGAGGTGAGGCTGCCCATGCAGCACTGTCCGCGCTCTGGCAGCCCAGCAGCTAAGTTGTCACTTCTGCTCTTTGACACGGCAATGTGTGACACGCTTAGGCGCATCTCGTCCGTGGCGAGCGCCAAAGACGCTTCGTTCATTGATGCTACGTATGTTCATTGATGCCCTGTGGCCGTGGAGGTAGCAAGCGCGCACACTCCTCATACGTTGCCGACTCTGTTCCACACTCTTTGTTGTGCTGCTTGCTGCGGCCTCTCCTGCAAACAAGCACAATGCGACAAGGCGCACATGATGCTCCTGCGCAATAGCCAGTCGTCCTAACACTTGCGTGTGCGCATCGCCTCCACCCCCGGGCCTGGAGCGAGCCAGAGGTCGAGGCGTGCGCGGTAGCGGCCGACACAGCGGAACTGGCGCCGCAGGTGGGCGCCGCCAGCACGCGCCAGCGCCAGGTCTCCTCCGAAGCCGACGCGGCCGCCCGGTGCGCTCAAGCCAGGCAGCAGCCGCCGCCTGCGGGGACCCCTGGCACACACCCCCTGGCAAGCTCCGGTGTCTGTGAGGAGGGCACAAGCGTCGAAGCTGCGCCCGCAGCTGCAGCATCTTGCACTATAGTTTGCAGCCGCCTCTTTCGCTGTCTCCCTGCCTGCGGCAGCTGGGCACGAACTGCTGCAGCAGGTGTGAGCGGGGCCCTTCCGCCTCTGCCGCACGCGTACCCCCGCTGTGCGGCCTGGCTGGCGGCAGACATGGTTTGCTTCGGATGAATAACAATAACACATGCGCAGTGCCCCCTGAAGGAAAGGGATGCACACTTATGATCATAATCACTTCTCCGATGCTAGCCAGCACGTGCGCTCGCTGCAGCCCTGCGCCGCGCTGGGCAGGGCTGCGGGCAAGGCGGGCGCCGGCCGCGCGGCGCCGCAGCCGGCGGCCAATGAGGCCGCGCCGGCAGCGCGCGCCGACCTGCACGCGCTCGCCGCCGCGCGCTTGGCCGCCTGGCGCGCGCAAAACCCCGACGCGGCGGGTTTCCGGGTCGTGGCGCGCGAGGAGGCGGCAGTGGCCGGGCTGGAGGGCGGCGCGCTGGTGGCGCATGTCGCGGCGGCCGCGCTGGCCGGCCGGCGCTTCGCGCTCGTGGCGGTCGCCGTGGGCGGCGCACGCGCCGCGGGCGGCCTGGCGGGCGCGGCGCTGCACTGGTGCGGCCCCGGCCGCAGGGGCGACCGGTGTGAGCGCCGGGGGCTTCGACCCAGCCCCGCCGCTGATCGGGTCTCGACTCGCATGCAAGACAAGCTGGGATGTGCGGCGCTCGTTTCGGCCTCTCGGCGCAGCACCTGCACCCGCCGCGCCGCACCGTCCCTGGTGTTCGAGCTTAGCGCCGGCACACGCCCGCCGGGCGTCTGATCAGGCTGCGTGCAGCCGCAGCTTGAAGCCCCGCTGCCTGACCTGGGCCGGCGCGCTGGGGCGCAGGGGCTGCGCTGCCCCGGACGGCACGGGCGGCTGGCACCAGCCGCCGCCCGGCTGGCACACCCTGCCGCCCGTCTCGCACCCCGCCGGTGCCCCCTTGGCCTACAACCCCTCTGCCTAGCAGAATGCCCCAGCTACATATGCGCCTCAGATCACCCCGCATCACGGCACGCTGACAAATTGCTGAAAAGAGTAATCCAGAGCCGTGTCCCTGTGCAGTGGGCATGGGGGCCTGCACCCTGCGCGCCGCGGCCCGCCAAATGTGCCTCCACTGCCAGCTGAGACGAGCTCGGGCGCGCGGTGCTCACGGCCCACACGCTGCAGCGGCACAGAGCCCCTGCCTGACACGCCCCAGCCTTGCGAGCGCAAGCGCGCAAGAGCCCGAGCGGCGGCCGGCAGGCGCCGCATGGCAGACCGCGCTTGGCGCCTACGCGCCGGTCGTCGCCGGCCGGCCGGCGCCGGCCGCGGGCGGGGTCGCGCTCGTGCTGCAGTTGCCGGCCGAGGGGCCGCTTGCGGCCGGCGGCGTGGCGGGCGTCCTGCGGCGGCCGCCGTGCGCGGGCGCCGCGTGGCTCGGCAGCGGCGCCGGCCGCGAATTCTTCTTCCCTACCGCCGCCTGCGCGCGGGCCGATGGGCCGGAGGCGCGCCCCGGGCGGGCGCTGGGCGGGCTGCTGCTGTGCCCGGTCGGTGGCCGTGCCCAGGCAATGGGCGTGTGCCTGTTACTGCCGGCTGCGCGCCGGCCGAAGGGCCGGCGGCGCGCCCCGGGCAGACGCCGAGCGGCCTGCTCTACGCCCGTGCCCGTTCGGCGAGCGGGCGCCTGCCTCGGTGCAGGGATGCATATATCAGGCGCGTGTCACAGGAGTGGCGGCAATAGCAAGATGATGTGCCGCTGGATGTACGGCTGTTAGCTACTCCTGGCGCACAGACTTGTTCAGGCGACCGACGGTGGCTGGGCACAGGAGCGCGGAGATGATCAAGGTCAGACAGGCGGGAGGGATGCTGCCGGTACCTGCCCCGCGTCCGCGGCAGAGTGTGCCCCCAGAGAAAGCCACCACCAGCGCTCTGATGCCGGGCATGCAGCGTGTCGCCTAGACTTAATGCTGCCACATCGGCGAGGCTGGCATGCATGAGACATACACGACCGCTGTGCATGTGCACTCCTTGCTGGATAGGTTCAGTGCTGAGGGTCCACCAGGCTCGACGGTGGGCGGGTGCGTGGCGCCCCTGGCACGCCCTTGCAGGTCCGGGCATGGCCCGGCCTGCGCGCTGGCCGGGCCGACAGCCTGGGCCCCGCCGCCAGGCTGCGCGAGTGCGAGGCGGAGGCGGCCACGTGGGCGGAGGCCGACGCGCCGGCGGGCGCGGGCGCGGGCGGCGGCCCTGCGCCGCGCCATGGCACGACCGCGGCGCTGCCGGAGGCCGCGGCCGCGCAGGCGCGGCCCCCGCCCCATCTTCGCAGGGGATATGATGAGGGCGAGCCGCCGTGCCGAGCACCCTGCTGCCCGCAACGCTACCAGATGCAGCTGCCCAAGCTCTTTTCTCTCTTCCTGTTTGCTCAGCAGCCTGCACGCTGGTGCGCATGCAGCACGTATCAGATGGTGAGCGTCATCCGGAGCATGCGCCCCTGGCACGGCTGCAAGCTTTCCCCTGCGCGTCGCAGGCCCTTGGCACGGCCATGACGTATGTGAGCCCCTCGCGCAGGCAGGGCCCTCGGGCATGGCCGGCGCGCTGCCCGCGGAGGCGCCGGCGGAGGCGCCGTCGGCGCGCGCGGCCGCGGACGCTGCGCCGGCCGCGGCGTGGCCGGGCCGGCAGGAGCGCGGCGCCGCGCCGGCCGTCGCGCAGCGCCGCAGCTGGCCGGCCGACGAGCTGGTGCTGCCCAGCGGCGGGCTGGAGGCCCTCGAGTGCGCCCCAAGCTGCCTCGACGCCCCCGCGCCTCCTGCCGCCGCGCCGCGGCCCATCGCTCGCTCGTCATGCTCACCCGGCAGGCGCACTGCCGCAGGCGGCGGATTTGCAGCACAGACAGGAGCCCGGGCCGCCGCTTATGGTTACGTCGGCGTCTCGTGCGCTGCAGCGCCTGCACAGTGCACGAACGGCAAGCTTTTGCGCCTTGTGTGCCTGGACTGCATGGCGGCGCCAGCGCGTACGAGCGGCCACCCTGCCGCGGATGCGCGGCTCGCTCCGCCGCATGCCGGTTGGCCGTGCTCTCTGAGTCACGAGAGCAACGCCGTGCTGCATGCCTGCGGACTAGCGCCTGTTGCCGGCGCGCAGGCCCGGCGCGGCCAAGCGCGCGGCGGCCGAGCTCGCAGCGCTGGAGCCAAAGGCGCGGCCCGCTCCGCGGCCCCGCGCGGCTGCCTGCGGCTCGCATGCCACCTGTCCGCATGGCGCTGCAAGCCTACAAGCTCCTCCTACCAAGAGCTGCGAACAGCGCGTGCCGCCCGCCAGCCCGCGTGCCGGCGCCGACCGCAGCACGGCATGCGTCTCGACTTGCTGTTGCGGACCGGGACGGCACGCCCAGGGCTTCGCGGCATTCACCGGGCCCCCAAGCCGCAGGCACCACCGCATGCTGCGTCCAGCACGCCGCGCCGCACGCCCCCGGTCCACACCCCTGTGTCCCGCTCCTGTGCGCCCCGCATAATCGCATCCTCAACTCTGCCCTCTCACCCTACAGCGCCGCGGGCCCGAGGCCGGGGCGCGCGCGTGCGCAGGCAGAGCGGTCGCTGATGCACCGCTTCAACATTGCGCACGACCTGCTGGAGGCCGCACTGGCGCGAGGCGGCGGCGGCGCCGCCGAGCTGGCCGTGCTCGCGGTCTGGCTGCGCCTGTCGGCCGGCCGCCTGCTGACCTGGAACCGCGCATACAATGTCAAGCCGCGCGAGATCAGCGCCGCCCAGGCGCGCCCCGCCCGGTCGGCGCGCCACCGCTGCCGGCGGGCGTTTGCATGCAGGGCTGCGGCCGTATTTTTGTGTATGTGCGCTTCGCACCGCCACATCTGGCCTGGGTGCCCTGCTGCGCGCGGAGCGGCGCGAGCGCGGGCTGCGAGCGTGTCGTCGCAAGGCCATGCCCCGGTCGCTGCGCCGCGCGCCGCTGCATGCCGGCGGCGGCGGAGCCGAGGCGCCGGCCCGCCGCCGGCGCGCGTTGCCGCCCACGCTGCGCCGCTCTGAATATTTGCTACTACCGGTCCTTGGACATGGGTCATTGGACCGCCAAAGCGCCTGACCGCCTGACCGCGCCGCCCGCGTGCCGCCGCAGGACCGCCTAACCGCGCGCCTCGCGGCGCTGGTCGAGGCCGCGCCGGCCGCGCGAGACGCGGCGCTGCTGGCCATGGCGGCGGTTGGGCGGGGCGGCGTCGGGGACGCCGGCCAGCGCATCCGCGACGAGATCCTGGCAGTCCAGCAGCGCAACGCGGCCAAGGCGCGCCTCGTCAGGGACAGGGGTAGGGTAGGATTCCCTGCACCCACAATGAGGTCCTGGCCGTCCAGCAACGGGGCGCGGCCGAGGCGCGCCCCGCCAGGGCGCGGCCGCGCCGTGCTTTTGGGCGCCGGCGCGCCGTGCTCGCATGCCGGGCCGCATGCACGGGCGCCGCATGCTGGGTCTGCGGTCGAGGCGGCCGGGGCTCCAGGCGCGAGGATTCTCGGGTGCCGCATGCAGGTCCGCTGCCGGGGGGTGACCATGGGATGCGTTCGCGGCGGGCCCCTGCTGCACCGCTGGCAGAGGAGGCACCGCTCTGGCAGCCTTCCAGGATGCACGCCCTGGCCCATCAAAGCAGCAAAAGCGACTCAGGATGCCGAGAGGGCCGGCGCAGGGCGGCATGATGGAGGAGTGGCACCAGAAGCTGCACAACAACACGTCGCCGGACGACGTCGCCATCTGCGAGGCGCTGCTGGCCATGCTGGGCGCGCGCTGCGACCCGGCCGCCTACTGGGCGCACCTGCGGGTGCCCCTCCCCCGCCTCAGCCCCCCCGCGTCCCCGCGCCCGCGCTGCGCCCGCGGCGGTGGCGCCCTCTCTGTAGCTTTTAAGTCGTCTAGTCAATACACACTGAGCGTGACAAGCAGTGACAGCAGTTGCAGTCGGTCGGTCCGCTCAGAGTGAGCTGTTTACAGCCTTGCGGGGCGGGAGGCATGCGCCACGCCGCCCAGCGCGCGCGAGCGCCAGAGCGCGGCGGCCGACGCGGCCTGACACGGCGGCCGGCGCGCGCAGGCCGCGGGCATCGACGCCGCCCGGCTGGCCAGCTACGACCGGCCGATCGTGAGCGAGCCGCGCTTCGCCCCGGAGCAGGCGCCCGGGCTGGCGCGCGACCTGACCGCCTACCTGGCCACGCTCCGGGCGCGCCGCGGCCCGCCCCGCCGCGCAGGCGCTCTGCCTCCCGGGCTTGCGCCTGCCCGGCCCTGCTGTCGGCCTCGGAGGAGCCTCACGGCCCTGTGTTGCACCTCGGCGCCATACGGCGTGATGCTGCGAGAGAGCCGTGATCGGGCCGGGCGGCGCCGAGGCTCAGACGCCGCCACCTACCCGTCCGCCCACCCGCCTGTGCAGAGCCGCGCGGCCGAGGGCACAGCGGCGGCCGGCCGGCCGCGCGCAGGCGGTGCACTCGGGCGCGGACCTGCAGTCGGCGGCCGCGAGCGTGCTGGGCTACCGCCAGGCGCCCGTCAAGGGCCGCGGGCCCGCGCTGGAGGTGCAGCCAGTGCGCGGCGTCGCGAGCGGCCGCCTGCGCGCGCTGCTGGCCGCCGTGCTGGCGCCGCAGGCGCGCGCGCCGCCCCGCGCCGCCCAGCCGCTGTCCCACTATCCAAGGCGTGCCGGAGCGCTGCGGGCGGCACTGAAACAGGGTTGGGGCATTGAGCGCGCGTGCCGCCGGCGCCTGCGCAGGCCCGCACGCCCGAGCGCCCGCGCGCGCGCCTGTGTGCAGTGGCCATGCGCGCGCCGCTCAGCTGCGGGTCGCGTGGCCCTCCTGCGGGCACAAGCCGAGGGCCGGGAGGCGGATCTCTGTATTTATATACTGCTATGTATGCAGGGCGACCAGTGGCAAGAGGCCTTGAAGCGGTGCCTGGGGCGTGCTGCTCCTGGCGGATGGCCGGGCTGCGCCCAGAGCAGGCGCATTGGGGTGTCCCGCAACATGCAGCGGCGGCGCGCAACCCGCGGGGCCGGCAGCCTGGCCGGCCAGAGACGCGGCTGCCCGGCGCGGACATGCGGCGCGCGCGCAGCCGGCGGGCGGCGCGGCGGGCGCGGCGGCGGCGATGCTGGAGGCGCGGCGTGAGCTGCGGCCGGCGCTGCGGCGCGGCGGCGCGGCCTGCGACGGGCGCCTGCGGCGCGCGCCCGCCCTTGTGACACGCGGCACGGCGCGGGCCGCCGCAGCAGGCAGGGACTGTGGCGGCGGGCGCCGGCCCGCCTGGTTGGCAGGCAGTAGGGCTGTTGCTGGCTGGGCTTGGCAGGCAGGCCCGCGTCCGGCCCATCCGCAGGTGCGGCAGTGAGGCGGGCGGGGTGCGGGGCAGCTCCCGCTCCGGTGTCACGGCCGGCGCGCCCTCCGCGCGCCAGCAGGGACGTGCTGTACCTGGACCTGGCCGCCCGCTCCGCCGCCTGCCCTAACCCTAACCCTATACCATCATGCTCAACGCGCCCCGCACGCGCCGGCAGGGACGTGCTGTACCTGGACCTTGCGCTGGAGGGCGCCGTGCGCGCGGCGCTGGAGGGCGGCCTGACGCTGCGCGGCGATGAGGATGCGGGCGCGGCGGGCCGCAACAGCGGGGACCTCGCGGCGCCGCTGGCGCCGCTGCTGGCCGCGCTGGAGAACGCGTGCCTGTCGCTGGGCTCCAACTGCGAGCTCGTCCTCTGCCTGAAGGACTTCCAGGCGCGCTCCAGCCCTATCCCTAACCCTAGTAGCTTGGACACCCGCTGCAGGCAGCCGCTTGTGTGCTGCATGGAAGAGCCGGCCCTGCGCATGCGCGCTCGCTGTGTGTGGCGGCCGCGCGGGGCGTGTCGCATGTCGCTGTCCATGCCGCCCGCGCCCGCGCCTGAGAGCCCCGGCCCTGCTCCGCCCTGTTGCGGGCGCCCGCGCCGCTGCCCGCCGCGGCTCGGGCGCGCGCGCCGTCACTGCCTGCCCTCCTGGCGCGTCACTGCCTGCCCTCCTGGCGTCACTGCCTGCCCTCCTGGCGTCACAGCCTGCCCTCCGCGCGCCCGGCCTGCAGGCGGCTGCCGCGGAGCCGCACCGCCGCGCGGCCGCGATGCGCGGCGCGGCCGCCGCCGAGCGCCTGGGCCGCGCGCTGGGCGAGCTTTGCGCGCGCTACGTTGCCGCGCTGCAGCCAGCCGCCGACGCGCTGGGCGCCGCGCTCGGCCTGCCGGCCGCACCGATCGCCATCTTCTCTGAGGAGGCGCGGTCCGCGGGGGGCCCTGGTGGCGGGGGGGGGATTTTAGGAATAGGCAGGGCGAATGCCTGCAGGCCCGCGCCAGTATTCAAGCCTCGCAGGGCTCGGCGCCGCCGCGCCCGCCCATGCTGGACACAGTGTCAGCTGCGGGAGCAGGGGACGTGCGGCGCCTGATGCGACAGGCTCGAGCATGCTTGCAGTCGGGTGCAGGGCGTGGCCGGAGCGCGCGCCTCGGCTCCGCTGCGCGGTCCGCCGCGCGCGCACAGAGGGCGGAGCGCCGGGCCGGCGGCCGGGGCAGCGCGGCCGCGACGCCGCCGCGCGCGCGGCGCGCAGGTGGTGCGCGGCACGCCGGCGGCGCCGCTGGCGCAGCTGCTGCGCGGCGCGGGCCCGGCGCTGCGCGCCGCCGCAGGCCTGGGCGCCTGGGAGCTGCTGGCGCGGCCGCCGGGCGGCGCGCCGGCGGTCGGGCGCGTGCTGGTGTCGCCTGGCTTGGCGGCCGCGCCCGCGGGCGGCTTCCGCGAGCCGACCATCCTGATGCTGGAGCGCGTCGGCGGCGACGAGGATGTGCCGCAGGCGCGCGCCTGGCCGGCCGCCATGCGTAAGGTCGAGCCGAGGCATGGCGGGGCCCGGGCGGGGACGGCGCTGACGGCCTGCTGCGCCCCTGGCTCGACGCGCTGGCTGCCGGCGCCAGCGGCGCTCGGTCGGGCGAGCCGTGAAAAGGGCGGGGCTGCAAACAGCGGCGCGCCATTTGCGACATGGCGAAGCCGACGCCGCGCCGCGGCGCGGCCGCCCCGGCTCGGGCCCCGCCACGCGCCGCGCAGGCCGCCGGCGGCGGCGCCGGGCCGAACGGCGCCGGGCGCGCGCGCAGGGCTGCGTGGCGGTGGTGGCCGCGCAGGCGCCGGACGTGCTGAGCCACGCGGCCGTGCGCGCGCGCAACGCGGGCGCGCTCATGGCGGCCTGCCTGGCGCAGGCGGCGCGCGCGCGGCTGGCGGCGCTCGCGGGCTTTGTCGTGCGGCTCGTGCCCTCCCAGGCGCGCCGTGACGTCTGCAGCATATGTGCCGATGACGTCTGAAACCTCCTCCCGTACCTCTACTCTAATGTCCTTCTGTGCCCACACCCTGATCCTCCTCCTGTGCCCATGTGACTGGCGGCTTGGTGCGCAGTGCAAGCCTGCGGGGCACTATGTCATGGCACAGGCGTGAGCCGTGCACCTGGCACTCCTGCAGCTCGTGCATGGCTCACGCCATCCATCCGGCGTCGCTGGCGCTGTGCGCAGTCAGGCGCGCTGAGGTCGGGGCCATTGACTGAGTCAAGCGCAGCGGTGACGCTTGTACCTTTCTGAGGCCAGAGACGCGCAGCGCGCGCCGGGCCGGGAGAGCTGTCCGCGCCGCGGCACGGCGGCAGAGCCGTGGCCGCAGACGCAGAGGCGCGGGCGGTGACACCCGGGCTCCACGACGTGCAGCCGCTGAGCCAGCTCGGGGCCAGCAGGACGGCAGCGACATGTCAGTGGAGGCCGTGGGCGAGCTGGAGGCTGGCGGCCCTGCTGCCGCCGCCGAAGCGCGCAGCGGCGCCCCCGCGGCGCGCGCCGCGCCCGTGCAGCGCTGGAGCGGCGCGTACGCGGTGGCCGCGGAGCGCTTTGCGCCGGGCGTAGTGGGCGCCAAGTCGCTGAATACGCTTGCGTTGCGGGTGCGCCGCGCCGCGCTGGGCCGCCAATTGGTGCCCTCAGGCTGTGCCCTGTGAAGTTCTAGATGCCGATGCAGCGCAAGCGACGGCTTGGCGCGCCAGCATGCGTTGCGGCCGGATACGCGCAGCCGAGAGGGGTCGCCGACCTGGTGGCGCCCCTCCCGCGGTGGTTCCAGGGGCCGCCCCGCCGTTGTCTCACTCTAGCTGCAGGCGGCCCCGCGGCCAGGAGACTGCAGAGGGCAATGGGTGGCGGCCGCCTCCGCCGATCACCCCGGACGCGAGTCCACCATGCTGGCGCCGCTCCGCCAGGGTCGCCAGCCGGCATTGGTGTGCATACCCTAACCCTATCCATGACCGCCAGGGCCGCCGATCACCCCGGACGCGAGGCCACCACGCCGGCGCCGCTCCGCCAGGGTCGCCAGCCGGCACTGGTGTGCATACCCTAACCCTATCCATGACCGCCAGGGCCGCCTGCCGGCGTGGGTGCGCCTGCCGGCGAGCGTGGCGCTGCCATTCGGCGCCTTTGAGGCCGTGCTCGAGCACGAGAGCAACGCGGATGCGCGCGTCGAGTTCGAGCGCGCGGCCGGCCTCGATGCCAGCGCCGTGGCCGCGGCGGACCCGGCCGCGCTCGCGGCCGCCCGCGCGGCCGTGCGCCGCCTGCGCGCGCCGCCCGCGCTGCGGGGCGAGCTGCTGGCCGCGCTCGCCGCTGAAGGCGCGCCCACAGCCCGGCCTGGGCAGGCTTGACGGTGCCACCAGGTGCATGGGTGGCGGGGTGCCTGGCCATGCGCATCGGCCATGCGCCTCGGCCACGCCACCTCCATGCCCGAACAGCGCTGACGCAGCGTGGCGTGCTTGGTGGCCCTGGTGCCGCTTTGCGTGTATGCTGCGCGGGGATCTCGTGCACGGCTGCAGCCTGCGCAAGCAGCCGCGTTTGCCCGGGAGCACCGCGCGGCAGCAGACCCCAAAACGACCCGCCGGGCGCATGCGCAGGCATCCCCTGGGACGAGCGCCTGTGGCCGGGCGCCTGGGCGGCGGCGACGCGCGTGTGGGCGAGCCCGTGGCGGCCGCAGGCGGCCGCCGGCCTGGCGGCCGCGCGCGTGCCTCGCCGCGACCTGCGCATGGCCGTGCTGGTGCAGCAGCTGGTGCCCGCGCGCTACGCGTTTGTCGCGCACACGGCGCACCCGACCACCGGCGCGCGGCCCGCCGCCTGCAGCCGCCCGGCCCCGCCGCACCGCCGCATGCGACCCACCGGGGCAAGCGGTGGGACGGCGCCCGGCGCTGGCGGGCGTCCACAGTGCCTGGGCGTGCATTAGTCCGCGGGCGCAGCCAGGCCAGGGGGCAGGCTAGAGGGACGGCCCCGCTCTGCAGGCCCCGCTGCACGCCCTGACCACTGGCGCGCGGGGGCGGGCGGGCGGGCGCACAGGAGGAGCTGTGCATCCGCGCTCTGCGCAGCCGCGCAGCCCATGCAGGCAGCTGTCAGAGGTGCTGAGCGGCGGCAACCAGGCGACCTAGCCCTAAACCCTACCCTAACCCTTTGACGCGCAGCCGGCCAGGGGGCAGGCGACGCGTGCACGGCGTACGTGGAGCTGGTGGTCGGGCGGCGGCACCCAGGCGACCCAGCCGTAAGCCTACACTAACCCCGTGACGACCAGCCGGCCGGGCGCAGGCGACGCGAGCACCGCGTACGTGGAGCTGGTGACCGGCCTGGGCGAGGCGCTGGTCGGCGGCGCGCCCGGCGGCGCGCTGCGCTTCACCGCCGACAAGGCAGCGCTGGCGGCCGCGGCGGCGGCCGCGTCCGCGCCGGCCGCCGCCGACATTCCGGAGGGCGCCGTCCAGGTGTCGCGCGCGGCCCCGCGCGCGCGTGACCCCTGCCGGAGCCGCGCTGCCGACACGTCGGGCGCCCACCCGACCTGACATGGCGTGGTAGGAGCTGGCGCGGCTTAACGCGCGCGCGCGGCGATCGCAGCGTGCAGGAGCCTGCAGCAGCGCCCGCTGCCCTGACCCTACCCTGCACCCCGCGCCAGGTCGTGGGCTTCCCGTCCAAGTCGCTGGCGCTGGTGCTCGGCGACGCGGCCGCGCGCGGCGGCGTGGAGCCCGTGCTCATCTTCCGCTCCGACTCCAACCTCGAGGACCAGGCCGGGCGCGCACGCCCTGCCAGCGCCCCGCTGCCGCCCTGCGCAGCCCACGAGTGGCGCTGGGCGGGGCTGCTGGCTTGGACGCCGACATGCGCAGGCGCGTGCGGGGCGGCCGGCCTGCCGGCGCGGGTCATGCGCATCGTGTCGGGAAGGTACCAGGCGCAGGACCTCCTGCATTCTAGACCCCTGGATTCACATAAAGACCCTCGTGCGCGGGCAGGTTTGCGGGCGCGGGGCTGTTCGAGTCGGTGCAGAGCGCGGCGGCGGAGGAGACGCCGGCCGACTACAGCGCTGAGCCGCTGCTGGCCGGCGGCGCGGCGGCGCGCGCC
>JAABUQ010007687.1_pt1 | contig 15488 bp, 19 predicted proteins | sample 5560001 | NCBI WGS metagenome assembly JAABUQ01 (sample SAMN10711888, study PRJNA513371) | rock metagenome | isolation source: Antarctica rocks | place: Antarctica: Victoria Land, Finger Mt nord | collected 2015-12-18 | reverse complement strand
CGGCGTTGGCACGCCGGCTCTCGTGTTTGGTCAACGAGGAAGGTACGCCGCGCCCCGGCTCAGATGGTGCACCCACAACTTCTGGTTATATCTCCCGGGCCAGACAACGGTCACCAACAACCCGTCATCCCAGGGAGGCCCCCCAATGCTCGGCCCAGGTCCAACGAAACGCCAATGCCTTGCCGCTGTCGCTACCACCCTTGCCATCGCCGGCTGTGGCACATCATCGTCGCCGGGATCATCACTGCCCGCTCCACCCAAAGCGACCGTCGCTTCCCCCGGGACCACTCCGACCACGAGAACAGCCTCCTCCCCGGCGTCCCCCACCACGACTTCCAGTGGTCCTACCAGCGGCTCATCCTCGAACTGCATGACTTCTCAGCTCTCGGTCGGCTTCGGTGGTGGGGTCAGCGAGGGGATCGGCCAACACACCATCGACCTCACGCTGAGGAACACCTCAAGCACCACCTGCAGCATCGATGGCTACCCCGGGATCGCCCTTCTCGGTGCCGACGGCGCCATATTACCCTTCGAATACCAAAGAGGCGGGGACCAGATGACCACTTCGGCGCCACCGCAACCCGTTGGTCTTACTCCTGGCGGCGTTGCCTACATTCGGATCAACAAGTACCGCTGCGACATCGGCGACAAGGCGGCGCCCATGAGCGTGCAGGTCATCGCCCCGAACGACACAACCAGCACCAAACTTGCCTTTGCCGGCCAAACTGACATGAGTTACTGCGGCGCGGGCGACCCTGGTTCGGTCCTCCACATCTCGCCGGTCGAACCTACAGAAGCAGCAACAAATGCCGGCTAGCGAGGAGAGCAGAGAGAGCTTCTCGCCGCCATCGCCCCCTTCGCGCTCCGCGGCCGTTCCACTTCCTCGGTAGTGGGACAGTCCGCCGCTGGCGTGGGGAGCGTCCGGTGGTGAGCGCTGGCGGGCGGCCACAAGCTGTGTCCCCAGGCCGCCGAATCCACGCGTCGAGTCGCCCAGGTGTTACCCCCTTGCCCAGGGCTGCTGACCATTGGGGACGGTCGGGCCGCGACGACGTCGTGCGGCCTGCTGGCGCTCTGGCCGGTCACCCAGCCCGGGCGGCGGTGCTCGGAGTACTCCAGGTTGCACTCCGACTTGCAGGTCTCGAATCGTTCCCTCAGCCGGTCCACCAGACGGAGGCCTAACGCTCGTGTTCCAGCTTTCGCCATTCACCGCACCTGTCCACGTCACCCTGTAATCTCCATTATCGGAACCTGAGTGACCCCTGCCAGCCACGGCCGAGAGCGCCGCCGGGTCATGACCATCCGCCAGCTGGCGGTGCGCCGATGCGACGATCAGACCATGGATAGAAGGGGCTGGAAGACACACTGGCACAAACATCCCGGCGTGCGCTCTGGCAGTCAGCTCAGCTTGGGCGAACGTTCCGCCGACCGGATGCGATGCGCAACGTGATGGGTTCGTGGCCGTTCGTGTTCTGCTTCTTCGGAATCATGATCGCCTGGGCTGTCTCAACTCGGCGTTCTACCTGGGCGGCTCGAATGGCAAGCACGGATTCGACCCTTACCCATACATCCTCTTGAACCTGTTCCTGTCCATGTTGGCCGGAGTCCAGGCAGCGGCGCTGCTGATCGCCGCCAAGCGTACCGACGCCATATCGTCGGAGATCGCGATCCACACGGAACGCAACACCGACGACATCAGGGGCCTCGTCAACGACAACACCGCCTTGACCCTGGAGGTGAAGAAGAACACTGACCTGCTCGAAGAGATCCACCGGCATATGTCGGCGCTATCGCCCGGCGCCGGCCGGTTCGACCCTGACATAGAACCGCCATCGGTCCAGTGACCCGGCCGGTCCCATGATAGAGATGGCGACTCGATCCCGAGGGGCCGGCCCGATCCGGGACGGCAGCTCCAGCAGAACGCCACAATCTCGCTCCAGGGCGGCGTGGGCTCGTCGGCGACGGTCGGGCTGTCCCGCTACCCTCCGGGCTGGTGTTCGTGTCGGATCTTCGCCACTTCTTGGACATGCCTGACGATGCCCCCGGGCCTGCCCGGCGCATGGGCGAACATCTGGGTTTCGTCGTGCAGGCCGCTACAGTGGGCCCGGCCGGCGAAGTGTGGACGACGGCGTTGGGATGTCGGCGCCGTCCCGCGCACCGGCCGTGCCCGGGACGCATAAGGGTGTTTCGGGCCGATCTTCCGGCACCGATCGACTGGGCGTGCAGCTCGTGTGGCGACGAGGGAACCATCAGCGGGTCGGAGGACTCGCCGTTCGACCTGCGTCGACCCCACCCGGCCACCGTTCGCCGGGCCGGCCCCCGGGGTGGTCGTCTCCGACGAGGTAGCCGCCACCCTGCGCGACCTGGTGCTGGTCGACACCGACGGCGAGCGGCTGGTGTTCTCCGCCCGCACCACCAGCCGGGGTCTGGTCCTCGCCGCGGACGACGACGACCTTGACGAGCTGGCCGGGTTCGTGGCCGCCGAGGCCAACCATGAGAGCGACCGGCGCCGCCAGAAGCGTCTCGATAACGCCTTCGCCGCGCTCAACGACGCCATCGGCCCCAGCTGAGCTGAGGCCATCATTGCTGATCTTTTCGTTTCACCGCGAAGCTGTTGGCGTTGTGGGCCGCCCGGACCCACAGACCGACGGCCTGGCCCCGGCGGGGGACGACTGGTACGCGAATGTGATCCGCGTCGATGGCCGCAAGTGCCTGCTGGTCACCCACGCCGACACGCTCTTCTCCGTGTTCGTGCCTGACGTGGGCCGCCGGGCTCCGCCCTCTCGGGCGGCTGGTGGTGCCGGTCATCGACGAAGGCTCACCGCGGAAGGCCTCCACCCCAACACCTTGGGCGTGCTCAATCCGGCAACCGTCACGATCGCCAAGACCGCGGATCGCCGCGTGCTCGGCTGAATGAACGACCTGGCCATCACCTGCGGGCCGCCGCCATTGCCGGCGGTGGGCTGGCCCGGCTCGACCTGGCCGGCCTGCGCCACCGCCTGCATCGCAACCTCAACTCCACCCGAGGGTACGTGCCGGCGATCGACCTGGCCGCCCAGCGGACCCGTCGCCCCGCAACGGCTAGGCCCAGTGCTTGGGACGTACCCACCAAAAGCAGGTGAGAGCTGGGGCATCCGCCAGCTCATGGTCACCGGCACTCAACATCGGCGCCCCTTCAAGCTCGGGATCGAGCACGCAGTGATGTTGCTGGCGGGCCGCCCGCCTATTGGCAAGGGCCCAGTCGGGGCTGCGCAAGGAGGGAACATCCATGACAGAACCGAGCCATCACCAGCTCACCTGGACCGCCGCCGGCCTGCGCCGAGCCGCCCGAGAGAACGGCGTTGAGCTTCCGGTCGACTACTCCCGCCGTGTCGCCGCAGACGGGATGTCACGCTGCGACCAGATCGGGTGACCAGGCTGGGCTCGGGCGTGATCACCCACACCCTCCCCGGCTCACCCAGCGAACTCCCAATCGTGGTCGCCTACGCGACAGCGGCGGGCAGTGGTACCGGGACGGCAGTCCACACCATACCGCCGGCACACCTGTGAGCGACACGATCGCCGACACCAGGCGGGCGGGGTCCGGTCGCGAGGCGGCATCATGACCCGCCACCAACCCAGCCAGCCCACCCCCCAGCGCCTGACCGTCACCGCGTGGGCCGACCCAGTCATCGAGGCAGTCGGCCACCGGCCAGGCTCCCCCTACATCGAGGCAGTGTGGCTCCGATCGTTAGGCCCGTCAGCGACCTGGGCGTGGCAGCGCCTGGCCCGGATCGCTGCTGCCAAGCCCGGCCTGACCATCGACACCGCCGACCTAGCGGTCAGCCTCGGCATGGGCGACAGCCTGGCCCGCAATGCCAAGATCCTCCCGGACGCTGTCACGGCTCGTGGCCTTCGACGCCGCCCACCTGGACGGCGAGACCATCGCCGTCCGGGTCGCCCTCCCCAACGTCACCGAACGCCAGGTGGCCCGGCTGTCACCCTCGGCCCGCCTAGCACACGACCACCTGACCCGGCGGGCCGCCCCACGGATGCCTGCCACGACTGGTCCTGCGGTAGAGCGAGAACTCTCGGTGGTGGCGCTGTGACCGGGCCCATCGGCGCCGCCAAGGCACGGCACCCGCTCGCCGAGGTCGCCGCCCGCACCGGACTTCACCTGCCAACTGGGGCAGGTTCGGTCACGGTCCGCTGCCCCATGCCCTCCCACGGTCACCCCGACCGCACCCCATCGATGCGTCTCTACCTCGACGACAACCACTTCTACTGCTTCGGTTGCGGCGCCCGCGGCGACGTCATTCAATGGACCCGAGAAACGGAAGGGACCGGCGTGCTCGACGCCACTCGCATCCTGGACAGCGGACGACCGCTCACCAATGCTTGGGCCCACCTCCCCGCCGCCAGCGGCCCTCTCAGCCGGTACCGAGCTTCAGCACTCGGTGAACCAGGACAGCCGGGCCCCGAGACCGAGCTACCGAACCGGGACCGCACATCACCCGAGAGGGTTCACGCCGCTCTCGACGCCGCCTGGGACTACTACACCTACCAGCCCCTCCGCACCCGGGCCGTCACCTACCTCACCAGCCGAGGCATCGACGTCGAGATCCTCGAAGCCCACACCAGCCGAACCGATACGGGCCACACCCCCGCCACAGCCGACGGAGTAGTCCAAGTCCTCCGAGCCAGGGGGTTCGAAGACGACGAGCTGGTCGACGCCGGCCTTGCTCACCGACGCAACGGAGGACCGGTCAGCGACTTCTACCGCCAACGAGTCCTCATCCCCGTCCGAGACGACCAGGATCGGATTTGCGGGCTCATCGGGCGCAACGTCGGCAACGACCAGTGGCCCAAGTACAAGAACCCGCCCCGCACCGCCGTCTACGACAAAGCCGTCAACCTTTACCACCCCCTTCCGCCCCCACAGGATCGGAGTGGTCAGGTCGTGGTCGTTGAAGGGACACTCGACGCCATGGCGATCGCCGTCAGCGCGATCGGCGTTGGCCTGGCTTCGCAGTACTGCCCGCTCACGCAGTCAGGCAAGGAGCTCTCGGAGAAGCGACTCGACTACGTCCTTCGAATCCATGCATCTCCACCGGTTCTTGCTTTCGATGGCGACGCTGCCGGCCGAGACGCCAACCTACGTCTCGCTGACGCGCTCGGACGACGAGGACGACGATCCGTCCTTGCCACCCTGCCAGTTGACGCCGATCCGGCGTCTTGGCTGGCCGAGCACGGACCTGGAGGACTGCTCGTGTGGACTAGTCAACGCGTTCGAGCGCTCCACGGATCAGGAATCGCGCTCGATGAGCTGTCCCACCGAGTTCGACTCCACTCGTCACCCACCGCGGTCGAAGCTTGCCTGGCTGATGATCACGCCGTGGGCTTGTGAGCCGGTTGCCGGCGATCCCAGAGCAGAGCTTTAGCCAACAGCTATTGGAGGGAAAACGAAGTGAGCCTGTCAGACCCCGACAACGTCATCGAGCGTTTGCTGTACACACCACTTGAGGCGGCCCAGGCGCTCAGCATCAGCCGATCAAGTCTGTACGTCCTCCTCAACCAGGGAGCGATCCGGTCCGTGCGCGTCGGCGGGAGCCGCAGGATCCCAGCCGACGCGCTGACGACCTTCATCGATGAGCTCGCCACAGAAGTTGCCGCGGCCCCACGGAGGTACATTGGTGGTCGCAGTGCTCCTCGCGACCGGGCTTAGCGGTCGTCGCCCCGGACGGCGTCATGACGCTTGGCGCACCGGGCAAACAAGGTCGGGAATCGCCTGGGAGGAGCACGATGGCCCGTATACAGAGACGCAAGCGGGGGGACGGCGAGGTGCGCTACTACGTTCGCTGGCGCATCGGCGACAAGGAACGAGTGCGGAGCTTCCGTCGGGCCAAGGACGCCGAGACCTTCCGCCGTCAAGTCGAGCACGATCAGGTCCTCGGGATCCACATGGATCCGTCTCGAGGGGAGATGCTTTTCGGGACGTACGCTGAGATGTGGCTGCACGGCCGTCACCGCCACGACGGAAGATCGCTGGCTCCCCGGACCGTCGAGATGTACCGCTACCAGCTTGACCGGTTCCTTTTGCCGGCCTTGGCGCAGCGGCCGCTCAAGGCCATCCGGACCGAGGAGGTTCGTCAGCTCCACGCCCGGATCGCGGAGATGTCCAGCCCCCTCCAGGCCGCGAAGGCCTACCGGCTGCTGCGGGTGATCCTCAACACGGCTATCGAGGACGACCGGATCGCGCAGAACCCGTGCAAGATCCGCGGAGCCGGGGTCGAGCGGACCGCAGAACGTCCATTCATCGATGCCGACCTGGTCCTGGCCCTGGCGGCCAGCATCGACGAGCGCTACTGCGCCCTGGTACTCCTAGCCGGCTTCGGTGGGTTGCGCCTCGGCGAGCTCCTCGGCCTGCGGCGAGGCGATATCGACCTGGACGGCCAGACCGTGACCGTCGAGGTGCAAACCGTAGAACTCAGAAGTGGCCAGCGGATCACCACTCCGCCCAAGACCGATGCCGGCCGGCGGGTCGTATACCTACCGGTGTCGGTAACCGCTGCGGCCGCCGTCCATCTCGGCCGGTATTGCCCGACTGATCCAGCTGCCTTGGTCTTCACCGGGCCGAAGTCCGAGAGTCTGCGACGGGGGACGTTCTACAAGGAGTGGGACAGGGCAGGAAGGCGACCGGGCTGGACGCGATCCACCTCCACGATCTGCGCCACGCGGCGGGGACGCTGGCCGCCCAGACTGGGGCGACGCTCCGTGAATTGCAGGCTCGCCTCGGTCACGCCACCCCCGCCGCAGCCCAGCGGTATCAGCACGCCGCGACCCGCCGCGACACCCTCATCGCCGTCGCCTTGGAGGAGGTCCTAGCTCAGCATCAGGAGCTCAGCGCCGCAGCTCGCATCCCGCTGCTGCGGGGCACTGGCGGGGCAGAGGCCTTCCGGGCGATCGTACCCCCCGCCCCTATCACCCTGGAAACGGCGTCTGACCAGGGAGTTTCTGGGAGCGAGCGACGGGAATCGAACCCGCGTTCTCAGCTTGGGAAGCTGATGTTCTGCCTCTGAACTACGCTCGCCCGGTTCCAACCGGACCCCTACTGTAGCGAGGCGCCCCGGCGCCGGTCGACCCACGACCACGGCATCGCCTCTCTCACGGGCCCCTTCCTCCGCACCTTCGGAGTGGCCCACCGGCAAGTCACACCCTTCTGGGAAGCTGATGCCCGACCAGACAACGGAGGCGACGATGGGCAAACGATACCGATGGCCTCCGGCCGGTGACTCCCGACCCGGTGACCGGCCCGGCTGGGACAGGGGCAGGACCGCCCCTTCGGTCTCGGTGCTCGTCCTGGCCGGCGGCCGAGCCGCCGCCCGCCATGACAGCGCTGCCTTCGAGGATGCGTCCATGGCACTCCTGGAGCGCGCCGATGCGCTGGGCCGAGAGGCGGTGGGGGCGGCATGCTGCGAGGTCGTCGCCACCATCGTGGCCGAGCTTTGGGAGCAGGGCTGGCAGCCCGGAGAGCTGGTCCGGGCCTGCCGCCGGGGCCGATCGGCCCGCCACATCAGCCTGGTCGTCACCGCTCTGGCGGCGCCCGAAGCGTGGGCCTGTGCTCGCGGTGTGGCCCCCATCCCGGTGTGGTCGGCGCAACTCGAAGACCTGGGCGTGGCACCCCGATGGCGAGAGCGTCAAGACTGGTTGGCGCCATGGGCCACCGGCGCCAAGTTGGGTTGGCCGGAGGCCTTGATGGTGGCCCTCGAGACCGTGGGGGTGCTCACCGGCCTGCCTCCCCTGCAACCGCTGGTGGCTCCCCCGTCGGCCTGGGGCGAATGGCGCCCGGGGGTCGCCGTCGACTCCGATGACCCCGTGCTGGTCAAGGTCCGCGCCCTGCTGGCCAAGGCCGAGTCCACAGACTTTGACGCCGAGGCCGAGGCCCTGACCGCCAAGGCCCAACAGCTGATGGCCCGCCATGCCATCGACGAGGCCATCACCCGTGACGGCGCCGGAGGCTTGCGGACGGAAAGACCGGTCGCCCGGCGCTTTGCCATCGACGACCCCTATGCCTCCGCCAAGTCGCTGCTGCTGTCGGCGGTGGCGGCAGCCAACGGCGGGCGAAGCGTGTGGTACGCGGACCTCGCGCTCATGACGGTGATCGCCTTCGACGCCGACCTCGAAGCCATCGACACCCTCTTCACATCGCTTCTGGTTCAGGGCTCCAGATCCATGCTGGCCGGCGGCCGCCTGGTCGGTGGCCGAGGCCGCTCTCAGACCCGGTCGTTTCGCCGATCGTTCCTCCTGGCCTTCGCCGGGCGAATCCGCGAGCGCCTGGAGCTGGCGGCACTGGCTGCCCGCCGGGAGGCGGAGGAGGAGCTGGCCACCTCGGTGCTGCCGGTCCTGGCCGGCCGCCAGGCCGACGTCGACGACGCCGTCGCTGCGATGTTCCCCAAGCTGATCCGGCGCCGGGGCCCCCGCATCACCAGCGAGGAGGGATGGCTGGCCGGTCGCAGTGCCGCCGAGATGGCCAGCCTCGGGCCCGAGGCAGCCATCGCCCCGGCGGCGTCGGCGTGAGTCGCCCCGGCGACGGCCCACCCTCCGGCACCTGGCGGCGTCGCTCGCCGTGGATCGTGGCCGCCGCCTTCACCGTGAGTGGGGTCATTCACCTCATCCACCCGGCGTCGTTCACCAGGATCGTCCCCAACGTTCTGCCGGCCAAGACTGCTCTGGTGTACCTGAGCGGGGTGGCGGAGCTGATCTGTGCGGTTGGGTTGTGGCGGCGTTCCCGATGGGCGGGTCTGGCCAGCGCCACCCTTCTAGTCGTCATCTGGCCGGCGAATCTGCAGATGGCCATCAACGCCCAGCGCGGCCAGGTTCTCGCCACCCAGATCGAGGACTGGATCCGCCTTCCCCTCCAGCTCCCCCTGATCTGGTTCGCACTCCAGTCCCGCCCTGCCAGCGACGTGGCCCAACCTCCGACGACCACGAGGGAGCCTCTGGACTAGGTTGCCCAGGCGTGATTCTGTCGGACCGGACCATCCGTGCCGAGATCGCCGCGGGGCGCATTGGTATCGATCCCCTCGACCCGGCCGACATCCAGCCGTCGTCGGTCGACCTGCATCTGGACGGCTACTTCCGGGTGTTTCGCAACCACACGATGCGGGTCATCGACGTCAAGGAGGACCAAGAAGAGCTCACCGAGCTGGTCGAGGTCCGCGACGACGACGTCTTCGTCCTCCATCCCGGGGAGTTCGTCCTCGGCTCAACCGCCGAAAGGGTCAGGCTCCCCGACAACATCGTCGGGCGCCTGGAAGGCAAGAGCAGCCTGGGGCGCCTGGGACTGCTCATCCACTCCACCGCCGGGTTCGTCGATGCCGGTTGGGACGGCTATCTGACTCTGGAGCTCTCCAATGTGGCCAACCTTCCGATCATCCTCTATCCGGGCATGAAGATCGGCCAGATCAGCTTCCTGGAGATGACCACGGCCGCCGACCACCCCTACGGCTCGGACGCGGTGGGTTCGAAGTACCAGGGCCAACGGGGCCCGACGCCCAGCCGCTACTTCGAGAACTTCCGGCTCCGACCCTGACAACGGGCCCCGACCCATCACTGGCGGGTACGTCCGAGAAACCGCCGGATGCGCAACACTTGGCGCCCGCCCACCATGACGGCGATCACCCCCAGGGTGATGCCCCAACGAGTCACCGTGGCCATTCCCCCCATGCCGGCCACCACCACGGCCAGCCACACGACCATGCCCCAGCGCAACTCCCGGCGGGGCGAGTTGGGACCAACCCGCAGGGCCCGCCAGGTCCGAGACCGTTCCTGGGCCTGACCGGCGGCGACCAGGCTCCGGCGGTAGATGGCGGCGCGACGACGAAGCTCATCGATGTCCACGACCTCCGAGCCTAGGGGTCACCGCCCCTGAGCGGATCGCTCGTCGCTCGTAGGCCGCTGCCGCCCTTCCCAGCTCGAAGGGGTCACCGGTGTTTGCGTACGCCGGCGTTGCGATACATGTGGGACATGCCTCTTCATGGTGAGTACGAACCGTCCCCCAACCCGTGGGTCCGTGACCAGGTTGATTCCTACGAGCGCTCGGGTGGCACCCAGGCAACGACGCTGGGCGACCGGGGCATCCCCGTGGTGGTGGTGACCTCGACGGGGGCCAAATCAGGCAAGATCCGCAAGAACCCTGTGATGCGCGTCGAACACGACGGGGCCTATGCCTTGGTGGCCTCCAAGGGAGGCGCCCCGGAAAATCCCGTGTGGTACCACAACTTGGTGGCCCACCCCAGCGTCGAGTTGCAGGACCACGCCGAGAAGTGGGATATGACCGTGCGGGAGGTCACCGGCGACGAGCGTGGCATGTGGTGGGAGCGGGCGGTGGCCGTCTACCCCGACTACGCGGACTACGCGGACAAGACCGAGCGGAAGATCCCGATCTTCGTCGCCGAGGGAGTCTGAGCGGTACTCGCCAACCCGGGCCTCACGACTCGGGCGGTGGGCGAAACGACCGGCTGAACACCTCGAACAGCTCGATGGGGATCGGAAAGACCAGCGTGGAGTTTTTCTCGGTGGCAATCTCGGCCAGGGTCTGGAGGGTCCGAAGCTGCAGTGCGCCGGGGCTGGCCGTCAACTTGTCCGCCGCTTGACCGAGTTCCAGGCTGGCCTGAAGCTCGCCGGTGGCGGCGATCACCTTGGCCCGCCGTTCCCGCTCGGCTTCGGCTTGGCGGGCCATGGCCCGCAGCAGCTCCGGTGGCAGTTGGATGTCGCGCACCTCCACCTGGCGGACCTCGACGCCCCACTCGGTGGTGCTGCGGGCAATGGTGGCCCGAAGCTCGCCGTTCACGTCCTCGCGATGGGCCAGGAGACTGTCGAGCTCGTAGCGGCCGATGATCGAACGCAGGCTGGTCATGGCGATCCGCTGACTGGCGAAGCGGAAGTTGTCGACACCGATGACCGCCCGAATCGGCTCCACCACCTGGAAGTACACCACGGCGTCAACGGCGATGGTCACGTTGTCCTGGGTGATCACGGTCTGGACCGGGATGTCGATCACCTCGACCCGGAGATTGACCTTCACCACCCGGTCGACCAAGGGGATCCGCCGCACCAGGCCCGGCCCTCGGGGCTGGCCCAGCACCCGCCCGAATCGGAACAGCACCGCCCGGTTGTACTCGGTCACCACGATGACGCAGGAACGGACGAGGACGACGATCAGCAGGACCAGGAGGATCGCCACCATGGCGATGGCAGAGCCGGTCGTGGTGGCGACGACAGCTGACGACGGGAGCATGGTGCGAGTATCATCGGTCGAGCCGCATCGCGCACGTCCCATCGATGGGCGTCACGTGCTTGACTACAGACGCCGGTCCGCACCGGTTATATTTGCAAGGTCTGGAGTGGGAACCCGCCACCCGCTCCAGTTAGAGCGGTTTCGAGATCCGCCGCTCGGACCGCTCCACTGATGGCGCCCTTCGGGGCGCCATCGGTGTGTCCCGGCTCAGGTCGGGATGCGAGGATCGAGGCCGCGACGACTCTGACCGCGCCGCGAGATCGTCGGGTGACACCATGGGTCCCATGGCTCCAGTCATCCCTATCTACCAGGTGGACTCGTTCACCGATCGACCCTTTGGCGGAAACCCGGCGGCGGTCTGCCTGCTCGACGAAGCGGCCCCCGAGGCGTGGATGGCCAACGTGGCCGCAGAGATGAATCTGGCGGAGACGGCGTTCTGCTGGCCCGAGGACGACCGCTTCCGCCTGCGCTGGTTCACCCCGGCGGTGGAGGTCGCGCTCTGCGGTCACGCCACCCTGGCCACCGCCCATGTCGTGTGGTGCGAGCGTGGTGTGTCCGATGTCACACCCCTGCGCTTCGCCACGGCCAGCGGTGAGCTGCGTGCCGCCCGGGTCGGTGAGCGGATCAGCCTCGATCTCCCGGCAGAAACGGCTATCCAACCCGACCCCGCGGTCGTCAACGCAACGGCCGAAGCGCTCGGCGGCGAAGTCCTGGGGGCCGCCGATTACGGAGCGAACCTCCTGGTCGAACTGAACGGGCCCGCAGCCCTGCGCGCCCTCACGCCCGACATCGCCGCGGTGGCAGCTCTGCCCTATCAGGGCGTGATCGTGACCAGCACGGGTGACACGGCCGACTATCTGATCCGCTACTTCGCCCCTACGGTGGGCGTTCCCGAAGACCCCGTGACCGGTTCGGCCCAGTGCGCGGCGGGCCCGTGGTGGCGGACCCGGACGGGACGGACGACCTTCGAGGTCGAGCAGGCATCGCCCCGCTCGGGCCGTCTGTGGGTCGAGGTGGGCGACCAACGGGTAAGCGTCGCCGGCCATGCCCTCACCGTGCTCCGAGGAGAACTGGTCGTCGCCGGAGCGTGACGGCCGCCCATCGTGACCGGTCAGGGTCGGTCACGGCCGGATCGGATCGATCCTGATCGGGCCGGTGCGGCGGTCATCGAGCACCGGAAAGCGGGCCCGCACCTCCCCGGTTTCCGCCGGATCGACCTCTGCCCAGGTGATGCCCTCTTCGACGCCGGCCTCGGCCAGCACCTCGCCCCATGGCCCGACCACCCGGCTGTGGCCGGCCACGGTCACGCCCCCATGCTCGCCGGTGGCATTGGTGGCCACCACAGTGATCTGTTGCTCCACGGCGCGCGCCGACGTCAGGAGGCACCAATGATCGAGGCGGGCGGCCGGCCATGCCGCGGGCACGATCACCGCCTCGGCGCCGGCGTCGACCAGCGTCCGCCACAGCTCGGGGAAGCGCAGGTCGTAGCACGTGGTTGCCCCCGTCTGACCGAGCAGCGCGGGCACCACGCTGACCGAGTCCCCGGCACTGAGCAGGCGGGCCTCGAGCGACCCGATCCCGAACACGTGGACCTTGCGGTAGAGGTGCACCACCGCACCGTGGGGATCGATGAGCACCGCCGTGTTGTGGACCCGGCCGTTGGCGGCGCCCTCGATGATGCTGCCCAGGTGCAGCCAGGCGCGCAGCGCCCGGGCCCACGAGCAACCGGCGGCCACCGTGGCACCGTCGAGAGACTCCGCGTCGCGGGCGTAGTTGCCGAAGGCGAAATACCCCGGGCCCCAAAGTTCAGGAAGGGTTATGAGGTCAGCGCCCCGGGCCTTGGCCACCATGGCCCCCACCCGCTCCCGGCGGGCGGCGATCGGCTCGGCATCGGGGCTGGCCACCTGGACCATGGCGATCTTCATGCCCCTGGTCCGCTCCGCCGGCCCGGCCGCGGGGACGCAGCGGTTGCCATGGTGTGCCGAGCCACGCCATCAACCTACGACGCCTGGTGGCCCCGCGCCCCGGGGCGGCCAGGCGCTAGCGTCGACCGATGGCTATGCGGGGACCTGGCGACATCACCATCCTGGGCGTGAGGCCATGAGCTGCCGGCAATGCCGGAACCTTGACCGGCGGTCGTTCCTGGGCCTGCTGGGAACGGGCCTGGCGGTGACCCTCGCCGGCTGTGGCAGCGCAGCGCGCGTCGCTGTGCCCTCGACCACGGGGCCCCCGTCGAGCAGCGGATCTCCCACTTCCCGCCCCTCGACGACGGTACCGGCGCCCACCACCACGGCCCCCCGGCCCGTCGTTCGTGGCCCCATTCCGCCGCCTCATCCGGGCCCGGCGAACGTCATCTCCGCCGGACCCCCGGAGGCCAAGACAGCCAACCAGATCGCCATCACCATTGACGACGGCTACTGCACCGAGTGCGCCACCGCCTATGTGGACTTCGCCAAGAGCTCGGGGATCCACATCACCTTCTCCCCGAACGGTACCTACAGCGGCGTCTGGTCACCCCTGGCCGAGACCCTCAAGCCGCTGATCCAGGCCGGCCAGGTCCAGATCGGAAATCACACCTACACCCACCTCGACATGCAGAAGCTTTCCGATTCCGCCATCGGCGCCGATCTGGAGCGCAACGACGAGTGGATCCAGAAGACCTTTGGGATCACCTCCCGGCCGTGGTGGCGACCTCCCTACGGGTACCACAACGCCCGGACCGATGCCGCCGCCGGCCAGGTGGGCTACACCAACACCTTGCTGTGGAACGGAACCTTCGGCGACTCGACGCTGCTCAGTGCCGGCGAGCTCCTGGCCTCCGCGCATCAGTATCTGACACCGGGCACGATCATGCTCGGCCATGCCAATCATCCGACCGTGAACACCCTCTTTCCCCAGATCCAACAGATCATCGCCGACGCTCGGCTGAAGCCCGTGACCCTTGACGAGATGTTCGGCACCAGCCGCGACGCCGGCTGAGCGACCACAGAGGCGGCCGGCTACGCCCGCAGGCGCCGGCGCTAGGGGGCGGACCGGGAGGTGACGTCGACGGACTCCCGCCACCCCCGCTGGAACGGCAACCGCCACGTGTTGGGCTCGATCAGCGCGGCGATGGTCTCCGGTCCCCACGAGCCCTGGGCATAGGGCTGCACCGGGGGCGGAGCGTCGAGCAACGGTTTGGAGATCTCCCAGAGCCGTTCGATGCCCTCGGCGGCGGTGAAAAGGGTGCGGTCGCCGGTCAGGGCGTCGTGAATGAGCCGTTCGTAGGCCTCCAGCACGTCGGCCTCGTGGCCCGTCTCGTGGAGCGCGAACTGCAGGCTCAGCTTGTCGAGGTTCATTCCTGGTCCGGGCCGCTTGCCGTAAAACGACAAGGAAAGCTTCGACGAATCGGCCAGGTCGAAGGTCAGGTGATCGGGTCCCTGGCCCCCTACGCCCGACCCGACAGGAAACATGCTTCTCGGGGGCTCCCGGAAGGCAATGGAGATGATCCGAGCTCCCTGGGCCAGAGCCTTGCCGGTGCGAAGGTAGAACGGCACGCCGGCCCAGCGCCAGTTGTCGATGAGGACCTGCAGAGCGATGAAGGTCTCGGTCTGCGAGTCGGGCGCTACGCCGGGCGCGTGGCGGTAACCGTCGTATTGGCCACGGACGACCTTGGACACATCGAGGGGGCACATGGAGCGGAAGACCTTGTTCTTCTCCTCGCTGATGGGACCGGGCTCGAGCGAGGTCGGGGGCTCCATGGCCACAAATCCGAGGACCTGAAAGAGGTGGGTGACCACCATGTCGCTGAACGCCCCGGTGCCCTCGTAGAACCCGGCCCGGGCCCCGACGGAGAGTGTCTCGGGCACGTCGATCTGGATGTGGTCGATGTGATCGCGGTTCCAGATGGGTTCGAACAGACCGTTGGCGAAGCGGAAGGCCAGGATGTTCTGCGCCGCCTCCTTGCCCAGGAAATGGTCGATCCGAAAGATCTGCCTCTCCTTGAAGTAGCGGTGGACGGCGGAGTTGAGGGACTTGGCGCTGCGCAGGTCCGTCCCGAAGGGCTTCTCCATGATCACGCTCGAACCCTTGACCAAGTTGGCCTGGCCCAGGGTCTCGATGACGGCGCGGGCGGCGGAGGGTGGGACACTCAGGTAGTGCAGGAGCCGGACCCCGCCGCCCAGCTCCGCTACCCGGGCCGCCACCATGGAGGCCAGCCCCGATGCACCTTTGG
>JAABUQ010007685.1_pt1 | contig 15492 bp, 14 predicted proteins | sample 5560001 | NCBI WGS metagenome assembly JAABUQ01 (sample SAMN10711888, study PRJNA513371) | rock metagenome | isolation source: Antarctica rocks | place: Antarctica: Victoria Land, Finger Mt nord | collected 2015-12-18 | reverse complement strand
CGCGGGTACTCCCCCTCTCCCGCGCGCGGGAGAGGCCGGTTGGGCTGTCGGCTCCGCAGAGCCGAGAGACCAATCCGCATGGGGTGGGGGGTGAGGGCATAGGAAGGCGTAACTTTCAGCGCGTGTACCGATTATATAAGTGGCGCTACAGTGAGCGAGCTACGTCGCATGCTTCATCGGGCGTCTTGAGCGGGGCCTGCTGATGGCGTCGTTGGCGCATGAGGTCGAGCGCAAGCTCGTCGAGGCGGCGCGCGAGAACCCCGTTCTCTTCGGCACGCTGTACGAGCGGCATGTCGACGCCATCTACGCCTATGCCCTGCATCGCCTGCGCGACCGCACGGCGGCGGAGGATGTGGTGTCGGAGACGTTCCACAAGGCGTTGGAGAACCTCGACCGCTACGAGTGGCGCGGCGTGCCCTTCTCGGCCTGGCTGTACCGCATCGCCAGCAATGCGATCGCGGCGCGCTACCGGCACGAGCCGTCGCTGCCGCTCGACCTGGCGATGGGCGTGCAGGACGAAGGTATCGGCCCCGAGCGGTCGCTGCTCCTGGGCGAGCGGCGGCGTGAGGTGCGCGAGGCGGTCGCGGCGCTGCCGCCGGAACAACAGCAGGTGGTGATCCTGCGCTACGGGCAAGATCTGCGCAACAAGGAGATCGCGGCCATTATGGGGCGGAGCGAGGGGGCCATCAAACAGCTGTTGCACCGCGCCATGCAAGGGCTACAACGACGCCTCGAGGGGCGGGATGGGCGGACGGACGAGACATGAGCGACGACGAGAACTCTCCCGTGTCCCCGGACGGACGGCGCGGCGACGTAGGCGTCGAGGCGCTCGAGCACGAGCTACGCGCCCTCTTCGCCCCCGTCGCCGCGCCGCACGACTTCCGTGAGCGCCTCAAGGCCGACCTGTTGGGCGGGAACGAGCGCCTCGTCCTCGTGGGCGCGCTCGGCGCGCGGCGGCATCTACGGTCGCCCCACCGCCTCTGGACGACTGTCAGGGCTATAGGGGACCATCCCCTCGCCGCCGCGGGCCTGGCCGTCGCGGCGGCCATCGTGCTGGCGCTGGCCCTCAACGCCGCATACTTCGGGCGCCCCGGGTACCCCAATGCGCTACCAGAAAACAATCCGCCGACCACGCGGCCGGCGCGCCCCACCCCCGCGCCCCCCACACCGACCATACCTCCGCCGGCGACGGCCACGGCGCGCCTCGCCCCGCCCACGGCAACCCCGCCCTCCGCCCCGGCTATAGCACGGCCGACCGCCGCCCCAACACGCGCGGTGAACACCGTCATAGTCATGGCCACGGCTCAGGCGACGGCGACGGCGACGGCGACGGCGAGAGGGTCTGGCGAGGACGTTACACCCGTCGAGACCGCGACGCCCGTCGCCACCACGACCAACGGTCCCGTGCCGGATCAATCGGCGCCGAGCGCGACCCCGACCGGAGGCGCCACTGAAACGGTGACCGCGACTGTGCTCACACCGCCCATAGCCGCGACCCAGACGAGCGTCGTGGTTCGGCCGGCCAGCCCGACCGCGCTCCCCGCCACGGCGACGACTATAGCGCCGAAGACCGCTACGGCGACGACCATAGCGCCGAAGACCACTACGGCGGCGCCCACCAGCACGTGGCCGTCGGTAATACCGGCCCCAACCATGTCTAAAGTCGTACCCGTCTCCACCGCGCGGCCCGCGCCGGCGCGACCGACGCGGACGAGTGGCTCCGCGCCCGCGCGTACGATAGTGGCGGTGGCACAGCCGACGGCCAGTCCGCGCCCGATGGTGGCGCTGCCAACGGCCACGGCACGGCCAACGGCGCGGCCACGCCATGTCAATACACGCCCCCTAATCACCCCGTCCGCCACGGCCACCCCGCGCCCCAGCGCCACCGTGCGGCGTGTGACTCCGACCACCGTCCCGATCGTCACGGCCACGCCCGATCCCACGGCCACAGCGCCGCGACCGAGCGCGACGGCCACGACGACCTCGACCCCGACCGCCAGCCCCATTCCCACGGCCACGGCTACGCCGTTCCACAACGTGCTCGTCCCCAGCAGCCGGCTGTCTTTCCCGGTGCCCTACGCGGGGAATGCCATCCTGGGCTCGCCGCTGCGGAACGCGCTAACGCCTGACCTCACGGCGGGAGCAATCAGCTATACCGTGCCCGCGTCATGGACGTTGCCGCAATTCATGCCCTCCCTTCCCGTATACCCTATCGCCCGCATGCCCGTCACGGACACGGACGTGCTGGACATCGTCCGCCAGCTGGGCGCGCGCGATCCGCGCGACATCGCGCCGCAGCCCGACGGCCAGATCACGGCGCTGATACAACTGGACAACGCGCCCTACACACTTACGGTCTATCCGGGCTACGGCGCGCCATGGTTTAGGCTCCAGGCCGTGGCGTCGGAGCCGGGCACACTCTCTAGCGTGCGTCTGAATGCGCAGGCGGCGGGCTGGCTGCAAGAGCACAACCTGCAACGCGCGGACATGCGGCTACTGTCCATCACCGATGGGGCCGTGACGTACGGGCAGTCTGTCGGCGGCGCCACGTTGCTCGGGCCGAGCGTGCTCAGTTTGAGCTTCGACAGCCGCGGCGCGCTGCGCGAACTCACCGACGAGTACATCGTACCGCGCCAGCCCGTGCAGTCGCCGGCGCAATCGTCCAACGCTGCCGCGTCCGGCGTTGTCGTGAGAGGCGAGGGTCTGTATACTGGTCCCCTTACCTCGACGGTGACGGGTCCCGCCTTAATAGATAGTTTGACGATCTCCTACGTCGGCGTAAGCGGCGGCGTCAAGAGCGATTACATCGAGCCTGTCTACGTGTTGGGCGGGACCGTCCCCACCACGAGCGGCCCGCAGCCGTTCAGCCTATACACCACAGCACTGGCGTCGCCCGATGGGGAAACGCCGCAACCGTAACCCCGATGCCTGCGGCCGCCCGTTGGGCTGTCGGAGCGGAGCAGAGAGAGACCAATCCGCATGGTCGCATGGCAAACAACGCCGACTGCGGTCGGGTGGAACGTCAATCAAATTAAACTTTATCCCCTGATCCTACCTAATGCAGGATCAGGGGGAATTTCTTTGAAACGACGTGCTCGACGGCGCGATCAACCGACCACAGTCGGCCCGTGTTTTGCCATGCGACCGCAGTCGCGGGCGGTCAGTCAAGGCGCGTCATACATGAGGAGATCGGCCGGGCTCCCGCGGCGTTGCGCCAGCCGGGCCACGCCCTGACGCACGGTCACGACGGCCGGCCGGGACGCCGCGTTGTACGCGCTGCTCATGGCGAGGCAATACGCTCCCGCCGCCGGGATCGCCAGCAGGTCGCCCGGCGAGAGAGGCGGCAAGTCGGCGTCGCGCACGAGGATGTCGCCCGACTCGCAGTACCGGCCGGCGACCGTCACCCGCGCGATGGCCCTATCGGTCATGCGCGTGGCCGCCAACGCAGTGTAGCCCGCTCCGTACAGGGCCGGACGGATGTTGTCGGCCATCCCACCGTCGACGGACACGTACGAGCGGACGCCGGGGATGTCTTTGCGCGCCCCGACCGTGTAGAGGGCGACACCGGCCCGTCCGATGATGGAGCGGCCCGGCTCGACGCTGAGCGTGGGCCGGGGCTCCATGTCCTCTAGCGCCTGGGCAAGCGATTGAGACAGGTCGCGTACGGAAGGCGCGCGCTCGCCGCGGACATAGGGGATACCCAGGCCCCCGCCGGGGCTGAGTTCGTCGGGCCAATAGCCCGTCTCGGCGTGGGCCGCGTACGCGAAGGCGCGCAAGCGCCGCGCGCCCTCGACGATCGGCTCGGGGTCGAGGAGACCCGTGCCGACGTGCGCGTGGTACCCTCGCAACGCGAGCGCCGGCGAGGCCAGAACTTGTCTCACGGCGCCAAGGGCGGCGCCCGTGGCGATCGGCAGGCCGAACTTGCTGTCGAGCAACCCCGTCTTTAGGTACTCGTGCGTGTGCGCGCTCACGCCGGGAGACAGGCGCAGCATCACCGGGACGCGACGGCCGGCCGGCCGCGCGAGCTCGTCCAGCAGGCGCCGTTCGTCGTCGTTGTCGACTACGATACACCCGATCCCCGTAGCGATGGCGTCGCGCAGTTCGCCGGGCGACTTGTTGTTGCCATGCAGACGGATGTGCGCGGCGGGTATGCCCCCCGCGAGCGCCACCTGCAACTCGCCACCGGACACGACATCGCAGCCCAGGCCCTCGTCGCGCAGGACCTGACACAGCCACGCGGCCAGATAGGCCTTGGCCGCGTAATGGACGCGCGTCGCAAAGGGAATACACGCGAAAGCGTCGCGATACGCGCGGCAGGCGGCCCGGATCGTGTCCTCATCGTAGACGTAGAGGGGCGTGCCGAAGCGCGCGGCGAGGTCGGCCACGTCCACGCCGCCCAACACCAGGCGCCCACGCTCGTCCACCCGTGCCCCAAGCGGCAAGAGGGCCGCGAGATCATCGTCCATAGTGAGCGTCAGGCGCCAGCGGATTCACTGGAAGCGCCACGTCGTATGCAATATGGTCCTATGGTCCCTACAACCAGCCGGAACACGGTCCGGACCTACTGGGAGCGCCGACTCCCAGCCGGCAAGCCGTCCCAGGCGAGTGTGTTGGTAATAGCAAAAGCCGTAGGCGCGACTGTGGCCCGGCTGGCGTAGGGGCGTATGGCATACGCCCTGGCGCTCCCAGTAGATACGCCTGACACCCGACACCTGACACTTGACACCTGACACCCCTACTGCGGGGTCGCGGCGGCGAAGCAGGCCACCTTGTGCCTGGCGTTCCCCGCGAGGACGGGCTGCTGCTCCTTGCAGACCGGCATGGCCAGCGGGCAGCGCGTGTGGAAGCGACAGCCGCTAGGGGGGTTCACGGGACTCGGCGGGTCGCCCTGCAGCACGATGCGCTGGCGCTTACGCTCGGCCACGGGGTCGGGTACCGGGATGGCCGACATCAAGGCCCGCGTGTACGGGTGCAGCGGGTCACCGTAGAGGTCGTCCGAGTCCGCCACCTCGACGATCTGCCCCAGGTACATCACGGCCACGCGGTCACTGATGTGGCGCACCACCGAGAGGTTGTGGGCCACGAACAGGTAAGTGAGCCCGAACTCGTTCTGCAGCTTCTCTAATAGGTTCAGGATCTGGGCCTGCACCGACACGTCGAGGGCCGAGACCGGCTCGTCGGCCACAATGAAGTCTGGATTGAGGGCCAGGGCGCGCGCGATGCCGACGCGCTGGCGCTGCCCGCCCGAGAACTGGTGGGGGAAGCGGTTGATGTGGTAGGGCTGCAACCCGACCACGCGCAGCAAGTATTCGGCGCGCTCGCGCCGCTCCTTCTTATTGCCCTGATTGAAGTTGATCAGCGGCTCCTGGATAATGTCGCCCACGGTCATGCGGCCGTTCAAAGAACTGTAGGGGTCCTGGAAGACCATCTGCATGCGCGCCCGCAGCGGCCGCAACTCCCGATCGCTCAGTGTCGTCAGGTCGCGCCCATCTATAACCACATGCCCCGCGGTCGGCCGGATCAGCTGCAAGATAGCGCGCCCGAGCGTCGACTTGCCGCAGCCCGACTCGCCCACCAAGCCTAGCGTTTCGCCCTTGCGGATGTCGATCGACACACCGTCGACGGCCCGCACGGCGCCGATCTGCCGGCCCAGCAACCCTCCGTTGATCGGGAAGTGGACCTTGACGTCGCTCACATCGAGCAGCGGAGCGCCGACCGCCGCCGGCGAGGCCCTCTCGACGCTAACCACGAGCCACCTCCATCGTCCCTGCCAGCCCCGGCGCTCTGGGCGCCCGCTCTCCACGGTCGCCCACCGTGACCCAGCAGGCCGCGCGGTGCGTCTCGCCCCCGACGTCCTCGAGCGGCGGCATCTCACCCGGGCAACGCGCGATGACGAGCGGGCAGCGCGGCGCGAACGGGCAGCCGGGCAGAGGGTGCAGCATGTCGGGCGGGTTGCCCGGAATGGGGGTGAGCTCGATGCCGCGCGGGTCGTCCATGCGCGGGATCGAGCGCAGCAGCCCCTGCGTGTAGGGCTGCGTCGGATTGGCAAAAATCTCGTCGACGGTCCCCGTTTCGAGCACCCGCCCCCCGTACATCACCGTCACGCGGTCGCACATGTTGGCCACCACGCCGAGGTCGTGCGTGATCAGCAGCACGGCCATGTTAAACTCGTCGCGCAGCCTGTTGATGAGTTCCAGGATCTGCGCCTGGATCGTCACGTCGAGCGCCGTGGTCGGCTCGTCGGCGATGAGCAGCTTGGGGGTGCAAGCCAGGCCCATGGCGATCATCACGCGCTGGCGCATACCGCCGGAGAACTGGTGCGGGTAGTCGTTCAGCCGGCTCGCGGCGGACGGGATGCCGACCAGGCCAAGCAACTCGGCCGCGCGCGCGTTGGCCGCCTTCTGCGAGAGCCCCTGGTGGACCTTCATCGGTTCGGTCAGCTGGTAGCCGATACTGAACACCGGATTGAGCGAGGTCATGGGATCCTGGAAGATCATGGACATCTCGTCGCCGCGCAGTTCGCGCAGTTGGCGCTCGGTGGCGTGCGTGATGTCCTGCCCCATGAAGACCATCGAGCCGCCGGCGACGCGGCCGGCGGGCTTGGCCAGCAGGCCCATAATGGAGAGCGCGGTCACGCTCTTGCCGGAGCCCGACTCACCCACAATGCCGACGGTCTCGCCGGGATTGACATGGAAGGTTACGCCGTCGACGGCCTTGACCACGCCGGCATGGGTATAGAAATACGTGCGCAGGTCGCGCACGTCGAGCAGCGGCCCATCATCGGTCATGGCCGCGTTCGTAGCGTGCTCTCTTCGTAGCTGCATCTCACTCACCGTTTTGATTATGGTCGTAGGCCTCGCCACTCATCACTCGCCGGCCCGCGGATCGATAGCGTCGCGCAGCCCGTCGCCCAGGAAGGCGAAGGCGACGACGAGGACGCCGAGCATGATCGCCGGGGCGAGCGACTCGAGCCAGTTTATGTCGAGTTGCTTGGAACCTGCGTACACCAGGTAACCCAGGTCGGGCGTGGGCGGCTGCACGCCGAGGCCGACCAGCGAGAGCGTCGTTTCGGTAGCGATATAGCCGCCCACGCCGAAGGTCGCCTGCACCAGTACAAGACCCCAGGTGTTGGGCAGGATATGGCGGGTGACGATCTTCCAGCGCGGGGTGCCGACGGTGCGGGCCGCCTCCACGAACTGCTGCTCCTTAAGCGTGAGCGTCAGCGAGCGCACGAAGCGCATCAGAGGAGGCCAGCCGACGAGGCCGAACACGGCCGTGATGAGGACCACGCGCCCGATCCCGCCGAACAGGCTGTCCCAGCTAGACCCAAGCACCGCGACGGTGAGAAAGGCGAGCAGGAAGATGGGCAAGGCGAAGACGAGATCGGTCAGGCGCGAGAGCAGGGCGTCGACCCAGCCGCCGTAGAAGCCCGCGATCACCCCGATGGCCACCCCCAGAATGGTGGTCACGCCCTGGCCGACGATGCCGACGGCTAGGGCGGGGCGCAGGCCGAAGATGATGGCGCTGAACAGGTCGTGCCCCGACGTGTCGGTCCCGAGCAGGTGCTGTCGCGTCGGGAAAGCGTCCTGATTGTACGGGTCGCTCGCGGTGGGGTCGATCAGGGGCAGCACGTTGGCGATCAAGGTCACGACGATCAGGATGATCAGCAGGATCAGGCTGAACAGGGCCAGGCGGTTGGCCCTGAAGCGGCGCAACGCCTCTCGGCTTAACGAGGCTGGCTTGACCTCCGCCAACTCCGCGGCGAGCGCGGCGCCGGGACCAGCCACCGGGGCGGAAGCGGCTTCGGCGCCGGGCCGCGTGCCCGCGCCGTGTACGGCGTCGTCGGTATAAGCCATCTTACAGCCTCACTCTCGGGTCGGCGATCGTATAGAAAATGTCGGTTAAGGTGTTCACGACGACGATCGCCGCGGCGAGCACGATGGTCGTACCCAGCGTCACCGCATAGTCGTTGGAGATCGTGGAGTTGATCGTCGTGTTGCCAATGCCGGGGATACTGAAGAGCAACTCGATAATGAACGCGCCCACCACGAGATAGGCCACGACGGGGCCGAGCACCGAGGCTAGCGGCAGCAACGTGTTCTTCATCGCATGGATATAGATGACGGTGCGCTCGGTCAGCCCCTTGGCCCGAGCGGTGCGGATGTAATCCTTGTTTAGTTCCTCGAGCATGAAGCTGCGCACCGAGCGCGCGAAGAAACCGACGAGGCCGGCGGCGAAGGTGAAGACCGGCGCGATCCAGTACAGGGGATGCCCGATACCCTCCCAACCCGTCACAGGCAGGTGAAAGATCGTGTTCTTCAGGGCGATGCCAAACACGAGCCAGACGGCGGGGATGAGCACGAAGGGCGGCAGCGAGTAGAGCGCCATCATCACGCCCATGTTCACGTTGTCGGCGATAATCTTATTGTGGCGCACCGCGGCGATGACGCCGAGCGGGATGCCGAAGATGAGCGAAACGAGCGTGGCCAGCCCGCCCAACTCAAGCGTGACGGGGAGACCCTGCCCGATGATACTCGTCACCGAGGTCCCCGGCTGCGTTACCGAGGTCCCGAGGTCGCCGTGCAGCGCCCCCCAGACGTAGTTGAGGAACTGGTTCCACAGAGGCTGGTCGAGTCCCATCGCATGGGCAAGGCGCTTATACGCCTCGGGGTCTCCGGCGTGCTGGCCCAGCACCGTCTTAACGGGGTCGCCCGGGGCGAGTCGCACCAGGAAAAACGTGATCGCTGTCACGCCGAAAAGGATGAATACCATCTGGATCAAACGGCGGATGAGGAACGCAATGAGGCGTACCATATCTCTATCCTTGCGCGCTACACGCCGGGGCACAGTCCCTATTTAAATTCGTTGCCGCTATTGTATCACGAACTACTACCAGGTGGCGAACCGGCCCATATAAACCCCACGGTCTGTGAATTGCCCCTGCAGACGCGAGCCATCCACTGGGACCGCCGGTCGCCGACTTTTCCCGAGCCCTGATATAAACCCCAGGGCCATTTCATTCTCAGGGGGCGTCCCCTCATCCCCACCCACCCCTCCTATCTCCGTAGGACACCACCCCTGCGGGGGCGAGGGGAAGCGGCCGATGCGCGGCACTCCCCCTCTCCCGCGCGCGGGAGAGGGGGGTGGGGGGTGAGGGTCGGCAGTAACGGCCGGCATACTTTAGCTGCTGACGGTCACGTTAGCCCAGTTGTTGCCGAGGGGCTGCGGATACGAGCCCCAGCTGGGGTTGAGTTCCATGCCGTGGATCTTCGCGCTAATCGTGGCCTGCTGCGCGAACTGATAGAGCATGACCACGGGGGCCTGGGTCAGGATAAGCTTTTGGGCCTGCAGGTATTTGGACAGGCGCGTGCCCTGGTCCTGCGCCACGTTGCCCTGGTTGATCAGCGTGTCGAGCTGCTTGTTGCTGTAGTTGCCGAAGTTCTCCGCGGCGCCCGTCTTGATCAGGTAGTCCAGGAAGTCCTGCGGATCCGGATAGTCGTCGTACCAGTCGCCGAAGATGAACGAGGCGCGGTGGTTGTTGCCGTCGTCCGACCACGTCGTGCCGGGCACGCCGCGCAGGGTCATATTGATGCCGACCGCCTTGAGGTCGCTCTGCACCTGCCCGGCAACACGCCCAGTATCTTCGTTGTCAGTGGGATACTCGAGTTGGATCGTGGCGTTCTTCACGCCGGACTTGGCCAGTTCCTGCTTGGCCCGCGCGGGGTTGTAGTACGGGGCGCCCTGGCTCTTCACGTTCGGGTCATAGCCCAGGATACCCTTGGGGAACCAGCCGTCGAGCTTGGACTGCGAGCCGTGCAGCACGCCGTTGACGATGGCGTCGCGGTTGATGGCATAGGCGACCGCGAGGCGGAAGTGCAGGTTGTTGAAGGGCGCCTTGCTCACGTTCATAGCGTAGTAGACATCGCCAAGTACGGGAGTGTTGTGGAACTCCGCGTTGCTCTTGTAGCGCTTGAACTCGGAGCTCGGTACCTGTGAGATGGGGTACTGGCCGCTGCGGTACGCGCTGAAACTGGTGGCGACAGTCCCAACGAAGGGGATGTCGATTTCCTTGAGCTTGATGCTCTTGGCGTTGTAGTAGTGCGGATTGGGCGCCAACGTGATCTGGGTATGGTAGTTCCAGGTCCCGTTCTTGAGCATGAACGGGCCGGCCCCGACCACGAGATTCGGAGTGGTCGTCAGCTTGGCCCCCGCAGGCAGCCCGTTCTTGACGATGTTGGCCGACGTGTAGGTGAAGGCGTAAAGGAAATAGGCCACGGGTTGTTCGAGCGTGATCTGCACCATGTCCTTACCCGTGGCCTTGACACCCGCCAGCGTCTTGGCCTTGCCGCTGTTGTACGCCTGAGCGCCCTTGATCGAATAGAGGTAGTAGGAGACAGGCGAGGCCTCCTTGGGGGAGAGGGCGCGCCGGAGAGTCCACACGACATCCTGCGCCGTGACGGACGCGCCGTCCGAGAATTTGGCGTCGGGACGGATCTGGAACGTGTAGACCAAGCCGCCGTTCGTGACCTTTGGCATGCCCGTAGCGAGGTCGGGCAGGATGTCGAACCTGCCGGTCTTGTCATTGTAGGCCTGCTTGAGCAGCCCGGCGTAGATTTTATCCTGGATATTGGCGTCGTCGACCAGCGAGGTCATGGCCGGGTCCATCGTGCCGACCCACAGGGACTTGCTTACCGAGGGATAGAGGAGGACATTGCTGGTGGCTTTCGGCGCCGTGGCCACCTTGTGCGACGCGTTCTTGAAGGCTGTATTGCCGACGAGCGAGATTCCCAGGGCGGCGGCCGTCAGGAGCGAGGCTCCCGCGATCTTGCCGCGGCCTTTTTGCGTGATGATGCTCATGTAGCTTTCATCCCCTTAACAAGTTGTCGTGATCTATGACGTTGCCTTGCGCGATCAGTACATTTGGCTCTACATTGGGCTCCGCGATCGAGCGACGATGTTGTATGACCTGAACCTGCGGATCCACCTCCCCTTCGCACTGGTTGAGATGCCCTTCATAGGGCCCGAGGATACGCTTCCATGCGCACGGAGGACGCGCCGCTACGCTGGTGGGGCGCCAGGTGCAGCTGCTCTCGTCGCCCGCTCACTTCATCGTTTATGCAGCGGTCGTGCGTATAGTGAAGAGCATACCACACTATAACCGGCCAAAGTGAATGCGACATGACCGCTATCTAACAACAAATTGTAGCGCGTCCTCGCATTACTTGCCGTGGGGATCGAAAGCATCGCGCAGACCGTCCCCGCTAAAGTTGACGGCCAGGATAGCGATAGTCAGCAGGAGGCCAGGGGCGATCGTGAGCAGCGGATTGACGGCGATGTAGTTTTCCGACGCCGCCGACATACTGCCCCAGGTGGGGATCTCGGGCGAGAGGCCGAAGCCGAGGAAGTCGAGCGCCGCCTCGATGTACTCCATCTCCGTGCAGCAGTTATGTAGATATAATAGAATTCAGAGAGTAGGAGGTTATCACGCATGAGTCTTAGCACGATCCAACGCGGCGTCGTGTCGCGCGATCCGGAGGTTCACAGCGGTGATCCGGTGTTCGTTGGCACACGGGTGCCCGTCGATACGCTCGTGGACTATCTCGCGGGTGGTGATACTCTCGATGAGTTCCTCGACAACTTCCCCACCGTCAGCCGTGAACAAGCCATTGCCGCGCTGGAGCTGATGAGGGAAGCGCTGGTATCCGTGGCCCTTTGAAGGTGCTACTGGACGAGGATCTGCCGCGTGGGCTCAAACGCGAGTTGACCGATCACGATGTCTCGACCGTGCCGGAAATGGGATGGGCTAGCATCAAGAACGGCGCGCTTCTCGACCTGGCGGTGTCCGCTGGCTTCGATGTCTTTCTGACGGCTGACCGTGGTATACCCTACCAGCAAAACATACCCGCTCTCGGCCTCTCCGTGGTCGTTCTTGCCGTACGCGATAAGAGGATAGCGGCTATACTCCCGATCGTTCCCGACATACTCGCCATGCTGGCCGACGATCTTCGCCCCGGCACGGTTACGGTCGTCGGCGGTTAGCGCGCACCCTGATCTCGCACAACGCGGCGCTTGTGCTTCCGCAAAGCTAAAAGGGGCTCTGACCGCCGGCCGGGAGGTCAGAGCCCTGGGTGTAGCGTCCGTGACGCTACTGGAGGATTGGTGCCGAAGGAGAGACTCGAACTCTCACGGGCGTGAGCCCACCGCGCCCTGAACACGGCGTGTCTGCCATTTCACCACTTCGGCATGGATCGAAGCCCACCGTAACCTATCCGACCCCGTGGGCGTCGGCTACTGAAAGAACTTCGCGTTGACCAACAGGGAGGTCAGGAGGAAGGCGGCCGAGGTCCCAATCGTGAAGTTGAACAGAGTGCGCTCGACGCCGCGCCGTGTCGTAAACACTGACTCGCCACCCCCAAAGATACTGCCGAGCCCCGCGCCCTTGGATTGGAACAGGACCAACAATAGCAAGAAGATCGCCAGAATCGCCTGGACGATGTGTAATCCCGCGGACACAAACCCCTCCACCAATGTACCGGACCCTACACCTTGTGGGTCGAACAAAGAGGATTATAGCACAGTGTCCACTACCTTGCGAAGGCGCGCACGATGGCGGTGAATTCCACTGCCTTAAGGCTGGCCCCGCCCACCAGCGCGCCGTCCACGTCCGGTTGTACGGCGAACTCGCCGGCGTTGGCGGACGTCACGCTGCCGCCGTACTGCACGCGGACTTCCGCCGCCACCCCGTCCCCGTACAGTTCGCGCACGACGCCGCGGATGAGCAGGGCGACCTCTTGCGCGGCGGCTCCCGTCGCGGGCGTGCCCGAGCCGATGGCCCACAGAGGCTCGTAGGCGACGACGACGCGCCCCGCGTCCTCTCGCGCCACGCTATCGAAGAGCGCGCGCACCTGCCGCCCGCACACGTCGGACGTCTCGCCGCGGTCGCGCTGCTCCGTGTGCTCGCCGACGCAGGCGATGGGCGTGAGGCCGGCGTCGAGGGCCGCGCGCACCTTGGCGTTGACGGCCGCGTCAGTCTCATGGAAATACTGGCGGCGCTCGGAGTGCCCGAGGATGACATGGCTGCACAGCCCTTGCAGCATCGTCCACGACACCTCGCCGGTGTAGGCCCCGCGCGCGTGGGCGTCCATGTTCTGCGCCCCGAGCAGCAGCGGGCCGCCCGCGATGGCCTCACGCACCGCCGTGAGCCCGGTGAAGGGCGGGCACAGCACGGTATCGACGGGGCGGGGGTCGCCGCCGAGCGCGGCCGCGATGTCTCCGGCCAGGGCACGCCCCTCGGAAACGGTCGTGTTCATCTTCCAGTTGCCGGCCACGATAGAACGTCGCGCGTTCTCTCCACTCACTCAACAACCCCTACTACATCGGCGCCTTAAGGCGCCATTCAATCTTCGAGGGCCAGCCCCGGAACGTCCTTGAAGTCCACGGTGTTGCGCATAACAAGCGTGTGGCCGTGCGCGAGCGTAATCGCCACGATGCGTCGATCTTTCGTGCCCATACGCCGAAGCCTCACACGGAGGTCATCGTCGATGCGAGCCGCGAGATTGTCGTATGCCAATACGTTAGCAATCCTGTAGTAGAAAAGGGTTTGAGCAAGCCTTTCATAGGCCACGATCAAAGCTATCGGTCTAAATTGCCGGTTGAGCGTACTAAGCCGCCCCTCCATTTGTTCCTGATATGACACGATTGTCACAAAAACATCGGTACGGGGCAGAGCCTGTACCCGTGCCAGCACGCTCGGATCCAATTGCTGCAACGCGGTGATCGTATCCGTATCAAGCACGTAGGCCATCGGGTTAGCGCCTAACTTGCGTCCGCGATCGCATCAGGCGCACCAGCTTGATCTTGATCTGCTTCCGCGCCGGCTCTAGCTGCATCTTCCAGGTCCGCCAGCCGAGCCGCTTCGTCACGTTCGCGCTGCCTCTCGGCTCGCCAGTGCGCTTCGACTTCGGCCGCGAACGGATCATCCTTAAAGATGCCGGCAAGGGCTACATAAGGATTATATTCCGGGTCGCTCTCGTCTTGCGTAGCCCAACTACCACCATATGTGCCGACGGGTGTCACTACTGGCACATTCTTAAAGCTGCCTGTCGTCGTCATATCGAGACCTTCCTTCTCGGCGGCCACATGCTCATCCTCGAGGTCCGCCAGTCGCGCCGCCTCGTCGCGCTGCCGCCGCCGCTCCGTCTCTATGTACGCTTCGAGTTCGTCCATGAAAGGATCGTTCTCAAACATGCCAGCAAAGGCTAAGTACTTATTTTGTACGGTGGGGCTTTCTTCTTGGTTCGATGTGCGGACGCGGGGATCGTCGAGATGCTCCGCGCGTGCGTCCTCCGGGTCGTTCGTCACTGCCATGCCGCGCCCTCCTCGTCCCTCTATTGTAGCGGAACCGGCGTCGGACGCCGGTTCCTTGTTTATGCTATTGACGCGACATGAGGTGCGATCAGACCGGACGTAGGGGTGTATCGCTATACGCGCGATGTCGCGGGCGAGGCACTGCGCGCACGGACGCTTTCGGGGCCGCAGGGGACGGGCGGGCGTACCCAATACGCCCTACGCCGCGACCCGCGTCTGACACGCCGGGTGTATAGCAATACGCCCCACAATTGCGCCATGCCTTCGCATTCTACAGTGGATGGGATTGTATGGTTATGCGTCCCTGCGAACCCATAATGAAGATTACTTGTCCTGCAGGGCCGCGACGCCGGGGAGGGTCTTGCCTTCCAGGAACTCCAGCGAGGCGCCGCCGCCGGTGGAAACGTGCGACATCTTGTCCGCCAGGCCCATCCCTTCGACCGCCGCGACCGAGTCGCCGCCGCCGACGATGCTGGTGGCGCCGCTGTCGGCCACGGCCTGGGCCACGGCGCGCGTGCCCTCGGCGAACGGGGCCATCTCGAAGATGCCCATAGGGCCATTCCACAAGATGGTCTGGCACGAGGCCAGCGCGTGCGCGAAGATCGACCTTGTTTTGGGACCGATGTCGACGATGGCCCAGTCGGGCGGGACCTCGGCGACGCCGACCGCGCGGTACAGCGCGTCGGGCCTGACCGCTTCGGCCACGACCACGTCGGTCGGCAACACGATCTGCGCGCCCGCGCTCCGGGCGTCGTCGAGCAACTGACGCGCCGTGTCCACCAGGTCGGGCTCCAGCAGTGACTTCCCGACGCTATAGCCCTGCGCCATGAAGAAGGTGTTGGCCATGCCGCCGCCGATCAGCAAGAGGTCGACGCGCGTGAGCAGGTGTTGTAGCACCGCGAGCTTGCTCGAGACCTTGGCCCCGCCGATTACCGCCGCGAAGGGGCGCGCGGGGTGGTCCAGCGCGTCGCCGAGCGCCCGCAACTCCCGTTGCATCAGGAGGCCGGAAACGGCCGGCAGGTAGGCCGCGACCCCGGAGGTGGAGGCGTGCGCGCGGTGCGCCGCGCCGAAGGCGTCGTTCACATAGACATCGCCGAGCGCGGCCAATGCGCGCGCGAACTCTGG
>JAABUQ010007684.1_pt1 | contig 15492 bp, 4 predicted proteins | sample 5560001 | NCBI WGS metagenome assembly JAABUQ01 (sample SAMN10711888, study PRJNA513371) | rock metagenome | isolation source: Antarctica rocks | place: Antarctica: Victoria Land, Finger Mt nord | collected 2015-12-18 | reverse complement strand
ACGACTGGGGCCAGTCGGTGATCGCGCTGCGGCCCGACGGGTCCGTCCCCGCCGGGGCGCCGCTGGACCGCTACACGCCAGCGGACTACGACCACTTGAACGTCACGGACGCCGACCTCGGCAGCACCGATCCGGCTATCCTACCCACCCCGGCGCACGGCTCCGCGCGGCGCCTGGCGATTCAGGGCGCGAAAGACGGCACGCTGCGGCTGCTCGACCTGGACCGGCTGGGCGCACAGGCCGGGCAATCGGGACTCGGTGGCGAGGTCGGCGCGCCGCGCAAAGCGCCGCAAGGGGAAGGGATACTGAGCCAGCCAGCCGTCTGGGTCGACCCGGGTAAGGGCGGCGCGTGGGTGTTTGTCGGCAACGGGAAAGGGCTGTCAGCCCTCACGGTGACGACCGGGACCAATGGGACGCCCGCGATGAACGTCAAGTGGTCGACGCGCGGGGCGCCGTGCGCCTCGCCCCTGGTCGCCAACGGCGTCCTGTACTGTGCCTCCAATGGCCATATCCGGGCGCTCGATCCGGTCAGCGGCGCGCTGTTGTGGCAGGATACGGGCATTGGGTCCGTGCACTGGTCGAGTCCGGTCGTCGTCAACGGCGTCCTGTACATCTCGGACAAGAGTCGTGCGCTGACCGCCTACGCGCCGACCCCGTGAGCGGGAACCGCGTTGCTCCATGCCGGACGTCTATTATTGCGGCTCGTATCACCGCCGGAGACGGGGACATGGCTGGCGCTTCCGATCATTGAGCCGGGCGCACAAAAGGGAAGCCGCCAAACGTGCGCCCCTCGCCCACGCGCGCGATGCCCACTTCCACCGCGAACGCGACGGGCATCAACGCGCGTATTGACCACGATGCGCGCCTCTCGATAGGCCGTTTGATCGACTAACACGTGATAATCGAGAAAATTTGGCTATTCGTGGATTTTGGGGGTCGACAGATGGGGGCGCCATAGTGTATCTTGGCTAGAGGGGAGGCCGCGCGCGCCTATATAGATGACGTGGGGGCGCATGGTATATGAACGGTCTCCGCATAGAGCGATAAGGCGCGCGGAACGCTCGTCCGCGTCGAGCCGATAGTGAAGAGCGAAAGTTCGGTAGAGTCCTGATGCTGACTGATTTCAACGAGACACTCAAGAACGTCTTGGTGCAGCGCATGCCGCTCGACCCCAACGAGGTCGACGTCAGCTTTGAGTGCCCCAAGCGCGAGTGGTCAGCCAAAATCTTGAAGCCCACCATCAACCTGTACCTCTTTGACCTGCGCGAGAACGTCGAACTGCGGCACGCCACGTGGATGACGGAGCGTGGGCCAGAGGGTCCCAGCGGCCTGCGGCGGCCGCTGGTCAACGTCGACCTCTCCTACTTCGTGACGGCCTGGGCGCGCACCGTCATCGACGAGCACCAATTGCTATGACGCGCCATCGCGCGACCCTAAGAGAGTTGTGCATCAGGTACCGTATCGTCGCGGACGTTTTCTAGAGCGAAGCGGTGAGCGAGGGCGACAGCTTGCTCGCGTGAGAGGGCGCGGCCTGCCGCCAGTGCCATCGCGTATTCCTCCGCGCTCAGCGTTTCTTGAATCGTCATGCGAACGCGAGGCACGATAGAGGATTCGGGCAGCGAGGCGGATTGGTCGATTGTCGTACGCACGGCCGTGCTGGCCCCAAGCAGAGTTGCCGCTTCAACCGCCTGTCTTTGTGCCGTGGCCACCAAGGCCAACGACTCCATGCAGCAGGCTATGTACCATGCGTCTCCCAGCGTCTCGAACAGGGACAGGCTTTGATCGTGCAGAGACGCCGAGAGCGTATAGTTGCCTTGCCGGTATGCCGAGCTACCGAGATAGTTGAGCACGGACGCGCTTTCCCATTCGTTTCCAAGATCCCGATGCAGTACCAGGCTCTCCTCGTACAGCCTCCAGGCCCGATGCTCATCCCCGCGTTCTTGCGCGATCAGCCCCAGGCTGGAGAGTTGGCGCGCGATACCGCTCTTGTCACCTAACAATTGGTACAGCGTCTGACTCTCATCGTGTAGAGCTACCGCGCGATCGAGATCGTTCAGCCGGCGTGCCGCGTTGCCAAGGTTTCCGGCCGTGGTGGCGATACCCCACGTGTTGCCCAATTCGCGCTGCAGGGCAAGACATTCCGCGAAGAGAGCGTACGATCGTTCGAAGTCGTCCTGAGCATGGGCCAGGCGTCCGAGGTTGCCGAGCGAGTTGGCGATGCCTTGCCTATCCTCGACGGCGCGCCGCAGCGCGAGGCTCTCTTCGTGCAGCGCCGTTGCCTGCTGGAAGTCTCCCTGATTGTGCGCGAGGTTTCCCGCTCCATTGAGCGCCATGGCCCGCACGGCCGCCGGCGCATCGGCGCCCAGGACCAACGTATCGCCAAGCCAGCGCCGCCCTTCGCTCAGGTATCCGCGTATAAACCAGAACCTCCAGAGGAGACCCGCCAGCTCCACGCCGCTCGTCGCGCGATCCTTTGCCTCCGAGTCGGCGCTAGTGGACCACCGCAACGCCGCGCGCAGGTTGTCGTGCTCACGTTCCAAACGCGCCAGCCACACCTCCTGCTCCGCGCCGTAGAGCGACGGCGCGGCCTCCCTTGCCAGGGCCACACACCAGGTCAGGTGACGGTCGCGCATTGTCCGCGCCTCGCCTTCGGTCTCCAGTTGCTCCCAGGCATAGTCCCGCACTGTCTCCAGCAGACCGAAGCGCGGTTCGCCGTCCGATCCGTCCTCTACCCCTATCAGGCTCTTGTCGACCAGCGACGCCAGTCCGTCGAACACCGTCGCCGTCCCATCCATCGCACAGACGTGCTCGGCCGCGTCCAGCGTCCACCTGCCCGCGAACACGGCCAGGCGCCGGAAAAGCGCCTGCTCGTCTTTGTTCAGCAGGTCGTAGCTCCAGGTGATAGTGTTGCGTAGCGTCCACTGGCGCTCTGGCAGATCGCGCGGACCCTCGGCCAGGACCGGCAACCGTCGCTCCAGTCGTGCCAGCAGCGTCCCTGGGGAAATCATCCGTAGCCGTGCAACAGCCAACTCGATGGCCAGAGGCAGCCCATCCAGGCGAGCGCAGATCGCCACGATAGGCGTCGCGTTGGCGTCGATGACCTCGAACTCGGACTTGATTGCCCTCGCGCGCTCAGCGAAGAGCCGCACCGCGGCATAGGATATCATCTGTTCTTTGGAAGTACGGCTGTGGGGATCGGGAAAGGCAAGCGGACGGACGGAAAACACCTGCTCACCGCTCACGCTCAGCAATGCCCGGCTGGTCGCCAGGAGCCTGATGCCCTGGCAATCGCTCAGCAGGTCGGCGAACAAGGGCGTGGCCGCGCCGAGGTGCTCGACGTTGTCGAGGGCGAGCAGCAATCGTTTGGCCCGCAGCGAAGATAACAATGCCTCGCGCGGTGACGCGGCGCGTGACTCCGTGATGCCCAGCACCCGGTTGATGGCGGCGGCAACCAGGGTTGGGTCACGGACGGGAGCCAGCGCGACAAAGAAAACGCCGTCGGGAAAAAGGTCTTGCACGGCCTCGGCGACCTGGAGCGCCACACGGGTCTTGCCGACGCCGCCCGGTCCGGTCAAGGTCAGCAGGCGCACATCGTCGCGCATCAGCAGGGCCTGTACCGTCGCGACCTCACGTTCGCGACCGACTAACGACGTGACCTGGAGCGGCAAGATTGGTCGGTGGCGCATCCGTGTCGCGGCCGGCGCCGGTTGTATGTTCGAGGGGGGACAGGGCGCGGTCATGCTAGCTCCAGATACCCGGCGCGCGGTTGCGTGGAAGTGAGCACGCTCCGTCACCGCGAGACCCAACGCGGTCTCCAGCAGCGCCACGGTTTCTTTGCGCGGCTTGCGGTCCGCGAACCGTTCCAGGTCGCTGACCGCCCGCGCGCTCAGCCTGGCGCGCTCGGCCAACTCGTCTTGCGTTAAGCCAGCCGCCGCGCGATAACGCCGAAGCAAGACGTTAAAGCTCGGAGGCGGGTCGTCCATCACTCATGTCCCCTTTTCAGATTACCTCCAGCACATTCATAGGCTCGACAGAGTGGTAATGCTACTACCACCATAGTATCTCACCTAATCGTAAGAAACACTCGATGCTCACCGCGCGGCTCACCTTTTGGCCAAAAGGTGAGCCGCGCGGTGAGTTCGTCATGGGCATCTCCGTCGGCATGCCTCACAATCGCAATGAGGGTGTTGGGAGGCCTTCCCATCACAGTCCATCATTTCCAGTTGGGCGGAGTGAGAGGTGTAATGGGCCAATCATGGGATCACGATGACGACCCGACGACAGTCCATCACCTCCAGCCGGACGGAGTGACAGGGCACTCGTCGCGACCCATCAACGACCTTTTCAGGTCCATGATGTGGGCTATTCGGATGCATAGAGACGCACAGGAAAGTAGGAGAGAGACACATGGCTGCACGAAGATTGACACAAGCATCGGCGATCATGCTCACGTTGACCTGTCTCGTCGCGGGATTGCTACCCCGCTCCACTGCTGTTCCCGTGGTCATCGACCCCACCTCTCCTGTCGCCCAAGCTGCTGTCTCTTATGGCCAGAGTACGACGCATAGTGCCCACCGAACCACGATTCCCGCCCAACTCCTACGATCAATGGGAAGCTGGAGCCGCCAGCACGCCCACGACACCGCTCTCCTGGACCAACCCCACGAAGTGACCAACCTGCGCACGCGCTACTCCGACACCTACGTCGGCAGAGATGGCGTGTACACCGTCCACCAAGGTTTCTCGCCTATCAACTACCAGGACGCCTCGGGCGCTTTACGGCCGATCGACAACAGGCTCGTCGCGGCGGCGTCCGCTCACAAGGGCGCCGGCTTCGCCTATGAAAACGCGGCGAACGACTACAGCGTCGCCTTCGCCGCAGCCAGTGGCGGCACGGCCTTCGAGCGCATCGAGCACCATGGGGCGATGCTCGACATTATCCCCGTGAGCGCCCAACTGCCCCTGCTTCCCGTTACGGGGACGCCGACGCCCGCGCCCACCATCGCGACCACGTCGACAACCGGTACCGCCGGGAGCATGCCGACGAGCACCGTCTCCCTCACAATGTCCGCGACGCCGGTGACGGCGACCGCGACCGCAACCACGACCACCGTACTGCCGGCAACCACAACTACCGTACTGCCGGCAACCACAACTACCGCACTGCCAGCGACCGTGACGGGGACAGTCCTGGCCACGAGGACATCTACGATTGCGCCGGTGTCCGCCACGGCCATCGCCGCCATGTCCGCGCCCACGACCACGGCCCTGTCCGCGGCCCCGTCATTGCGGCCGGCGGCCCTATCTCCAGGGCAAGAGCGATCGGCCCTTGACCCTGGCAATAGCGCCCGGACCGCCCTTAACCTGCTGCGTTTGTCTGCCCGGCAAAGCCACCTCCACCTCGTGACCTCCCATCACATCGACTCGCACGTGCCACGGTCGTTGGGCCGCACCGCCCATGTCGCGACGGGACCAGCGCGGGCCGCGAGAGCCTCCACAGTTGATGTCTTGGGCGCGACGGCTACCGTCTCGGGCAGTGAGGTTGCATACCCGCGGTTGTTCCCTGGGATCGATGTGCGGTACAGCGCCGAGAGCAATGCCGTCAAGGAGACGCTGTTGCTGCGCGACGCCTCGTCGCCGTCCTCCTTCACCTTCTCGCTGCTGGCCACGGGCGCGCATCTGGATACTTCCACGGCGCCGGGCACAATGCCAACATTTGTCGACGGAGACGGCCACCAAGTATTCGCGCTGGCGTCACCGGTGGCGATCGACGCCCATCGCGTCACGACACCGGTATCGCTCACGGTTGGTCCCGCCGTGGGGCTGGGCAAAGCCGGGGCGATCCAGATCAAGCTGACCATCCCTCCCTCCTGGTTGGCTGATCCCACCCGTGCCTGGCCGGTCGCCCTGGATCCGAGCATCGTACTCAACCCAAGCGGCGATACGCAAATCAGTTCTACGCCTTCAAACAGCAGTTGGTTTAACCTCTGCATCCCGATTGGCTCGGGCGACTGTCAGGCGCCCGCATATGGTCATGCGCAAGGATACCCCGATTATGGTGTCGAGCCCGTCGATGAAGTAGGGAACTCGTCCGGGTATTACGACCCTTACTTCAATTGGTCTCCGACGCCGTCTGTATATCGCGATCTGCTGCGGTTCGACTTGAGTGCCCTGCCGCCACACGTCACGCTCCTGACAGCACGGCTCCAAGCCGTCCTCGACACGCGAGGCGACAGCGGCAACCCACCAATCCCACAGACGCAGAACGCGAGCGTCTATCCACTGACACGCAATTGGACCTCGTCTGCTACGTGGCAAACCAGCGACGGGACGACCTCATGGACGACGCCGGGCGGAGACTATGACACGAGTACCGGGGTGAGAGCCGCGATCGACTTCGCAAACAGCCTCACTGCGGACGATTTGGTCCCCTCAGACAACAAGTATGCTGTGTGGGACCTCACGAATGTCGCCAGGCAATGGTACCTGGGAACACGCCCGAACAATGGCGTTCTGGTCAAGATGGATAACGAGAGCGTGTTCTCATCGCACGACCTCGAATGGGAAAGCGGTTTGGCGGTCAACTACAGCTATTTGCCCTGGCAGGGCGGCGCCTCGCCGGGTGGAGTGCGCGCCTTTGACCCGCACGCCGCGCTCAAGAGCGACCGCGCCCTCATTACCTTCCCACAGGGCGACGGCCAGCAGTTGGGCGTCAATGTCGCCAACGGCGACATGGAGATCATGCGCAACGATGTCAGCATCCCCAGCCTCGGACTGCCCAATGTCATCCAGCGCACCTTCCACTCCTTCGCGGCGGCGGCCGGTGCGACCGGTTCGATCGGCCATGGCTGGCAGCTCTCGGTCGGTGGCGATACATCCCTCTCCCCCCAGCCGACCGGCGACGCCATCTACGTCGATCCCACGGGCCAGGGATTCGACATCCCCAGCGCCATCACAACCGCAGTTCCGGGCATCACCACGGACACGACGACAGCTGGGACATGGGCCAATACCATTGGCAGCTTGGGTGTCTACGGCACTGACGGCGATGTCCTGAATGCTTGGAACGGTAGCAGCGATGTCGCAGTGCTCCCCTCGTATGCCCAGAGTTACAATCTTGTCTCTGGAACCCGCACGTTCTGGAAGGCAAACACGAGCGACCAACGCGCCCTTATAAATCCGCCTGACAACATCCCAGTCGGCGGTAAACCGCCCTATCCTACAAATCGCAACGCCGCCGCCCTGAGCGACCCACATCAGACGCAGCAGGTCGTGACGTTCAACGCGCGGAGCATCCTCACCACGAGCGTCTATCTGCTGAATTGGGGCAGCGGTACCTCGATCACGAGCACGGGCGAGGTCGTGCAGGTTGCCGACGCGACGGGCACGCACAGCTATCACGCGACGACCTTCAACAACGGCCTATGGGTCCGCTTCACCAACCTCGTCGTCGGGCCGACCCAGCCGCTCACCGTCACCATCACAGGCGACCCCGGTTCCTACGCCCTCTCGTCGGGCCTGATGTTCGACAATGGCACGGCAGATGGGTTCTCGCGTGCGCCGGGTCTGGCCGCGGACCTTGCCCAGAACGCCGACGGCACGTACGGCCTCACCTTCAACAACGGCCTGACCGAGCACTTCAGCAGCGCCGGCCAGTACAGCAGTTCGTCGGATCGCCATGGCAATACGGAACGGTTCGTCTACGGCGGCGGGACAGGTGGCAGTTGCGCCTCTAACCAGATCGGGTCGATCATCGATACCGTCGGCCGCACCACCACCTTGGGCTGCAGCGGCAGTAACATCACCAGCGTCACCGATGCCGACAACCGGACTGTCCATTACTACAGCGACGCGAACTACAACCTTTCGTACTTTCAAGACCGGACCGGCGCAATGACAAGGTACCAGTACAATGCATCCCACGTGCCGACGTTCATCACCGACCCCATTGGGAACCAGACGGTCATCACTTACGATGCAGCGATGCGCGTCAGCGCGATCCAGGACGGCGCCAGCAGTATCACCAACTTCACGTACGGGGCGACCAACACGACGACGGTCACCAATGGACTGGGAGGGCAAACGATCTTCTCGATCGACCCCGGGACCGGGGAGGTCCTGAGTGTGACCGATCCCAACGGGAACACCACGCGCAGCATCTACGACAGCAACATGCTGCTCCAGACGACCATCGACCCGCTCGGCCATGTCGTGACCAACACAACCACAGCCAGCTCCGATCAGACGGGCTGGACCGACGCGATCGGGTTGGGTACATCGACGACGTACAATGCGTTGCACGAGCCGTCCAGTATCGTGGACAGCCAGGGCCGGACCACCACGACGCAGTACAACAATCTAGGGAGCGCCACGACAATCACCGATCCGCTGGGATACACGACGATCATGACTCCCGCAGCGAACGGGTTGCCCCTGGCCAACAAGGACCGCGACGGCCACACCACGACCCTGGGATACGATGCGTTTGGCGACACCGTGGCCATCACCGACGCATTGGGCCGGGTCGGCGTCATGGCCTATGACACCAACATCGGCCGTGTCTCTTCCATCACCGATTACAAACACCAGACGACGACCTTCGGGTACGACGCCGAGGATCGAAGGACCAGTGTGTTGTACCGGGACGGCAAGACGACGCAGATGTCCCTTAATAGCGATGGTAACACTACGAAGAGTGTCGACACGACAGGGACCACCCTCTTCTCGTATGATGGCGACAACCGGCTGTTACAACAGACCTACCCTGACGGGACGGTGATCGGCTACACCTATGATGCGGCCGGTCGTCTCAAGACCAAGAGTGAGCCCGGCATGCCTCTGACGACCTACACCTACGATCCGGGCGGCCGCCTGACGCGCATCGACAACAGCCTGTGGGGTCCGATCACCTACACCTACGACGCCGCCAGCCGCCTGACCTCGCTAGGCTACCCCAATGGAGCGACGACCAGCTACGCCCTGGCCGACGACAACCGCCTGACCGGCCTGACCGAGACGGTCGGCGCCAGCACCATCCTCAGCGACACCTTCCGCTTCGACAAGCCCGGCGGAGGCACCTGGGGACCGCGCAGCGCCGAGGCGCGCAACGACAACGGCGCGTTCTCTCAGTGGGCCTACTCGTATGACGCCGACACGCGCCTCACGGGAGTAACCGTGTCGAGGCCCGATCTCTCGGGCAATAGCACGGGCAGCTTGCCTTTCACGATTAGCCCGGCCAGTGGGCCAGCGGGTACATCCGTCTACGTCAATGGCAGCAACTGCCAGGGCAGTGACAACGTCACGATTTACTTCGATGGGGCGCCGCTAGGTCAGCAACAGTGCTCCTCCTACTACGACGACCAAAGGCAGGTGGATGTTTACGGGTTTGGAGGCTACATCACGATTCCGCAAACATCCCAGGGCATCCACACGCTCTCGGCCGTCGATGGCTCCCTGTCGGGCAGCGCCACCTACAACGTCGTGCGTTCGTCAAGCGGCTCAGTCGCGCCGATTAATCCGTCCGGCCCTAGCGCGTACACCTACGGTTACGACGGCATGGGCAACATGACCAGCAACAACGGCGTGTCCCAGACCTATGACGCGGACAACCAGATCACGGCCTCGGGCAGCACGACCTTCGGCTTCGACAACAACGGCAACCAGACCTCGACCTCGGCGAGCAACGCGCCGCGCTGGACCTACGACGCGGCGAACCATACGCAAAGCTACAACGACCAGAATGCGGCGGATACGTTCCTCACCACGGGAGGAGGCCAGCGCGAGACGAAGAGCGTGACGACGGGCGGGACCACGACGACCGGGACGTACGACGGGGCTTCCATCTATCAGCAGACCGCGCCGACCAGGAAGACGGTCTACTACGAGCGCGATCCGGGAGGACGCCTGCTTGCGCTGACGGACGGCACAACGGTCTACTACTATGGCCTCGATGGACACGGCAACGTCGCCAACCTGACCGACCGCAGCGGCAACGTCGTCAACTCGTACCTCTACGACCCCTACGGCAACAGCCTGGGCAAGACAGAGACCGCGAGTATCGTCAACCCGTGGCAGTACGAGGGCGCGTTCTACGAGCCCGAGAGCGGCATCTACCTGATGGGCGCGCGCTACTACGCGCCTCAACTGGGACGCTTCTTGCAGCAGGACCCGCTCGGGAACGGCTACGCGTACGCGAGCGGAGATCCCTGCAACAACACCGATCCATTGGGCATGGCGACATGCTATCACTACGTATCACCGGGCGAGGTTCAGACAGAGGTTGATTATTTGAATCAAGACTCCGTCACCACTTCTCAAGACTCTTATGCGAGTGGAGCAATTGGCGGAGCGATCATCGCAGTTGATCCCGTCCTTGGCGTCGTAACCGTAGCACTAGGTGCTGCTCAATTGCAGGAGTCGCAGCAAGAATCGGTCTTTGCAGGGACGCTGAGCAAGTCCCAATCAACCGGCCTATATGTTGCTTACCCCCTTGCTGGTCTGCCCGGCACAGAGAACTGCATGCCCGGCGATTCGACGAACGCAAGCGGCAATAGTATACTAACAGGAGACGCGTCATCTGAATGGCAGTCTTACTTTGGCGCCCTTCGTTCCTATGGAACAGAAGGTGATTGGGGGTAATTTCAGGGCACATGTGAAGTGCATCACCTATTCCAAATCACCTAAGGACCTACCTGAGATGTCGTCGAGTCATATATCGAGCATTGTGCCTACAACGACACGCAGGGGCAGGACTTTGGGGAGGTGAGGGGACAGTGATCCCACTAGCCAGCCGGCACTCTTGATAAGGGCTCCGGACGGCTAGTGGGCCGAAACGGAGCATCCTACTCTAAAATTTGCGCTACTGTTCGTTGTCTGATAGTGTTCCCTGCAGCGTTGATACAATCTCGACGCATCAGTAACTACCACTCGTTTCGGCAGCCACTCGTTTCGTACGCAGCCATGAAGTAATGCTAGCAAGAGCGAGGAAGGCAGGTAAGTCAAACTTTTAGTTGGCCGTGAAACGGCAACTGATCGGAAGTTTTTATGCTGTGCTGATCTTAGACGGTGGAGAGCATTTACATTGGAAAGGTAAGAAACGTGAGGCGGGTATCTTTTTGGCTGTCGCTATTTAGTGCGGTGATAGGAGTCGCGATGCTTTGGAGCGTGCTGTTACATCCGCCTTATTCTGGAACGCATTGGGCTGGATCCCTTATTGCCAAACGCATAATAGCAACATTGGGCCAGATGGAACTTCTGGCCGTTTCTTTGATATGTACAATCGCAGCGATTTCCTCGCTCAATAATCTTCCGGTTCAGGCAAATAGGTATCTTCTCCTTCTAAGGAGATTGCTGCTAGTTGTCATAGGGGTTTGTTTAATCGCCTTTTTGGTTCTTCCTCATATCTTTAACATCTACTACGTCGCATAAGAATGCTTAGACGTAGCCCAACCTATAATTTGGTTAGACTCATGGTTGGAAATGCTAATAATGGGCACTACTGTTAACGAAGAAATGCGTAGCGCCGCGACAATTTGTCTGATGCGGCTCTACACATACGTGGACAACCTGCGTGCCTATAACGTCTTTATTGACGGCGCATTTGTAGGGCGCATTCGCCAGGGGACAACGCGGACGTACAACGTTCAGCCCGGATATCACACTGTAATCTTGCGAGTCGATTGGCTTCGCAGCCCGAATATTACTGTCGATTGTGCTGCGGATGATGTGGTGAGGCTCATTTGTAGTGGCCAGCCGAATCCTGTGCGAGCGGTTTTCAGGATGGTTTTTGCGGCCGACCGTTACATTAAGTTGCGTTGTGAGTTTCGAGAATGACCACAAGTACTAGCCATGATTCAAACATTAGATAGTCATGAAGATGCGTAGCTGGCGGCGTCTGGACCTGGGTTGGAGGCGGATCGCCCAAGGCATGCAGCCCCAATCGATGGGCGTGTCGGGCAGGCCGCTGTGCCGCAAGGGGCTGCGGTTTTGGTGGCGGCCACGCGGCCTGGCGCGGTGGTTGTGCCAGATGGTGAGCAGAGCCATCATACTCGGAGGGAGTGTGCGACCGAATGAGCGTAATGGCAGCATGCAATAGGGCTAAATTGGCTATTCGTGGATTTTGGGGGTCGACAGATGGGGGCGCTATCGTGTATCTTGGCTAGAGGGGAGGCTGCGCGCGCCTATATAGATGACGTGGGGGCGCATGGTATATGAACGGTCTCCGCATAGAGCGATAAGGCGCGCGGAACGCTCGTCCGCGTCGAGCCGATAGTGAAGAGCGAAAGTTCGGTAGAGTCCTGATGCTGACTGATTTCAACGAGACACTCAAGAACGTCTTGGTGCAGCGCATGCCGCTCGACCCCAACGAGGTCGACGTCAGCTTTGAGTGCCCCAAGCGCGAGTGGTCAGCCAAAATCTTGAAGCCCACCATCAACCTGTACCTCTTTGACCTGCGCGAGAACGTCGAACTGCGGCACGCCACGTGGATGACGGAGCGTGGGCCAGAGGGTCCCAGCGGCCTGCGGCGGCCGCTGGTCAACGTCGACCTCTCCTACTTTGTGACAGCCTGGGCGCGCACCGTCATCGACGAGCACCAGTTGCTGTGGCGCGTGATGGCGACCTTGATGCGCGAGTCGACCTACAGCTCAGAGTTGCTGGTGGGCGAGGTGCAGCGAGCCGGGCCGCCGGTGAAGACGCTCACGGCGCACGCCGACGGCGTGGTGCGCAACCCTGGCGAGTTCTGGGGGGCGCTGGATAACGACCTCAAGCCGGCCGTCACTTATACCGCAACCCTCGCCCTGGACCTGGACGTGCTGGAGCCGGCGCCGCTTGTCCTGACCAAGGTGATCGACCTCGGCGGCATGCCGGAGCTGCCAGGCCCCGTCCCGCAGCGTCTCACCGCCATCGGCGGCACGGTATGCACGCGCCCCGACGAGGATAACCGGCTCTACGCCGTCCCTGACGCCTGGGTGACCTTCCCGGATTTAGGCATTTCGGTGCGCAGCGACCGCTTTGGACGCTATACTGTAGCTCAGATTCCAGAAGGGCAGCACCGCGTCCGCGTGGTGTCGCCCGAGGGGCGCGCCTCGGACAGCGAGGTCCAGGTGCGCGCGCTACGGCCGGCTCCCCGGGTCGCCGAAGCGCCGGCAGCCCGACCATTGGCCGGCAATGAGCTCTCCGACCTGAATGAGCTCTACGACCTGGAGGTGTAGGCGGATGGCGAGGATGGCTGGAGGATTCATGTGTCGGCATGGCCCACGCGGATGCTAACCACACGAGGCATGACAGGCGAACCCACACGGACTACGGACTAAGGAACGTACGCAGCGCGGATGACTCGCTACCGAGGCCGTCTCAGATCATGAAAGGATAAACGAGACACCATGGCGACAAGCTATCTGGCACCCGGCGTCTACGTCGAGGAAGTATCGGGCGGCAGCCGGCCCATTGAGGGCGTCGGCACGTCGGTGGCCGGCTTCATTGGTTTCGCCGAAAAGGGCCCGTACAACACGCCGACGTTGGTCACCAATTGGACCCAGTTCCGCTCGATGTTCGGCGATTTTATCGACGGGGCCTACCTGGCGCACAGCGTCTATGGCTACTTCAACAACGGCGGCGGCGTGTGCTACGTGGTGCGTCTGGGCTCACCCGAGAGCACCCAGGCCGCGCGGCAGCCAGCGCAGCGCGCCATCCCCAGCAGGGCGGGAATCGCCGGCGGGTCGCTGCAGGTCAGCGCGCTGCCCGAGGCGCCCGAGGGCGTGGTGGTGGAGATCGCATCCACCGCCATCGACCGCGCGACGCTTCCGCCCGCCGACAAAGCTCCCGTCAAGAGGCCGGGCGCCGCGGCGAAGGAGGGCGGCGAGGCCGAGGGCGATAGTTCCAGCGCTCCGGCCGCCCCTGGTACTCCCGGCGCGCAGACGACGGAAGCCGACGACCGTTTCACCATGACCGTCCGCGCAGGCGCCACGCGCGAGGTGTTCGAGAACCTCTCCACCAAGCGCAGCGATCCGCGCTATGTGGAGACGATTGTCAACGAGGGCCGCAACCGCTCCAAGCTGCTGCACGTGGAGTTGAAGACCGAATCGACGGCCGTGGAGCCGTCGCAGGGCAGCGCGTCCCTGCCCTTGGAGTTGGGCCTGTTCAGCCTTGAGCCCGCTCAGGCCAGCGTGGCGCTGACCAATGTCACCCCGGCGCAGTACGTGGGCGACACGGCCGAGCGCATCGGCCTCGGCGGCTTCGACGCCATTGAGGAACTGACCATCGTCAGCGCCCCGGACCTGATGAGCGCGTATGAGAAGGGTTGGATCGATGGCGAGGGCGTCCATGCCGTGCAGCAAGCCCTCATCGATCACTGCGAGCGCAACGGCGACCGCGTGGCCATCCTCGACCCGCTGCCCGGTATGAAGCCGCACACCGTCAAGGACTGGCGTATGAATGAGGTCGGATATGACTCCTCGTACGCCACGATGTACTACCCCTGGATCCAGGTCAACGATCCGGTCACCAATAAGACGATTAACATCCCGCCATCAGGCCACATTGCTGGCGTGTGGGCGCGCGTGGACAGCGAGCGCGGCGTCCATAAGGCGCCGGCCAACGAGTCCATCCGCGGCTGCACCGGCATCGAGTTCCAGGTCACGACCGAGGAGCAGACGCTGCTCAACCCGGTTGGCATCAACTGCGTGCGCTCCTTCCCCGGCCGCGGCATCCGCATCTGGGGCGCGCGCACGCTCTCCAGCGATCCCGAGTGGCGCTACCTCAACGTGCGCCGCCTGTTCAACTTCGTGCGCGAGAGCATTACCCAGGGCACGCAGTGGGCCGTCTTCGAGCCCAACAACGTTGACCTGTGGCTGAAGATGAAGCGCGACGTGTCGTCGTTCCTCTCGCGCGTCTACATGACCGGCGCCCTCTTCGGCGCCACCGAGCGCGAGGCTTTCTACGTCAAGTGCGATTCCGAGACAAATCCGCAGACGGTCATCGACGCCGGTCAGGTCATCTGCGAGGTCGGTATCTCGCCGACCAAGCCGGCCGAGTTCGTGATTTTCCGCGTTAGCCAGGCCAGCCCCGGCGCCGAGGCCTAGCCTGTCGTACGGGACGACGGGAGGCCGCGGGCCTTTCTTTGAGGTCGTGAATCCACCTTCGGGTGGGTCAAGACGGTCCTTGCGTGTGCAAGGGCCTGCTACAAACGGACGAGACGCATCGGGAAAAGGAGTTAGACAATGGCGGTAGGTCAGGATCCGATTGGCGCGTTCCACTTCAGCCTTGACGTGCAGGGCATCGAGATGGCCACGTTCACCGAGGCCAGCGGCTTCGAGAACACGACCGAGGTTATCGAGTACCGCGACGTCGACAAAGACGGCAAGATCTATATCCGCAAGACTTTCGGCGGCACCAAGTGGGGCGACCTTACGCTCAAGCGCGGCGCCACCTCGGACAACTCGCTGTTCGATTGGCGGCAGCACGTGCTCGACGGCAACTATGACGAGGCGCGCA
>JAABUQ010007682.1_pt1 | contig 15494 bp, 7 predicted proteins | sample 5560001 | NCBI WGS metagenome assembly JAABUQ01 (sample SAMN10711888, study PRJNA513371) | rock metagenome | isolation source: Antarctica rocks | place: Antarctica: Victoria Land, Finger Mt nord | collected 2015-12-18 | reverse complement strand
GCTGAGTGCGGGCGACACGCGGATCAGGTAAGTCGGCAAAGTGTTTGATTAAAGGGTGAGGCATCAGGCAGTCTCCGAAAAGGATGCCTCAACTTACCACACTTCACAGTTAGATGCAATTGCCCTGGGTTTCCCAAAAAATTGCTTGACTTTTCTCCTGCGTTTTGGTATGATATAGGTTCGTGCGTTGGCACAGGAGGGTTTGTTTTTGAAAGAGATACAGCACACCACAAAGCAGACGGCGCATGTGGTGGACGTTCCCAACCTTGTCGAACTTCAACTTGACTCGTACCGCTGGTTCCTCCAAGAGGGCCTGAAAGAGCTGTTCGAGAGTTTCTCCCCCATTACCGATTTTACCGGCAACCATTCCATCGAGCTGGTGGACTTTACGCTCGGCGAGCCGAAATATGATTTGAGCGAATGCCGCGCCCGCGACGTGACCCTGGAGTCGCCGATCAAAGCGCGCGTGCGACTGTCTTCGCGCGACAGCGAAGTGATAGAAAGCGAAGTGTATCTCGGCGACCTGCCGCTGATGACCGACAAAGGCACGTTCCTGGTCAATGGCGCGGAACGGGTGGTTGTTTCGCAATTGGCCCGTTCGCCCGGCGTGTATTTCAAGGACACGCTGGACTTTTCCGGGCGTCAGCTTTACTATGCCACCATTATCCCCAGCGAAGGCGCCTGGATGGATGTGGAAACCGATGCGACCGACGCGATCACAGTGAGGATTGGGCAGACGCGCAAGTTTCCCATCACGACCCTGCTGCGCGCGCTGAACCTGTTCCCGGTCGCCTGCCCGGAAGGCGAGTACAATGTGGCGTGGGGCGAGTTGGAAGGCAAGACCCTGTTCGCGCCAATCGTGGACCAGGACAGCGGCGAAGTGCTGGTGGAAGCGGGCACCCTCGTGACCCAGCAGGTCAAGCGGGACATTGAAAAGCATGCCTTGCCGGAACTGTTTGAGATCACCGTGCCTCCTATCCCGTCCAACACGACGCGCGAGATCATGGACCTGTTTGTGGAACCCGAAACCGTAGTTTCGCCGGGCCGCTCCACGCTTTATTCCCCCGAGCGGGCGGATATTGAAGTGCTGGAGTTTGACGACGACGGCAAGCCCGCGCTTAATGACGACGGCACATTCAAGAATACCCGCCCGCGCAAGCGCGTGCCGTATGCCGCTGTGGACGTGATGGATGCCAACAACAAGCCCATCGTCCGTGCCTATGATAAGATCGAGCGCGAAACCGCCAAAAAGATCGAAGCCCTGGGCCTGGAGTCGCTGGACGTGTTCTATCTGAACAACTACATCGTCGCCACACTGGACCAGGAAGGCAGCGCCATCTCGGGCAAAGAAAACGCACTCATCGACATCTACCGCAAGATTCGGCCTGGCGACCCTGCCACGCCCGAGTCGGCCCGGTCGCTGATGAACTCCATCTTCTTTGACTCGCGCCGCTACGACCTGGCAAAAGTTGGGCGTCACAAGATCAACAAGAAGCTTGGGTTATCGCTGCCGCTGGAAAAGCGCAACATTACCAAAGACGACGTGGTGGCGATTATGCACTACATCGTCCTGCTGGCAAGCGGCGAAGGCAACGTGGACGATATTGACCACCTGGAAAACAAGCGCGTGCGGTCGGTCGGCGAGCTGCTGTACTCGCAGCTTCGCCTGGGCTTTCTGCGCATGGAGAAGGTCGCTAAGGAGCGCATGACGAGTCTGGACAGCGAGAACATTCTGCCGCAGGTGATTTTGTCGGTGAAGCCTATCTCGGCGTCCATCAAGTCGTTCTTCGGGTCGTCGCAGTTGTCGCAGTTCATGGACCAGACCAATCCATTGGCGGAACTGACCCACAAGCGTCGCTTGTCGGCGCTGGGGCCGGGCGGACTGTCGCGTCAGTCGGCGAAGCTGGAAGTGCGCGATGTTCACCACTCGCACTACGGACGCATCTGCCCGATTGAAACCCCGGAAGGGCCGAACATCGGCCTAATCGGGTCGCTAGCCGTACATGCTCGCGTAGACCCGTTCGGCTTTATTGAAACGCCGTACCGGCGCGTCATCAATGGCAAAGTGTCGCTGGATTTGGACTGGCTGCCCGCTGATGGCGAGCACCGGTACCGGATCGCTCCCGCCAACACATTGCTGAAAGAAGATGACACATTTCTGGATGCCTTGGTGCAGGCGCGCCACGAGAACTCTTATCCGCTGGTAAAGGCCACCGATGTGGATTATATGGACGTGTCGCCGCAGCAGATTGTGTCTGTCGCCACGGCCATGATCCCGTTCCTGGAAAACGACGATGCGAACCGCGCCCTGATGGGGGCGAACATGCAGCGTCAGGCCGTGCCGACCCTGCGCCCCGATGCGCCCCTGTGCAAGACAGGCATGGAAAAGCGGGCCGCTGTGGACTCCGGGGCGGTGATTGTCGCCCTGCGGTCCGGGACCGTCAAGCGCTGCACCGCAGAAGAGATTGTCGTTGTCGCAGATGAGGATGGCGGCGAGGATACCTACCGCCTGCTCAACATGCTGCGCTCCAACCAGGCAACGTGTGTCACCCAGCGTCCAATCGTGGACAATGGGCAGCGCGTCCGTAACGGGCAGGTCTTGGCCGATGGGCCTTGCACCGACCAAGGAGAGCTGGCACTGGGACAAAACGTCCTGGTCGCCTTTACGCCCTGGAACGGCTACAACTTCGAGGACGCCATCCTACTGTCGCAGCGGCTGGTGGCCGACGACGTGTTCACATCCGTGCACATTGAAAAGTACGAGGTGGAAGCGCGCGACACCAAGCTGGGGCCGGAAGAAATCACGCGCGACATTCCCAATGTCGGCGAGGATGCCCTGAAAGACCTGGACGAGAACGGCATCATCCGCATCGGGGCTGAAGTCAGGCCGGAGGACATTTTGGTCGGGCGCGTCGCTCCCAAAGGGCAGGGCGAGCTGACGGCGGAAGAGCGGCTGATTATCGCCATCTTCGGCAAGAAAGCCGAGGAGACCCGCGACGTCTCCCTGCGCGTGCCACACGGCGAAAAGGGCAAGATTGTGGACCTGAAGGTGTTCTCGCGGTTTAAGTACCGCGATGCCAACAAGAAAGTCTATAACTTCTCCAAAAAGCCGGACAGCCTGACTAGCGAAGACTGGGAAGGCGAGCTGGAGCGGCTGCCGGGCGATGAGCTGTCGGCGGGCGTCAACATGCTGGTGCGTGTTTACATTGCTCAAAAGCGCAAGATCATGGAAGGTGACAAGATGGCCGGGCGTCATGGCAACAAGGGCGTGATCTCGCGTATCCTGCCGCCGGAAGACATGCCGTTCCTGCCGGACGGCACGCCGGTTGATATTGTGCTAAACCCGCTAGGCGTTCCGGGCCGTATGAACATCGGGCAGATACTGGAAACGCACCTGGGCTATGTCGGCAAGGCGCTCAATGTTTCGTTTGTCAACCCCATCTTTGAGGGGGCGACGGAAGCCGAAATACTCAGCGACATCGGCAAGTTCGCCGAAGTGCGGCGCTACGACGCCCTGCGGACGTATGTGGAACGCGAGCTGCATATCGACCTGGAAGCGGGCAAAAAGGAAGGCGTCAGCGAGCTGATGGCAAAGCTCAAAGTGAAGCTGGGAGAACTCAGCCCGGCCCGCCTGGAGCAAATCGCCGCCCTGGTCGCCGCGCCGCCTTCAGTAGACCTGCCGGAAGACTACGAGGGGACGCCGGAGCAGGACGAGGCTCTGACGACAATTGACGGCTACGACCTGGACACGATAGTGGAACGGGTCAAGACGAATGTCCATCGCCGCGCGGGTATCATTGAGGAAACAGCCAAGTCCTGGGTGCGCGACGGGCTGTCCGGCGACTGGTTCACGCAGCCGATCACGATTGGGCAGATTTACATGCTCAAGCTGGCTCACCTGGTCGACGACAAAATCCACGCGCGCTCTACAGGGCCTTATTCCTTGGTAACGCAGCAGCCTTTGGGCGGCAAAGCGCAGTTCGGCGGACAACGGTTCGGCGAGATGGAAGTGTGGGCACTGGAAGCCTATGGGGCGGCCTATACTCTTCAGGAGATACTGACCATCAAGTCGGACGATGTGCTGGGGCGTGTCAAGACCTACGAGTCCATTGTCAAGGGCGATGCGATGCTGGAGCCTGGGGTTCCCGAATCGTTCAAAATCCTGGTCAACGAGCTTCAGTCGCTGGGCCTAAAAGTGGCCGTGGAAGACGAAGACGAGAAAGAGATCGACCTGAAGGACAAAGAAGAAGACTACGGCGACAGCGAAGGGCGGGGGCGGGGCCTGCGCCCGCGCCTGCCCCGCGCGGAAGCCGAAGCGGAAGCTTTGTTCGGCGGGTAAGCCTCCAAACCTAAGCCCTCACCTGGAACCAAGCCACGCTTCTGCCTGTTGGACATACTCCGCAGGTAGGGGCGGAGCAGAGTGCCGGGTGGGGCATTTTGTGGTGTGTGACGTGTCATTGGGAGAAGAAAACAGCCATGACAGATGCAAGCGCATTTGATAAAATTCGGATTGGGATCGCCGCGCCGGACGAAATCCGGGCCTGGTCCTATGGGGAAGTAAAGAAGCCGGAAACGATCAATTACCGGACGTTTAAGCCGGAGCGGGATGGCCTGTTCTGCGAGCGTATCTTCGGCCCAGTCAAGGATTGGGAGTGCCACTGCGGGCGCTACAAGAAAGTCAAGTTTAAGGGCATTATCTGCGACCGCTGCGGCGTGGAAGTCACGCGCTCCAAGGTGCGCCGCGAGCGCATGGGGCATATTGAGCTGGCCGCGCCGGTCTGCCACATCTGGTACTTGAAGGGTGTTCCCTCGCCGCTGTCCCTGCTGCTGGACATCTCGCCTCGGCCATTGGAGAAAGTACTGTACTTCGCATCGTATATTGTCACCTACGTAGACCGTGGGCGGCTGAACAACGAGATGAAAGAGTACCACGCCGCGCTGGACGAGAAAATCCGCGACCTGGAGCAGCAGAAGGACGACGATATTGAAGCCGCGCGTCTGGAAGCCGAGGCCGACATCAAGGCCCACAGCGAAGGGGCGGAGCCTATCGTTGTTGAAGACGAAGAACTGGAAGAAGGCGAAGAACCGATCGTCTTTGAACTTTGGGACGAATCACGTGCCCAAGAGCGTCGCAAAGCGATGGAAGAAGAGATCAAGGACATCGAGAAAGATGCCGCCGAACAGTTCCAGTCTCTGCGCGACGCCCTGATTATGCTGGACGAAAAGGTCGAAAAGCGGATGCTGCTACTGGAAGACGAATATCGCAAGCTGGAAGCGTTGCTGGACGTGCTCGGTGATCAGCTGGGCCGCGACATGACCGAAGTGGTGCGCTCGGGCTTGGGCGGAGTGGCTGTGAAAGAACTGCTTCAAGAAATAGACTTGGACAAGCTCGCCACTGAGCTACGGGCCGAGATTGCGCAAACGCAGGGGCCGCGCCGCGCCCGTGCCATCAAGCGCCTGGAAGTGACCGAAGCATTCCTGGAGTCCGGGTCGCGCCCCGAATGGATGATCCTGGATGCCGTGCCGGTGATCTCGCCTGAACTGCGCCCAATGGTGCAGCTAGACGGCGGGCGCTTTGCCACGTCCGACCTCAACGACCTGTACCGCCGCATCATTAATCGCAACAACCGCCTGAAGAAAATCACAGAAATCCGTGCGCCCGAAAGCATTGTCAACCACGAAAAGCGCCTGCTTCAGGAAGCCGTCGATGCGCTCATCGACAACGGACGCCGCACGCGGCCTGTTGTCGGCAGCAACAACCGGCCTCTTAAGTCGCTGTCGGACATGCTGAAAGGCAAAGAAGGTCGTTTCCGCAAGAACTTGCTCGGCAAGCGCGTGGACTATTCGGGTCGTTCGGTGATTGTGGTTGGCCCGCGTCTTGCGCTGCATCAATGCGGCCTGCCTAAGGAAATGGCGATTGAGCTGTTCAAGCCATTTGTGATGAAGGCATTAGTGGAGCGTGGTTATACCAGCAACATCAAGACTGCCAAGCGCATGATTGACAAGCTGCGCCCGGAAGTATGGGACGCCCTAGAAGAAGTCATTCGTGAGCATCCCGTGCTGCTGAACCGCGCGCCGACATTACACCGTCTGGGTATTCAGGCGTTTGAGCCGGTTCTGGTAGACGGCAAGGCAATTCAGGTGCATCCGCTGGTCTGCCATGCGTTCAACGCCGACTTTGACGGCGACCAAATGGCCGTCCATGTGCCACTGTCTGCCTCGGCGCAGGCGGAAGCGCGTATTTTGATGCTATCCACCAAGAACCTGTTCTCGCCTGCCGACGGCCATCCGGTTGTCGCGCCGCAGCAGGACATGATCCTGGGCGCGTACTTTATGACCCTGATGGAGCCGGGCGACCCGCAGTCGTTTGCGTTCAATGAAGCAGGCGAAGCGCAGGGCTACACGTACGGCAGCCTGGAAGAAGCGCAGCTTGCTTACAGCGTCAATAAAATCCGCATCCACGAGCCAATTAATGTGCGCTTCCGCAAGGAAGACGGCAGCGTGACCGAAACGCGCCAAACCACGGCAGGGCGTATTTTGTTCACCAACATCATGCCCAATAACATGCATGACTATATCTTTGACATGCTTGCCAAAAAGGATAAAGTCAAGCAGGGCAGCGGCAATGGTTTGGGCAAAAAAGAGCTGGGGACAATTGTTGCCGAGTGCCATCGGCGCAACGGCGACGAGCGCACCGTCATCCTTCTGGATGAACTGAAAGCGCTGGGCTTCCAGGAGGCCACCAAAGCAGGCATGACCGTAGCGATCACGGACATGGATGTGCCCGAAGAGCGCAACAACATCATCAAGAAGGCCGAAGAGGAAGTCAAAAAGTTCAACCGCAACTACCAGCGCGGCTTGATTACGGCGGGTGAGCGTAAGGAGCGTGTACTGGAAGAGTGGCAGGGGGCGGCGAAAGACGTCGGGGAAGCCATCATGAAGAACATGGGCAAGCCTGGCTCCATGAACCCCATCTTCTTGTTCACTGACAGCGGCGCGCGCGGCACTAAGGGGCAGGTCACGCAGCTTTCCGGCATGCGCGGCGTTATGTCCGACCCGTTCGGCAATATGATTGAAGACCTGCCCGTGAAGTCCAACTTCCATGAAGGCTTGTCTGTTTTGGAGTACTTCGTGTCTACGCATGGCGCACGCAAAGGCCTGGCCGATACGGCGCTGCGTACTGCGGACGCCGGCTACTTGACGCGCCGCTTGGTGGACGTTTCCCAGGAAGTTATCGTTCGTGCCCACGACTGTGGCACGGAGAGCGGCATCTATGTGGAGGAAATTCGCGACAACAACGAAGTGATTGAGCCGCTTAATCAGCGTGTCTATGGACGCTTTGCGGGTGATGATATTGCTTTCCCGGCGGGACATGAAAAAGCGGGCCAAGTTGTTGTCGCTCGCAACGATCTCATCACGCAGGAAATTGCGACCGAGATTGAGCGCAGTGGTCTTAAGAGGGTTAATGTGCGCAGTCCGTTCTCGTGCGAGCTGCGCATGGGTATCTGCGCCATGTGCTATGGTCTTGACCTTGCCACTTCTCTGCTGGTTGAACCCGGCGTGGCGGTGGGCATTATCGCCGCGCAATCTATCGGCGAGCCGGGCACGCAGTTGACAATGCGCACGTTCCACTCCGGTGGTATCGCGCAAAAGCAGCTGGTCGGCGTTGCCAATGTCCGTGCCCGTAAGCAGGAAGCCTTGAAAGAGCTGCACTCGGACATCTCCAGCGGCCTTGTTTCGCTGGACAGCGGGGCTGAAGAGAAAGCGCCCAGCGCTGCCGGTGTCGACCGGGAACGGGTGCGTGCCGTTCAGGCCGTTCTGAAGGTGCTGGAAGACCAAGTCGGCGGCCTGTTGCGTGTTGTGGAACTGTTTGAAGCGCGCAAACCGAAAGGCCAGGCGATTGTCACCGAGTTCTCCGGCGAAGTGGCTGAGATCGAGTCCAAAGGTCTGCGCCGCGTGATTATTCACACGGAAATGCCGATTGAAGAAGGCAGCAATGCCGCTTTAGCAGGCGAAACGCTGGCAGAAGATATTTATCTTGGCCCCCATGCCGATACGGAGGGCATGACCGCAACTCAGGCCAAGCGCGCAACGGAGGTTCCCGAAACGCTGACAGCGGGCACGGAATTGACCGACAAGCATATCAAAAAGATGCGCGAGACCGGCATGACCGCTGTGAAAGTCCGTAAAGCCAGCCTGGTTCCCTATCGCGGCCAATTGCAGGTCAAAGAGGGCGATGTCGTGCAGGCGGGTGACCGCCTGACCGAAGGCCCGCTTGACCCGCAGAAGGTGCTGGACTTGCAGGGCATTCGCGGCGTGTCGAACTATATCGTTCGCGAAATCCAGTCTGTCTACAAGTCGCAGGGCGTGGACATCAACGACAAGCACATTGAGGTCATCGCACGGCAGATGCTGCGCAAGCGGCGTGTCAAAAACCAGGGTGATACTGAGTTCCTGCCGGGGCAAATGGTAGATCGCTTTGAGTTTACCGATGCTAATGCTAAGGTGAATGAAGCCGACCCGCCGGGCACGGAAGCGACCGCCGACTGGTTGCTGCTGGGCATTACCGAAGCGAGCCTGGCAACAGACTCGTTCCTGTCCGCCGCGTCGTTCCAAAAAACGACGCGCGTTCTGACCGAGGCGGCTGTGCGCGGCAAGAAGGACTCGCTTGTAGGCCTGAAGGAAAACGTCATTATTGGGCGTCTTATTCCTGCCGGAACGGGTCTGCCGCAGTATCGCAACTTAGAGCCAAAGCTGGAAGGCATCGACTCGACCACGCGCTTCGGCGCCGCTCGGCCCGGACGCAGTGCGGGGGCAGTGCTCGATCGCGAAACAACGCTGGACGACGACGATATGGCCGTCGTCCGCGAGATGACCGGCACATCAGGTGACAGCCTGGCAATGCTGGCCGAGCGCGAAGTGGTTCACGCCAACGGCGCTTCTTCGGGAAGCATCAACGGCGTGGATGAGCCGACCATTGACATTGATTCCGATTCCTCTATCTAGGGGATAGACGCTCGCACTGACGGTGAAAGGGACACGCGAAAGCGTGTCCCTTTTCTTTTTCGGCCTGATTGTAAAGCCTGCTTTCCCGATGCTTAAAGCCTGCTTTCCCAATGCTTCTGGGGCGCTGCCACGGCTTATCAAGCGCGTACCGACGACGGAAGAAATTGTTCCGTCGTCGGTGCGCCCTTGCAACAGGTTGGGAGTGCGCTGGCAATGCCGTGAAAATGCCGAAGCCACTAGGAGGGCAAACTGCCGCTGCCAGGACGGGGCGCGCTGTCATAGGCGGCGCGGGCTGAGAGGATTGCCCCCCGGTGGCTCTCCGCCCACTCGGCCAGGGTTGTCAGCGGCCCGATGAGCGTTCGGCCCAGCGCGGTTAGCTCGTACTCCACGCGCATGGGAACCGAGGGATAAACCGTGCGCTCTACAAGGCCGTCGCGCTCAAGCTGACGCAGCGTGTGCGTCAGCATTCGCTGCGAGATGCCTTCAATGGAGCGGCGCAGGTCGCTGAAGCGCAGCTTGCCTTCCCTGAGCAGAACGACCACAAGGACGCTCCATTTGTCCCCAACCCGGTCCAGAATGTCTCGGAGCGGGCATCCTTCGCCTGCCGTGCGCGGCGCATCCGGGGCGAAGTTGGCCTCAGTTTTCGGAAGCATAGGAATAATTTCACGGTTCTTGCTCAGCGTCGTCATTTTCTACTCTCCCTGTCAGTTACTTTGAGATAATCTTGTCACAAAAAAGTGCCGTCTTGACAACGTTCCCTCGCCAGTGTACCATAGTTACTGGAAGTTACCAGCTTCTCTATCAGAACCATTTTTGTGCAACGGAGGAAAAGAAATGATTGTTGTTACCGGGGCCACAGGCAAGCTGGGCCGTCATGTTATCGCCGGGCTGCTGGAGCATGTTGCCCCCACTGAGATTGTCGCCGCCGTGCGCTCGCCTGAAAAGGCCGCCGACCTTGCCGCTCAGGGCGTTCAGGTGCGGGAGGCCGACTACGATAAGCCGGAGACCTTGCACACGGCTTTTGCAGGCGCAGACACCCTGCTGCTAATTTCCGGCAGTGACCTGGGCGCAGACCGGGCAGCGCAGCATCAAAATGCAATTGATGCTGCGAAAACTGCGGGCGTCAAGCTGCTGGCTTACACGAGCGAACTGCACGCGGATACGTCGCCGCTGATGCTGGCCCAAGTCCACAAGAAAACGGAGGAAAGCATTCGGAACGCCAGCCTGCCGTTTGTGTTTCTACGCAACGGCTGGTACTTTGAGAACCAGACGGCTGCCCTCGGCCCCGCTTTGCAGCAGGGGGCCATTGTCGGCACGGCGGGCGGCGGGCGTTTCGCTTCGGCGGCGATCTCGGATTACGCGGCGGCAGCTGTGGCTGTGCTGACCGAGCCGGGCCATGAGAACAAAGTTTACGAACTCGCCGGGGACACGCCGTACACTCTGTCTGAACTCGCCGCCGAGGTTTCCAGGCAGAGCGGAAAGCCTATTGCCTACCACAACCTGCCGCCGGAAGACTACCAAAACGCGCTGGTTGGCTTTGGCCTACCTGCTTTCATGGCGGAACTCCTCGTGGATGCGGAACAGGGCGCGGCCAGGGGCGAGCTGGACAGCGCCTCGCGCGACCTGCACACGCTGATTGGACAGCCAACGGTCACTCTCTCAGAGGCAGTGGCGGCGGCTCTCAAGCCGTAAAAGAGCAAAAAAGACAGAACGAAAAGAAGCATGCGCGGAGCGAGGCAGCATTTGCCTCGCTCTTTGCTCGCCTTAACAACTGCAAACGTGCAAGTTTTAATTACTGTTGACATTCTCTGCATGCGGCAGTATAATACTAGGGTTGTCTGGGAAAAGAGCATCTTTGCCCGGCCAAGAGTTTGCTTTCGCACGAATTGCGTTGTTTGATGCATTGCGAGGGGGCATGTGCAGGGAAATCGCCTATTGGGGCATAGTTTTCTCCCAACGACCAAAAACAGTCGCTTGAGACCCTGCTGCGTCCCTTCGCTCTGCTGCCATTGCTTCAGCAGGCGGGTGGGGCGTTTTTATACGTCTGGCGCTGACACAGTGCTGACACAAAAAGAGACAAAGAACCGAAAGGACTGACAAGATGCCGACGATCAGCCAGCTCGTGCGCAAAGGCCGCAAGCCTGTCGTAAAAAAGAACAAGGTGCCCGCCTTGAAGGGCAACCCGCAGAAGCGCGGCGTTTGCCTGGTGGTGCGCACCGTCTCGCCCAAAAAGCCGAACTCCGCGCTGCGGAAGATCGCCCGTATCCGTTTGACCGGATCGGGACGCAAAAATCCCGGCACGGAAGTGACCGCTTATATCCCCGGCATCGGGCACAACTTGCAGGAGCACAGCGTCGTTCTGATCCGTGGCGGTCGTGTCAAGGACTTGCCGGGCGTGCGTTACCATATTGTGCGCGGCACGCTGGATACGCAGGGCACCAAAGACCGCAAAAGCAGCCGTTCCAAGTACGGCACCAAGCGGCCCAAAGCCGGAGCCGCCGCCGCGCCCGCGAAGAAACGATAAGAACGCTTTCTAGGAGATTCAAGCAATGCCTCGCAAAGGACCTGTCAAGCCGCGCCCTATCGTGCCGGACCCTGTTTACAACAACCGCCTGGTCACGCGCTTTATCAACCGCATGATGCTGGACGGCAAAAAGAGCATTTCCGAGAGCATCTTTTATCATGCGCTGGATCAGATTGAAGCGAAGTCCGGCAAGCGTGGAATTGACGCTTTTGAGCAGGCCGTCCGCAACGTGATGCCGCAGGTGGAAGTCAAGCCTCGGCGTGTTGGCGGCGCGACCTATCAGGTGCCGATGGAAATCCGCACTGATCGCAAGATGTCGCTGGCCCTGCGCTGGCTGGTCTCTGCCGCGCGCCGCCGCAGCGGCAAGACCATGATTGATCGTCTGGCAGCAGAGATCACAGATGCCGCCAACAACACAGGGGCTGCTGTGCGTCAGCGGGAAGACAAGCACAAGCAGGCGGATGCAAACAAAGCGTTCGCACATTATCGGTTCTAGTCACTCAAGTGATCGTCAGCCCTTCACCCCGGCCTTTGCTTCCACGTAAAAGCAAGGAATGGCAGTGTAGAAACCGCTCCCACCGGGCCGGGGGCAATGGAAGAAAATCATGGCACGCGAATACAGTCTGGAAAAAACACGCAATATCGGCATTGCCGCCCACATTGATGCCGGCAAAACGACCTGTACGGAGCGCATCCTTTACTACACGGGCCGCACTTACAAGATCGGCGAAGTCCATGAAGGCGCAGCCACCATGGACTGGATGGAGCAGGAGCAGGAGCGCGGCATTACGATCACGTCTGCCGCCACTACATGCTTCTGGGGCCTGGAAGCCGATGCCAAGAACGGCGGACGAATTCCCACGCACCGCATCAACATCATTGACACGCCGGGTCACGTAGACTTCACCGTGGAGGTGGAGCGGTCTTTGCGCGTGCTGGACGGCGTTGTCGCCCTGTTTGATGCCGTTGCAGGCGTACAGCCGCAGTCGGAAACGGTCTGGCGTCAAGCGACAAAGTACAAAGTGCCGCGCATGTGCTTCGTCAACAAGATGGACCGCACGGGCGCGGACTTCTACTTCGCCGTCGGCACGATCAAAGACCGCCTGGGCGCACCCGCCGTCATGCTGCAAATCCCGATTGGGGCCGAGCAGGATTTCCAGGGCGTGGTTGACCTGGTAGAAAATAAAGCGATTATCTACAAGGGCGATGACGGCAAGAACTTTGACGTGGTGGACATCCCCGCCGAGCTGCAAGAGATTGCCGCTAAGTACCGAACCGAAATGGTGGAAAAGGTCGCTGAGTGCGATGACGAGTTGATTGAGAAGTTCCTGATGGAAGAGCCAATCACGCCCACCGAACTCAAAGCCGCCATCCGCAAGGGCACCATCAGCCTGCAAATCGTTCCCATCTTGTGCGGGTCGGCCTACAAGAACAAGGGCGTGCAGCCCCTGCTGGACGCGGTCATTGAGTATCTGCCTTCGCCGATCGACAAAGGGGCGGTCAGTGCCATCAATGCCGACACGGAAGTGGAAGAAATGCGCGAGCCATCGGACGATGCGCCGTTTGCCGCCCTTGCATTTAAGCTGATGAATGACCAGCACGTCGGCAACCTGACGTTCTTCCGGGTGTACTCAGGAACGCTGACCAAAGGCTCCTACGTTTACAACGTCAACAAGCAAAAGCGCGAGCGCATTTCTCGCATCCTGCGGATGCACGCCAACAAGCGCGAAGAAGTGGATGAAGTGTTCGCTGGGGAGATTGCCGCCGCCGTTGGCTTGCAGCTTTCCACGACGGGCGACACTCTCGCCGACGAAAAGTACCCGGTGCTGCTAGAAACCATTACATTCCCCGAGCCAGTCATTTCCATTTCCATTGAACCCAAGACCAAAGTGGATCAGGAAAAGATGGGCATGGCACTCAACCGCTTGGGCGCAGAGGACCCGACATTCCGCATGCGCACGGATGAGGAGACCGGTCAGGTCATCATTTCGGGCATGGGCGAACTGCACCTGGACATTATCATGGATCGCATGCGGCGTGAGTTCAAGGTGGAGTCTAACGCTGGGCGTCCCCAAGTTGCCTACAAAGAGACTGTCAAGAAGCAAGCTACGGCGCGCGTGCCTTACAAGCGTCAATCGGGCGGCAAAGGACAGTACGGCGACTGCGAGCTGGTGGTGGAGCCTCTGGAAGCCGGACAGGGCTTTGAGTTCCTGAACAAGATCACGGGCGGCACCATCCCTCGTGAGTTCATTGCGCCGATCCAGAACGGTGTCAAGGAAGCGATGGAACGCGGTGTCAGCGCAGGCTACCCGATGGTTGACCTGCGGGTGACAGTCGTAGACGGTTCGTTCCATGAAGTAGACTCGTCGGAAATGGCGTTTAAGATCGCCGGATCAATGACGTTTCAGGAAGCGGCGCGCAAAGCACAGCCGGTGATTAAAGAACCGATCATGGCGGTGGAAGTAGTCACGCCTGAGCAGTTCCTCGGCAACGTCGTCGGCGATCTGAACAGCCGTCGCGGCATTATTGAAGGCCAAGAACACAGCCACGGCGGAACCATGGTCATCAAGGCCAAAGTGCCGCTGTCGGAGATGTTTGGATATGTCACAAGCCTGCGTTCTATGACGCAGGGGCGGGCATCCTCAACGATGGAGCCGTCGCACTACGCCGAAGTGCCGCGCAATGTGGCCGAAGAGCTTGCCGCGAAGTCGGCGGGCAAGACGCTGACCCGTGCGCAGCAGTAGATTAAGTTTCGAGTTTAAGCAGGAGATAAAAGATTATGGCGAAGGCAAAGTTTGACCGAAGCAAGCCTCATGTGAATATCGGCACGATTGGTCACGTGGATCATGGCAAGACCAGCCTGACAGCGGCGATCACTAACGTGCTGGCAAAAGCGGGCGGCGCACAAGCCCGCTCCTATGCCTCCATTGACGCCGCGCCCGAAGAGCGCGAGCGGGGCATCACCATCAACACCGCCCACGTGGAGTACGAGACCGCCGAGCGCCACTACGCGCATGTGGACTGCCCCGGCCACGCCGACTACATCAAGAACATGATTACCGGAGCCGCGCAGATGGACGGGGCGATCCTGGTGGTGTCTGCCGCCGATGGGCCGATGCCTCAGACGCGCGAGCACATCCTGCTGGCCCGTCAGGTGGGGGTGCCTTCTATCGTGGTGTTCCTCAACAAAGCGGACATGGTGGATGACCCGGAACTGATCGAGCTTGTGGAGCTTGAAGTGCGTGAGCTTCTGTCCAAGTACGAGTTCCCCGGCGATGACTGCCCGATTGTGGTGGGTTCGGCGGTGAAGGCTTTGGAAGGGGATCAGTCGGAGATTGGGGAGCCTGCGATTCTGAAGCTGATGGAAGCGGTAGACGCGTTCATCCCGACGCCGGAGCGTGACGTAGACAAGCCGTTCTTGATGCCTGTGGAAGACACGATGACGATCACGGGCCGCGGGACGGTGGCGACGGGCCGTGTGGAGCGGGGCGTGCTGAAGGCGGGCGAGACGATTGAGATTGTGGGCATCCGTGAGGCGACGAAGAACACGGTGGCAACGAGTATGGAGATGTTCAGGAAGACGTTGGACACAGTTCAGGCGGGTGACAACGCGGGCATACTGCTGCGTGGGGTGGAGCGCAAGGACATTGAGCGTGGTCAGGTGCTGGCGAAGCCTGGGAGCATCAAGCCTCACGTGAAGTTTGAGGGTGAGGTGTATATCCTGAGCAAGGAAGAGGGGGGACGTCATACGCCTTTCTTCAAGGGTTATCGTCCTCAGTTCTACTTTCGGACGACGGACGTGACGGGGAACCTGGATTTGCCGGAGGGTGTGGAGATGGTGATGCCGGGTGACAACGTGACGATTGTGGGAGAGTTGATCTCTCCGATTGCGATGGAAGAGGGTCTGCGGTTTGCCATCAGAGAAGGCGGGCACACCGTCGGCGCAGGCGTCGTTACCAAGATC
>JAABUQ010007681.1_pt1 | contig 15496 bp, 20 predicted proteins | sample 5560001 | NCBI WGS metagenome assembly JAABUQ01 (sample SAMN10711888, study PRJNA513371) | rock metagenome | isolation source: Antarctica rocks | place: Antarctica: Victoria Land, Finger Mt nord | collected 2015-12-18 | reverse complement strand
CCTTCCACAATCCCCAGGTCTTTGCTGCCTTTGGAATGGCCCAAAATGCCGTCGCGCACTTCCCAGGTCAGGTTCAGCCCCCTGCCGTCCTTTTCCAGCACATCCACAATGCGCAACGACTGGTCGTAGTGCTTAAAGTCCGCGCCGGGCACATACTCGCGCAGCACCTCGTCAATCGCCTCCTCGCCGCCGTGCCCAAACGGCGTGTGGCCCAGGTCGTGCGCCAGGGTAATTGCTTCGGTCAAATCTTCGTTCAGGCGCAGGGCGCGGGCGAGCGTTCGGGCAATCTGCGCCACTTCCAGGGTATGCGTCAGGCGGGTGCGGTAATGGTCTTCTTCAGGGTCTATAAAAACCTGCGTCTTGTGCTTGAGCCGCCGGAACGCTTTGGAATGAAGTATGCGGTCACGGTCACGCTGAAACTCGGTGCGGATCGGGTCAAGCGGCTCAGGCCGCGCCCGCCCCTGCGTCTTGGACGACAGGACAGCATAAGGCGACAGCGTTTCTGCCTCTAAAGCTTCTTGATACTCGCGAAAATGCAGCGGGGGCACATCAGCAGATTTCATGGGAGTGATTGTACCCGGCCTGTGCGCAATCCCCAAGCCGCCTGCTTGGCAAGAGCCGCTTTTCCAGTGTGGGGCCTATTTGGGGGCGGGGGTTAGGCGTCGTCGGCGGGGAAGAGGGGGGCTTGGGCGTGGCCGGGGGAGGAGGTGGCGGCGGCGGCTTTGAGGACTTCCAGGCTCATGGGGATTTCCAGGCGTTTGTGGTGGTCTACGATGTCGGCGATGGGAACGATTTGGACGCGGGGGTAGGTGCGGCCCATGAGTTTGTGGTCGTACAGGCCCGCAGCGGCGGCTTCGTCGTTCATGCCTTTGGTGGGAGGCTGAAGGGTGAGGAAGACGGCAAGCTCGGCCCCTTCGCGCTGGCGGTCGTTGTTGAGCTTGGCGATGTCGCCGCGCCCGACATTGCCGGATTTGACTTGGAAGACGACTTTGGCGTTTTCGTTTGCGCCTGCCATGAAGAAGGCGGTGCCGTCGATGCCCTGGTCGCCGCCTTTTTTGTCGTTGATGCGGGCGCGGTTAGCGCTGTAGGTGAGGACGGCCCACTTTTCAAACTCTTTGCGGACGCGGTCGTCGCGTTTGAGGGCGAGGGCGCGGGCGGCATCCATGTCGCGGGGGATGCCGTTGAGGGTGATGGCGGCGAGGACTTCTTTGCCGAATTGGTGTTCCAGGCGGCGCAGGATGAGGGCGATGGACTGGTAGGTAATGTCTATGCCAATCCAGTGGCGGCCTAGTCGCTGGGCGACGGCAATGGTGGTTCCGCAGCCGCAGAAGGCGTCTAGGACGGTGTCGCCGGGGTTGGTGGAGGCTTGGATGATGCGTTCCAGGAGGGATTCGGGCTTTTGTGTTGGGTAGCCCATACGTTCTTTCATCGTAGGACTGAGAAGTGGAGTTAGGTCAGGCCACCAATCGCTCATAACTGCACCTTCAGCACGTAATTCATACGCGGCATTCATGTCTTTCTTAACCTTAGTTAATCCCCGTTGCAAAGTGCCTTCAGTATATGGCCGGTACTGCGTATTGTATAGATAATTGTCGCTCTTCGTGTACCAAAATATGATGTCGTGCTTCTTTGCAAAATAGCGTTTGGATACCCCACCACTTGCATAGCACCAAACAATTTCATTGCGATAGTCGCCGCCAGTTGGCTCAAATATACTGTCCAGTACAATTTTGAGGTAGTGGCTCGCCGTCGGGTCGCAGTGCAGATAGAAACTGCCCGTCGGCTTCAGAACACGATGTATCTCAGTGATGCGCAAGGTCATGCTGACTAGATACGCCAGCAGGCTGCCCTTTTTGAGAACCGGCGCAAGGCCCTTAATCAAATCTACGGTTTGGGTGGTAAAGCGTCCCTGCTCATTGGCAAGGAGTTCATCAAAGCCCGCGTTGGCGTATTCGTCCCAAGTCCAGGTGTCCACAAAGGCTTGGGCCTGGGCGCGGTCTTCGCTGCCGACGTTGTTGTATATCTGGTTGTAGTTGCGTTTGGAGTTGAAGGGCGGGTCGATGTAGCAGAGGTCAACGCTTTCGTCTTTGAGGTACTGGGGCTTGCGCAGGACTTCCAAATTGTCGCCGTAGTAAAGCGTGTTGTTCATGGCGGGGATACCTGATTACTCAACGGCAATTGTGACGCTTCGGACGATAAGTTCGCCGGTGGAGAGTTTGGCTGAGAACGCGGCAGTCTGTATGCCCAAGTCGCCAGTGCATTCCCACAAGTATTCAATCCTGTGGCTTTTTTGAGGGGTCTTGTTGTCTATTGCGCATTCCCCTTTATCCAAGCCGGTGACAGTTGACGTTGAGCCATGACTGCTTCTTCGGAAGGTGATTCTGACAGTGGCGGACTCAACCACGAAATTGCTGCTGTCATTGGTGGACAGCACGATGCCAATCTTTTCTTTGCTGCCGCGAATGCGGGTGTAATCTGCCATGTCGGTTCTCCTGTTACAAAGGCCGGTGCGTGAAGGTGTCGGGAAGGGGCTGGCTGCCAATCTGCTCTGGGGCGGGTTTGGCGGTAAACTGTTCTGAAAGGGGAGCGGCCTGAAACTGTTCGCGGAGGGGTGCTGCCGTGAACGTGTCTTGCAGGGGCCGGTGTACGAACTGCGGGTCGCCTGTGGATGGGTTTTGTGTGTTGGGTGTCATTGTGTTAGCTGGGCGCGAAGACGGAAGCAATCACAGTTATACCCGAAGAATGTAGAATAAGACAAACGTTCGCTTTAGTGGCAATTTTGAAAGAGTGTTTTCGTTTTTCTGCTGTGCGGGTGTTTGGTTAGCGGGGAGGGGCAATGCTCGGCTTTGCTGCCTTGTTTTTTTGCTCTGCTGCCTTGCCTGCGGCTGAAGTTGTCGCCACGGCGCTGTTTGCGCGTTTCCCCCGCGCCGCAAGCCCGCACCAACGACGGACGGTTTTGTTCCGTCGTTGGTACGCGCTTAATGCCCCTGCAAAACACCTAAGCAATATCAGAGGTGAGGCTTTGGTCATCGCTTCTTTGTGCTGTCATCCTGCCCATACGCGCACCATGCGCGGACAGGGCAGCGGCTGCAAATGGGAATAGACGGCAGGCAAAGGGCGCGTCCGTGCTGCAAAAACAGGCGGTTGCTGCCTGCCCACCAGTCGGGGGGCAGAATGCGCTCCAAGGCTTTCTCGGTTTGGTCGGGGGTTTTAGTCTGCACCCAGCCTAAGCGTCCGCTAATGCGGTGCATATGGGTGTCCACGCAAATGGCGGCTTTGCGGAACGCATAAATCAGCACGCAGTTCGCAGTCTTGCGCCCCACCCCAGGCAAGGCCAGCAGGGCGTCCAGGCTGTCCGGCACTTGCCCGCCGTGCTGCTGCACCAAGATGCGGGCGAGGGCAGCGAGGCGCGGGGCTTTTTCTTCGCGGTACTCGCTGCCTTGGAGCAAAGCATACAACTCAGGCTCGGCGGCCTCTGCCAGCGCAGCCGCATCGGGATAGCGGGCAAACACGCGCTCCGAGACCGCCGCAGTCTGCTCTTCGCGGGTGCGCTGCGAGATAATGGTGGCAACGAGCACCTGGTACGGGTCGCCGAGTTCCACGGCTCCGCGCCCATGATAGGTGGCGGCCAATGTTTCCATGACAGCGCGAACTTGGGTTTCGGTGGGCATTAGCGGATACGAGTGAGGATGTAGCCCAGCAAATCGGCAATGGCGACGCGCTCCTGCTGCATGGTGTCGCGGTCACGCACGGTGACTGTGTCCACCAAAGCCGTGCCGCCATCCCGCGACTGCCCTAATGTGTCGTAGTCCACGGTAACGCAGAACGGGGTTCCGGCTTCATCCTGGCGGCGGTACAGCTTGCCGATGGCGGCGGTGTCATCATAAACCGCCCGCATATCGCCGCCGGCTTGGAGCATCTTCTTAATCTCTTTGGCTTTGGCAACAATCTCCGGCTTGTTCTTGGCAAGCGGCAGCACGGCGACTTTGATGGGAGCCAGCGCGGGCCTCAGCTTCAAGACAATGCGCGTCTCGCCGTTCTCCAATGCCTCTTCGTGGTAGGCCTCGCACAGTGCGGCCAGGCAGCCACGGTCTACGCCTGCCGCCGGCTCCACGACATAGGGCACCAGGTGCGTGTTGCTGGGCTGGTCGAAGTAAGTCAGCTTTTCGGTGGAGTGCTCATTGGGCATCACTTTGGCAGTCAGGCCCAGGGCATCCTGGTCGCGGGAGTGCGAGCCGAGGTCGAAGTCGGTGCGATTGGAGAAGCCTTCCAGTTCGTCAAAGCCGAGCGAGGGGAAGTTGTAGAGGATGTCTACAGTCCGCGTGGAGTAGTGAGACAGCTTTTCCTGGGCATGCTCATAAAGCTGAAGATTGTCGCGGCTCAGGCCCACGTCTTCCACCCACCAATTCAGATGGTCTTGTATCCACTCTTCATGCAGGGCCTCATCCGTGCCGGGCATGACAAAGTATTCCATCTCCATCTGCTCTAGTTCGCGGACGCGGAAGATGAAGTTGCGGGGCGTGATTTCGTTGCGGAAGGACTTGCCGATCTGCGCAATGCCGAACGGCAGCTTACGGTTGGTCGCATTGAGCACATTCTTGAAGTTAACAAACATGCCCTGCGCGGTTTCGGGGCGCAGGTACGCATACGACTCGGGGTCGGGGACGGGGCCAACCTGCGTCTTAAACATCAGGTTAAACGAACGCGGCTCGGTGAGGCTGCATTCGCTGATGTCGCCAGGATGGACTTTGGCGTTCTTGCCGCACGGCACGTCCTGCGTCTTGTCTTCGCGGAAGCGCAGCTTGCATGTCCGGCAGTCCACCAGGGGATCGGTGAATGTTTCCTCGTGCCCGGAGTAGCGCCATACGTAGCGGTTCATCAGGATGGCGGTTTCAATGCCTTCCATGTCGTCGCGCTCGTAGACGTTGTGACGCCACCACAGCTTCTTGAGGTTGTTCTTAAGCTCCACGCCCAAGGGGCCATAGTCGTAGGTGCCCTGCATGCCGCCGTATATCTCGCTGCCGGGGAAGATAAACCCGCGCCGCTTGCAGAGCGACACGATCTGTTCCATGTTTTGTGCGGCCATAGGGAAGTTGCGTATCCTTGTGAATGAAAATAAGTAGGCACAGTGTACCCGCTAGGGCGCGTCAGCGCGGCAGGGTCAGGGTGTGCGGCTTGGCGGTTTTGAGGCCAGCGGGCACAGGCGCGTCGTCCCCGTAGCGTTTGTAGGTCAGCATGCGCCCATCAGGGGAAACACGCTCTAGGCTGAAGTCGATGTCGGCAGCATCTTTCCCCTGCCGCAGCAGGGTGACGATAGGCCCTGGGCCACGCCATAGCATCAGCGCGCTGCCGTAATCACCGCCTCCGGCCCGTGCGACAACAAGGGTATGTGGCTTGCCCGGCACCCAGGCGAAGTTTGCCACAGCCGACCATCCAGCGGAAGTATGGCGCGTGCGGCTCGCCGCTTTGCGCGTCAGCACGGTGAATGACGGCACCATGTCGTCCCCCTCCCCTCCCTGCGGAAAGATGCGGACCACATACTTGCCGTCCGGGGAGAGGTAGTCGCGCAGGCGTGCGCTGCGCACGGCCACAATCCTGCCGGGCGGCACGCGCTGCATGGGCACAGAATGCGCTTGGGCAGGCAGAGTCAGGCACAGTAAAGCAAATAAGGCAGAAGTGCTCAAGGAGCGAAGCATGGCGAGTTTCACACATCCTGCGGGTGCAGGGCAACTATTCCGAGCGAAGCGTAGCGCGTAAAGTCTGCCGTGTTGAACATTACCAAATGCGTCATGCTATGCGTCAGCATCGCAGCCACCAAGCGGGCGTCGTAGACCTGCCCGCCTGAGACGGCGAAATCACGCACAATCCTGCGCCAGTTTTGGTACACGTCTGGCGTGTCAGGCAGCAATGGGAACCGTCCTTCCAGCGCAGCGACGCGGCTTTCCGCCTGCGCAGGCGTCCAGCCAACCCCCCCGCGCACGGTGCCTGTCGCGACGCGCCAGTATTCGCTGACTGTTTGGGGCACCAGGTGCAAAACGTCTTTCCGCTGTGCCACTGCACTCAGCGCATGCAGCGCCGCCGGGAACTGCGGGTCGGCAGGCTGGCTGTACCGGAGCCACAGATTGCTGTCGGCCAAATAGTTCATTGGACCAAGTTTTCTTGCGGCTGATTAGGTAAAGTCATCGTCACGCGCGTACAGCGTGTCCCGGCTGAAGTCCTCAGCGCGCAGGATTGGAGCCGATGGCAGGTCTTTGACCCACTGCCGATGCCATCCTTCAAAGCCAAACAGCCCCTCTGCGAGGTTTTGTGGTGCGTCTGCGTCTATCAGTCCAGCCCGCCTCAATAGCAGGGCGGCAGGGTCTACACCAGCACGCGCGGCCTCCGCGAGCAGCTTGGTTTCCTGTGCCGGTGTGAGTTCCAGTGTCAGGGTCATGGCGGTGTCCTCCGAAACAGTATACCTGACTAGGCTTTCAGCGCAACAAATGCGCGCCGCGCAGCGGCCAGTAGCTTGCCACCGCCCGCCCGATAATGCGGCCTTTGGGCAGGTCGCCCCAGTAGCGGCTGTCATCGGACACGTCGCGGTTGTCGCCCATCACGAAGTACTGGTCATGGGGAATAAAGCGCGCCGCCATGTCGCCGTGGGCAGCCCGCACCCGGTACGGTTCTGGCAGGGGTTTGCTGTCAATCGCCATCTGCCCGTTGTGCATGGACACAGTTTCGCCCGGCAGCCCGACTATGCGCTTGACATAAATCTCTTTGGGGTTGCGCGGATAGTGAAAGATAATGATGTCTCCGCGCTTTGGCTCGGACGCGGCATAGGCCAGCTTCCACGCCAGCACGCGCTCGCCAGTGTAAAGGTGCGGTTCCATGCACGAGCCGGAAACGCAGAACCCCTGCACCACAAACAATGTCATGGCAAGAGCAATCAGTACGCCCAGCACGACTTGTTCCGCGCGAACCAGGCCCGCAGGCCGCGCCGTGGGCCGAACTCGCGCATAGGTGCCTTGCTGCGTAATCACTGCCATAAGATTTTCCGCCCTTTGTCTGCGTGATGGGTCATGCGCCGTGGCCCGCACAAACCATTCACCTTGCCGGCATAGGCCTTGCATACCCCATGCCAACCCGGAGCACTGGCGTTCTCAGTCCCCCTTTGACACCAAAGGGGCACAGACGTCTGTGCCCCTTTGGGAGGATGAAGAAGTACAAGGGCGTGAGGGTGGAGCTGTTTACAAAAGCTCGCTCAGGTCGGCATTGCCGATGGGAACGCCGCTGACTTTGCGCTTGATGCGGGCCAGCGCGTTGTCTACGGATTTGGTTTTGCAGCGCAGCTCGGCGGAGATTTCGCGGTACGACTTGCCCAGTTGGTAGCCGGACAGGACGCGCCACTCAAACTCGCTCAGCACCTGCTGCAATGTGTCGTGCAGCAGCTTGGTGTCTTCGTTGCGGAGCACGAGGTCTTCCGGGTCGGAGCCGTCGGTGTTGGGGAGGATGTCCGACAGGTTCCAATCCGTTGTTGGGTCTTCGGAAGGGCTTTCCAGCGAGAGGGATTGGTTGAGCGGCATCTGCTTTTGCCGGGTCGCGGTCTTGATAGCCGTAATGATATGCCGGGTGATGCAGACTTTAGCGAACGCGGGAAACGAGATAGCTTTGTCCGAGCGGAAGTCAATCACCGCCTGCCACAAGCCGATCTGCCCGACTTGCAGCAGGTCTTCTTTTTCCGCGCCCACCAGGAAGTAGGACTTGACTTTGGTGCGCACCAAGTTGCGGTACTTGTAGAGCATATACTCCGATGCGGCATTTTCGCCTCGCTGAGCGCGGGCAACAATCTCGCAGTCGGACATGTCCGCGTATTTAATCTGGGACTGGCGCAGCCGCTCGGAAATGTCCGTGCCGCCGTGCCATTCGGACGCAGGCGCGGAAGCCGCAAAGATAATCACAGGGCTGCCTCGCTGGCCGCAGTGCGGGCGGGTTCGTGTTCCACTTCAATGCTCATGGTGCTGACAACCACGGCGAGAAGCACCAGCCCCGCTGTCAGGGCGGCGCTCATGGGGCCAACCGGGACTTCTTTGATGGTGCGGCTGCCCATCTTGATGCGCAGGCTGCGCACATGGCTTCGTCCGAGGATGCGCTGCACCTGGCTGATAAGCTCTGCACCAAGGGCAAAATAATTGGGGGAAGAAGCGGAAGTGCTGCTGGTGTCCGGGCGGGTGGATGCCGGTACCGAAGGGGTGCTATTCATCGTGTGTGTACCTCACGTTTGTGCGCGCGGCCTTTCGCGCCTGGTTTGCGCCGCCGCGTTTCGCGCCAAACGGCACAGAAGACGGGGGGCGTGTTGCAGAAGCAGAGCGGTCACGTCACGCTTATTATACACAGGACAGGTTCGGTCGTCAACCTTTTTTCTCCCCGTGATGTTTAAGACGCGCGCGAAGTGGTTTTGAGGGAGTGTTGACGGCGCGGAAAGCGTGTTTTGCGCCCGTGTTTCAAGCCCGCTGCTCCCTCAGCGCGCCCGCGTTTCCAGCATGAACCAACGACGGAACAAACTGTTCCGTCGTTGGTGGTGGCTGGGAAAGCCGTGAAAGAGCCTGGGGCACGCGCTGGAAACAAGAGGGGCGGCGCTATGTCGGCAGGGTGCGGTGCAGGGGAGCGTCGCCGGTCAGTGCGGCGATGAAGGCATGGTAGGTGGTAAAAGACAGCATTTCATTGCCCAAAAAGCTGCCCGCAATCAGCGAAGCCTCCGTTCCGCCGGGCAGGTTCAGGGCGACCAGCCGCACGAAGCTGTGGGCGAAGATAATGCCGACAGCGGCCCCGGCGGCCAGCCCCAACATACGCTCACACACGCCCGCGTCAAGCATCGTCTGCCGGTGCAGGTGCAGGCCGATCAAGAACGCGAGGCTGCCAAAGCCGGCCAGCAGCAAGCCGTAAGCGAGGCCCCGGTTTGCGGCAGGGGCGGCCACCAGGTGCAGGCTAGGCGCAAGCAGCGGCAGGCAGGTGTCGGCAAGCCACAACGCCCCGTACAGCAGCAGGGCATCCAAAAGTGCCTGCCCAAAGCCGCGCGACGACTCCAGGGCGGCCATACCGACCAGTATCAACAGCACAACAATATCCAGCCAGTTCATGCGTCCCCTGTTCCTTTGTCGCGGGCTGCGGCTTCGGATGTCCACAGCTTCTTCCTCCGATTATCGGCAGAACAAAGGGAAAACAAGAATCAGCGTGCATGTGCTATACTCAGGGTCGAAGTCATCCGGGTGGCCGCTGCGCGTTCTGCCGAGGGCGTGCAGAGGAAAGTCCGGACTCCGGGGGGCAGCGATGCCGGCTAACGGCCGGGCGGGGCGACCCGACGGAAAGTGCCACAGAAACATACCGCCATGCCGCATTGCGCAGCCTCCTGAAAAGAGGCAAGAAATAGCGGGGCGGACCCACATGGTAAGGGCGAAATGGTGCGGTAAGAGCGCACCGGGCGCTTGGAAACAAGCGCGCCGGGTAAACCCCATCGGGAGCAAGGCGGGAGGACACGGCGAAGGCATTCTGCCCTGACCCCCCAGGCAGAGCGCCGTCGTGTCCCGTTGTGCCGCACGAGGAGCCGGGCAACCGGCTTCCCAGAGAGATGGTCACACAAACACAGAATCCGGCTTACAGGGTGACTTCGGCCTTTTACCCCGCGTCGCCAAACGAAACGCTGCGCGTATGCGTCGTCTTCCGGCGCGGGAGGTGAGACCCATGACCGAACATTTGCGGCTTGATGCGGAAACTGAGACAGTCCCAGAGGTCAAAGAATTGCTTGAAACTATCCGGGTATTCCCGGATAGCTCGGCGGCCTACAACAACTTGGGCATAGCCCTTGATGCGGATGGGAGGCTTGAGGACGCTGTTGCAGCGTACCGTATCGCCATTGCTCTCGCGCCCGAAAGATGCTATCCTTACAATAATCTAGCCATGTCCTTGGAGGACTTGGGACGCGATGAAGAAGCCCTTGTGGCGTTTCAGCAGGCTCTTGATATTAGCCCTGATGATGTCGGCACACTTTACCATTTCGGTATGACACTGCACGCGGTAGACAAAGATGAGGAAGCCGTAGCCGCTTACCGCCACGCGCTCACCTTAGCCCCGGATGATGCCGAAATACGCAGTGACCTGGGGATCAGCCTGGACATGCTGGGGCGTTATGACGAGGCCCTGGCTGAATATAAATCTGCGCTGGAACAAGACCCGCAAAACGCCCGGGCGTACCACAATATGGGTGTCAGCCACAGCATGGCAGAGCGGCATGAGGACGCGATTGCCGCGTACCAAGAGGCGCTAAAGCTTGACCCAACACGGGCAGTCACCCGCAAAAACCTCGGCACGCGCCTGCGGAAGACACGTCGTTTTGAGGAAGCTATTGCTGAATACCACGAAGCCATCCGTCTTGAGCCAGACTACTCGGAGGCTTACTACGATTTGGGCGCAGTGCTGGAGGACCTCAACCATATTGATGAGGCCAAAGCTGCCTGGGCAACAGTGCTGACGTTAGATAATGACCAAGAAGCAATGAAATTGTCCCGCCAAGCAATTGATAATTATCTTTGAGGCTCTCACAAGCAGTAAACGTTTCTGGGACAATGTCCTTTCTCGCAATTAGAGGGCTTGACAGGAACTAAAGCACCGACTATAATCACCAAGACAACTTTACAAACCGCTGGGGGTGCAAGGCAGAATGGCTGCCGCGCTGAGAGGACTGCAAGCAGTCCAACCCCAACAACCTGATCCGGGTCATGCCGGCGGAGGGAAGCGGACGACAGGCTTGTTCCAGTGCGCCGTCTTGGAAGCCGCCGTCCCATTGGCAACACCAGGGCGGCGGCTTTTGCCGTTTCGCGCTTGCCAAGCAACAGAAACGCAAAGAGACGCAAGGAGCATCACGCATATGGCAGCAACCAAAAACGGCGGCACCCCGCAGACCAGCGAAGTTGGCAGCGACTACCGCTTCCCCGCCTCGCGCAAAGTCTACACGGCAGGGCAGATGCACCCCAGCGTGCGCGTGCCCCACCGCGAGATTGCCCTGCACGATACGCACAATCACCTAACGGGCGAGATTGAAGCCAACACGCCCCTGCGCGTGTACGATACCAGCGGGCCTTACACCGACCCGCAGGCGGCCATTGACGTGCGCCAGGGACTTGCCCCCCTGCGCGGCGAGTGGATACGGGCGCGCGGGGCCTACACGGAAGCCGAGCCGAGCTACCGGCCCATCGCGGGCCGCTCTGACACCACCCTATCCATGCCGCCGGCGCGCAAAGTGCTGCGCGGGTCGGGCCAGGTGACACAGATGCAGCTTGCCAAGGCAGGCATTATCACGCCCGAAATGGAATATGTCGCCCTACGCGAGAACCAGGGCCGCGACCGCACGCAATCGGTCGGCCAGCATCCAGGACAAAGCTTCGGCGCGGCTATTCCCGAAGTCATCACGCCGGAGTTTGTGCGCTCGGAAGTGGCGCGCGGGCGGGCCATTATCCCGGTCAACATTAACCATCCTGAATGCGAGCCGATGGCTATCGGGCGCAACTTCCTGGTCAAGATTAATGCCAATATCGGCAACAGCGCGGTCACGTCGTCCATTGAAGAAGAAGTGGAAAAGATGACCTGGGCGACATTGTGGGGCGCGGACACGGTCATGGACCTGTCCACGGGCAAGAACATCCACGAGACGCGCGAGTGGATACTGCGCAACTCGCCGGTTCCTATCGGCACGGTTCCCATTTACCAGGCACTGGAGAAGGTAGACGGCAAATCCGAAGACCTGACATGGGAGATTTACCGGGACACGTTGATCGAGCAGGCCGAGCAGGGCGTAGACTACTTCACTGTGCATGCCGGTGTCCTGCTGCGCTATGTGCCCATGACGGCAACCCGCGTCACGGGCATTGTCTCGCGGGGCGGCAGTATCATGGCAAAGTGGTGCCTGGCCCACCATCAGGAAAGCTTCCTGTACACGCACTTCCACGAGATATGCGAGATTATGGCCGCCTACGACGTGTCGTTCAGTTTGGGCGATGGCCTGCGCCCCGGCTCCATTGCCGATGCCAACGACGAAGCGCAGTTCGCCGAGCTGAAGACGCAGGGCGAGCTGACGCAGATCGCGTGGGAGCACGGCGTCCAGGTAATGAACGAAGGGCCGGGCCATGTGCCGATGCACATGATCAAAGAAAACATGGACAAGCAGTTGGAGTGGTGCAAAGAAGCGCCGTTCTACACGCTCGGCCCGCTCACCACAGACATCGCGCCGGGCTACGACCATATCACCAGCGCTATCGGCGCGGCCATGATCGGCTGGTACGGGGTCGCCATGCTCTGCTATGTCACGCCCAAAGAGCACCTCGGGCTGCCCAACAAAAAGGACGTCAAGGACGGTGTCATCGCGTACAAGATTGCCGCGCACGCCGCTGACCTCGCCAAAGGCCACCCTGGCGCGCAGGCATGGGATGATGCCGTGTCTAAGGCCCGCTTTGAGTTCCGCTGGGAAGACCAGTTCAACCTCGCTGTTGACCCGCAGACTGCCCGCGAGTTCCACGATGAAACACTGCCGCAGGAGGGCGCAAAAGTGGCTCACTTCTGCTCCATGTGCGGCCCGCACTTTTGCTCCATGCGCATCACGCAGGACGTGCGCCAGTATGCCCACGACCTCAAGATGGCTGGGAAGAGCGCCGACGGCACACCCTCTGAGAACGCAAGCCCCGATAGCGTCTCCGCAGGGCTGGCGGAGAAAGCCCGCGAGTTCCGCGAGCAGGGCAGCGAGATATACAAGTAGGCATGTTCCACTTCAGCAGAATACAAGCGCCAGGGAAAACATGGTATGAACAACATGGAGCGCAAACAACAGCACATTTGGAAACTCGCCAAATCGCTTATCGGCAAAGGGATGCATATGTCAGGCAAGGAACTGGCTGACGACCTTAACATGAATGGCTACCTGACTTTGTATGGTGAATCATACAAAGGTGGCAGAGGAACCTATTCTTTGATAAGAGCAACCTATCACTGGCTTGACACGGAACAGCATATGCGCCAAGAAGCGGACAAAATTGCAGTGGCATTTGTCAAGCCTGACGGCACTTACGCTTATAAATAAGCAAAACAGCACACGAGGATCAGAATAGAGGATCAAAGTAATGGCCCTTGCCGAAGCAGAAGTCGCAGCCAAAGTCTTGACATATGAGCAGTACCTCGCCGAAGGGCAAGTTGCGGGCTTTTATGACATCATTGACGGCGTGCGCGTGTGGAAAGTTTGGGACATGACAAGCCCGCTGTGGGAGCATCAATCAATTGCCAAGCGCATCTTGCGCGTGTTGCTGGCTTTTGAAGACAGCGGGCAGGGCGTGGCGCAGTTTGCCCCACTAGACGTGCTGATCCTGCATTCTCCGCTCCGCACCCGGCAGCCGGATTTGCTGTTCGTTTCCCATGCGCGGCTTACGGAGGGCGGGGGGCCACCCACCTCCGGCCCTCTTTCTGTTGCGCCGGAGCTGGTGGTGGAGATATTGTCGGGCAGCGACACGCGCCGTGTTCTCAACGGCAAGATTATAGACTTCTGTGCAGCGGGCGTCAACGAATGCTGGATTGTCAGCCCCAATGCCGAAAGCGTAGAAGTCTTGCGCTTGACACCGGATGGCCCGGAGCGCATGGCAATTCACGGCACGGGCGACACCGTGAACAGTGTTGCGTTTCCCGAATTAACCATGTCCGTATCAGACATTTTCAGCGTGTGAGGGAAAATCATGGCACTCTTGGAACGAGACATTACGCAGGACGCTTCGGCTAATGACTTGCTGTCTATCGGCGGCAAGACATTCTGCTCGCGCCTGATGCTGGGCACGGGCAAGTATCGCAATGCCCAGGAAATGAACGCTGCCCTGGAAGCCTCAGGATGCCAGATCGTCACCGTCGCCCTGCGGCGCATTGATTTAGATGCCCCCATGCGCTCTATCTTAGATGAAATAGACTGGCAGAAGTACCATATCCTGCCGAACACAGCCGGGGCGAAGACGGCGGATGAGGCTATCCGTACTGCACGCTTGGCGCGTGCTATGGGCCTGTCCGATTGGATCAAGGTGGAGGTTATCCCTGATCCCAAGTATCTGCTGCCGGACCCTGTGGGCACGTATGAAGCCTGCAAAGTCTTGGTCAGTGAAGGCTTTATCGTGCTGCCATATATCAATGCCGACCCCGCCCTTGCCCTCAGATTGCAGGAACTTGGGACACATACCGTCATGCCACTCGCCTCGCCCATCGGCAGCGGGCAGGGCATGAAGACGCAGGAGCAGATACGCATTATCATAGAGCAGGCCACGGTGCCTGTTGTCGTGGATGCGGGCATCGGTGTGCCCAGCGAAGCCGCGCAGGCGATGGAGATGGGCGCGGCGGCATGCCTCGTGAACACGGCGATTGCACGGGCTGCCGACCCCGCCCTGATGGCACGAGCCATGAAGACGGGCCTGGAAGCGGGCCGCATGGCATACCGCGCTGGACGCATGCCCATCCTGCCGTTTGCGTCCGCGTCCAGCCCCTTAGAAGGCGTTGTGCGGTAAGCCGATGCTTCCCCGGCCCTGCCTGATGCTGGTAACGGAGCCGCATTCTCATCTGCGCGAAGTTATCGGGCAGGCCATAGCGGGCGGCGTCAACGTGGTGCAGTTGCGTGATAAAGCTGCCCAGCCCTTTGAGTTGATAGCGGCGGCACAGGAACTGCGCGCGATTGTGCAGCCTCCAAGCCTCCTCATCGTGAATGGCCTCTATGCGGCGGTAGCTCGCGCGAGGGCCGATGGAACCCAGATGAAGTGTGCCCCAACAGGGGCATGGATAGCAGACAGCGGGCAAGGGTTGCTAGGCGTATCTATCCATACCGTGATAGAAGCGCAGGAAGCGGCTTACGGGGGCGCGGATTATCTTATCGCAGGCACTATTTTTGCCTCGCAAAGCCACCCCGATATTGCCCCGCAGGGGTTGGGCTTTCTGCGCGATGTGTGCGCTTCGGTCACGATCCCGACGCTTGCGATTGGCGGCATTACGCCCGTGCGCGTGGCAGGGTGCGTCAAGGCGGGCGCGGCAGGCGTGGCGGTGCTGTCGCCCCTGATGCGGGCAGATGCCCCGGAACTTATTGCGCGCGAGTATTGGCGCGCTTTGCAGGAGGCATGGAAGGCAAAACAATGCGCTTGACAATCAATGGCGACGCGCGCGAGATTGACGACACTCTTACACTCGCTGCCTACCTCACTTTCCTTAATCTCAGGCCGCAGATGGTTGTGGTGGAACGCAACGGCGAGATTGTGCCACGCGCGGACTATGCCAGCACGTGCCTGGCAGAAAATGATACGCTAGAGCTGGTGCAGATGATGGCGGGAGGATAGCGTTATTTCACGCCGCGCGTTTGCTTCCCCTGCAAAGCAGGGCTTTACCCTGATAGAGTTGCTCGTGGTCATCGCCATTATCGCGCTGCTGGCGGCGGTGCTGTTTCCTGTCTTTGCGAAAGCGC
>JAABUQ010007680.1_pt1 | contig 15496 bp, 14 predicted proteins | sample 5560001 | NCBI WGS metagenome assembly JAABUQ01 (sample SAMN10711888, study PRJNA513371) | rock metagenome | isolation source: Antarctica rocks | place: Antarctica: Victoria Land, Finger Mt nord | collected 2015-12-18 | reverse complement strand
GGTCAGATGCCGCACCGCCGGACGTCGCACCACCGTGTCCCAGCGTGTGCTTAGGGCATCATCGAGGCACACCCGCATGAAGCAGTGGTCGAGCCGGATCGGCCACCGGTGCGCGGCGGCCATGTCCGGCAGCACACCTTCGGTCAGCGTGCGCCAGCGCTCCAGCAGCGACGCGCGATCTGCGCACGACATGCCGGGTGCTACCCCTCGATCTGGGTGAAGTCGGCGAGCCTCGCCATCGTGCCGCGGACCGCTCCGAGCAGCCGAAGGCGGTTGCGGCGCAGGGCGGGGTCGTCCGCATTGACGGTGACCAGCTCGAAGAAGCGGTCCAGCGGCGCGCGCAACCCGGCCATCGCGGTCATCGCGGCCTTGTAGCGTTCGTCCGCGATCGCCTGCCCGATCGCCGGCGCCGCCGCGTCCAGCGCCGCGGCGAGGGTGCGCTCCTCCTCCTGCGCATACAGCGCCGGCTCGTGCGGCCCGTCGTGCGGCCCGTCCTTCTTCTCCTCGATGCGCAGGATGTTGGCGGCGCGCTTGACCGCGGCGAGCAGGTCGGCGCCGTCCGCAGTGCCAAGCAGGGCGGCGACGGCGTCGGTGCGGGCGAGCAGGCGCACTAGGTCGCCGTCCGGCCCGGTGGCGTGGGCGGCGCCCAGCACGTCATGCCGGGTACCCTCGGCACGCAGCTGCACGCGCAGCCGCTCGGCGATGAAGCCGGGCAGCAGGGCGAGGTCGGCTGCCGCATGCAGGCCGGCCGGTAGCGCCTGCGACGCGGCTTCCAGCAGCGCGAAAAGATCCAGCCGGAGCGCGTTGTCGCGCACGATCCGGATCATCCCGAGGGCCGCGCGGCGCAGCGCGTACGGGTCGCCCGAGCCGCCCGGCTTCTCGCCGGCGGCGAAGAACCCGGCCAGGCTGTCGAGCCGGTCGGCCAGCGCCAGCGCCACCGAGACCGGCGCCCGCGGCGTTTCGTCGCCGGCGCTGCGCGGCAGATAGTGCTCGCGTATCGCGCGCGCCACCTCGTCCGGCTCGCCGTCATGCCGGGCATAGTACTCGCCCATCACGCCCTGCAGCTCGGGGAACTCGCCGACCATGCCGGTGGTCAGGTCGGCCTTGGCGAGATGGGCGGCGCGCGCGGCCTGCGCGGGATCGGCGCCGACCATGGGCGCCACCAGCTCGGCAAGCCGCTGCAGCCGGACGGTGCGGGCGCCCTGGCTGCCGAGGGCGGCGTGGAACGTCACCGCGTCGAGTATCGGCACCCGGGCGGCGAGCGGCGTCGCCCGGTCGAGGTCCCAGAAATGCCGTGCGTCGCTGAAGCGCGCGCGCAGCACCCGCTCGTTGCCCGCCACGATCAGCGCGCCGCCATCGTCGGGGATGTTGTTGGCGATGAAGGCGAAGCGGGGTGCCGCGCGGCCGTCCGGCGTGCGCAGGGCGAAATAGCGCTGGTTGACCCGCATGCTGACCTGCATCACCTCGGGCGGCAGGTCCATGTAGGCGTCGTCGATGCGGCCGAGCAGCGGCACCGGCCACTCGACCAGCCCCGACACCTCCTCGACGAGGCCCTCGTCGGCCACCAGCTGCAGCCCTTCGGCGCGCACCATCGCGCCGATGCCCTCGCGTATCAGCGTGGCCCGGTCGGCCGCGCGGACCAGCACATGACGTGCGCGCAGCCCCTGCTTCCAATCGGCGAGGCCGGCGACGGCGAAGCTGCCCGGCGAGAGCAAGCGGTGGCCCTCGGTCAGGTCGGCGGCGACCAGGCCGTGCCCGTCATCGGCTTCGTCCTGGGCGAGCCCGAACCCTACCGCGCGGCCATCCAGCAGGCACAGGATGCGCCGCAGCGGGCGCACCCAGGCGAAGCCGCTGGCGGCACCCCAGCGCATCGATTTCGGCCAGGGGAAGCGTCGCAGCAGGCCGGGCAGCACGCGCCCGATCAGCACGGCGGCCTCGACCGGCTCATTCTGCTTGTCGAGCACCCAGAAGCCGTTCTCCAGGCGAGGCGGCCGTGCGGCGCCTTGCTTGCGCAGGAACCCGGCCAGCGCCTGTTCGGGGGCACCGTCGCGCGGACCGCGCTCGGTGGCGGCGCTGCCGGGCACCTGCGCCGCGACGGTCGCCGCGAGTGCGATGCGCCGTGGCCCGGAGAAGGTCTCCACCTCGCGCAGCCCGAGTGGCGCCAGCGCCTCGCCGAGCAGGCGGGCCAGCGTCTCGGCGCCGCCGGCCTGCATGCGCGCCGGGATCTCCTCGCTGAGCAGCTCGATCAGGAACTCCGGCATGGGCTAGTCCTCGCCCGCGAGCCAGGCCTCGCAGGACCGGCGGGCCAGGTTGCGCACGCGCCCGATATAGGCGGCGCGCTCGCTCACGCTGATGACGCCGCGCGCATCGAGCAGGTTGAACAGGTGGCTCGCCTTGAGGCACTGGTCGTAGGCCGGCTGGGCGATGCCGGCCTCGACCAGGGCGAGGCTCTCGCGCTCCGCGTCGTCGAAGTGGCGGTGCAGCATCGCGGTGTCGGCAAGCTCGAAGTTGTGCCGCGAGTAGTCCCGCTCGGCGCGCAGGAACACGTCGCCATAGGTCAGTCCGTGGCCGTCATAGTCGAGGTCGTAGACCCGCTCGACGCCCTGGACGTACATCGCCAGGCGCTCCAGCCCGTAGGTGAGCTCGGTCGAGGGCAGCACGGTCGGGATGCCGCCGACCTGCTGGAAATAGGTGAACTGGGTCACCTCCATGCCGTCGCACCAGACCTCCCAGCCCAGCCCCCAGGCGCCGATGGTCGGGTTCTCCCAGTCATCCTCGACGAAGCGGATATCGTGCTTGCGCGGATCGATGCCGATCGCGCGGTAGCTGTCGAGCAGCAGCGCCTGGCTTTCCGCAGGGGTTGGCTTCAGCAGCACCTGGTACTGGTAGTAGTGCTGCAGCCGGTTGGGGTTCTCGCCGTAGCGGCCGTCGGACGGGCGCCGGCAGGGCTGCACGTAGGCGGCCCGCCAGGGCTTGCTCCCGAGCGCGCGCAGGCTGGTGTGCGGCGACAGCGTGCCGGCGCCGACCTCGATGTCGTAGGGCTGCAGGATCGCGCAGCCCTGTCCGGACCAGAACGCGTGCAGCTTCAGGATCAGCGCCTGGAAACTGTTCGGCTTGAATGCCAGCGCCATGGGCAGCAGGTTCTCCGGGCGGTCGGTTGCGGCGCGGCACCATAAGGTGAGGGCGGTGGGTCGACAAGAAACCGGCCAGTGTGCCGGTTCAGGAATGCGCCGGCATGGCCGGCGCATTCCTGAACAGTCGGCACACTGCAAAATTAAAGTTCTAGTGTCGGCCTGAGCCTGAAATTCGTGCCCACGAATTTAGGTTCACGACACTAGAGCAGCATCGGTCCAAGTGGAATCGCTCTGCGATCCCACTTGACTGATAAAGCTGCTCTTTTCTCGGTCAAACGGAGCATGATCGAGCCGATCATGCTCTAGGGAGGCATTCGACGCATGACCGACGGGCTCGACGACGAGTCGATACGCGACATCCTGCTGCACACGCGACGCATCGCCCTGGTCGGCGCCTCGGCCAATCCGGCGCGGCCCTCGTTCGGGGTGATGGACTTCCTGCTCCGGCACGGCTTCGACGTGGTCCCGGTCAATCCCGTGCTGGCCGGGCAGCGGATCCTGGGGAGGGCCGTGGTGGCCGATCTCGCCGCCGCGGCACCGCTCGACATGGTCGACCTGTTCCGCGCGCCCTCGCATGTCGGCCCGGTGGTGGCGGAAGCGGTGGCGCTGGGGGCGCGCACCGTCTGGATGCAGCTCGGCGTGGTGGTCGAGCCGGCCGCCGCCCTGGCCCGCGCCGCCGGGCTGCGCGTGGCGATGGACCGCTGCCCGGCGATCGAGTGGGCTCGGCTGGGCCTGCATGCTGGCGTGCGGGACGCTTGACGGCCGGTGCCGCCACCGCCACATCTACGTCCCACAAATTGGATCATGCCGCCATGACCAACGAAGAACGCGACCTCATCGCCCGGTTCATCGCGCGGGTGGGCGGCCAGCCGCAGGCCCAGGGAGGCTTCGGCTCCAGCGTCCCGGCGACGGCGCAGGCCAGCCTGCCGCCGATCGATCCCGAAGCGGACCGCTTCATCGGCCAGAACCTGACGCAGTATCCCGAGGCCCGCTACCGGATCACCCAGATGGCGGTGGTGCAGGAAGCCGCCCTGGCGGAATCCCAGAATCGCATCAAGCGGCTGGAATGGGAGCTGCAGCAGGCCCAGGCTCAGTTGCAGCAGGCCCAGTCGCAGTCGCAGCAGTCGGGCCAGCAGCGTGGCGGCGGCGGCCTGTTCGGCGGGTTGTTCGGCGGCGGTGCGCGCCAGGCCCCTCCGCAGCAGAGTTATGCCCCGCAGCAGGGCTACCCGATGGGTCCGCCGCCGCAGCCGGCCTATTCGCCCGGCTATCAGCCGGGCATGTTCCAGCGCCAGGGCGGCTCCGGCTTCCTCGGCTCTGCCCTGACCACGGCCGCCGGCGTGGCAGGCGGCATGGTCGCGGGCAACGCGCTGATGGACATGTTCGGCGGACATCATGAGGGCGGCGGTTTCGGCGGCGGCCAGGATGCCGGCGGCTTCGGCGATGCCGGCGGCGCCAGCCCCTGGGGCGGCGGCGGAGCCGGTGGCGGCGATCCGTTCGCCGGGCAGGGCACCGACGTCGATCCCAACTTCAACGGGGCACCCGATGCGGGCGGTTCCGACGGCGGCAGCTTCGACGGCGGCGGCGGCGGCGGCGACTGGGGCGGCGGCGACAACAGCAGCTTCTGAGCGGCCATGCCCGGTCAGCGCGCGGTATCGAGCCGCACGCTGACCGGGCAGTGGTCGGACAGCCGCTCCTTCATGTCCGGATCGGTCTCGCGATAGATCGTCACCCGCAGGCTGTCCGGTTCCAGCCAGTGCAGGGCGGGTCCGCCGGCCAGGATATGGTCGATGAAGGACTCGCCGCCCCAGCAGGGGTTGGCGCGGCCGGCAGTCGCCAGGGCGAGGGGCGCCGCCTGTCGCAGCTCATCCAGGAAGGCGTCATGCGCGAGCATGTCCCGGTTGAAGTCGCCCATCAGCACGAACGCCACACCTTCGTCGCGCCGGCGCTCGATCCAGTCCTGCAGCACGACGAGCTGCTTGCGCAACGTACGGCAGGCATCCGGGCCGCGTCCCTGGAGGGGTCGGTCCCAGCAGCCGGTCTTGAGATGCACGACCAGGATGCGCAGGCTGCGGCCGTCGCGCGCGATGGTGACGTCCAGCCCGCTGCGCAGCCGATGCAGCGCACCCGCCGCCGCCGCATCCAGCCCCGTCACGTCGGGATTGCGTGTGACGGCATACTCGTTGCGGACCGCCAGCCCGACGCGCTGCACCACCGAATCATGGGTCATCTCGATCCGGTATCGGTCAGGCGGGAACACGCGCGCCGCGATCTCCGGCCCATCGACCTCCTCGATACCGATCGCGTCTGCGTCCAGGCGGCCGGCATAGGTGGCGAGGATGGCAGTGTCGGCGGGCTGCTTCGGGTGCGCATCGTCCGGCAGGGAGGGATCGCCGTCCGGGCGCAGGGTGAGCCATTCCAGGTTCCAGGTCGCCAGCTTGAGCTCGCGCGCGTCCGCCGGCGCTCCCCCGAGCAATGCCGCCGGCAGCATGCAGGCCAGCAGCGCGAGGTGGGGTGGCAGGCGCATGGGCTTCACCTTGCGGCAATTCGATCAGGCTCGTCGGCGCATCGTCTGCCATAATGTCATCCACGAAGTCCGCCGCATGGACGCATCAAGGCTGGACTGTAGACGACATCGGACCGAGGAAGGCATTCATTGAACACGTTCTTGACGTCATGTCCCGTTCGGACGCGTACCGGTACGGTCGGCATGGCTGCCAGCAGCGGGCGGGTCGCCTGCGGCACTCGCGCCGGAAGCTGAAGGATCTCGACGGGATGGGGCCGGACCGGCTGGAGTGCCACGAGCCGCGACGGGACGGATCGGACCAGACGGCCCTGCATGCCGAGTTGATCGCCGTGCTGGTGGCGGTCGATGAGGATAGGCCGCGCGTGCTGACCCTGTCGGGCGGTGCCGCGCTGCCGTCGGGCCCGCTGGAGCCATCACACCGGTCGCTGCAGTCGGGACTGCGCGAATGGGTCGAGCAGCAGACCCATCACCCGCTCGGCCACGTGGAGCAGCTCTACACCTTCGGCGACCGCGACCGGGGCGAAGCGCCGACGCGATCGATCTCGATCAGCTACCTCGCCTTGAGCCAGGTCGGCGCCAACGATGCCGGCTGGCGCGACTGGTACGCTTATTTCCCGTGGGAGGACCAGCGCGGCAGGTCGGGCGCCGAGGCGGCCCGCTCCATGGGCGCCAGGCTCGGCGCGTGGGCGGAGGCAGCCGGCGGCACGGTCGCGCGGCAGCGCAGGCAGCGCTGCGCGATCGGTTTCGGCCTCGACGGCATGCCCTGGGACGAGGAACTGGTGCTGCAGCGCTACGAGCTGCTCTACGAGGCCGGGCTGGTCGAGGAGGCGGGTCCGCAGGAGCGGCCTGACGACCATGCCGATCAGGGAGCGTCCGGCAAGCCGATGCTGCGCGACCACCGGCGCATCCTCGCCACCGGGATCGCCCGGTTGCGCGCGCGCATCAAGTATCGTCCGGTCGTGTTCGAGCTGATGCCGCCCAGCTTCACGCTGCTCCAGCTCCAGCTCGCCTTCGAGGCGCTGGCCGGCCGCCGCCTGCACAAGCAGAATTTCCGCCGGCTGATCGAGCAGCAGAACCTGGTGGAGGAGACCGGGGCGCTCGCCGACCGGGCGATAGGTCGTCCGGCGAAGCTGTTCCGGTTTCGCCGCCAGGTGCTGCAGGCGCGGCACGTCGCGGGCAGCAAGCTGCCTATGACGCGCATCTCGTGATGCTCACGCGGGGACGCCACTCTCGTGATCTTCACCGGGCGAGACATACAACGGCCTTGAACTAATTATGCTCAGTGCTAGTATAAAGAGGGCGCCGAGAGAGGGCGTCCTTTTCTGACCCCACTTATGCTCAGTATGAGCATTAAGGATACGCGATGTTGCAGGACCTGCCCAGCCGCACCGATGCCCTCTACGAGCGCGTGCGGCGTGTCGTGCCGAAAGCCGAATGGCGCCTGTTCGAGGACGACGTGGCGGCGATCCTGCGCCTCAAGCGGGAACGCAACGCCGTGATACTGGCGCATAACTACCAGACACCCGAGATCTTCCACTGCGTGGCGGACATCGTCGGCGACAGCCTGGCCCTGGCGCGCGAGGCGCAGAACCTCGATGCCGACGTGATCGTCATGGCCGGCGTGCATTTCATGGCCGAGACCGCCAAGCTGATGAACCCGACCAAGACCGTGCTGATCCCCGACCTGCGCGCCGGCTGCTCGCTGGCGGAGTCGATCACCGCCGCCGACGTCCGCCTGCTGCGCCAGCGCTACCCCGGCGTCCCGGTCGTCACCTACGTCAACACCTCGGCCGCGGTGAAGGCGGAGAGCGACGTCTGCTGCACCTCGGGCAATGCCAGGCGCGTCGTCGAGGCGGTCAGCAGGGAGTGGGGTACCGACCGCGTCATCATGATCCCGGACGAGTACCTGGCGCAGAACATCGCCAACGAGACCGGGATCAAGATGATCACCTGGGCCGGCCACTGCGAGGTGCATGAGCGCTTCACTCCCGAGGAGATACGCCGCCTGCGCGCGGACAACCCCGGCATCATCGTGCTGGCGCATCCCGAGTGCCCGCCGGAGGTGGTCGCCGAGGCCGACTTCGCCGGCTCCACCAAGGACATGTCGGACTATGTCGCCAGCGGCCGTGCCTCCCGCGTGGTGCTGATCACGGAGTGCTCGATGAGCGACAATCTCGCCGTGCAGCACCCGAACGTCGAGTTCGTGCGACCCTGCAACCTCTGCCCGCACATGAAGCGGATCACCCTGGCCAATCTCCGCCACGGCCTCGAGAGCATGACCCACGAGGTCGCCATCGAGCCGCATCTGGCGGTGCGCGCGCGCCAGGCCGTCGAAAGGATGCTCGCGATATGAACGTCTTGTCCCTCATCGGCCAGCCCTCCACTACCGGCCCCATCATCGCGGGCAGCGGCCTGGCCGGCCTGATCACCGCGCTGCAGCTCTCGCCGCGTCCCTGCGTGCTGCTGAGCGCCGCCCCGCTGGCGACCGAGGCTTCCAGCGCCTGGGCGCAGGGCGGCATCGCGGCAGCCGTCGGCGAGGACGACGCGCCCGAACTGCAGGTCGCCGACACGCTCGCCGCCGGCGACGGGCTGTGCGACGCGGAGGCGGTGCGCCGCATCATCGGAGCCGGTCCGGAGGCGATCCGGGCCCTGGCGGCGCTCGGCGCGCAGTTCGACCGCACCGCGAGCGGCGCATTGGCGCTCGGCCTGGAAGCCGCGCATTCGCGCCGGCGCATCGTGCATGCCAGCGGCGACGGCACCGGCCGCGAGGTGATGCGCGCACTTGCCCTCGCGGTGCGCGCGACGCCGTCGATCACGGTGCTGGAGGGCGCCTCCCTGGTGCGCCTGCTGGTCTCCGGCGGGGCCGTCTGCGGCGTCGAGATACGCCTGGACGGCCGTATGCAGCGGCGGCCCAGCACGCAGGTGGTGATCGCGACCGGCGGCATCGGCGGGCTGTTCCTCGACACCACCAACCCGCTCGGCTCGACCGGCGTCGGAAGTGCCGTGGCGGCGCGTGCGGGTGCCGCGCTGGCCGACCTCGAATTCATCCAGTTCCATCCCACCGCCCTCGCGGTGACGGACGCGGCCTCCGACGGCGCCGTGCCGATGCCGCTCATCAGCGAGGCGGTGCGCGGCGAAGGAGCGACGCTGATCGATGAGACCGGCGCCCGCTTCATGGAGAGCGAGCTGGCGCCGCGCGACGTGGTGTCGCGCGCCGTATGGCATCACTTGGCGCAGGGCCACCGCGTCTACCTGGATGCGCGCAGCGTGCTCGGCGCACGCTTCGCGGCCCGCTTCCCCGGCATCAACGCCTCCTGCCTGGCGCACGGCATCGATCCGGCCAGCATGCCGATCCCGATCCGGCCGGCCGCGCACTACCACATGGGCGGCATTGCGGTAGATGCCGACGGGCGCAGCACGCTACCAGGACTGTGGGCCTGCGGCGAGGCGGCCTGCACCGGCCTGCACGGCGCCAACCGGCTGGCCAGCAACTCGCTGCTGGAGGCCGCGGTCTGCGGGCGACGCGTGGCCGAGGACCTTGCGGCGCAGGCCGCGACGCCGGCGCCCGCTGCGATGCCGAGACAGGCGGCCATGCCGGCGCCGTCACCCGATCCCGCACTCGGCCAGGTGCGACGGATCATGTCGCGCGACGTCGGCGTGCTGCGCGACGCCGCCGGCCTGGAGCGCGCGGTGGCGGAACTGTCCCCGCTCGCGCAGGGCTCGGACGCGGCGCTGCTGGCGCTGATGATCGCGCGCGCCGCACTGGGCCGGTGCGAGAGCCGTGGCGGCCATTTCCGCACCGACCATCCGGGCCGGGCGGCGACCGCGTCGCGCACGCTGTCCTACGCGCACGAGGCGCTGGCCGGTGCGCGCGAGGCGCTGCCGGAGCGGCGCGCTTCGTGACGCCGCTGCCGGACCTCATGCTGGAGCCGATGGTCCGGGCCGCCCTGCTGGAAGACCTCGGCCGCGCCGGCGACATCACCACCGACGCGATCGTACCCGCCGGTCAGCAGGCGCGCGTGGTGCTGACGGCGCGGGACGCGGGCATCGTCGCCGGGCTCGACCTCGCCCGCCTGGCCTTCGGCCTGATCGAGCCCGGGCTGCGCTTCACCACCCGGTTGCCGGACGGCAGCACGGTCGCGCCGGGCGACGTCATCGCCAGCGTCGAGGGGCCGGCGCGCGGCATCCTGATCGGCGAGCGGGTGGCGCTGAACTACCTGTGCCACCTCAGCGGCATCGCCAGCGCCACGGCGCGGCTGGTACGGGCGGTGCGCCACACCCAGGCCCGCATCTGCTGCACGCGCAAGACCACGCCCGGCCTGCGTGCGGTGCAGAAGTACGCGGTGCGCGCCGGCGGCGGCAGCAACCACCGGTTCGGCCTCGACGATGCGGTGCTGATCAAGGACAACCACATCGCCGTGGCCGGCGGCGTCGCGGTCGCCATCCTGCGTGCGCGCGAGGGTGTCGGCCACCTGGTCAAGATAGAGGTCGAGGTCGACACGCTGGCGCAGCTCGAGGAGGCCCTGTCGGTCGGGGCGGATGCCTTCCTGCTCGACAACATGACGCTGCCGATGCTGCGCGAGGCGGTGGCGATGATCGGCGGACGCGCCGTCGCCGAGGCGTCGGGCCGCATCACCCCCGACACCGCGCCGGCGATCGCGGAGACCGGTATCGACCTGATTTCGGCCGGCTGGCTCACCCACAGCGTCACCGTGCTCGATATCGGCCTCGACTACGCGGACGCCCCAGGCTTATCAGGCGCCCCGGGCCTGTCATAGACCGGCGGATCGGCAAGCCCGGCGCGATGGACGTGCTCGTCCACGAGATTGCCTGGCGCACTCCCGAGGAGGCGTTCGGGCACTTCGCCGGCGAGGACCGGCTGGTCTGGTTCGACAGCCAGGACCCGCAGGGTCCGCGCGGACGCTACAGCACGCTCTGCATCGACCCGTTCGGGGTGCTGGAGGCCACCGACGGGCAGGTCCTGCATGACGGCCGGCCGGTCGCCGGCAACCCGTTCGCGGTCCTGCAGGCGCTGCTGCGCAGCTGGCCCGTCCTGCGGGCCGACCTGCCGGCGCCGTTCGGGGGCGGCGCCGCCGGTTTCTTCGGCTACGAGCTGGCGCGTCACCTGGAACGGCTGCCAGTACCGCACGCACTACCGCATCCCGCCGCGTCGCCGCAGCGGGAGATGTGGGTCGGGTTCTACGACGTGGTGCTGGCGTTCGACCACCGGCAGCGGCGCTGCTGGCTGGTCTCCTCGGGGCTGCCCGAACCGGCGCCGGCGGCGCGCCGGGCGCGCGCGCTGGCCCGTCTCGGCGAGCTGGTCCGGCGCATCGAGAGGGCACCGGCCGGGCAGCGGACGCATCCGACGCTTCCGGCCGTCGCCTGGCGGCGGGACCTGGATGCGGACGCCTACATGGCTCGTGCCGAGGCGGCACTTGAGCTGATCAGGGCCGGCGACATCTTCCAGGTCAACCTGACCACGCGTCACGTCGCCCCGCTGCCGCCGGAGCTCGATGCCGCGTCCATACACCTGGCGCTGCGTCGGCGCAGTCCGGCGCCGTTCGGCGCGTTCCTGCGCGTCGGTGCCAACTTCGCGATCAGCTGCGCCTCCCCGGAACGGTTCCTCAGCCTGGACCGGCACGGCCAGGTCGAGACCCGGCCGATCAAGGGAACCCGGCCACGCCACGCCAACGCCGCGGAGGACGCGCGCCTGCGGCACGAGCTGCTACGCAGCGAGAAGGATCGCGCCGAGAACCTGATGATCGTCGATCTGATGCGCAACGATCTCGGCCGCGTGGCAGCCCTCGGCAGCGTGCGCGTCGGGGCATTGCAGCAGGTCGAGAGCTTCGCCAGCGTGCACCACATGGTCTCGTCGGTGACGGCGCGCCTGCGTGACGGCCTGGATGCCGTCGACCTGCTGCGCGCGTGCTTTCCCGGCGGATCGGTGACCGGCGCTCCCAAGATCCGCGCCATGCAGGTCATCCATGCGCTGGAACCCGCACGTCGCGGGCCCTATTGCGGCTCGATCGCGTGGTTCGGCCTCGACGGCGCGATGGACAGCAACATCGTCATACGCAGCCTAGTCGTCGCCGGCGGCGAGATGATCGCGCAGGCCGGCGGCGCGATCGTTGCGGACTCCGACCCACTATCGGAACATGCGGAGATGATGACCAAGGTGGCGCCGTTGCTGCGGGTGTTCGGAACGGCAGGACCGTGAAGCTCTGGATCGACGGCGGCATCCGGCCGGACCGGCAGGCGAGCATCTCCACGCAGGATCGCGGCCTGCTGCTCGGGGACGGGCTGTTCGAGACGATCCGGGTGGCGGCCGGCGCCGCCGCTCATCTCGCGCGGCACTTGGCACGGCTGCGGATGGGGGCCGGGGTGCTGGGCATCCCGGTGCCGATGGACCAGGCCGCGCTCGGTGACGCGCTCGGTCGCGTGATCGCGGCCAACGCGCTGTCCGAGGGCAGCCTGCGCCTGACCTTGACGCGCGGGTCGGCCGCGCGCGGGGTGCTGCCGCCGGAGGTCGTGACGCCGACCCTGATGATCACCGCCTCGCATGGCGGTGCGGCCTCGGGCGGCGCCACGGTGGTCACGGCTTCGATCACGCGGCGCAACGAGCAGTCGCCGCTCAGCCGGATCAAGTCGCTGAACTACCTCGACAGCATCCTGGCCCGTCGCGAGGCGGCGTCGCACGGCGCGGACGAGGCGATCCTGCTGAACACGCACGGCGCCGTCGCGGAAGCCTCCTGCGCCAACCTGCTGGTCCTGGCCGATGGCGGGCTGGTGACGCCGCGGATCGAGGACGGCGCCCTCGGCGGCGTCGTGCGCGCCTGCCTGATCGAGCAGGGCGCCGTGCGCGAGCGGCACCTGCTGCCGGACGACCTGCGCGAGGCCGAGGCGCTGTTCCTGTGCAACAGCCTTGGCGTGCGCGCCGTCCTCCGGCTCGATGGCAGGCCGGTCCCGTCGCGGCCGGACTGCCTGGGTCGACTGCGGCGCATGATCAACGCGACCGGCCACCGGCCCGGCTGACTTCGCCACTTACCGTATTCTGGTATCCCGATACCGTCGCAAAAGTTCTAGTGTTTTACGGCTTGAGATCGAACGAGCTTGACGTGGCCGCCGCTTCCGGTCATAACCCGCGGCTCTCTTGCCCGCTGACGGAACCCATCGCACATGAAGACCACCCTGTCGCTGAAGCCCGCGGAGGTGACCAAGGGCTGGATCCTGATCGATGCCGACGGCCTCGTTCTCGGCCGGCTCGCCGCCATCATCGCCCAGCGCCTGCGCGGCAAGCACAAGCCGCAGTTCACCCCGCACGTCGATTGCGGCGACAACGTCGTGGTCGTCAACGCCGAAAAGGTCCGCCTCACCGGCAACAAGGCGGGGCAGAAGCTGTTCCACTATCACACCGGCTACTCGGGCGGGATCAAGCAGCGCACCATCGCGCAGCGGCTATCGGGCAGCAATCCGGGCCACGTGATCAGCAAGGCCGTCGAGCGCATGATCACCCGCGGCCCGCTGCAGCGCGCGCAGATGAAGCACCTGCACGTCTATGCAGGCGGTGCGCATCCGCATGACGGCCAGCAGCCGCAGCTGCTCGATGTCGCCGCGCTGAACCGCAAGAACTCCGTGAACTCCAAGAAAAGCATGGCGGCTTGATCATGTCAGAGACCCAGACACAGCCCCGTACCGGCACCCTCGCGGACCTGCGCGACCTGGCCGTCAGCGCCGGCGTCACCGTCACCGAGAGCGAGACCGTCCTGCGCGAGCCCAAGCGCGACGCGCTCGGCCGCTCCTACGCCACCGGTCGGCGCAAGAACGCCATCGCCCGCGTCTGGATCAAGCCCGGCCGCGGCGAGATCAGCGTCAACGGCAAGAAGGTGGGCCAGTACTTCGCCCGTCCCGTGCTGCGCATGCTGATCACCCAGCCGTTCCTGGTGGCCGATCGCTACAACCAGTTCGACGTCTACTGCACCGTCGTCGGCGGCGGCCTGTCCGGCCAGGCCGGCGCCATGCGCCACGGCATCAGCCGCGCGCTCACCTACTATGAGCCCAGCCTGCGCGGCATCCTCAAGGTGGCCGGCTTCCTCACCCGCGACAGCCGCGTGGTCGAGCGTAAGAAGTACGGCCGCATGAAGGCGCGCCGTTCGTTCCAGTTCTCCAAGCGCTGAACCCACGCGGGATCGCACCGGAAAGGGGCGGGACCTTCGGGTTCCGCCCCTTCTCGTTGAAGGCTTCGAGGCGGAGGATCGCACGCTGAGCCAGGATCGCTGGGGCGTCCTGCTGCAGCGCCGCTTCCGGGCGCCGCTGGCCACCGTCTCGCTCGGCGTCGGGCTGTTCTCGTTCAACGAGTTCCTGGTCTCGACGGCCCTGCCGAGTGCCGTACGCGACGTCGATGGCGCCGCCCTGATGAGCTGGGCGGTGACCGTCTACCTGGTCCCGTCGATCCTTGGCGGCAGCTGCGCGGCGATGCTCAAGCAGCGCCTGGGCACGCGCAACACCCTGTTCATGGCCGGCCTGGTGTTCCTGGCCGGCACCCTGGTCGCGAGCCTGGCCGGCTCGATGACGACGATCCTGCTCGGACGCGCGCTGCAGGGTGCCGGCGACGGCGTGATCGCGGCCCTCTGCTACGCCCTGATCCCGGCGCTGTTCCCCTCCGCGCTGATCGCGCGCGTATTCGGGGTGGAGGCGATGGTCTGGGCCGGCTCGGCGTTCGGCGGCCCGCTGCTGTCCGGCCTGGTGACGCAGTGGCTCGGCTGGCGGGCGGCCTTCCTGGTCAACGTGCCGCTGATCGCAGGCTTCCTGGCGCTGGTGCCACTGGTGGCGCCGCGGGAGCCACCCAGGACACCAGGATCGCCTGGCACCGTGCCGGGCGCGCGGCTGGTGGCGATCGCTCTGGGCATCATGAGCGTGGCATTGGCGAACGTGCTGCCGGGCGCTGCGGTCAAGCTGGCCTGCCTGTCGCTGGCGGTCGTGCTGCTGGTCTGGAGCGTCCGCCGCGACCGGAGCAGCGCCATGCGGCTGTTCCCGACGACGATGTTCCGCCTGTCCAGCCGGATCGGCTCGATCTACTGGATCGTCCTGCTGATGCCGCTCGCCCAGGCGGTGTCCGGCGTCTACCTGGTGCTGGCGCTGCAGCGCATCTGGGACTTCCGTCCGGCGGCGGCGGGCTGTATCGGCGCCCTGATGGCGCTGTCCTGGAGCGGGTCGGCGCTGCTGGTTGCGGGTCGTCCCGGCGTGCGCACGAGGCTCGCCCGGCTCGGTCCGGCGCTGAACGCCGTGGGGCTGCTCGGCCTGCTGCTCGCCCTGCGATCGGGCTCGGTCGCCGTCGTGGTGCTGGCGCAGGTCGTGGTTGGCACCGGCTTCGGCCTGTGCTGGGCGACGCTGAGCCAGGTGGTCATGGAGGCGGCCGAGCCGGCCGAGCGCGACCGCGCCACCGCGCTGCTGCCGACGGTGCAGTCAGCCGGCTACGCGATCGGCGCCGCGGTCGCCGGCCTGGCCGCGAACGGTGGCGGGCTGCCGCAGGCGCTGCGGACAGGCGCGGCCGTGTCGGCGCCGATCTCGTATGCCTACGGCGTCTCGATGGTCATCGCCGCCGCTGCCGCGCTGGTTCCCGCGCTGGCCAGCCGGATACGAAGCCGGCAAAGCCGGCGTGCCGGTCCCCTCGGTTCGTCGAGCTAGAGCATGATCACCCCAGGTTGATCACGCTCTAGACCGAAATAGTTCTGACTGGAATCGCGAAAGGGGCTTCCAAAACCGGCTGCAGATGTGATTCGAAGCACTATGGCCGGCGTTGGAGGCGGAGATGGTGTGGCGGCGTGGACAGGCTTATGGG
>JAABUQ010007679.1_pt1 | contig 15498 bp, 27 predicted proteins | sample 5560001 | NCBI WGS metagenome assembly JAABUQ01 (sample SAMN10711888, study PRJNA513371) | rock metagenome | isolation source: Antarctica rocks | place: Antarctica: Victoria Land, Finger Mt nord | collected 2015-12-18 | reverse complement strand
TCGAGCTTGTACTCACGCGTGAACGCCTGTCGCTTGCCAGCTTTTTGTCTCGATTTTTGCACTGAACACTCCTCCGCCCATCTTCGATAGGCTTAACTGAGTGTCCACCAAACCGGGGGAAGACCAAATCGAGCGACCCAACCATGTGTGGTGTGCCGATATCACGTACATTCCCCATGGCACAAGGGCTTCTCTATCTCTTTGCCGTTCTCGATTGGGCGACGCGCAAAGTTCTTGCCTGGCGGCTTTCCAACAGCTTGACGACTGACTTCTGCGTCGATGCGGTCGAAGAGGCGCTTGCGCGGTACGGCAGTCCCGAGATCTTCAACACGGACCAAGGCTCACAGTTCACTGAGAATGATTTCACGCAGTTGTTCAAAGATCGCAGTATCGCGATCAGCATGGACGGCAAGGGCGCTTGGCGTGACAACGTCTTCGTCGAACGCTTCTGGCGGTCGATCAAGTACGAGGAAGTGTACTTGCGGGCGTACGAAACGGCAACGGATGCGAAGGCATCCATCGGCCGATACATCGCATTCTACAACGAGCGACGGCCGCATTCGTCGCTTGGCGGCTTAACGCCGGACAGTGCGTGCCTCACAACACCTCTGCCGCAGGCGGCATAACGTGCACGATTTCAACGTTTTCCGCTCTGAAGCGCCGCACACAAACGCAAGTAAGCTCCTACAACGCGATTTTGGCGGCTCCGACGACATAGATGTCATCCGATTTCGCGCCACTACCACGGTCCAAGCCGACGGTGCTCAGACGCTACGCCGCAACGTCAATCGAATATCCCGACACTACGCGCGAAGCACCCATCAAACGCCAGGCCGGCTGGCATCGCCGCATGAAGAACCGCACTAACTGCAGGGCCATCACTTAGCGAAAGCCGATATGCTGTCCGAAAATGCGGGACCACCTCTGTCCACACTCTGCCGTGGCGGCCTAAACGCGCGAGCCGATGGTCTTTGACTGTGTGTTCTCAAAGTAAAGCCGGTGGGCACGTGCCAAGAGAGCTGAACTGGGTGCGGGAGCCGGTGCCGTCATAGGAGCGAGCGCCGGACCGCTGCCGGAGCTCTTGAAGAATGTGCAACAGCCGGCGCGACTGGTTCAGCTTGTGCGCCCGTCTCGGCCGCCACGTGCTCTAAAACGTCAAGCAGCCGCAACCCGGCTTCACCGTCGGGAATGATACTAACGCACTCGAGAGCGGCTTGTTCAACCGTAGCCTGCTCGGCCCTATGTAGGTTACGTGCCACTTGAGTGGCTGCGGCGCGATGGGGTAGCCCTTTCTGTACTTTGGCGCGCGGAAAAGACGCCGCAATCCGCCGCGGGAGTGAGCCGACTCCTTTCGCTATATGAGGCGCGCCTTCGGGCATCTTGCTTCTAGTCCAACCCGAGTTCGGCGAACACATGCCTGGTCAACACGCGAATGCGAGCACCAAACTTCTTGTGAGGGACGTTGCCTCGACGACATTCGGCGTACACAACGTCTTTCGAAACGCCGTAAAGAAACGCGGCGTCCTTTACGTTCATCAAGACTGTCTCGCGCAGGTCTTGGACTCGAGGATCAGTGCGAGTCGGCTGGATGGACAAACGATGTGCCTGGCGTGTTACTGCCTTCTCGGCGCGCTCGTCGTCGGACGGTCTCGCTTTTTGGGCGCAACGCGGAGCGGCGTTCCGAAAATCCTCGAAAAGCTCGGTCGCCGAGGAGCTTGAAGTCGCGAGCTGCGAGTAGCCATCGCTGAAGGCGCTAAGTAGCTCGCCGGCCGTGGGCTCAGGGACAACTGGCTTCGACGCATCGGTGAAGCTGTTAAGCCTCGCGACGCTCAAGAGCGTCTCTGACGGTGACGGCGCCGCCCTAGCCCTGAAAAGACCCTGAAAGATTCGAGGTAGTACATGAACACGGTTGCCGAGCGCACGTCGACAGGAACCGACGAGGCTGCAATAGCTGCTGCACTTGCCGACGCGGAGCGACGCCTCGCCGATGCTCGCGATCGTGCTCAACGTGCGCAGCGGAGCGCCGCGCGCGAGTACCTCCGAAGCGGCGAGGTCACAAGCGTAACGGCAGAAATCTCAGCCCTCGAAGACGTCGTCGCCGGACTTCGGCAACTCGCGATCGTCGCAGCGTACGAGAAGCTGGAATCCGAGTACGAAGCGGCGCGGAAAGAGCTCGATACCGCGTCAGCCGCGTATCGCGTGCGTCCCGACGACACCCGACGTCTACGCTTCGCCGAAAGCGCGGCCGAGGCTCGATGCAGCGGGCATCGGCCTATCAGTTGGTGCCGGCGAATGCTGCTGTGCTAGCGGATCATCGCAAGGAGCAAAGTCATGAGTAACAGCGAGCGGATCGATTGGAAAGCGTTGGACGAGGACGCCTTTGCGGCAGCCGAAGCGCAGCTGCTCGGGACTCCACCGCAACCGGCGCCTACCCGACAAGCTATGCCCGATAGCGAGGGCAGGGAGTTTGAATCGCGCATATTCAGCGATGAAGCACACGACTCCAAATCCTCCGCCGTTCGCGACTACGAAGCTCGCGAGGCCGCGCACAAAGAAGCGCATCGCGAGATGGTTCTCGACCGGCTTCGGATGGCAGCGAAAGCCGCCGGCGTGAAGGGCTGGAGCAATCTCGACGGAGTGCCGCTCGATACGATCGCGCTTGAACCTTCCAGTGGTTATCCGCTGGCCGTAAGCATTCAGGGACTTGTCGAATTCATGCGTGAGCGCGAAGCGAGACAGACGGTCCAGCGGAGAGGGAAGTAGCAATGACGGCCCTTGATGTGCAGCGCGAAGACGACGTTTCTTCGCTCGCCGAGGTGATGCGGGTCGACGCTACGATCGCGAACGTCGAGGCCGAACTGGCTGCCGCTCGCGCGGCGCTCCGCGCAGACGCCCGCGTCGCCGCGCGGTCGCTAATTGCCGGCGAGACGCCGACGTCGGATGTTCGCGACGCGATCGCGCGCGTCGGCGAGCTGGAAGCCGAGCCGGCCAGAGCCTGTATCGCAAAATTGGATACCGCGACGTCGGGATATTTAAAGAGCAAGGCCAACTTGGCGGTCGCTTCGTCGACGTTATCCCAATGGAGAAACTCTTGAAGCCGTTCGTCCTTTTCGTTTGCAAGCACAACACCGGTCGCAGTCAGATGGCGGAAGCATTTTTGCGCCGCTTCACGGGTGACGACGTGGAGGTAGCTTCGGCGGGGACCGTCGCTGCCGATCGTCCCGACCCCGGCGTCGTTGCCGCTATGGCCGAAATGGGCATGGACATTTCTGCTGCTCGGCCGAAGCTGCTTGACCCCGCGATCGTGGCGCAAGCCGATCGAATCATCACGATGGGCTGCGACGTCGAAGGCGTGCCGCGCGTCGACGACGATTGGGGCATCCCCGACCCGAAGGGCCAGTCCATGGAACGAGTCCGCGAGATCCGCGGGCTCGTATGCCGCAAGGCAGGCGACCTCGCGAAAGCGCTTTTGCGCCCAGCCCCATAAATGCGTTTTCTTGACCGTAGCGTGCTTTGATCAGCGCCTTTGACAACGCTTGGCCGCAGCGCGCTTGACAGAGAGTGTGATGAGGCGCTCGCGCGCACGCGCTTCCAACCGCGCATTCGTTAGCGCTACGTTCGCGCCTGCGCGACGTTTGCAGGTGCAAGGCGTGAATCCGCGAAATCTTACGGGTCGGCCTTTTCAAGCGAGACGACGAGCCCGCGGTTAGACACGGGGCTTCTGTTGTTGTTACGCTTTCAATGTGAACGATGAACTCAAGCGCGCGCTTATCGAGGATTTTCCGAAGGTCTATCTCGGCACGCGAATCGACGTAGGCAATGGTTGGGAGCCACTCCTCAGGCGCCTCGGATCTCGGTTGGCAACGCTCATCCCCGATCTGCCGGACAGGCCCTACGACGGGCCCCTCATGCCCGGCTACCTCGTTGACGCAACGCGGAAGAGCAGCGGTCTGCATCTGTGGTTGCGCGGCCTACATCCTCCCGAAGCGTTGATCGATGAGCTACACGTGGCGGAGGTCGAAGCGCGCGAGACGTGCGACGCATGCGGCGCGCCCGGCGAGTTTCGCAAAGCCGGCAAGGTCGTTCGCTGCGACGCGCATGCACCTGCACCAAGCGGCCTGGATGCGATCTACGCGCGGCGCGATGTGTCTCCGCGTGGCCCACTCGAACAAGCGATGCGGCCGCAAACGATCGGCGACGTCGTTGGCCAAGACGCCGCCATCGAAGCGATGCTCACCTTAATAGATTCAGACATGCCGCGCCACGTGATTCTTTACGGACCGCCTGGTGTTGGCAAGACCACTGCGGCGCGCGCAATCCATGCCGCTCTCGTCCAATCGCCCCGATCGCTCTTGAAAGCCGACGCGCCGTTCGTTGAAATCGACGGATCGGCGGTCGTCTTCGATCGGCGCAACAACATCAACAGCCTCCTTGGGAGCTTTCTGCCGGCATTTTACGGTGCGGCGTCATACCGCGCTAAAGACACCGGCCTGCCCGATTTTTTCCCGGGCGCGGTCACGCAAGCCCATGGGGGCGTGCTCTTCGTGGACGAGATTGGTGAGATGCAAATCGACCTGCTGAACCGTCTGCTGAAGGTCATGGAGGACGGGTTTGTCAGTGCCGAGGCTCTGGGAGCGACGCCTAGGGCGCTATCCACGGACGATGACGACGACGAAGAAACGACGGAGGCAGAGCGTACATCATCGAACATGGGCCGCCGGCAGACTTCATCTTGATCGGCGCGACAACGCGCAGCCCGGAGGAGCTGCCGGCGGCGTTCCGATCGCGATGCGTTGCTATCCGCTTTCGATCACTCACCGAGAGTGAACGGCGGCAATCATCCAAGCCGCTTGCGATCGCGCAAGGCTCGATGTCGCATCCGGCGCCGTGGCCGCGTTGGCGGCTTCGCGTGCGAGTGAAGGGCGCTCCGCAATCCACGTCCTTGCGGCGTCGTACTCCGCCTCAGTTCGCCGTGGATCTACGCGAATCGAACGATCCGACGCGGTGCGCGCGATTGAACTCCTGTCGTTGGGCGAACCGGCTCTCGGATTCAGGCGCTAGCATGGCAGTGTGGTTTACGTCTGATACGCACTTCGGCCACGAGAACATCATCGCGTATTGCGGCCGCCCGTTCCGCAACGTGTCCGGAATGAACCGCGAGATGAGGGAGCGCTGGAACGCGCTCGTCGCGTCAAGAGACACGATCTACCACCTGGGCGACTTCGCCCTCGGGTCTATTGGGAACGCGAGCAAAGAAGCAACGTGGGCCGACTACCTGAGAAAACTTCGTGGCCGCAAGATTCTCGTGCGCGGCAACCACGATCGCAACGCCGACGTCATGCGGTCGATCGGATTCGACGACGTGCTCGAAAACGCGGTCGTCGAAGTCGGGGGCGTCCGCGTTTGGTTAAATCACTACCCGACGCATAGCCACGATGCGCGCGATATGAAGCGCCCGAAGGCGCCGGGGCCGTACGATATCGCGCTGTGCGGGCACGTGCACGAGAAATGGCGCGTGAACGAGGGGGTAGTCAACGTTGGCGTTGACGTATGGCATTTCCGCCCAATCTCCCTCGCGGATGCATTTGCGGCGCGAGACGAGGCGAGCTCATAGTGCGCCGGCGCTCGAAGATCGTGGAGCCGATGGTGCGCGAGATCGCGGTACGTTATCGCGACGCACTACTCGAGGGTTGGGAAGAGGACAAGGGGGCTGTACGGGTCCGCTTTTCTGGGCGCATTATTGTGCTAAACCGAGAGAAGTGCTTTGACCATTACGGTTGCTGCGAGAGGCCGGACGACGAGAGGAGCTACCCGCAGGAGGCGGTCATCTCCATTCGTGGGCCGCTCGCGCCGCCGGAACGCTTTCGCTTCCCGGCCCAGCTGCACGTCCTCCCCCTGTGCTTCGACGACATCGGCCCCGATGAGCCCGATGGCGGTCAGCCTGTTGCGCTCTTCGACGAGACGATGCGAGGACAGATACTCGCATTCGTCGACGAGCTGCCGGCGAAGACAACGCTCCGTGTTCACTGCGCGGCCGGCATCTCGCGATCGCGCGCCGTCGCGGCGGCGATTCGCCGGTAGCGAGGGCAAGATGACCTCGGCGAGTTCATCGACGGGATGCCCAATGGCCACGTGTACCGGTTGATGCTCGCCCTGCCACCGCTGCCGGCTGTCTGGACAATCCGTGAGACTATCGCGCGGGATGTCTTGCACGAGCGTCGCGCGCGCTCTCGACGAGCTGGGTGAATAGCCGAATAACAGAGACTCAGACGCAGACCGACGTTCTAGCGATCGTCGGTCGGTCTCCCTCCCGTTTGATTTGGCACCCGCCGACTCGAAGCCGCGGGAACCTGGCCCCCCGGTTGACGTACGAGCCGAACCACTTTTCATAAGGGAGACTAAAATGAAGTCTCAGCGCCGAAGCGCCCCTGCTTCCACACGCGAATTAAACGCTACGAGACGGTGCAGGTGGATCAGCGGTCGATCGAGCGCTCCTGTCAGTATACGTTCGTAGTCAACACGCGTTGGTTAGACCCGCGTCGCGGCGCCGCGATACAATCGCACGATGGACCCGAAACTCGCCGACGCACTGCAAGACGACTTCCCGCTGCTTTACCGCGAGCGACAGGCGCTTTGTATCCTCGATGGTTGGGAGCCGCTTGTCCGTCGCCGCCCGTCTCGAAGCGCTGATCGCGGCTCAAGCGCCGCAGGACCGCGTGTGCGCCGGGCAAGTGAAAGAAACGTTCGGCGGGGTGCGCTTTTACTTGCGTGGCGGCATCCAAACGTACGAGATGACGCGCGCGATCGAAGATGCCCAATGCGAAGCGTGGAAGACGTGTGAGGTGTGCGGTCGAACTGGAATGCTGCACGACTCGACGCAATGGTACTCGACGCGCTGCAACGAGCATGCACCGCCGAACGCTGTGCCCGTCCGCGAAGAGCACGACCGTCTCGACGCAGATGCGTGAAGTGGTGCCGGCCGAACTCTGGAATTCGCTCGGAATGGGCAGCGGGTGGGTCCGCGCCCTCGCGATCGTGAAAACGGCGCACGGGGAGCTGCACGATCTCGTGCATCTGCGTCAGTTACCGCGGGGGGCGGCGTGACGATTATTGAGCGGCTGCGCGCCGGCGGCGCAGCGGAAGAAGAAGCCCGGGAAGCTGCGACCACGATCGCCTCCGTGTTGCCGATTGGCCACGCGGTAACGATCAATGACGACGTGCTACGCGCAGCGCGCGCCGGCGATCTCGTCGCTTTGCAATCGCACTTCGCCGAAGAAGATGACGCGACGCCTGACGAGCTCGAAGCGCTTGCGGAGCTCGAGCGCGACCCGGACCGCCGAACGTTTTCGGCGGAAGAAGTGCGCCACGAACTCAACCTGTAAAGCGATTCGCGGATAACCCACGCCGCACCGACGAAAACACGCAGGTAGCGGAGCTACCTCGCAGTCAAGTTCTTAGGCGATGCACTCGCGCCTTCGATACGAGTCTTGTGCGCTTCGCGCACTGAAGAAGCTCGACGCTCGCGATCGCGCGACGATCGTCGCGGCGCTCGAAGCCTTTGCTGATGGTCGGTCGCCTACTGCGGACGTCCGAAAGCTTGATGTCAAGCCGCCGACGTGGCGGCTCCGTGTCGGTCGTTTTCGCGTGCTCTACCGGCTCGCCGGCGGCGACGTAGTGGCAATGGCCGTTGAGGATCGTAAAGACGTGTACCGCTGATCGCACTTAACGAAAAACGCGTCACAGCTGGGACGCACTATCACCCGAGAGACGCACCGCGCCCCCAAGCTTTATAAGCCCACAAACAGGTCAGCTGAGTCAATCGATGAGTTGGCTTCTAGGGCTCTTACGGAACAGCATGAGTTGCCTGACTCCTAGCACGTAACTGCACACCGCGACGATAACAAGCGGCTCTTGCCGATCACCACGATAAAAGTAAATCAGAACACTTGCCAAACTTACAGTCAAAGCGATGAAAGATTCCGTTGCTTTTCTAGTTGCCGTACGCTTATCAACCCACACACCTAAAACAAGCGCGACAATGAGCATAACCCAGAAAAGCCCGCTCGCAACGACGAGAGCGATAATAAGCCGATTTTAGTGTCCATAGCAGTTGTACAGCGCGATGACGACAAGCGTACCGATTCTGACCGCGGCGGCTAGCGCAAGCCAATCAGCCAGGGTGAGACTCGCGATAAGAAGCCCTAGAAACTCAGCTGCTGCGGCGATACCCAGGCGAAGTCCACGGACGAGTGTAATTTCCGAAACGGTTAATAGCTGAAATAGTAGACCATCGAGCGAACGAGTGGAGTATTGCAACACTTCTCTCGGAGGCTCGATGGCTAACAATACGATACTGGAAAAAGCGCTCAGAGGCAAGCTCCCCGAGGCTGCTCGCGACGTCACCCTCGATGACATGCGCGGCATGCTCGAAGTGCTCCTGACTCGGGTCATGGAAGCCGAGGTCAGCACGCGAGTTGAGCGCGAGCTCGAGGCCGGGGGCCTCGGTAAGGAACAAGGCGTAGTCGTCGTAGTGCTTCGCCGGTGCCGCGGCGAGCAGGGTGCGGTAAAATGCGACGCTCGCGTCGAGATCGCGCGTCGCGAGGTTGAGGTGCATTTTCATGCGAGCACTTTCATAGCCAGAACGGTGCCAAGCGCAGTGTCGAGGCGATCGCGCGCGTCGGCTGCAAGGGAGTAGTAACCCCACGTGCCGCGGCGGACGGAAGTGACAAGGCCTGCATCCTTGAGGATTTTAAGATGGTGGGAGACTGTCGATTGATTCAGCTCGACGCCGGAAGTGAAGTCGCAAACGCAGACTTCGTGTTCAGCGCGTGCCAACGTCGCGAGGATGGCGACCCGCACCGGATCAGCGAGCGCCTTGAAGAGCGCCGCTTCGTCGGTGAGGTCGCGATCGTAAACCACGGCTTCGGGGCAGCATCGCTGAATCGGCATTCTTCGATACTAAGCCTTGTATCGGCTTATGTCAATGCAAGAATTCGCAACGCCAAGTCGTGAAAAGGACTACCCGGTCCGTGGATTGCTTCGAGAAGAACTGCGAGGGCCTCCATCACACGACGGCGTTTGGCAGGCGGGAATCGAGGCGAAGATGCGATCGAAGTTCCGGCGGCGTGAGACCGCTATGCGTGCGTTTGCGTCCTTTCCATCCTTGGTCAGACGCTAAGGTAGTCTAGGGGGGTATGGTATGGTATATTGCCCGAAGCCATCCTCATGGCTCATACGATTCGCGACAAGACCAAGCTTCTGGCCCGGGTCCGCCGCATCAAGGGGCAATGTGAGGCAATTGAACGTGCGCTTGAGGCTGAAGACGATTGCGGCAAGACCCTTCAGCTGATCGCCGGCGCCCGTGGTGCCATGAACGGCCTCATGGCGGAGGTGCTGGAGCAGCACGTCGTGTCGCACGTCGTTAACGGAGTAACGCCACGCGAGCGTAGTGCGGCCGCCGGCGAGCTCGTCGACGTCGTGCGGACTTATCTGAAGTGATCGACGAGATCGAGCACGACGCTCAGACGGTGCTCGCTTCCGCCGCCGACGGCGGACATCGCGAGACCGAAGGCCACGGCGAAATCGACAGGCTCGAATTGGCGCGTGTCGGCTTCGTCGCGCTCGCAGCAGCAGCGGTGTGGTTTCACCTGTGGGAGCCGTTTCCGCACGTGAGTATCATCGGGATCGTCGCAACGCTGATCGGAGGCTATCCGATCTTCAAGGAGGCGTTCGCAAACGTCCTCGCCCAGCGCATGACGATGGAGCTCTCGATGACGATCGCACTCCTTGCGGCGCTGTCGATCGGGCAAGCCTTCACGGCTCTGATCATCACCGCGTTTGTTCTTGCCGCCGAGATCCTCGAGCATCTCACCGTCTCGCGCGGCCGTGCGGCCATCGGCGACTTACTGCGGTACCTGCCCCGAACGGCGCTGGTGCGTCGGGACGGGGCGATTCGTGAAGTATCCGCTGAGGAACTTACAATCGGCGACGCGGTCCTGGTGAATCCAGGAGCCCTCGTCCCGGTCGATGGCCAGGTCATCGGTGGCCACTCGTTCGTCGACGAAGCGCGTATTACGGGCGAGTCGATGCCTGCTGAAAAGACTGTTGGCGCGGCCGCGTACGCCGGCACCGTCAATCAACGTGGCGCGCTTGAGATCCGCGCCGAGCGCCTCGGGCGGGACACCAGTTTCGGTCGCATTATCGACGCCGTCGAATCGGCCGAAAAATCTCGCGCCCCGATTGAACGGCTTGCCGATCGGCTTTCGGGCTATCTCGTCTACTTCGCACTTGGCGCGGCCGTGCTCACGTATCTCCTTACTCGGAATATCGTGGCGACGATCTCGGTCATCATCGTCGCGGGCGCGTGCGGGATTGCCGCAGGAACGCCGCTCGCCGTGCTCGGCGCCATTGGGCGCGCGGCGCGCGCCGGCGCGATCGTGAAGGGTGGGCGATACCTCGAAGCCCTAGCCGCCGTCGACATTGTTATCTTCGACAAGACCGGAACGGTCACGTACGGGGCGCCCGAAGTTCGCTCGCTGGTTCCGGCCCCGGGCGTGGCAGCGGAGCTGCTGCTTGGCATGGCGGCAATCGCCGAGCGCCGCTCCGAGCATCCGCTCGGGACCGCGATCGTTGCATACGCCGAATCAAAGGGCATCGCGATCGCCGAGCCCGAGACGTTCACGTATACTCCGGGCTCCGGCATCCGCGCCTTCTTAGAGGGCGAGACGATCCTCGTCGGCAACGCCGCCCTTCTCGACGAAGAGAGCCTCGCCGCAATCAGCCGTTCGCCGGATAAAGCCGCGACGGCAGTGCATGTCGCCTACGGCGGCAAGTATCTCGGAAACATCAATATCGCCGATGCCCTTCGCCCCGAAGCGATCGCTGCTGTCGCGGCTCTCAAAATCATGTCGATCCGGACGGTTCTTTTGACTGGCGACGTCGAGCGCGTGGCGGTGGCCGTCGGAGACGAACTCACCGTGGATCAGGTTGTCGCCGAACTGTTGCCGGAGCAAAAGAGCGCATACGTCGGCGCGTTCGTCGACGCCGGTAAGATCGTCGCGATGGTCGGAGACGGCATGAACGATGCGCCGGCGCTTACGCGGGCGACGGTAGGTGTGGCCATGGGATCCGGCACCGACGTAGCACGCGAAAGCGCGGACATCGTGTTGCTTGGTAACGATCTTTCGCGCTTCGTCGATACGGTGCGCATCGCGCGCCGCACGAAGGGCATCGTGATGCAGAACTTTGTCGGCACGATCGTTGTCGACAGCGTTGGCATCCTGCTCGCCGCGTTCGGGCTGCTGAACCCGCTCTTCGCAGCGTTCATTCATGTCGCATCGGAACTGACGTTTATCCTCAACTCAACGCGGATGCTTGCACCGCGCGAAGCGCAGCGGCGCACGGTTCGCCCATGACGAAAACAACCTCTGTTCGAAGAGCAGCCGGCAGACGCCCTCGCGCTTCACGGGCGGTGGTCGTCACCAGCATCGCAGCGCCGGTAATTCTCGTTGCCGGCGTCGTTGGGCTGGGAGCCGAGTGCGTGAATTGCGCCCGCTCGGATCTGTGCGCGGGCGTCCGGAAACGGACGTCCCTACCGCGTTACACTTGATCAAATGGCTGGAGATCGCCACAAGCGCGGGCCACTATCGCATGGTTCTTCGACTTCGAGGTCGAGTTCTTAGTAGGACTTGGCTCTGATGATCCGCACGAGGTCGATTCCCCGCTTTGGCCTACCACAAGCTCACCAATTAGGGCACGACGCGCACGGTTGGGTTGGTTAGGCCTTGCGGAACCGGCGCGTAACGGGGTCTGTAGATCTTCTCGGCGCCTCGGGCAATGCGGATGCGAGCGTTTCTAGAGAAAGCCATCTGGTGGCCATCGTACAACAGTACAAACCCGCCGCCGAAATTTCTTTCGATCGTAGCACTTGTTGGGGCGCTAACGATATTGCTACCCTCAGTTATAACGTACAAATCGCTGGTGTATTCCAGCATGCCGTGTGGCACGGTGGCGTGCCGATGGAGAGGCGAGCGCAGAGTCGTACTGACTTGCGCGGATGTGGAGGCAAGAACACCAGAGAATCCAAGCGTGCCAATGACTAGTCCGAGAGTGATTAACTTACTGGAACGATTCATCGTGTTGCTCCTTAGTACACTGCTTCAGCACGGTCCTGAGGTTCTCCCAAGAGGCGTTCTGATGCTGGCCCGTTTTCGTGGACACTTTCCGCTTGGCGGAGAAGGGTCCACCAATGGCCAGAAAACACCCTCGCACCTACCCACCGGAATTTCGGCGTAAGATCGTTGAGCTTGCCCGAGCAGGTCGTGGCGCCGACGAATTAGCGTCCGAATTCCAGCTCGCATCGCAGACGGTTCGCAACTGGATCAAGCGAGATGATCTCGATGCCGGCCGGCGCTCCGACGGTTTAACGACTGAGGAGAACGCTGAGTTATCTCGGTTGCGGCGTGAGGTCAAGCAGCTCAAAATCGAGCGGGAAATCCTTTCAAAAGCCGCAGCTTGGTTCGCTCGCGAGACCGATTCGATTCCATCAAAGTCTTCGAATTCGTGAAAGCGCACCAAGCTATTTGGCCCGTCGCAACGCAGTGCCGTGTGCTGGAGGTCTCGCCCAGCGGCTACTATGCGTGGCGCAACCGTCCTCCGTCTGACCATCGGCAAGCCGATCTGCTGCTCGGGACCGCATCGAGACGCTGCACCGGAAGTCACGCTCCACATACGGCCGTCCGCGCATCCAAGCGGACTTGCGTGATGAAGGTGTTCACGCAAGCGACAAGCGCGTTGCGCGTCTCATGCGGGAGCGGGGAATTCAAGGAGCCAGTCGTCGCAAGGGTTTCAAGACCACGATACGCGATCGCGATGCGCGACCGGCACCGGATTTGGTCGAGCGGAACTTTACAGCGACCGCACCGGATCAGCTTTGGGTCGCTGACATAACCTACGTGCCGACGTGGTCCGGCTTTCTGTTTCTTGGGGTCGTCCTGGACGTCTTCAGCCGGCGTGTCGTCGGTTGGGCCATGGCAACGCATCTGCGTACCGAGCTCGTGCTCGACGCGCTCAACATGGCGATCTTCCGTCGTAAACCCAAGGACGTTGTCCATCACTCCGATCAAGGTTGCCGGTACACGTCGATCGCGTTCGGTAAGCGTTGTGAGGAAGCTGGCGTCAAGCCCTCAATGGGATCCGTCGGCGACTGCTTTGATAACGCCATGTGCGAAAGCTTCAACGCGACGCTCGAATGCGAACTGCTCGTGCGAAACCGTTTCAAGAACCAACGCGATGCAGCCCTCGCGGTATTCGACTTTATCGAAGGGTGGTATAATCCACGTCGACGGCACACCTCGCTCGGCATGCTGTCACCCATGGAGTACGAGCGCCGCATGACTCAGGCAGCTTGATCCCCAATCACTAACCGTCCACGAAAGCGGAACAGCATCAGATCAGACCTTCCCTAGTTGATGATTTGACTCGCTCGGCCGCTTCGAACGGAACAGCGTTAGACCGTTCGCACGGATATGTCAGTCCAGGCTCCGCAGTCTGACGATCAAGTAACTGGAAGTGTTTCAAGGTCGACGGGATTGCGGAACGATCATTTGGCCCGCGAACCCTTGGTGCCCGCTAAGAGGCAGAGGCGGCCATCTTCGGCGCACGTCGCCGCTCTGATGGTGAGGTATACCCGCAGGCATCGAGCGATCCGCTTGTGATCTGTTCTCTGCCGCGCCCAATTGCGTCGACGGCCGCGCACCTCAGCAGTGCGGTATCTCTCCAATGGTGCCTTCGGTCAGGCTCAAAATCTTTTGCGCCAACGTCGTCTGCGCAAGGCGTGAGCGGCGCTGCAGCGCAAGTGCGACCTCGAAGCTGGCCAAGAGCCGCAGATAATCCTCGGTCATCGTCCAGCGAGGCAGCAACACCGGCTCGAAACGGTTGGCAAGTTGTGGGTCCGTCCCGATGGCATGAAAGGCGTCGTACGTGCCGACAGCGACGATCGGAATCTGCAACTCATTGCCCAAGTACTTGATGACGTTGAGGAAGTGGCGCTGTTTGAGCATCGGTCCCGCGAGCACGTGCTGAATCTCATCGATCACGAGCATCTTCATGCCGATTACGGAAAGCAGCTGCACGACTTCAAACTGCAGATTGCCGGCGGTTTTGGACGGTCGGAACGGCGCGAACACCGTGGCCAGGATCGCCCGGTAGAAACGTCGTTCATCCGGTAAGGGCGGTGCCTGCACGGCGACGATCGGAACGCTCGACGTGCCGGCGCCATCGGTCTGCGGCCGATGCTGCCGAAGAAAACGCGTGACGAGCGCCGTTTCCCGTTATTGGTTTCACCCACAATGAGCACATTGGGCATGCGATGGGTTTTGGCAAGAGAGAGCAGGTCATCGAGCTGGCGTGCGACCTGCTCGGCCCGCGTGTAGCCAATCCAGCAGCCGCCGCGAATTTTGGCGATTCGCTCGTCGCGCGTCATCAGATCTCCTCGATCGAAACGGCTCGATGTCCTCGTACGGCATCTCCAGCGTCTCTTTAGACGGAGCGTCGGGTTCCTGCAAAGCGATCTCTGTAGCGCGTTCGCGATGTCGCGCGCGGACCCGCCGGGAGCACGCGGTCTGCGCAGCGTCGGCCTCGGCGACCTCTCCGACTTCGCCGCCACCCTCAAGGGTTCGCCAGCGGCGACGCCGCACGCTGTCGGCGATCAAAGCGCTGCTGACGACCGGCTTTAAGATGGGGGCGCTGCGATTCAACGTCGGGGCCGCCTTACGGCGGCGCCGAGCGACGGCTCGAAGAGATCGAGCTCTTTCGACTGCTCACCGCCGTCGAGGCGCAACCGCGCAATCACGCCATAATCGAAGCCCTGTACGGCACGGGTGCCCGGGTCGAGGAACTCGTCACTCTGCGACGCCGGCAACTCGTCGGCGATACCGATGGCACCGGCGGGTATGCGACGCTCTACGGCAAGCACGGGGCGCGCACGATCCGGGCGGGCGGCGAACGTGGGACGCTCGATGCAGCTCGCGGCGGGCAAAGAGCCCGACGAGCGGATCATTGCGATCACCGACGAGCGCATTCGCCAGATCCTCAGCGCGGCTGGCGACGCCGCGGGATTGAAGAAGAAGCTTTCACCGCACTGGCTGCGTCATGCGCACGGCTCGCACGCGCATCAGCGCGGCGCGCCGGCTTCGACGTTCGCGATACGCTCGGCCATGCTTCACTGAGCACGACGGACCTCTACCTCAGCTCGGCGCCAACGGACGGATCGAGTTTGTACCTCGAATTCTGAAGATTGAAGAGGGCGCGCGAAGCGCTTGCGCCAGGAACCGCGCCATGGCTGGGTGCAGTTCGATGACCAGGGCTGCCAATTCGGCGACGATCCCCGTCGCTCACCGGTCGCCTGCCGCGTGCCACGCGTTGAGTGCCAAATGTGACAACGAGGTCCTCGTCGCGTGTCACTAAGGTGAGGAGCAAGCAACGATGGAGGACGGGGCG
>JAABUQ010007677.1_pt1 | contig 15501 bp, 12 predicted proteins | sample 5560001 | NCBI WGS metagenome assembly JAABUQ01 (sample SAMN10711888, study PRJNA513371) | rock metagenome | isolation source: Antarctica rocks | place: Antarctica: Victoria Land, Finger Mt nord | collected 2015-12-18 | reverse complement strand
GCTGCCCGCCGAGATAATAAAGGACGCAGCATCAAGAATGATAATCCCTGGAAGGCCCAGGCGCAGCAAGATCAGCGCGCTGAGCGATGGCGCAAGAATACGCACAACGCTATCGCTCAACATATACAACGAATTGGAAGCCAGCAGCGCAGAGGATTTGATCATTTGCGGCAGCAGCGCACTCCGCGCCGGCCAGAAGAACGCAGCCAGCGCCGATTGAACAAAAGCAACAACGTAGATGGGCCACAGTACGGAAGGCTGTACGAGCACCACTACAACAAGCAATCCCAGGAATAGGATAGCACGGGCGATTTCCGCACAAAGCATAATATTTCGCCGATTCCAACGATCCACGACCATGCCAGCCAGCGGCGCGAAAAGAACTACAGGCACCGTCGAGACGATCAGCATAGCCCCCGTCGCCTCAGCCGAGCCTGTTCGTTCGTACATCCAAAAAGTAATCGCAATAAAGAAAACGTAGTCACCTAAAATCGAGATCGTGTGCGCAATCCACAAAAGTAAAAAGTTCCGCTGTGTAAGCAACGCCAACACAAGTTACTCCCCCTCAAGCCCGCCACAACAACCAACCTGGTAACTCTGCTGCTATCAATTTCTCCAGATCTCTCCAGATCTTTCCAAATATCTGGAAACCTTTCCAAATCCTTGCACATTCCCGCGAAATCTTTGCAACTCTCTGCGAAGCAGAGGTGCTGATTTATCGCGCACAGACCGGCTTCAGCCGGAGAATCACCACTCAACTTCCTCCACAGCTCTCAACGTACCCTTTCACAAAGTCGCTCGAAAGCTGCTACACACCCCAACCAATTATCCAGCACAAATCGAAGGATTCTAAAGAAATCAATAGGAAAAGCAGTTACCAAAGGAGAGATTGTGCAAGAAAACCGACGAGCTCGTTGGAGTCATCTGACTACCTTGTATAGTATACCAAATCAGATCAAGAACACTCCAGTTCTTATTATAGAACAAGTTCGCTTGACAGCATGTGAAGAGTCACTTTAAAATGATAGAAGCGTACTGTATGCTAAGCTTGATCGAGCTCAAGTCAAAAGCGCGGATGTTGGTCAGTTCTCGGGGCGAGCCTGGGAGGCAGGCGAGATGGACGGACGCGATAGAGTTAGGGCGAACGGATCAGCGAGAGGGTCTGCAATCTGGTCCGTACACATTGTTGAGCTAAAGGGCAAGATACGTAGAGAAGACGTCATGAATCTTGACAGAGCAGTACAGTAAGAAAGAAACGCCACTAACATTCATGAAAAGAAAGTTAGAGGGAAAAAATATGACCCTGGCTGAACTCGTCCAAACTCGACGTGAGGATATTCTGCGAGCAGCGACAAAGCGTGGAGCATATAATGTACGAGTCTTTGGATCAGTCGCCCGTGGAGATGCCGACGAACAGAGCGATCTTGATCTCCTTGTTGATATGGAAACTGGACGAAGCCTCTTCGATTTAGGAGGGCTCTTAACTGATCTAGAAGAACTCTTAGGGCGTTCGATCAATGTCGTAACCGAGAAGGGACTACGAGATCGTATTAGAGATCGAGTATTGAGCGAAGCGGTTCCGTTATGAGAGATAATAGAAGAAAGATTTATTCGCTTCCCAGTCCCACACCCTTGCCTACCTCTCTATCAATCTCCACATACCTTTAACAGCATTGCTTCACACTATCACACGTTCCTCCACCATTATCATCACAGGCACTCGACCATCTAACGACCACCTCACCAACACTTACAGATAGAACTACTCTAGATACTACGCCTTAAAAATATCCACGATCTAACACAGTTTCTTCGTCCAATGGCTCATTACTTAACAGTTGACGGATATAACCAATAAATAACTCAAACACCTCCACTCTATAAGGATTACTCTCTAAAAACGCAATGTATGATGCTTTAGCTTCTTGACGACCTTTATAAGTACTGAAACTTCCTCTAATATTAGCACTCATCCTCTTTGCTTTCCTTAAAAGCAAAACTTTATCAATTGCAGTCGTCGCGCTACTTACCGGTTTCATATCTAGCCACTCGCATAACAAGAAGTATTTAGCACTAGGGATCGCCATTTTAAGATCCCTAGCAGTTGCAGACGCCTCCTGAAACATCGTCTTATCCAGATTAGTTTTACATTCTGCCGCAATGTAAGCAAGTTGCGTTGACTCCTGAACTGAATTCTCAAAATTTGCATTATGAGAAGCCTTTAGATAAAGAGGTTTATTTATGGCAAAGTCTTGATCTTTGGTGCGAATTTTCAACCCTCCAGCATCCTCGTGCTTAAGCAAATTTGAATCAAACCATAAAAACGAAAAAGCTGAGGTTGGCCCAACGGATACATTCATTTGAGAAATCTCAGGGACTAAAGAAGAGTTTATGAGACGCGGTAAGAACTCCTCAATAACACTATTATCTAGTTTAATCTGACCTTTCTGCCGATACAACCAATCGTCAGCGCTGTCAAAGATGAGTTCAATATCCATCTGTATTCTATACTGATTAAGTAGAGATACCATTTTTCGTAATTTCTCATCTGGGTCAATGCTGGAACCAACGGCAGTTTTCATATCAACAACCCATTGGTGATAGTGTTCAATAGTTTTCTCTACTTGAGGCTTATCACGTGAAGGCAACTTATCACTAATAAGAGTCGCCTTTAATTTCTCTAAGTGTGGTGTAGGATAGGTTTTCATAGTATTACCCTTCTCTTCTTGAGATATATTAATATCGATACCCTGGCCGGGCGTTTGATTTCGGCTTAATGATATCTTAAACAACGGCGATTTGGGTACAGTGTTTGCACGGTCTTTCGCATCCACCACTTCTTCACGAATTTGCTCTTGATTAGCTGCCACAAATGCTTCAGAAAGAAACCAAGCTGCAACTGATCGGGCAAAATCATCTCCTAAAATAAGGCTATCTGGAGCATGTATAAGATGTAGTATTTCCTCATAAATAATATCCCCAAACTTATTTTTGAACTTTCTCTCTTGACGTGCTTCGAGGTGGTAGCCAGCCCCACCTACTGCAAGAACTGCTACTAGTAATCCATTATTAAAGCTTACTCCTCGAACATTTGACTCCCTTCCAACCACTATTATTACACGTCCATTTCGATTTAGCAGCCTTCGCATTTCATGAAGGGTATCTAGCATATCTAATGAATATTGCACAACTGTCAAAAATCTATTTTGCCTATTTTTACGATTAGATCCAATCTCCGATTTTGCTATATCCAGTAGATCCCACCCAATCAACTCCATCGCCGGACGGTTATTCTGATGATAGTTAAACACATTGATATATGGCGGTGAAGTCATTATTAGATCAATACTTTTATCTGGTAGAGGAACAGATCTAGCATCAGTATGAAATACCTCGCAAGCTTTTTCGCCATAAGGAAGCTTCTCAATAATTCTAGAGTGTTCTTGTAGAGTAAGCAGAAAGTCTGTTGCTGTTAGTGGAGGCTTAAGACTCATAAAACGAATAATACTATTGACAAGAATATTATTCACTAAGGGCCTATCCTCTGATTTCTGAAGCATTACTCTAAATATACTCCCTAAACGATCATTAAATTCTTCAGAAGAACGTCTTTCTGTTTCAGAAGAAGAAAACAAATCCCAGGTAAAAGGACTAATACATTCTTTAGTAATCTCTAAGGCAGCATGAATGGCTTCTTTTCTTTCTATCGTCGAGATATTTGTAAAGCGCGCCGATTTAGCCATTTCAATTGCAGAAGGATTGATTTCCGCACCATAGCATGCAAGTCCTCTCGCTGAAGCCTCAAATAATGTTGTTCCACTTCCAACAAACGGGTCTAAAATTATAGTGCCCTCCTGAGCATATATAGCCAGAAAGATCTCAATGAGTTCAGGAGAAAATTGTCCACGCCAGGGAAACATACTTGATCGGAACTTATTAGATAGATCAAGCCTTTCTTGAGGAATAGATTCAGTATCATAAGGAACACTGTTTATCTCTTCCAAAACCTTTGGAATCAAAGCAAGTAATTGCTCCTTACTATTACTTTTTGATGTATTCTGATTATTGAGGTTTAAATCTGAAGAAGGTACTGACATTGTTGCTCCCGTTTAAAAATATGTCAGTCCAATTTACCAGTTAAGTAGACAAAATACAAGTATTCTCAAAAGAGGATTTGACGCAGTTCATATTATCCGTGAACACCCTACCTATCCTTATGTGGGGCTGTTTCTATCTGATTGTACGTTCGCGACTAAAGAGTAGAAACTTTGCTCACTTTTCATTCTTGAGATATTTTTGACCGGATTTTTACCCTCTAGTCTTGACTCTGCGTCTTAGGTTATGCTAATATCCTACTGTGACACTTGGATATAGCAGGATTTGAAGAAAGAGATACTCTGCGTTACTTGCACGGTCGTTTCCAGGTATGCTCCGACTATTTTGAGCCGCCGTAGACGATCGGTGCACTGATGTACCACATTGTATTGCGTGAAGAGGATTAGAGATATGTCGAGCAAGCCATTGTTGAGCCGGACCCGTAGCTCCTGGCGTCTGGTTTTCCGCATCGCCCTTCTGGTCGCGGGCCTTCTGGTGGGCGGCGTTCTGGTCTGGCAGGGGATTACTGCGTCGGGCGCACCAGATCCGACTGCCCCTCATCTGGACCATAATGCGGTCATACTAAATACGGGCATTCTCGTTTTTCGCGAGGGCCTGGAGGCTATTCTCGTTCTCTCGGCAATTACGGCCAGTCTGGTGAAGTCGAAGCAGTCCTATCGTAAGCCGATCGCGGTCGGCTCCGGCCTGGGCTTTGTGGCGACGATCGCGACGTGGTTTATCGCCATCGCGATCCTGAGCAAAGTAAGCGCGCCCGCCCTTGATATTCAGGCGGCCACCGGCCTGCTCGCGATCATCGTGCTGCTGGTTATCATGAACTGGTTCTTCCACAAGATCTACTGGACGGGCTGGATCTCTCTGCACAATAAGCGCCGCCGCGAGCTGATGAAGAATGCCGACGATAATCATTCCGGCACGACGTTTGGCCTGGCGATGCTTGGCTTCTCGGCTATGTATCGTGAGGGCTTCGAGGTTGTGCTCTTCCTGCAAAGTCTGCGCCTTCAGGTCGGGTCGAGCGTGGTACTGCAAGGTGTGGCTATCGGCCTGTTTTGTACGGCTATCGTTGGCGGACTTACATTTATGGCACACCACCGCCTGCCCTACAAGAAGATGCTGGTGCTGACGGGTGTGATGCTTGGCGCGGTCCTGGTTGTGATGGTGGGCGAAAGCGTGCAGGAGATGCAGCTTGCGCACTGGATTGCGACGACGGCGATCAATCTGCCTATTCCCGGCTGGATGGGCATCTGGTTCGCGGTCTTCCCGAATGTCGAGGGCCTCGTTGCACAGGCGCTCGCCGCAGCCCTGGTAATCGGTTCTTATCTCTGGGCCGAGTACATCCGCTCCTGGCGTCCACGTCATCAATCGGAACTGGCGGCGGCAGAGCTGGCAGAGCAGAAGCAGATAAACGATCCTGTGTCTATGCTCTAGTCTCCTTCAATGCTCTTCATAATCGTGCTTTTTGTGATATAATGGAAGAGCAGCGGATAGCTAGTCCTCAAAACTTCCTCTCTTCTGTTCTCGTTCTTTTCTTGAATTTTCCTCTTTAGATCTTATACGGAAACCAACGCCGCTTGCTCGCGGCTAGTGCTCCGCACTTAGGTTTCCAAATAAGGAGTTATTTAAAGTAATTACAGTTAGTAATACGCTTTACTCTCTCTGTACAAAATGCCTTTTAAACGAGATACATCGGCGAGGGCAAACGCGATTACAACAAGAGATAGATAGAAACGTGTAGTGTGAGAAAGGTATATAGGGTCATGGAAACAAATGTGGATGGCACTTACTTTCAGGAAGGTGATGCGGTGCGGGTCAAACGGACGGGGGAAACTGGGCATGTCAACGCGGCTGACGGGGGAGTGGTGTATGTGCAGATGAATGGTACGAACGAGACGAAGGTCTTTTCGGCACGGGTGGATGAGGATTCTTATATTGAACTGGTCGCCGCCGAAGACGGAAGAAGTGTCCATTAAAAGGTTACTTTTCGCCTTGAGGCGAATGGATGTTTGTCCCCTCGCATTGGGAACGAGAGTAGGAGTAGAATATCATGGAGCGTCATGAACGCATCGCTTACCGCCCGCAAATAGATATGCAGCAGATCCAGGCTTTCGATGAGCACTTGCGTACTCTTCCCGGCTCCTGGAGCACGATTGGTAGGAGCTTTGTCCACTCAGGTGCGCCGGGCGTGATCCGTCTTCGTTGGCAGATCGCTAATGAGCGCTGGTGCGATGAACCAGGCTTTCTGGATTTCCTCGATGTACGCAATAACCGCTTGCTCTTGCGCTGTTTTCTACAACACGAGCCGATGACAGAAGATCTCCAAATATCGGACGAGGAGTCTGATTCTTCTGGCGCGGGTATGCCCGAGCACAATTGGCAGCGCAGTTGGACGGAAGAGGCGCTTCTCAAGAAGATGGAACCAGGTACAAAGCATCGCCATCTCACACAAGCCCTCCATTTCTTAGAGGTACAAGGCTATATCGTCGCTCATGGAACCGGAGAGTGGGTAAGCGGCTCTTTTCTTGAACAGGTTATGACCCTCGCCCCAACATTCTCATGGTGTGTACAAGCTCGCCTCCAAACCAATTATCACGCACTCGTGAGGCGCAGCGTGAGCTTTATAGAATGGCAGAGCTCATCACTGAATGAACTGGACGTGCTCGCCTTTACAGAAGACGGACGGATCATGATCGTGGATTGTAAAACAAACCCGGCCATCTCTCTGGATCAGATGATTCACTTTGTGCGAAGAGCCAGCGAGTTCCCTGCCGACATATCATTGCTCCTCATTGATACGGACGAAGAGGAACAGGTTATCAAACGCCTGCGCCAGATGAATACTATTCTCCATAGAGAAGAAACTGATTTCGGTTCTCGGTACCAGCACAAAGAAAGCACCATGTATCATCTCACCGAGAATCTTTACGTCGCCAACACCGTTGGTGGCATCAATTCCGTGTTGGAATTGGTGTTGCAGTCAGCATCCAGCCTCAAACCAGTCAACTACATTCCAAGCCTGTAAAACCCGCGTAGCGACAATCCTTCGTGATTGTCGCCCTTCTCTCTCCGACAGAGTGTTTGATCCACATCATCTCCACCTTCTGATGCCTGGCAGCTTCGCTGCTCTTAATGCTTATGATTGCTGCGTGCTTTTGTCGTCTTAACCGGAAATGAGCGTAGTGAAGGGTATTTCTCTGCTCTGCGCCTGGCGCGTTCGGTTTCTAGCACGCCGCGCTCTTTCAATCTCAGGTAGATCCAGAGCGTGATGCCAAGCAGAACTCCTCCTATGAGATAGGAACCAAGCACATCGCTGGCCCAGTGTGCACCCAGGTAGATGCGCGACGGGCCAACCATGACAACGAAGAAAGCCGAGATAACCAGGAGGGCGACACGCCACCAGCGCCAGCCCTGGAAGAGGATGATGGCAAAGGAGAAGAGCAGGCCCCAGAATGCAAGATAGGCCATGACGTGCCCGCTCGGAAAACTATTGCCCGCCGCACCCTGCAATACTTCAACCGGGCCATCCGTCGGCCTGGGGCGATGGACAATGATTTTGAGCACAGCATTTAGGAGCGCACTCACAATCGATAATGTTACAGTAACCAGCGCCTCTAGCCGTAAACCTAGTAGCCAGAAGGCAAATCCTGCCAACACAATTAACGCCGGAAGCAGAAATGAGCTCCCTGGATAGCTTATAACACGCATAACAGTCTGTAGCCAGGGTGCCAGATTCTCTTGAAATTCTCGCGTAATCGCAACATCGACAGCAGTCACCGGATTGACATACACCCAGCCCGCTAGCAGCGCAAAGAGAGCAATCTGAATTGCATATATGATCAATAATACGCGCCCGATTCTTCCTAAATGATAGCGAGATCGACGAGAGGTCGTCACTTCTTGTTTCGCGCTATCGACCGCAGAGTTCACTTGATTTTGCATTTCCCTTATACCAATTTCTTCTTCAAAAAGACACTCATCCTAAAGGATAAGTGTAAAGCAGCACGATAGTATAGAGCGAGTTTTATAGAATGCGCTCTAGAATCAAAAAGACGTTTCATCTAATACGTTGTGGGTAGAGAAAAAGTTCTGAAATTTCCTGGTCGCTTGATACGTACAAAGAATAGAGTTCTTGAACCGTATTTTTATGACATCGAGAGAGGTACTATATTATGGCATTTGAATTGCCACCGCTACCATATGATTACGACGCGCTGGAACCATATATTGATGCTGAGACAATGAGGCTTCATCACGATAAGCATCATAATACATATGTTACAGCTTTAAACAAAGCTCTTGAGGGTCAGCCACAACTGGCGGCGCGCTCGATAGAGCAGATTCTGGAAAATTTACAGGAGGTGCCAGAGGATATTCGCATGGCGGTCCGCAACAATGGCGGCGGGCATGCAAATCACAGCATGTTCTGGCGCTTAATGAAACCGAAGGGCAGCGAGGCTCCAAAAGGCGAGCTCTTGCACATACTCGAATCGACCTTTAGCTCACTCGACAATTTTAAGACCGCTTTTAATGACGCCGCCACCAAACGCTTCGGCTCCGGCTGGGCCTGGCTGTTCATCGATAAAGATGGCAAGTTGCAGATCACCTCTAGCGCCAACCAGGATAGCCCGCTCTCGGATGCCGTCTATCCCCTGCTCGGCCTCGACGTATGGGAGCACGCGTACTACCTGAAATATCAGAATCGTCGCCCCGAATACCTCAGCGCGTGGTGGAACGTCGTCAATTGGGAAGAGGTTGAGCGCCTCTATCTCCTGGCACGCACCTGATTGTCATTACGTGAGATCGAGAATCGGGGCGATCTCTTCCCACTCGACGCTGGTCTGACGCCCATTCTCGAACTCAGATAAGAGCCAGGCATACGCCTTTTGCAGAGATACGTCATCTTTGGGAAGATCGCGACCGGTGTGCTGGCGAACCAGGAAGATCAGGCCCGCCAGCCCACTCTCTTTCGTGAGCGAGACCTCCAGCGGCCTATCAAGCAGTTCCGGAACGTTAAAGGGAGCGTACATCCACCAGAATTTGTTGAGCCCGTCGGCGTGCACACCTGCCCTCGTGCGATGCGCATCGCGGCCATAGAGCGGATACTTCGGCGGAATCGGCTCGTTCATCTCAGCATAAATATCCACAAGCTCGTTCAGGACCGGGAAGTGCGGTTGCTTCTCGCGAAAATAGCCCATACCCAGCAGGTGCATCAGAATAGCCTCCAGCGGCGCATTGCCCGTTCGCTCTCCCTTTCCAAGCGATGTGCCGTTGATGACGCCGCAGCCAGAGCGTATCGCCGCCAGGCAGTTCGCCACCACCAGCCAGGTATCATTATGTGGATGAAACTCTAAATCGCTTGCTTGCAGACCAAGCTTGCGCATCTCTTGAAAGATGCGTGGAATGCTGCGCGGCAATGCAACATCCTCAAACGGCAGACCTAACCCCATTGTATCGCAGATGCGAAATTTCGAGCGCAGTTCAGGCCCATAGGGAGCACTGATCTCCTGCACATTCTGAATAAAGGGTCGCAAAAAATCCATCGGAGCGCGCGTCGCATCCTCAAGATGCAAACGAGGGCGAATGCCAGCGTCCAGCGTCATCTGCACCGCCTCCAGATACGTCTGCGCCGCTTGATTCCTGCCGCCCGGCTTAAACTTATGGAACGTATGATAATCCGAGGCCGAAGCCAGCATCCCCGTCTCACGAATGCCCAGGCTCTGGATCAGCACCACATCTTTAGCCGTCGCCCGTATCCACGTCGTAGGCTCAATCGGAGCGCCGCCGCGATAACGCTCCAGAACGCCCTCAAGCGCCGCCCGATCCGAAGGACGATACACAAAAAACTCCGCCTGCCGAATAGCCCCCGAATTGGCAGTAAAGCGACAAAGAATATCATAGATCTTCAGACTCTGCTCCGTCGAGAGCGGCAGCCCTCCTTGTTGCCCATCCCGGTGCGTCGTCTCCGTCGTCCACACCTCAGCAGGCAAAGTAGCCGGCCGCTCCGTCCACTCGTAGACGGGAAAAGCATCGCGTGGAAAACTCGTAAGAAAATACTCAGGCTCCCTCGGCTCTGGAATCGTCTGCGCCATATTCTTCCTCCTGGATTCACCTCTGCAATAAAATCTTTCCTCACTCTCTCTCAGTTGTACTTGATAACTCGATATATGTCAATGAATTTTGATAAAGCTCGATATTACTCGATTTATATTGATCTCAAAACTCTGGGAAACAGAGGCGCCAATTCATTGCGCGCAGGCCGGATTCATCCGGAGGGAATTGACCAATCACCCCCGAAGCCCACCTTCTCCCCACCAGAGCAATAGACAGGAACATCCAAGTAGACCAAGAACCACAAGCGATCTTTTCCGTGATTGAGCGAGTTGATCGTAGCCCTCCGGATGAATCCGGCCTGCGCGCAATGAATTGGCGCCTCTGTTTCCCAGAGCCTCGCGACGACGTTTGACAGAGAGTACACCCACCCACCACTCGACTCGCCTTGAAATCCACACAGTTCGCTTTTTTCCCACTCATATCCTTTTATCACTCTTGACTTTTAACACAGAACGGGTCAGAATGAGGTGCCTGATGTGTGCTTTAACCCAGGATCTTGAATGAGATGAGACTGTGATATGAAAATGTTCTCTCCTCGTTTACAGCAGACGAGCAAGGGCTTGCTGCGGGCGTTTAGCTCGTTGCGACAGCGCAATTTTCGTCTGTACTGGTTTGGGCAGATGATCTCGTTGATGGGGACGTGGATGCAGACGATTGGGCAGGCGTGGCTGGTATTGGAGCTGACGCATAGCGCATGGCAGCTTGGTCTGGTGGGAGCGCTCCAGTTCTTGCCGGTGCTGCTCTTCTCGATCTTCGGCGGCGTCCTTGCCGATCGCTGGCCCAAACGGCGCGTCTTGCTTATCACGCAAGCGGTAGCGAGCATCCAGGCGTTTCTGCTGTGGATACTCACAATCACAGGCAGCGTACAGCCCTGGCACATCTATATCCTGGCACTCGTGCTGGGTCTGACGAACAGCCTGGATCAGCCCACGCGCGCAGCATTTGCCGTCGAGATGGTTGGACGTGAGGATCTGCCCAACGCCGTCGCCCTCACCTTTTCCTTGCAGAATCTCACCCGTATCGTCGGCCCTGGCGTTGCAGGCATTGTCATCGCCACACTCGGAACTCCTCCACTCTTCCTGCTCAACGCCCTCAGCTTCCTCGCCGTGATTGTCGCCCTGGCACTGATTGATAGCCAGAAGCTGCACGTCCAGGCGCTTCCAACTGATGGTACAGGCGCTCGTCAAAGCTCCTGGCAGAGTCTGCGCGAAGGAATAGAGTATGCCAGAAAGACAGCGGCGGTCGCGCTGATCATCATCGTGGCGGGCCTGGTACTGCTCTTCGGCGCAAACTTCGACGTTCTCCTTCCCCTCTTCGCCACAGATGTGCTGCACGTAGGAGCGAGAGGCTTTGGCTTCCTCTCGGCTGCAATTGGCATAGGCTCGTTGATAGCAGCACTATGGCTAGCCTGGAGCAATCACCCGCCAACGCTCCGCCGCATCCTGATCGGCATGCTCATCTTTTGTGGATTAGAAGTGCTTTTTGCGCTCTCCTCCAGCTATCTCCTATCACTACTGCTCATTGCAAGCATCGGAGCTACAGAGACTCTCTTTGGCACGCTGACCATCACCATGCTGCAAACGGTTCCGCCAGATCATCTACGCGGGCGCGTTGCCAGCATCTACATACTTTTCTTCACAGGAAGTGCGCCGCTGGGCTTTCTGCTGGCCGGCTGGCTATCAAGTCTTTATGGAGCTTCCCTCACCCTACTTCTCTGTGCTCTTCTCGGCATGATGGTCGCAGGGGCCGGGTGGCTATGGTGGAGGTCAGCGGAGAAGAGCCTTGTAGAATCGACACGATTGTAAGTGAGTGGTAGAACATACATTCTTTGCAGTTCAGGCTGCTGATGTTGCCAATATTCGATCAAAATATTTGTATAAATCACCCTCTCGATCGTTTTATAAATGTTGAGGAAATTTATGAAGGATATGAAGGGAAAGAATAAAATATGCCCGATCCGTTTACTATGCTTATTGCTGGCTACATCGCGTCAAACGCTCCTCACTGGCGCGAAGTCATCCTGCTCTTATTAGGCAAACTCGGACGCAAACCGGTAACCCTACGCCTCAAGCAAATACTTAACGGCACTATCAAGAGTCGCCGTAGTCGCTACACAGAAATAGTACAACAAGACCTCTTCTTTGTCTCCGATTGCTTAATAGAAGAAATCACAGTAGAAAGCGACCTTGTAGAGCACGTTATCTCACTACTGAGCGATGTAGTTTTAAACTCTCCTTTTCTATCTCAAAGTCAGGATGCAGCAAGGCGGCTAGGCCAATTGATGCAGACAAAGCAGTGCGCGATTGTTGCTGAAAAAGAGATGAAGAGGTTAATAACGTCACATGAAATAGCTACTCCTTCTCTAAAGATCACAATCGCAGAGACTTTCTATGAAATTAGTCCTGCTGGGTCGCAGGAGAACCTGCTTGCCGCTCAATCTCTCTCAGCGCTTGCACAACCAGAGTTCTCCATCGATCAGCATCTGCAAGCACTTCAGGCTCTCTCTCAAATTAACTTTAATAAACTACGGGAGATGCAGCTGGTTTCTCAAACGCTATGGGACTTGATACAAAGCGAACAATATATACGGAATCAACTTCTGTGTATTGTCACAATTCCCATTGGATGGCAATTAGCTCCATATGTAGACAAAATGCAGGCTATATTGCTTGTACAGGACATGCATTTATCAAATGACATAGAGGAGCACCTTATGACACATTGGAAAGATATAATACTTTATGGCGAGCAAATTCCTGATATTCCTTCTATTATTAGCTTATCGCTATGCAAATTATTATCACCCGAAATTCGCGCTTCTATGTATTCCTTACTAAGACAATATGTTTCGCAATTCGACCAAATTCCTTCGGTTAAAGTTCTAGATTAATTGCATTTATATCTCAACATATATGAAATGCAATTGCCATGTTTGATTAAGTTAATAAACTTAACTTATTCCCTCAAATTGGGTAGTGCTTACTCTAGTTGAGGACGACTAGAGTAAGATATACTAAGGTAAGAATGCTATACGAAGGTCTATTTCAGAGGGAATACGTTTATGACTGCTACTCCGTTTTACTGCCCGACCTGTGGTGCTGCTAATTCTGTTAGTGAGAGTGTTTGTTTTGCATGCGATCGACGGCTTGATCAAGTGGATGAGGAGCGAGCGGATGAGTTTCTTTTGCAGGGGCGTTATCAGGTTTTGAGTCAGGTGGGGACGGGGGGGTTTGGGGCGGTGTATAGGGCGCGAGATGGGCTGAAGGGGAATGAGGTGGTGGCGGTGAAGCAGATCAATTTGCGGGGGCTGACGTCTCAGGAGACGATTGAGGCTACGGATGGCTTTAATCGCGAGGTGCAGTTGCTTTCGGCGCTTTCGCATGAGCATTTGCCGCGTATTTATGATCACTTTACGGATTCAGAGCATTGGTATCTGGTGATGGACTTTATCGAGGGCCAGACTTTAGAGCGCTATTTGCTGGATGAGGCGGTCTCGCGGCAGGCGATCCGGATGCTTTCGTTCGATGAGATTCTGCATATCGGGCTGCAATTGTGTGATGTGCTGGCTTATCTGCACACGCGCCAGCCGGTCATTATCTTTCGCGATCTGAAGCCGTCGAATATTATGCGTACACCGGCCGGGAAGCTGTATCTGATCGATTTCGGTATCGCCCGCCGCTTCACGCCCGGCAAGCTTAAAGACACGATTCCTCTGGGCTCGCCCGGCTATGCCGCCCCCGAACAATACGGCAAGGCCCAGACGACTCCACGCGCCGATATTTATAGCCTGGGCGCGCTGCTGCATCACCTGCTTTCCGGAGCAGATCCGGCTGACAATCCCTTCAGCTTCGCCCCGCTGCGTCTCTATGGTTCGAGCGGGCTAGCCGAACTTGAAGCGCTGATTCAGCGCATGGTTGCTCTCGATGCTGGCAAGCGGCTGAGCAGTATTGCAGAAGTCAAGGAGGAGTTGCAGCGAATCGTCGGGCTGCGCTCGAAGATAGAGCAGCGTATCTGGCATCCTCCTGTAAGCCAGAGCCTGCCAGACGTAAATCAAGCCTCCCCCTACTGGCAAACATCATCCTTTGGAACACAAGGGATGCAGGGGCAACAGCAGACGATCCACATTCTTAAGGCTCCACCCTCTTCGCGCCGCAAGCTGATCGTCAATGGCCTGGCGATCGGAGCAGGACTGCTCATTGGAGGCGGGCCGGTACTCTCAGCCCTGAATACACACTTACAGAGAGGCAGGCACGGCCTCTATGCAGCAGAGATTGAGAAGGATATCTATAAATACTCCTCGCCCGTCAAAGCTATGTCGTGGTCTCCCAGTGGAGACTATCTGGCCGTAACTGCAAATAGTTCAACTCTATACGTCTGGAATACGAGAAACTGGATGCGCCACCCCATTTCCACCGATATGGACACGCTGACCTCGTTGAGCTGGTCACCGGATAGCAAGCTGCTCGCGATTACGGATGACACAACCCTGCAAATACTGGCTGTCCGACATAATTCCACGCGCTATCAACCAGAAGGCGTTGGAAGCAGCAGTAATAATTCAGCCCTCTGGTCTCCAAACGGGGACTACCTGGCACTGGCGAGTAGCGACGGCTCACTCAACATACTCGATACCAGCGATCATCGGGATATAAGGGTGCTCAACACCTACAAGAATATCCCGGCGAATAAAGATCAAGTATTGCTCGCCTGGTCCCCTGACAGCTCACTTATTGCTGTAAATGCGCGCCACATGATTCAAGTACGTGCCACCAGCACTGGAAACGTTGCAAGCTCGCTCGGTCCACCGGAGAGCGATCCAATAGCGATGAGCTGGTCGCCTAACGGTTCAGGTATCGCCACAGCAAACGGCGATAGCAGAGTTCAGCTCTGGGATCAGCAGACAAGCAAGCTGCTCGCGGACTACGACATCACCGATGATAGCAGTGCCTCTATAACCGATCTCGCCTGGTCGCCCGATGGACGCTATCTAGCCGCCACCACAACAACTGGAAAAGTATATTTCTGGGATACGCAACAGCACCAATCCCGCCCGTTCACCAGCTATAATGCAATAGGACCCGCCGCCATCCTCATCTCCTGGTCCCCCCAGGAACCGCGCATCGCTGTTAGCTACGATGATGGAAGATGCTTAATCACTACAGTGGCACTTCTTTTTGAGAATGGCAGGCGAAGCCATCCTCGGAGGCTCAAAGCAAGTAAACAGCTACAGGAGGTGAGCTTGCAGCGCCGCCGCCGCTTGTTCTAAGACCGCAATGGTCA
>JAABUQ010007676.1_pt1 | contig 15502 bp, 10 predicted proteins | sample 5560001 | NCBI WGS metagenome assembly JAABUQ01 (sample SAMN10711888, study PRJNA513371) | rock metagenome | isolation source: Antarctica rocks | place: Antarctica: Victoria Land, Finger Mt nord | collected 2015-12-18 | reverse complement strand
GGGTGGGGTTGTGCCGACGGTGCGGCCGGGTTGAGAGAAGGGGTCGGGGGAGGTGGAGGATTGTTTGCCGCAGAGGTTGCCCATCTTTCGGGGGAGGGGGGGGAAGGTGGTGAGGGATGAAGGGGGGAAAAGGGTCTGGCGGTGTGGATTTGGGGATGTGATGGTTGAGTGCGCTGTAAAAAGTGTGCCTAATATTGTTCCGTTGGCTTGATGCCTTTCGCTCTTCTCTGGAGGATAGGCCTCGGTAGATGGGGCTACGTCTGTCTGTTTTTATTCCCGAGAGCGGGGTCCCGTCTTGCGCGGTTCAACACTTTCTTGTGCGCAAGATCATGACCGGTCTGATGTCAGGAGATGCAGGGGATTGGCTCTGTAGTAGGCGTGAAACAATGCGTCGTACATAGAGTAGAGTAAAGAGGTTTCATTGGTTGATTGGTTGATGGCTTAGTCACCCAGCCACGCTAGCTAGAGACCCCCCGCTCGCTTGATGCGTTAGGTGAACTAAACTCAAATCGGCTAAGCCTTGGTGATTGGTGGTGTGCGGCTGTGCGCAGGAAGCTATACACAGCCAAGGCTCCACCACGAAGACTAAGCCAGACTTTCACAAAGGACGCCGTCCGGCGGATCTCAACAGATCAATGGCCTTACATTGCACCCTTGATGAATACCGCTACTGCCGTGGAAACTCTTCTACAGGGCGGACCCAAAGAAGGCGGAAGCGCTAATCAAGCTATCTACCAAGAAAGAGGAAGGCTGTGTCCAGCGCACTTCGAGTCTGGGGCGATACCGCCGGAATGATGAGCGATTTTCACGTGAGCAGGAGTGAGCGCTAACCCACTACTCCGTACCCTCTTTGTCCTTGACTGGTCGAATTCGTTCCCTGCTCGAAATCACTTTCTAGGAAAGTAGGCCGCAGTCATAGCTCCACATGATCGCCCGCGATACAGGTACTTTCTTTGGTTCCAGCTGGCGGCTCGGTCGATACTCGGATCCCATTAAGAATACATGACTCATATTTAGATAGTATCTTTCATGGCTCAGATGATTTGATGCGCTGCTCCATCTGGCTTTGAGGACGAGCTGCCTGCCTAGGCTCATTTGTGGGACTGATACGACGTTCATTGATTGTTGCATCATCAATCGCTATCGAAATTGCGCTAATTTCTCCGGAGAGGATATTTCGACCTCGACGCCGTTTCTCCGCATAAACCTGCGGTCGTTGCCAAAAGCTGTAGTCATCATCGAGCATCACTAATATGCCGACTACACAACCCGAGCAGCCTAAGTGCTTGGTGTGCCGGGCGCAAGGATTCAATGAAGCACTAGGGGATAGCAGGACACCGGCGGTTCTGCCTTTTGTTGTAATCATCCTCCTTGTTGCGACTGGATACGCATCGCCTCCATCTAAACAAAACTCGAAAGCGGACGTCTAGAGTAAACCCGTCCCATAACAAGAAGATCTACCAATCTCACCGTCCAAGACCCTTCTTTCACGTCAAGATCCAAGTCGCATCATCCGAGTCTCCTACATCGCTATGGATCTTCTCGTTTGCGCTCAATTGCAGCAAGCGTCTCGGAGACCAAACGAACATTATTGACAATGATAATGTCCACCCCAGCCATGATCTGGATCTATACATAACATTGTCAGCACCACACCCCGAAGACCTGACTCAAGTATAAGGAGGATACTTACGGTGGCCCCCTCAACCTCATCGTTCAATGCCCCATAAGTCGCGCAGACCATGCCTTTTCCTTTAACAAATCCCGCCAACTGTGGCGCAAGAACAAACGGTTCACCTGCCAACACTACGCCATCCAGTTCCCACTTCTTCGCAAAACTTACCGCCTCTTGCAGATTTGTAGCCCGAACATCAGTCGGTTGCCAATTGCCGGAATCGGTGCCGAAGGCGACTGGCCAGCGGGATTGCTTACGGGCCAGCAAGATGCAGATTTCCGGGCTGAAGGAGGATAGCAGAACAGCTCGGGTAGAGATGTGTTTCGAGAGACACTGGAGAATCGTATCGGTAAAGAAATTGGCTTCGATGAAAAACGGGTCCATGTTCCAATCAAGCGTCGCTTCCGAGAACATGGGGTATTCTAAGAATTTTAAATTTTCTGCTGTGGTACTCTGGGAGGTTGTGACTTACTGATTTCAATGTTCAAAGCGATATTGGGAGGAAGGTTTCTCAAGAGCTGCTCGAAGGTGACGAACGTATCGTGGATGAAATCGCCCCTTGTATTGCCCTTGCATCCTCGAGATTTGTAGTCGAAAGTATGCTTGACTCTCGCCATAAAGGCCTTTGTTTCGACACCGTCACTAGCATTGACGGAAAGAGTGCGCACTCTTTTACGCAGGGGTGTCTTAAAATTTGCTGTTTCTGCTTCGCTGGTGACATTAGAAACACGCTGATCAGACTGCTCGTGATTGATGTGCATGAACTATGATCATTAGCATTATTAGTATTCAACGTTGCAAATGGAAACGCACTTGTTCGTGTGTGATAGTATACATCGGAGAGTCAATTCCAGTCTCAGAGACTAGGAAGTCATGATAGATGACCGGTATATGATCCTTGGTCAATTGCACATCTGCGAAATTAGCCACTCTCTGTCAGTACCTTGAGGTACAAGCTCACCAAGCTGTGAAAGTCTATCAACAACAATATCTCTTATTCTTGGGCCCAGAAACTTACTTCGACATAAGACGCTCCCAAATGCACGGCTGACAGATATGACTGTAGGACACTCTCAGTATCGGTACTGTGTTATTTAGGTATAGCTTCGCACCTGAATGGTATTTTCTCCAATCTGCAATCGTGTAGAGGGTAATACATTCTGCCCCAAGCCTGACTCCTATCAGCGACGGAACATCTACAACAAGCAACAAGATCACCTCGATGTCCGACAACCCTTGTGGGGCCATCTTCGGACCACAATTTTTCAGTATTGATGAGTGGGGTATCTGGCAATACGAGCGGCGTCGATATGATGAAGCTGAAAATGACCGCTCCAATGTACTCCAGGCCCACCGTTGACAGGATGGGGATTGTGAAATCTCTGCTGAGGCTTTCTCGCTTTGTAGCGTGAGATCGTTTACAACTACCAAGGAGAGCCATCCCCTTCCCAATCAATTCGCGGCCCTCTGTATTGGCTGGTTCATTGCGGAAAACTTCAAAGACTAATTTCGCATTCATAGGTTCGCTAGTCGTGAAAGTCCAAGGTTTATTGGTTGCATCTTCGAGCAGCGGCAGTGCAATTATATAAGTTGAGTTTGTCGTACCCATCATTGAGACTCCGAGACAGAACAAAGACTCGGGATGTATGATTGACGGGTTTCTGATCAGGTGTGGGCTTAAGCGGACTGCCGGCGTGAGATGTGGCGAGTCCAGGGAGCCCAAATTTACTACGACGCAGCTCTCAATTTTTGAGACGGTGCGACGGGGCTGTCCTCTCGCCAGGATCTTGCGGTTCGAAGATGTCTTGCGTTGATGCTGGAGTTCTGCGGCTTGCTTGTGAGACAAGTCTGCTGCTGCTTTGGAGAGAGCCTTCGCAAGTGGAATGTGGCCCCTATAGCTGGCATGATCGATTGCTGTCCAGCCCGCGTGATCACGGTGCTCAATATTAGCCCCATGCTTAAGGAGAATTTCGGCTATGGCAGTGAAGTCCTCCAGACTTGCAGCGATAAGTGGAGTCCAATTCTTGGTGGTTTCAGGCCTATCAACGACGGGTTTGTGGCGCAATAGAAGGCTGATAAAGGTTTCATTGCCAGACCGGGCCGCGAGGTAAAGAGGGGTTTGTCCTAACGCATCGGAGCAGTTGACATCAATGTCAAAATTCAGAAGTCTTGCAACAGCTTCTGTAAAATTGGACTTGAGTGCAAACAGAAGAAGCTCACTGAAAGCCGCGCTGAAGCTGGGCGGAGTACAGCAAGCTCACTTCGGTTATTGCAGCCTTCGAAGTGAGTCAGTAGTTCTGTGACCTCCAGATGACCGCTGAGGACGGAGATTTGGAGCGGGCTTCGTGCTTGCACGTCTTTTAGCAAAATGACTGATTGGACGTCTCCTGCATCAAATTGTTCCCAAGCTCTCATGGATTTCAAGATAATCTCACATACCTCTGTCGAATCACCTTCACATGCGTAATGAAGAGGTGTTCTTCCGAGATGATCCTGCTTATAGAGAAGGTCGAGGTTCCTGGCTAGCAAACGGTCAAGGATATAAGTCAAAAGGGAAAGAGACGTCCCATCGGTCGATGGGTTTGCTTGCTGAGCCTTGCTGGTCGACCAGCAAAGCTCAGCAATGACATTCCGAATGCAACTCTCAATTACTACAACCGCATCCTGGGATATGGCACGTGATATCATGACATCCACCCACGAGTGGTAGGAAGATCGGATCAAACATTGAAAGAGGACTTGAAGAAAGTCTGTGCGCGGGAAATCCAAGTCTCCCTTACAGGTGTTATCGATCAGCCTTCCAAGGTCGAGAGAATCTTCATTTTTGACTGAGCGAAAGAACAGAAGTGCAGGAATGAAAGGATTGACTCTCGCAAGTCGAGCGCAGAAGCTATCCTTGACTTTCGGCAGTTCCTTCGGAAAATTCTGCTGTGCTTGTGTAATCAAGGCGATGACCTCGTGCAGAGTCTCCAAGACCACCAAACACTGAGCCTGCGTTGCGAGTTCCAATCTGCATAGGGCTCGCTCAAGCTGAGCTGCGGCGTGAACCCCTTCTGTGCCTAGGGAGCGAATTTTGCGAATGATCTTTCGGAAGCCATTGGTATTAACGTGGCCGTACCATCGTAACTTGTCGAACTCCGCTACAAGCTCCTTAAAGGCTGCTTTTTGGTGCTGTAAATCGACGTAATCCAATCCATAGCGGTCGAAGTTGCCCGTAAATCCCGCGTGAGTATCGTTGTACGTTTCTCGCATTCGACTATTGGAAGATAACTTCAAGGCCAATGCAATGTAATTGTCGCCGTAGAATTGATCAATTGTGTCAAGCGCGCCCATGAACTGTGCAGCAAGTTCTAGGCATTCCAGGGGCTCAGCATCAATGGACTTAGTGAAGCACTTGTGGAGGTAGGCAATTGACAAATCTCCGGATCTGTTACTTACCTTGGAGATCGGGATTTGTGGTAGATTCTTTACAAATTCTCTTCAAGGCGGCATAATTCAGGTATGCGTCAGACCATTCCGCTATCTGATGCTTGTAGTAGTTCCGACCGAACTTCATGGTGATATATAGCAACGTTTTGAATCTTGAGGGACGTTCGCTCACGATTTAACAACTTGTGATCAATATTATTTGAATGGAAATTTAAGTCTGCAATTCCCCACGCGATCTTCAAGGGCGAGGAGAAGTGGGGTGGGATAGTATTTATCACCTGGAACCCGGAACATTGAGCGCATTCCACCGTTTTGGGATTTGGCTCCCAGCATCGCTGTTTCGCGGCCCTGTGAGACCCTGTTTTACCCTGTTTCTCGCACTCCATCTTGCTCAGCACCTAGTAGTCAGCCGTCTAACTTCCCCCTATCTGGGAGCTCATCAGCTCGTCATCTATGTGTACTAGGGAGCGATGCCACTTGGTAGTGGTGGTGGTGGTGGTGGTGGTGTGTCCAACGTATCCTCTCAATGGATATCTTGCACATACTATTTCAATATTGCCGTTGCGGAAATTGATACTACACAAACGATCGATGTAGCCGATTGTAATCCGGTCGTTATAACGCCTTTCATTTTTGTCATATTTACGTCTGCAAATTCAAGTACACTTCGGAACTATGGGTCGGGTCGGGTTGGGTCCTGGAACCCTAAACCAGAACCTAGCTAATCACCGGCGCGACCTCTTCATTAGCTCGAAATCCCCTCGCCCTCGTGCAATAGGCATCTTTGAATGTAATGTCTATTGCGGACCATCCAATCACGAATCACCGATACCTAGAAAATTTGACACTGCAGGTATTGTCATTACCATTTAGGGTCTTGTTTCTGACTGGACGAATAAACATATTTCGCAGCACACCAATAACCCCCTCCTCATCGTGCAACTATAGGGTTCGGGAAGCGATTACTCCGTACTGAAGCAGCTTTGGTCCGTGCTGACCAGCGTATGTGCCTGGCGACACACCCACAATCGCTTAGGTACAGTAATATGCATTTGTATGGATTTCGTCTCAGTAACATCATACCTGCTGTGTACTAGGCTTGTTTGGAGACGATTCCAACCGTGTTTTCAATCCTTCACAGCTTGCCAACCGCAGGATTGTGGAGAAGGGTCTCGAGCAACTTTCTGCTCTGGCTACTGTATATGAGTCTGAGAAGATTACGGCCGAGGCTCGTCAGTCGAGACGTGTGTATGGATGTACATATAGCGATGACTCCGATGAAGCCGATGAATATGAAGATGCTGTGGAGGATTCGAATTTGGTCGATTTGGAGACTGGCGACACCGAGGGTCCCGTGAGCTCTTGTCCTGCGGTGTTTCTCTAACTCTGGTCCAGGAAGCACCTCCTTCAAAACCGTTGTAGTTTAATGCTATCAATACCATGACTTGCAAGGCTTGCGGAGAATCTCCGCGGTATACCTAGGATAACGAACTTCTCGCTCCTACACCTTGTTCATTTGACTCTTGTCAGTTTGACGGGGTGTGTTTCTGGGAGGCATTACCCCAACACGCCAAGACCAGCGTCACCGAAGTAAGCCTTTTATGATCTATAGGGGAGGGGCCTCAAAAAGGCTCTGATCGTGTTTTCACTTCCAGGGACCATGCTAATGTCGTAGCTGACCCTCTCACCGACAATAGTTGTCTAAAGCATGTGCACCGTGCGCTGAAGACTTGAAGAGAGGTGCAAGAATTTCAAATTAAGTGTACATGATATCTATCTCCTAACTGACTACATAGATAAGGACCCTGTCCATGGATAGAGAATACGTGAACATACTGTCCCCGCTAGCAAAGGTACAGTAGCTATCGAATACGTTGCATCGAAGGCTGCGTCACTAAGATGAAACGTATCAAGATAAACGGAGCCTGCAAAGTCAGGCAAAGCCAACTCGAAAGGACTTGGTGCCATCCGTCACGTTACTGACGCCAGATACGGTAGTTCGTAGGATAGAGAAAACACTGGCAGCCTGGACTTAGAGCTATTGTCGCCCGTATATTGTGCAGACGTGGTTGTGGGCGTCTTCGACTCTGTCAGTCTTAGGGACTGTGACCATGTCTGCTGCTGCAACCTGGAGCCACCGTGCTTCTGCTGGAAGAATCAGAGCAAAACAAGCTGAGCCTCGTGATTGCATGACCCTCCAGTGTTTACCAGACCGGGTGATCTGAGGTTTTGATGAGAATCTTTTCTTAATATAAGGTCAACGGGTTGCAAGCAAAAAGTTCATCTAACAGGCCAGACAAGTTGGCTTGGCTCCGCTTTTCGGAAGTAGGTATCACCATCGAGGTGGTCAGTCCCTCCTCGTCTCGTTCTCCACCACCCCGTCTTATGGACCATCATTCGCCATCATGCCTCAGATACAATCACTGAACTCCCCACCCTCCAAGTCCTATCACCTCAAGCTGACCCTCTCAGACGCGCACTCGACCTACCAAGACCGCAACCCAGCCTGTCACCAAGCTTACCTGTCTTCCTGCAAATATCTCCCGGGTGGTAACACTCGGACCGTCCTCTATGCTGAACCTTTCCCGATGACCTTTGCCACGGGCAAAGGCTGTAGCCTCACCTCACTCGATGGCCACACCTACACTGATTTCCTCGGTGAATACACTGCTGGAATATATGGGCATAATCACTCCACCATTCGTGCTGCCGTCGACGAGGCTCTTGATCGAGGATGGAGCTCGGTGGGAACAACGAGTATGAGAAAGAACTTGGCCGACTTGTTTGTCAGCGATTGAGCCCGGCGATGGAGCTCGTGAAATTCACAAACTCGGGCACTGAGGCGAACATGATGGCGGTTGCGACAGCAATAGCTTGGACAGGCCGCAAGAAGATTCTCGTGTTTGGGAAGGGTTACCATGGAGCCACACTGTCATTCCGCTCTGCATCAGCAAGTCACGAGGCGGACAACGCCAAGAGCGTCAACTTGCCTCACGAATGGGTCCTTGGCACATACGACGACGTTAGCAAAACCGAAACGATCCTTTCTGCCATTCCACCTGAAAGTCTCGCAGCCATACTCGTGGAGCCGATGCTAGGCAGCGGTGGCACCGTCCCTCGTTCGCTACCCTTCTTACGGTTCCTCCGATCTTACGCTTCCTCTCACGGCGCTCTTCTCATCTTCGATGAGGTCTTGACGAGTTGCCTCACATACCGCGGATTGGGTCTCAAAGGAGGTATCCAGCCAGACCTAATGACAGTAGGCAAATGGGTTGGTGGAGGAATGAGCTTCGGAGCGTTCGGTGGGAGGAGAGAGGTCATGGCGATGTTTGACCCTCGAAATGGATTTCTGGCGCACGCAGGCACCTTCAACAAGAACGTCCTCAGCATGGCTGCTGGATGCGCTGGATGTGCCCTCCTGAGCGAGGAAAAGATCGATCAGCTAAACGAGTTGGGCGAACGTATGAAGGCCATGGTTCAAGATGTCATCGCTGACCGATTGGCCGTCGACGCGCTTTCCTCCAACGCTGTTGCCAACAGTCACTCCAGCGGGCACGAGCGCTCTCACCTGTCGAATCAGACCCCTACCACGTCCATCCAACATCGTCCCAGCACCCCGCAGCAATCCAAGATGTACATCTCCGGCACCGGCTCCATCCTAGCCATCCACTTCGCTCCCTCTCCGCTTCAGACCACGCTCCAATCACTCTTCTATCACCACATGCTCTCCGAAACCATCTATCTCGCCGAGCGCGGCTTCATAGCCCTTAACATAGAGCTCGGTCTAGAGCACGTAGAGGCGTTTGTCGCCGCGACGGGACGCTTTCTGGATAGGTACAAGACTGAGATCCTTGGTGCTGAAGAGGCATGCTGTGTTTGAGAGGTGGGTTGCTGGTATGGGCTAGGGGATGGGTGGTCAGTCCGTCCGGACGGGAGGGTAGGGATGCAATCAGCAGCAAGGCCACCTTACCCGGCAAGGCTTGAACTATCTTGGCTTAGTGGCGAGCCAGCTACATCAACAGTGACCTATGGAGTAGTCTCTCTTGGATTGGTGATCCCTATATATTCCACCGTGCCTTGGATCCTCGTTAATCTCATTGCCCCTTCTGCATCACAAACCACCCCATTCGCTTCCACAAGCACTAAGCATTATCTTCATACCTATGATTACGCACTCAAGCCTCAAGAGCAACATCAATCCACCTTTCTCCCATGCCGGCTAGGCCCGAATCCGCTCTTCCAAAACCCGATTCCCAAACTCCGCAGAGAAAATTCCATCTAGCTTTACCCCATGCGCTCTCAATCACGCTCCGCACCAACCGCCCCATAACGCAGTCTTGTACCTACGTTCCTAGCCCGCGAACGTGAGTCAGGAGCTGACGCTGATGCGGCGGTGGCGCTGCAGGGCGCGGAAGCCGTCGACCGGCACGCATTGCTGCGTCCAGCGCTGGACGTATTCTTTCTCATGGGCGAAGATGTCGGATACGGGAGGGAAGCCAGAGTGCCTATTTCGGATTCGAACTCGATCTTGATGGACCAGTACTCCTCGAACAGGTCCGCGCTCTCCTGGTTCGAGACACACTAGAGCAACACTGCTTCTCGACCTCACCACCTGGAACTGTAGGACAATACAGAGGGCAGGAATACGTAAAAACAAGGCCACCAGAGACCACACACGCTGCTGTATTGATAAGTCTAGGTAGGTGTTGAAGGCTTTTGTATACCGAAATTCGATGAAAGTGCAACACAATTTATAGTAGGCTATTTGGATATATATTGACATCTGACGGTAAGTCGCACCACGGATGGGGCTGAACATTGTCAACAAGACCAATGTAGAGGTTCCAGAGAGACACTTTGGTTTGTGGAAGTGAAGCAATAAAGCAAATCAATATTCATATTAGCCATTTGCCTCGGGAGGTGTAGGCGGACGAGTTGGCAGGTGTCGAGCAAAAAGAAGTCGATTTCAACGAGGCCTTTGCACAATCTTGATGGTGGACCTTGTGTTGGTTCTTCTGTGTTTATAGCCGTGCATCAGCTATGTGTTGAGTTTTTTCCCTTTAATATCGCTCGATAATATTGCTCGATAATATTGATATATAACTGTTATATAATTTGATAATTCGATATCAAATTTTAATTTATGATACTTTTTACTTTTTGATATAATATAATTAGTTATCAATATATTAATAAAGTTGTAAAAATTTGTTATTTTTCCCTTTTTTATTATTACTTCTTGATAAACTCAATAAGCTTAATAAGCCTAACAAGTTCGATAAACTTTAACTGAAAATAAACTTTACATTAAACTTTAATTGCTGAAGAAACTTATGTAAATTCTATTTAATATTAATAAACCAAATTTTTTTTAATTTATATTCGATATATTACTTTATATAAGTTTATATAAAATTAAATATATTTCCCCCCCCCGATATATATGTACTTTCCCAAAAGAACGAATATTACCGAAGAATAAAAAATTATATATATATTATTTATTATTTTTATTAAGTTATTATACTTTATTTTATAATCTTTTTTAATTATAATTATTATTATTACTTTATTGTTTATATATTTTTTAATATATTATTTATAATTACATAAAGTTATACGCAGGTTTTGGTATTATATATACGTTCTGTATGTACTCCGGTATATAATTAGAAACTATATTAATATTAAACCTATTACCGGAAGCCTCGGGGAGCAAAATAACTTTATATTTATTTTATTTAAAAGCTTTATTTTATTACTTTAAAAGTTTTCTATTTTTTTAATAATAATTATTAATTCTTTTATCCTTCTAGAGAATAAAGTTAATAGCAATTATTTATTTATTACGTTTTATTTATATTCTATTATTATAATAATTACGTTTAGTTATTGTATTTTATATTATTATTTATTATATATTTTAATAATTTTAATAACTTTTTTCCCGATATTATTTAAAATAAAATAATTAAATATAATATATAATCTTTATAACCGAATTATAATAAAAGTAGCTTAAATATTAATATAATTAATTTAAGAATATTTTTAGAAAAAATTGAAAATAAAATATATTAAACTAAATTCGAAAATATTTATCTTAAATTACGGCTTATAAATACAAAAGTTAATACCTTTAAAAAAGTAATAACGGAATTTAAATATAAATATATAATTTATAAGAAATAATAATATTTTATATATAATAATTATAATATTAAAAAAACTTTATATTAGAAATCCCTTATAATATAAAGGCAAATTATCTAAAGACTTTAATAATTAATTTTAAAAGTTAAGAAATTAAATATAATAAAACCTTAATTATTTTTTAATAATATATTTAAAATTTCTTTTATAAAATTAAATTTAAATAATATATAATCAGAATATATTTGGAATATTAAAAAGTTATAAAATAAACCTTTTAAATATACTTTCGAAGCTTTTAGGAAAATATTAATAAACTTAATTTTATATTTAATTAATAAATTAGTTAAAATTATATTATATTATAAAAACGCAAAATAAAAAGAATATTAATTAGTTTATAATTTCGATATTTATCTTTTTAATATCGAAATATAAATAAAATTTAAATATAAAAAATAATAATTAAAAAGTAAACTTTTAATAAAAAATTATTATTTTATATTTATAATCTAATAATTATAATAGGAAAAGAATTGAATATTTATATCAACTTTATAATAAAAGTATTTTATTTAAAATAATATAATAAAACTAAATAAAGTTCTTTAAAAGATATAGCAAAATAATATATATATATTTTTATAAATTAAATTAAATTTAAATTAATTATTAAAATATTAAGTTTTAAAAATATTTATATATAAGATAACTTCGAAGTAATAATATAGAGATTTCTTTTTATTATTAATAAATTTTAAATCTAAAATATAAAATATTTTAATAAAAGTTTTCTTAAATTAATAAAAGTAATTAAGATAATATATATAATATTATAATTAATTTATATTTAAAGTAAAAAGGTAGCTTTATTTAAAGAATTTAAAGTTTATAAAAAAATATTTTTTAAAAATAAAATATTTTAATTATTAACTTTTAAAGAAAGTAATTATATAATAAAATTAAAAGAAAAATATTTTCTTTATTGGCTTATTTATAGTTTTTTTAAATTAGAATTTGGAGAAATTTATTAATATATTAATAATATAGTTGTGTAAAGAGTAATTCGCCTTTTAATATTATTAATAAAAGTATTAATTATTTTTATATTTAAAAAGAATAATATTTTATAATTATATATTAATTATAAAGATTTAAATATAATAATTAAAAAGAATAAATATTTGCTTTTCTTAATTACAAAAATATTAAATTATTTAAATAAAATTAAAAAATTTATTAAATTAAATTTAATAAAAATATATTATTAAACCCGTAAATAAAAGGGTAATAAATAAAAGATCGTATTTTATATATAATATAAATATTTTAAATAACTAATAATATTATTTAATTTAATTAATATTTTAATAACTTTTTAAATATATATTAATAAAGTTTTAATAAATTTAATTAATATAATATATATAATATATTTAAATAATATATTAATTTATTCCGAAAACTTATTATAATATTAATAATATATATATAAAATATTAAAATAATTAAAATAATTATTTTTATTTATAAAATTATTTAAATATATTTATATTTCCGGAAAGAATTATAATAATTATACAATAATTCATTTTAATAATTTTTAAAGTTTGTAAATTATTTTTATTTATTTATTTTAAACTATTCTAAAAAGGCAAATCCCTTAATTAATTTATTAAAAAATAATAAAGGAAATAAGAAATTTAACAAATTTAAATAATTAAAAAATATTCTATAAATATTCTATAAATATTCTATAAATATTCTATAAATATTATATATTTTATATAAATATTTGTATTAATATATTTTTATTAATATATTTCGATTTCAAAAAAAGAATTTATTATTTAAAAATAAATACTTTAAGTTTGTTATTATTATAATATTATTATAATTATAAAATAATATTTAATAATATTTATAAAATAAAATTATAAGATTTATAATTAAAAATTATTAAAAATTATTAATATATTTATATAATTTTTATAATTTATATTCGATTTAACACCCTTATAAGTTTATATAAGAATTTAATATATATACTTCTCCTATAACTTATATAAGGTATTTAAGGCTTACGGTTATATCTTTTTAACCCTTTCTTATATTTAAAATTCCTCTATTAATCGAGGCTTTTAGATTTAAATAAAGTATTTATATAAAAACTTCCCTAAATTATTATCCTTGATATCTTGCTGCTATTACTTTTTTTTTCTTTTTTTCCCCCCCTCAACTATAGAAGGTCTGTCTAACCTCTATAGTCGCCCTATTTAAGGTAGGAAAATATTGCCCTATTTCCTTCTTCTTTTTCTTTTCTTTATTAATATTTTTGTTATTATTTCCCCCCCTATTTTTCCCTTCCTTATTTTAGAAGTATTATCTCCGATTATAATTATTATATTATTACCGTTTTATTAGCTCCTTAATATATTTATATTCCTTATAAAAATTTCTTTTCCTTTTTTTTCCCTGCTTTTTTTCCTTTTTTTCCTACGCTTTATAAGAGAGGCGGGGGAGGTAATTCTATAATTAGAAAAAAAATATATAAATATAATTAAATTATGTATTCTTATTTTTATAAAAATATTATTATTTAATATTTATATTATTTTTATTATTATTTTTATTATTTTATATATATTATACCCCTAGCCTTCTTTTATATTTCTTATTATTTATTAATTCTTTTTTTTTATCTTTTTTTTATTTCAATTCTTTTTCCTTTCCTTTATTATATAAAAGAGGTAAATAAGATAATAAAGCTTTAAAAAAATATAAAGAATATAAAAATATAAACAAAAAATATTCCTATTTTTATAAGGGTTTATAATTAAAATAATATAAAATTTATTAATATCGTATTTCCTTATTATATATTATTTTTATTTATACCTCTTTATTATTTATTATTTATATTTACATTTCCTTTTATTAATATAATATAAATTATTTATTTATAATATTAAAATAAAATTATAATAATTTAATAAAATTATTCTTATAATTCTTTTCTTTTATATATATCTTTAATATTATTACCTTTTAATTTGTTATTTTATATTATATTAATTTTTTTAATATAATATTCCTCCCTTTTTCTTCTTTTTAATTATTCTGCTTTTTTATATTATTTTAAAGTTATTTTGCTATTTTAATATTTTAATATTTTTATATATATATTTATTTTATTCTTTATTTACATATTATTAATATAATCTAAACCTTTTATCTTACTTTATTTTATTGTTATATTTAATATAATTTAATATTATATATTATATCGATATTTTGATATTTTTTTAATATTTTTTTTAATTTTTAATTTCCTTTTTTTCTTTTTCCTTTAATTTTTTAATCCTTAATAATAATAATAATAACTACTACCGCCGCCCCCTTATACCTCGCTAATACGGCCTTAATAGGTATTTTATTATAAGATTATTTATTTCCCTTTTTTTCTTTTCCCTTTTTTAATTAATTTATTTATATATATAAAGCCTTTTAATCCCTTTAGCGGCTCTTTTATTAATAGCCTTATTTTCCTTATTTATTCCCGCCTTATTATTATTTTCCTTTATTCTATTTATTTATATTATATATAATTTTAAGCTTATTCTTTATATATTATTTGTTAATTTTATAATAACCTTTTTTATTCTCCTACCTTTATAGGTTTAATACGTTATAAATATTATATTTATTTAAATGATATTTATTAATTAATATTTATTTTATTTTTATTTTTTTCCTTTATCTCCTTTGGGTTTCGGATTCTTATTCGATAAAAAGGAATAACAACTTTACTACCTTCGCTAACCTCTAACGCCTATTTAATAAAAAAGTCTAGTAAAGGAGAACCCTTATATATTATAATATTATTATATTTATTAATAACTTAAAGGCTAGCTTCCTTAAATTAAAGGCTTTTATTTAAAAAAGAATTATTTATATTTTAAAGGATATTTTAAATATTATTTATTAATAAATATATATTTTCTTTTATTTTATTATTATTTTTATATATTATTAATCCTTTTAGAATCGCTTGCCTCCCCTTATAAAGGATAAAAAGGAAGATAAAAAAAAAAAAGGAAAATAAAAATAGGAATAAGGATAAAAATAAAAATAAAAATAAAAATAAAAATAAAAATAAAAATAAAAATAAAAATAAAAATAAAAATAAAAATAAAAATAAAAATAAAAATAAAAATAAAAATAAAAATAAAAATAAAAATAAAA
>JAABUQ010007675.1_pt1 | contig 15511 bp, 13 predicted proteins | sample 5560001 | NCBI WGS metagenome assembly JAABUQ01 (sample SAMN10711888, study PRJNA513371) | rock metagenome | isolation source: Antarctica rocks | place: Antarctica: Victoria Land, Finger Mt nord | collected 2015-12-18 | reverse complement strand
AATCGGAGCTGCTGCGCAATCAGGGTGAAGCGGCTTAGCGGGCCGGCGCATTTCCATTTGGCTGACTCGCCGCCTAATCGTGTGTTCCTAACGATTCAAGCTGCCCTTCAGCAAGGTGTCAACATTCTCGAAAAGGCGTCAGTCGGGGTACCTCGCTTGACCGCTGAAGTACTACTCTGCCACGCACTCGGGCGCGACCGCTCTTACCTGTATGCCCACGGACCGGACGAGCTCACCGAACTGCAGTGGATTCATTACGGCCGGTATCTGAATGACCGCTTGAAAGGTAAGCCGACTCAGTACATCACGCACAAACAGGAGTTTTACGATCGCGAGTTTTACGTTGACCAGCACGTGCTGATTCCCCGCCCTGAAACCGAGCACCTTGTCGAAGGAGCTCTTGCGTATGCAGAATCGCGCGCGAGCCTGACGATTCTTGACGTAGGGACCGGTTCGGGCGCCATCGCGGTCACGGTAGCTCTCGAGCGAGATCAGCCGGTATTTGCGTCCGATCTTTCTCTTCCTGCGATATATATCGCGGAGCGCAATCGCAAAACGCATAACGCGCGCGTTCAGTTCTTCGCGGCCGACCTGCTCGAGGCTGTTGCTTCCCGATCCATTGACCTGCTCATCTCGAATCCGCCTTACGTGCCGGGAGCAGATGCTGCAAATATGCAAAGCGAGGTGCGGGATTGGGAACCCCACGTCGCACTTTTTGCCGGTGATACAGGCCTTGAGATTTACGGGCGGCTCATCGATGCCGCGGCATGCGCCGTTAAGCCGGGCGGAAGACTGTTGGTGGAACTCGGCTACAGGTCGCTGCCCGCAGTGCAAGACATGTTGGCTGGCAAGTGGACCGATGTTGCAGTAAGCTCGGATCTCGCAGGGCTGCCACGCGTGGTCGGAGCAACACTGCGCGGTTAAGAAGAGCAAGTATGCAGCGCCTGATTTGCCACGTCGACATGGATGCCTTCTTCGTCTCGGTCGAAGAGCTGTACGATCCATCATTAAAAGGCAAAGCGGTCGTCGTTGGTGGTAAGGCGAACCAGCGCGGCGTCGTAGCTGCAGCTTCTTACGCGGCGCGGAAATTCGGCGTGCACTCGGCCATGCCGCTGCGGACTGCCGGGCAACTTTGCCCGCAGGCGACTTTCGTTGAAGGCCATCCGGAGCGGTATCGCGAGTACTCAAAAAAGGTCTTCTCCATTCTCAACACCTTTTCGCCCATTGTCGAGATGGCCTCGATCGACGAGGCATATCTCGATCTGACGGGCACGGAGCGTCTTCACGGACCACCTCTGCAGGCCGCTCATCTGCTTCACGAGTCCATCACACGAACTACAAATCTGGGATGCTCTCTTGGGCTGGCTTCTTCGCGTCTCGTCGCAAAGGTCTCGTCCGATCAGGCGAAGCCGAATGGCGTGCTGTACATTCTGCCTGGGCAGGAAGCGCGGTTTCTCGCGCCACTGGACGTGCGCAAGATTCCTGGGGTCGGCAAGAAGATGGAAGCTTCGCTGCACAAGATCGGTATCAGGCGTGTAGGCGATCTCGCGGACTTGGACGAGGCCTTTTTGGCGGCTCGCTTCGGACGTTGGGGTTTGGCTCTGGCCGGCAAGGCGCGCGGGACGGACAGCGGTGGCTGGTTTGACGCCGAGATCGGCGCAGAAGGCGATCCGAAATCGATCAGTCACGAGCACACTTTCAACGAGGACACAGCCGAGGCGGAACAGCTCGAAACAACGCTCCTAAAACTTTCTGAGATGGTTGCCAAGCGCCTTCGCGAACACCGGCTCTACTCGCGAACCGTTCAGCTGAAGCTGCGCTCCGAAGATTTCACAACGATCACTCGCGCCTGGTCGCTAGACCATGCAACCCAGCTTGATCGCGAGATTGCCGGCGCCGTGATCCGCTTGTTTCGCGAAGCGTGGGCCAAGAAAACGCCGGTGCGGCTGCTGGGCGTGCAGGCCGGTAATCTGCAGGCAGCGGAAGGGCAGATGAGTCTGCTCGAAGAGTCGAATACAGCGCGGCTGCGAAGCGCGTTCCGCTCCGTCGATCATATTCGGAACCGTTTCGGCGATTCCAGCATCTCTCTCGCCAAGACACTGCACGCGGGCATCCGCGAACGTGTACATGAAAATCCCTTCGATCTACCGGGCAAAACAGGCGCTGGCAAGAAGCAGGAAGATGAGGGCTCGTAGCATTCAAGTTTAAGTAGCGCGAACAATCTTGCAAAAAGAATCGGGATCGAGACTGGCGCCGCCCACCAGAGTTCCATCGATTTCCGGTTCGCGCATTAAACCTTCGATGTTATCCGGCTTCACGCTGCCGCCGTAGAGGATTCGAACTTGCTGGGACGCCTCCATGCCAAACCGCTTCTCGGCCTCGGCGCGAATCAATTTATGCGCTTCTGAGGCAATCTCGGGAGTGGCGGTTTGCCCCGTACCGATTGCCCAAACCGGTTCATAGGCCAACACAGCCTTGGCAAACTGCTCTTCGGTTAGCCCGGCGATACCGCAGGCAAACTGCCGGACCAAGACCTCATGTGCTTTCCCAGCTTTGTGTTCCTCAGAGCGTTCCCCTAAGCAAATGATGGGAGTCAATCCGGCGGTAATCGCAGCCTGCGCCTTCTTGAGCACCTCGGCGTCGGTCTCACGACAAACCAGATGACGCCGCTCACTGTGCCCAACCAGCACCCAGGTCGCACCCGCGGCCTGCATCATTTCCGCCGATACTTCCCCGGTGTAAGCGCCCTCCGAACACCAGTAAATATTTTGCCCGCCGATCTGTACAGGTGCGCCCTGTGACGCGCCTACCGCAGCCGGAATGCTGAGCGACGGCGGAAACAGAACAACTTCACATCCGTTCATCCCATCGGCAAACCGTTTGAACTTCTCGATAAAATCCACTGTCTCCGGGGCTGTCTTGTACATCTTCCAGTTCCCCGCTGTAATGCGCCGTCTCATAAGCCGACTGTTGTTGAATATCCTTTCTGAATGTCTTCGAGAAAACTCGAGCCCGCTGCGATTACCGTGCCGAAGTTCTCCGCTACAGTCTGGCCGATGTCAGCCAGAGTCCGCCTGATTCCTAGATCCACACCGGGCTTCGACCGCTCGCCAAAGATCAGCAACGGCGTGTACTCACGAGAATGATCTGTCGAGGGCGTTGTAGGATCGCAACCGTGATCCGCCGTGAGAATCAGCAGGTCGTCTTCAGCGAGTTCCAGGTTGGGCAACCAGCGGTCGACCGCTTCGAGCGCGGCTGCGTATCCTTGCGAGTCGTTTCTGTGCCCATACTGCTGGTCGAAATCGACCAGGTTGACGAAGATGAGTCCATCCGGCTGCTCGCGCATCGCTGCCTTTGTCTTCGCCATTCCGTCCTCGTTGTTTGTCGTCTTTACGGATCGTGTGATTCCCCGCCCCAGAAAGATGTCCGAGATTTTGCCCACTGCATAAACGGGCACAACGTGCTCATGAAGCCGGTCGAGCAGCATCCCTTCCGGCGGAGGCACTGCATAATCATAGCGATCGGAGGTGCGGACAAAGCGGCCAGGCTCGCCTGTGAACGGCCGCGCAATTACGCGACCCACCCGGTGCGGACCCTGCAACAGCTTGCGCGCGATCTCGCACATGCCATACAGCTCGGCAAGTGAAATGATTCTTTCGTGAGCGGCAATTTGGAACACACTGTCAGCCGATGTGTAGACGATCGGCGAGCCAGTACGCATGTGCTCTTCCCCAAGCTCCGCGATAATCTCGGTGCCTGAAGCCGCTTTATTGCCGATAATCTTACGCCCGATTGCCGCTTCGAATGCAGCAATTACCTCACGTGGAAAGCCATGCGGATACACAGGGAAGGGCCGATCAAGAATGATGCCGGCCATCTCCCAATGGCCCGTGGTCGTATCTTTACCCGGAGAGGCAAGAGTGCAGCGCCCGTAAGCTCCTGCCGGATACTGTGCGGCGGAAAGTCCCGCCAACGGCTTGATATTCGCAAGTCCCAAGCGGCACAAATTGGGCAAAGTCAGATGTTGTTTCTTAGCGAGATTGCCGAGCGTGTCGCTCCCTACGTCACCGAAACGCGCAGCATCCGGCATGGCGCCGATGCCGACGCTATCAAGCACAATCCAGACCACGCGACCAAACGAGGGCCCAGCAGTGCTCATCTCTGTTTAGGATCTACCGCGGACTCGGCGATGGGCGCGGGCTTGCCGAATTCGTCTTTCAGATGGGCAGCCCGGTCGCGCGCCAAATGCATGAACGACTCGTGCGTGGCGACGCGCGTAAGCAGCGGGATAAACTGCTCTGGCGCGGCCAGCTGCTTGCGAAGCCAGATTGCTTCGATCTCGGCCAAGGCATCGTTGACGCCCAACTTATCGAAATGAACCGTACGGTCGAGGTCCAGATAGGCTCGCTCACTGCTTGCGATCTGCTCGAACTTATCGACCAGCTTCTGAGCTGTCTCATTCAACGAGTAATTGAAGGTAGTTTCGGAAGCGCCGCCCCGGCCGTCTTCGTAACGAAAAACCTTCTTGCCAGTGTTGGCGACCTTGAGGCCCGATTCAAGCGGGTTCTTGAAATAATCGAGCTTGCCGGCCATTTCGAAAAGCGGAGCGGTCTCATTGTCGGGCATGTGAGCGTGCAGCGGCTGTTCATTCGCGCGAGACTCGCTGTATTCCATTGCGCCGGCTGAATCCACTGTGATCCGGAAATACTCGGGCGAGCTACCAGGAAAGCTTCTGCTGTACGTCACCCGGGGCACGCTGCCAGCAAAAAGAGAACTGGCAAGTATCCCGAAAGCAAACACCGCGCGGGCAGCGTTCACCTTCGCCCTCCGGCAGCTATCGGAAATTGCCACCGGGTTCCATGACAGATCGCCACCGCAAGCGCGTCCGTTGCATCGAGCGAGGCAAACTGCTGATTGATCCCGAGCAGCGACAGCACCATCATCTGGACCTGCTGTTTTTCCGCCCGTCCATATCCGACGACGCTCATCTTGACCTCTAAGGGCGAATACTCGCTCACCGAAAGGCCCGCTTCGGCGGCCACCAGCAAAGCCGCTCCCCGCACATGGGCCAGCTTAAGCGCGGATTTCGTATTGACCGCATGGAAAACTTCTTCCACCGCCACAATGTCAGGCGCGAAATCCTGCAGGGTGGTGCGTAGACCTTCAGCGATGTGCTTCAGTCTTCGCTCCAAAACATCCGCAGGTTTGGTGCGAATCACCCCGGCGTTAACGAAACGATGGGAGCGGCCATCGGTATCGATGATTCCGAAGCCTGTTCGTTCCGTTCCGCAGTCTATTCCTACGATTCGCATTTAGGAGGCATCCGCCGGACACTCGGATCCGGCAGGCCAAGTCAGCAGCAGCTAAACCATTGCCTCTACTTCGGCTTCATCAACCTCGTAATTGCCGTACACGTTCTGCACATCATCGTGTTCTTCGAGGATGTCATAGAGCTTCAGCATCGCTTGCGCGGTTTTGCCCTCGAGCTTCACCGTGTTTTTCGGGACCATGGCGATCTCATTCGAGTCAGTGGCAATCCCGGCCTTCTCCAGTGCTTTCAGAACGGCCTCGTGCGCTTCAGGAGGTGAAAGAATTTCCCAGGCTCCATCCTGATCCCGGATGTCATCGGCGCCGGCATCAAGAACGATGCTCATCAACTGATCCTCTGAGGTCTTCTCAGCGTCGATGATGATCTGGCTCTTTCTCTCGAACATCCAGGCGACACTGCCTACCTCGCCCAAATTTCCACCGTTCTTAGAAAAGGCATGCCGTATTTCACTTACCGTGCGATTCCTGTTATCGGTAGCAACGTTGACCAGAACAGCGGCGCCGCCCGGCCCATAACCTTCAAAGAGGATTTCGTCAATCTGGCCGCCTTCGAGTTCGCCGGTGCCGCGCATGACAGCTCGCTTAATGTTCTCTGCCGGCATCGAGACAGCTTTCGCTGCAATGATTGCGGTCCGAAGACGAGGATTACCATCAGGATCGCCCCCGTTACGCGCGGCGATCTGAATTTCTTTGATCAAGCGGGTGAACGTCTTGCCACGCTTGCTGTCGAGGGCCGCCTTTTTGTGTTTGATTGTGGCCCACTTACTATGTCCGGACATCGAAAAACCTCAACTGTTCTTAAGTTTCGAGGATATCAAAGCCAGGGGTCCGGCGCGTTGCGATCGTGCCGTGGTGGATGGAAGGACGCGCGGTGGCCGGGAGGGCGCCTATTGAGCCACTCTCCCCGCCGGTCATTGAAGATGAAATGTACGGGAACTCTGCGGCTATAGGAACCAGCCGAGCATAGTTCTAATCGCTTCGATGATTACTATCTTTTCGCGAAAATGTGCCGGTCCGCCTATATCGGAAGGCTTTCATGTTTAAATTTTTGACCTACGTGGAGTGGACTTTTCTTGCTCTAGGGCTATGCGCATCCATCTATGCGTGCTGGCTGGTCTGGCGGCTGCGAGCCGGGGACAATCGTCCCTTGCCATAAAGGTTGCGGTACATCATCGTTGAGGGCGCAGGAACATGTCCCCAAGCGAAATGAACGTTGCTGTTGTTCGGTTCGTTATCAGCCGGTTTTCAGAGGCGGTCGCGGTTTCCATCACCTTTAGTGAGAAGAACGCGAAAGTCCGCGGACATCTTCCACGAGCCTATATGACAGAACGCCGCTCGCAGCCCCGTCTGCTCGATTGTGAACTCGTCACGATTTGCTGGCCAGAGGACGCCGAGAACCGCAACCAGCTTGGGAAGGTTAACGATGTATCGCTCGGGGGAGTGGGCATTCGAGTCGACCACCCCGTCCCGATTGGCGTCCCCGTAACGATCTATTACAACTCCCTGTTTGATAGCCCGTTAAACGGCGTTGTGAGGCATCGCTCGGAGCATCCGAACGGTTACTCATTGGGGATCGAATTCATCGGAGACAGCAACAATGCAAGTGTGCATTTTCACCCCGAGCTGTTTGCAAGCCGTGCCAATGAACGCGCCCAGACTGACAGAGTCACAGAAGGCTATGACCGATCCCGAGTGAATAACCGAACGCGAACGGGTTCCCGCCTGACAAGAACGCAAACGAAGGAGGGAAAAGAACATGACAATTACCGTGCTTAAGCGTTGCGAACTATCGGGGACCGTTATCACCCTGTGAATACGTTCCATGTCGGCCACGCGCTTATCTTTACCGCAGAGTTCGTCGTAAGGAAGAAAAAGAGCTCTTGCGCAAACGAGGTTAACTGCGAGTGTGGCTCAGTAGTTAAGGTTGACCAATTGTCTTCGGAGCTGCTCAGGTGAGGCGGAGCAATAATGCCGTATTCGGCCAGCAATCCTCGAATCTGATTCCCCAACGGTGTGCGGCTTCCGACTAGTCGACTGCTGATCCGATGAAGCATCTGGAGGTCCTGTTGATGAATTGACTTTGCCGGACAAAGCGCATCTCTGGCCGGCTCGCCGCGTCACAAATGCGAGCCGCACCTTGCATATCATTCTGGCCGCACACATACGGCTTCAACAAACTGCGGCAATGAGCTTTACGTCATGACCGAAAGTGCCGATCACCCGAGCCCCGTAATGAGCGCTTCCGGTTGCTTCCATCGCCACCACACATCGCGGATTACTCCCGAAGAAGTCAGTCAATTGCTCGCGCCGCTATCTCTTTCAGAACGGCTTTGACTCTCATCCGCTCCGTGCACCTGGAACACAGGCGTCGCGATATCCAGGTCCATTTGCCCGGATCTCCCTACCCAATCGATCACTCGGGTTGGGTCCAATCCAATCCCATCACGTCAAGTCACATGGATGTCCCGCTCAAATCCGTCTCGTGTCCATAGATGATCCGCTACGATGAAGTCCGGTGGCGCTTCCTTTTGCCCTATGCCGACTAGCTCGCGGTTACTAGTAGTCTCAAATCGTCTTCCTGTTTCGCTAGCTCGCGAAGGCACGGAGTGGAAAATAAAGCGCAGTGCCGGCGGTTTGGCGACTGCCATGGACCCGATCTTGAAACGGGCAGGAGGAGTTTGGATTGGATGGTCCGGCTCACAGGAGCCAGAGCCTGCGGAGGCGCTCGAACTGCTCCGTACGGAGCAATCGTGTATCGCGGTCGATTTGCCACCGGACCTGCTGGCGAAATTCTACGACGGCTATGCGAATCAGGCGCTATGGCCTCTCTTTCATAGCTTTACCTCCAGGCTGCAGTTCGAATCTGAGGAGTGGGAGGGATACATCGAAGCGAACCGCAAATTCTGCTCCGCGGTTGTCAATGAATTCGAGCCAGGCGATCGGATATGGGTCCATGACTACCAACTCATGCTTCTGCCCGCCATGCTTCGAGAGAAGCTGCCTGATGCGGCAATAGGGTTTTTTCTCCATATACCGTTTCCAGGCTCCGACGTGTTCGCGCTGTTACCTCGTGGAGAGGAAATACTCGAGGGGCTGTTGGGAGCGGACCTTATCTCGTTTCACACGCACTTGCATCTCCAGCATTTCCGCGTGTCTGTGCGGCGTCAACTTGGACTCGAGAGCGCAATTGATCGTCTCGAAGTGCCGGGTCGACAAGTACGGATGGAAGCTCTGCCGATCGGCATTGCTCCGGACGAGTTTCTAGGGCAGCTGAACCGTCCTGAAACAGAAGAGCACTTAGACAAATTACGCGCCCAATATCGCGAGCAGCAGATGATCGTGGCAGTGGACCGGCTCGACTATACAAAGGGGATCCCCCACCGTCTTCGAACGTTTCGCCGTTTGCTGAGCACCGCGCCGGAACTAATCGGCAAAGTAGCAATGCTGCAGATTGCGGTGCCTTCCCGAGAGAACATCGGGAGCTATCAAACGCTGCGCAGTGAAGTACATGAGCTGATCTCTGAGATTAATGGGGAATACGGCACGCCGGATTGGGTGCCGGTCATTTACATTCACCGCGGCATATCGCGATCGGAACTCGTTGCTGTCTATCAATTCGCTGATGTTGCCTGGGTCTCACCTTTACGCGATGGGATGAACCTCGTAGCCAAGGAATATGTCGCCTGCCAGCCAAGTGGTCACGGCACCCTAGTTCTGAGCTCTTTTGCTGGTGCAGCCGCTGAGATGGCGGAGGCGCTGCTGATCAATCCTTTCGATCAGGAGCGGACCGCGTTTACCGTGAAACGTGCGCTCGCCATGAGCGAGGAAGAAAAGCGGGATCGCATGCTAGCCCTGCACGAGCGTGTGGTTCGGAATGATGTCTTTGTTTGGGCCGACCGCTTCCTGCAACTCCTGAACGAAGCAGTGAAACGACGTCGCGAGCGTGCTCCAGAAAATCCTCCGCCACTGCCTGTTGATGAGTTCGTTGAGGCTTATCGGAAAGCTACCAAGCGGCGGCTGCTGCTGCTCGATTATGATGGAACACTTGTTCCATTTGCTACCCGACCGCGAGATGCGGCTCCCGACCCGGAGCTCCGGACCATTTTGGAAGAGCTGACGGGTGACCCGGCCAATTACGTTGTCGTGATCTCGGGACGAAGTGCCGCGGACCTGGAACGTTGGCTCGGTCAGGTACTGAAGCTCGGGCTTGCCTCAGAGCATGGCGCGCGCTGGCGCCTCCCCGGCAGTAACAACTGGGAGGGCCGGTCGGCTGATACCGAGTGGAAGGACACCGTAAGGCCCATCTTGCAACACTTCGTAGACCGCACGCCGGGGAGTTTCATCGAAGAGAAGAAGTTCGCGCTCGTGTGGCATTTCCGGAGCATCGAAGCAGAGTTTGGGGATTGGCTCGCGACAGAGCTAGTTGCGATGCTCGAAGGCATGCTGGCCGAAACGGAGTTGCGTCCGTACCGGGGCCACAAGATCGTCGAGGTGAAGCCCATTTGGGCCAATAAAGGCGGTCTCGTGACCGAGTTGCTTCGCGCGTACCCCGCGCCCGAATTCATTTTGGGCGTAGGCGACGATCAAACCGATGAAGACTTGTTTGCGCATCTCCCTACAGACGCTTGGAGTGTCCACGTGGGGAGTGGCGCGAGCAAGGCAACCTCCAGCGTGCCCGATCCGATCGCTGTCCGAAGTTTACTCAAGCAACTCACGATGCTCAAGCGGAGTACGACTTAGATCATCGATTGAGATCATCAGCCCAAACTGTCTCGCGCCTTGGCCGAGAATCCGAGTTCGCAGGCCGTGAATTCCTGTAGTGGCGTTTTGTGGAGAGTCGGTTACCAGCAAAGATACCGTGGTAGGCCGACTCGGAACACTAGACAAGGTTATCGCCGTTAAGCACCGTGCCTAGAAGAGGTGACCGGTAGGGCGACTAATCATGTCATATTTGCCGGCGAGACGATGTCCGGGAGAAACTCGACAGCTACGGAAGTGGGCACATTGACGCACACCACTCAACGCAATCTTCGTTGCGGATGAAACTCGAAGCGCGGACAGGATAAAGTTGATTGAACGCGCTACGTATCGCCGACGAGATCTCGCCAATGAGATTCTTGGTGATGAGGGAAGACGACCGCCCCGCCTGGTAAGTAACCCGTTTAGGAGAAAAGCGCATCGGGATTTATCTTGGCCTGTTAAGGGGGCGAACACGAATATATCAACCGTGTTTGACAGAAGAATACCAAGGGTAAAGACTGGCAAACGGCGTATGTGGAAAAGTATGATTTGTAATGGTGGCGCGTAGGCGAAACTCTTGCTGGGATTAGTGGCGCTACTCGCAGCGCCGCTCGCCGGTGCGGCTGATTTACAGACGTTGATCTCTGCGCTGAAGATGCAAGACTACCAGCAAGCTTTGACCTTGGCTAAAGAACTGAATGCACAAAACGTTACCGACCCTCGCATCTGGACGCTCGAGGGCCTGGCGAATGAGGGGCTGAAGAACAGAGCGGAGGCGCTTCGCAACTATCGGTCGGCGCTCGAGATCAAGCCTGACTATCTGCCGGCGCTGAAGGCAAAGGCGCAGCTGGAATATGCGGATAGTGATCAAGAGGCCGGTAAAACACTTGAACGCATTGTGAAGCTCGAGCCTGCCGACCAGGTGACCCATGCCATGTTGGCAGCGCTTGCCTACAAACAGGGAAATTGTACATTGGCGGTCACGCAGTATCGGCAGAGCCTAAACGTCATCGCGACCAGGCCGGACGCTCTCATCCAATACGGCGAGTGTCTGCTGAAACGAGGACAACCGGATGGGGCCGTTGCCGTCCTGGCGCAGGTGGCCGCTCTCGAGCCGAACCAATGGTGGTCTCATTACAACTGGGCATCGGCTGAAATGTCCCGTCACAGAGCCGTCGAGGCAATCAAAATCTTGCAGCCCGTTCTGAACGTCGCATCGGTCGAGCCGGAGGTGCTGGACCTGGCTGCCGCAGCGTACGAGGCGTCGGGCGATACTCCGCGAGCTGTGGAACTGCTGCGCAAAGCTATAATGGCGCAACCGAAAAGCGAGACCTACTATCTCCACTTCGCGGATCTGAGTTTCGATCACATGTCCTTCCAGGTCGGGATCGACATGATCAACGCGGGGCTCACCCAGTTACCCAAGTCGGCCAAGTTGTATTTGGCGCGGGGCATTCTTTGGGGCCAGCTGGGTGACTTCGCCAAAGCGGAGAGCGATTTCGGTCATGCGGATCAGCTGGACGGAGAGGGAGCCATCAGTGGCACCGCGGCCAGTTTGGCCGAATTACAGAACAGCCATCTGGCGAAGGCGCTGCAAACAGCACGAACAAAGTTAAAGAGCAATCCGCAAGACGCGATGCTGTACTACGTGAAAGCAGAAACGCTGAAACAGATGGGCGTCGGACCAGAGACGCCGGAGTTCCGGGAGGCGGTGGATTCTGTATCGGTTGCAGTCCAGTTTAAGCCGGGCTTTGCTGCTGCTCGGAATCTGCTGGGCAGTTTGTACATGCAGGAAAATAAGCTGCCGTTGGCAGGCGAACAATTTCGTGCAGTGCTGAAACAAGATCCAGCCGACCAAACTGCAATCTACCACCTGATACAGATTTCACGAAGGGCAGGCAGGAACGAAGACGTTCCTCGTCTCATGGAGCAATTGGCCCAGGCCAAGGCCACGCAACGCCAAAGGGACCAGGCGGCTGGGCGCTATCGATTGGTATAAGCGCAAAGCCCGACTGCAGTCCGCCCTATTATTCCTAAGTAAGCGAGAACTACTTAGAATGTGATGCGCGCTCCCAGCTGGAGATAGCGCGGCGTGTATTGAGCGGTGGATCTGCCGAAGCTGCCGTTTGCAAGATCGCTGTTTACGCCTTGCAGATTTGGATGGTTGAGAATGTTGTAGAACTCGAAACGCAGTTGGAGAGCCAAGCGCTCAGCCAGCTTTGTATCCTTTACGAGAACCGCATCAACTTGGGCAAATCCGGGATTTCGGAAGCTATTGTACTTCTCGTTTCCTTCTTGCCCGAAGGCGGGTTGCTGAACGATGTTGTTGCCTGCCGGAAACAAGCCGCTCAGGTAGGCGGTTCTGCTGGTGGGCAGTTGGTAACTGGTGATATTCGGGAAATCGAAGTTCAGGCCGTCGGCGTTGTAATCTCCGCTTTCTGGCGCATACGCAACAATGTGGCCGGCTGCATTCTTGATCCCGGCGAAGGGAGCACTGGTAAAAACGTTGAAGGGTTGCCGTTCTGGACCGAAATGGTCGAGCTGATTGACCAGCCACTAGTCACGCGGCCGACGAGGCCGTTACCGGCGTGATAACTCGGAAACTGATAATTCAAGAGCATCGAGAAGCGATCGGGAGCGTCCCAAGCCGAGTAACCGTAGTATTGCGCGATGCCGGGGTAAGCGGGGTAGTATTGGCTGTCATCTCGCGAAACGGAGTGGGTATAAGAGGCGCTAAAAACCAAGGAGTCTTTGAAAAGCCTGCCGCGAACACTCGCAATCACCGCGTTGTAGCGGGCAATCGCAGCGTTTGTCTGGTAGTTCAAAGTACCGAAGCTCGACAGCAGACGTCGCGGTGCCGCCCCACCGCTCTGGATCAAGTCGCCTGCGAAGCCGTTGATGTTTAGACCATACGCGGTGTTGCCAGTTTGGCCATATCCGGCAATGAGGTTATAGGATTTGGAACCGGCGTAACCGACGCTGCCCACCAGATTACTCACCAGCTTATGCTCGAGCGTCGCCGTGTAATTGAACGTCGTCGGAACCGTCAGGTTGACATCGACAGCGCCGCCGCCGCTTTGGACGCCCGGAAGTCCTCCGTGGGAATCCAGACTGCGGGCAGGAAGCGCCGGGTAAGTGAATCCTTCGGGTTTCGCTGCGTTGGTTCCGAGCTGGAAGATAGGCGCAGCAGTTGTCCCATCGTTGTAGAAAGTTGGAGTTATGAATCCCGGAGGATTGCCATTGAGTCCGTTCTCGAGATTCCCAAGCGTCGGCATATCGTGGTAAACGCCGAAGCCACCTCGAATCACCCAACTTGCGTTCTTTGAAGGATCCCAAGCGACACCTATGCGAGGCGCGAAAGTCTGCCAGAGCGCTTCATTCAGAACGTGGCCCTGCTGCTGCATATAGCCGTTAGCCACCTGCTCGCTGAAGGTGCTGCCGGGCCCGAGGTGAAAGTTTGCGAGCACGGTGCCAGGCAACTTCGGATGCGGGTTGCCGAAATCATCCCAGCGGGCACCATAGTTGACTGTTACATTGGGCCGGACTTTCCAGGTGTCTTCGATAAAAACGCCGCCAACGGTGGTCTGATAACCATACTGGCCTGGCTGCGGCTTACCCGTTAGCGGGTTGTAAGTCAGATTGCCTTCCGTGTAGACCCTATCCTGCACCAAGTCGAGTAAGTTATTAAATTGATAGTTCGGCGATGTATGGACCGGAGCAAATAACGCGACATCATCGCCGTGCCAGCCATCGTAGCCGCCACGGATGGTGTGCGTACCGCCGATGTGCGTGAGGACGTCGCGCCAGTGGTAGTTGTGTTGAATGAACTCGCCTTGGGCAAAGCCGCTTCCGGCTCCGAAGTTGGCGACGCTGGGAGTATTTAGCACAGTCACGTTGATCGTTGGCACTCTGAAGTCACCGGTCTCATTGTTCGTGCCATCTACAGTCAGGTAACCGAAAGCGATCTCGTTGAGTGTTGACGGTGAGAAGGTGTGGGTATAGTTCCCCTGCACCGAATTCGTGTAGAAGCTGTTTGTGGTCGCGAACTGGGGCCGAATGTTGGCGGTTCCGGTATTCAGGCGGGTCAGGAAAAAGTCACCATAGAGCCGGTCATTTTTGAAGTATTTGTCAACTCGGCCGTTGTATTGAATGGCGTCGCGAGGCGCGGTCGCACTCTGCACCCCATTGTCGAGCACCGGCAAGCCGCACGGAATGAAGGCTGCCGCCACCGTGCCGCAGCCCTGGAAGGCTTGCGCTGCTGTTTGCGCGACACCGGTTGTAGTGGCGGCGGTCGGACGGTAGGTGGAAAGAATGTTAGTTCCCAGGGAATTAGGAAAGGACTGCCGGGCAAACGACACGAACTCCGGACTCTCGTACACAACTGAGTTCACAGCGGCCTGTGAAGAACGAAGTGGCTCGACTCCAAAGAAAAAGAAGAACTGTTTACTTCTCCAGATAGGGCCGCTGATGTTGCCGGAAACGTTATTGAGATGGAACGGCAGATATTTCTTCGTGAACTCCGTGCCTGCGTAAAAACCTTGATAAGTAAAATAGTCGCTCGCGAGACCATGGAACTGATCGCTGCCGGATTTGGTGGTCATGGTATAGACCACGGAACTGCCGCGGCCGTATTCACTCGAGAACGTGTTGTTACCGACGTAGTCTCTTCCTGAATCGCATCGGGGTTCGGGCTCAGATTAACCACGCCAGGGCGGATGTTACTCGTAACATCGAGGCCGTCAACGACATACATATTGGCGTTAGAGCTGCGGCCATTCGCGCTGGCGTCGACCGATTGCTCGGTAGAGAAATTGTCGCCAGCGGCGCCCTGGACACCACTGCCCACCAACCCGCGTCCGGTAACACCAGGGGCGAGAGTAACCAGGCTGATCATGTTCCGGCCAGATAGCGGGACGGCGTTCAATTCCTTCTGCTGCACCGTTTGCTCGTTTCTCGTTTCAGCCGTATCGAGAACGGGAGCGGCAGCTGTGACTTCCACAGCCGTAGAGGTGCCAGCTACCTGTAAGGAAATCGGTACATTTAGGGTCTGGCCGGTGGTGAGGGTGACGGTTGTAGTAGTCGTCTGAAAGCCCGAACCGGTACCAGATATCTTGTAACTGCCCGGAGCCAGACTGACGAAACGATAATTTCCATCCGTGCCCGAGGTGGTTTGCTGTGAGACGGCCGTAGCTGTATTCACAAGCGCAACGCTCGCATTAGCCACTCCTCCTCCACTTGCGTCTGTTACGTTTCCCTCGATACTCCCGCTAAACTGCGCCTGCGCCGCGGGCACTAGTCTTATGTATCTGAAGTATATTTACTAATCATTGAAATCGAGGCATGCTGAATATGGATGCCGCTTCCCCCCGCAGCCAAACTGATACTGACCGATGCTCAGCGAAAGCAGTTACTGGCAATCAGTGGTCATCGCAGTACGCCGCGG